>ERZ894191.1307-NODE-1307-length-14634-cov-6.188765_pt1 | contig 14634 bp, 13 predicted proteins | sample MGYA00380282_ERZ894191 | MGnify/ENA primary metagenome ERZ894191 (study PRJEB32331, sample SAMN06328485) | human gut metagenome | biome: human gut microbiome; feature: stool | host: Homo sapiens | collected 2013-02-21 ...
TGATGTACATCTTGCAGAAAGCATTTTTCAAACACGCTCTAGAGAGGAGGATGGATTGAGTAGTGTTGTATCAAAACTTATTTAAGTAATGTGTTATAAACAAGTTTATGTTGAACTTATATACATTTGCTTTTGCTAAAAATATAAAGATTAATAAATTAAAGGAAATGTTTTGGAGAGATGATTTAAAAAAACATGAGAAATTACTTTTTCACGGAGCTAAAAGTAAAATTGATGGGAAGATAGATATTCACAGAGGCAGACATAATGATGATGATCTTACATGTAAAAGATATGAAGTAAATCAAGAGTGGATGATGACAATTGCGTACTATAGAGGTGCGTTAGATGAGTATAAGAATCATCCAGTTATAAAAAAAATTATAGAACAGTCGAGAGCTTGTGATTACATAATTGCACCAATAGCAGATAATCGTATGTTTCAAATCATTAATTCATTTATTGAAGGAGAACTTACAGATGAACAATGTAAACACTGCCTTGCAGCAACAAATCTTGGAATGCAGCATATCTTTGTAAGCGAAAAAGCAGTATCGCAGGCAAAACTTATAGAACGTTGTTATATTTCGCAAAATGAAAGAGAATACTATAAGAATATACGACTTGAAGAGTCGAAGTTAGGAGCTAATAAAGTAAAATTAGCCAGAAAGCAATATAGGGGCAAAGGCCGGTACATTGATGAAATTTTGGTGTAAGGAAGTGGATAATGTATGAAAAAGATAGATAGGGATGGTTTGCTTTTGTGTGAACTTCAGGCAACAGCCTTTGAAAATTCTGTAGATAAAATGGATTCAAGTTCTGAGATTTTTATTAGAAGATTTATGAAAAGTAATATAGCCAAAAGAATGGATGACGAATCAATCCTTGAAAGTAATCTTCAGGCAAATGATATTTTACAGTTAGTGGATGAGGAATATGGAGTTTCACATTATGGAACGGTAAAATATACTCATAATGAGATGTACTGGATTGGATACATCTATAGATATTTTGCAATTACCTACGAATTCACATCAGCACGAGTTTATAAAATCATAAAACCTAAAGAATTACGGGAATTATTTTTGCCATATCATACATTAGACCCATCTCAGGCTATTGAAAGAATATTAGAAGCAAAAGGATTATTACTTGATGAAGAAGCAGAGCTACAGCGACAGTACGAGATATTCAGAAAAATAAGGATGGGTTCAAAATGATTTCATCTACTTTATTCGTAACTTGACTTTTGAAGAACCGCCAAGCTTATTTTGCCTGCTCCATTAGCAATTTGATTTTTGCCCCAACAAACAGAACCTAAAAAAGAAGCCCTTATAATAAGGGCTTCTTTTTAGGTTCGTCTGTCTGTTCACACAAAAACAAACTTATTTAGTAGTCATATCATCTGCCTTCTTACGAAGCTTAGCCATCATTCCCTTTTTCTCTGGTTTTGGAACTGGAGCTTTACGGAAGTTATTGATACTTGTGATGTAGATACCGCTGATCATTGCTTTAATCTCAGCTTTTACTGGAATTAAATCGTATACATTTTCATCAGCGATAAGACTTGTAACCTTTGGTCCGATCTTAGCCTTTACTACAGGTACTTTTGCGCGGCGGGCTCTCTTTGGAGTCTGGTCAATTACAATCTGTGGAAGACCGGAATCTTTTAAAGGGAGTCTCTTTTTATCTATTACCAGCATAGTAACCGGAGTAGCGGCGCTAAATAACTGTTCTTTTTGTTCTTGTTGTTCTTTCTGAAGCTTGGAACCTTTGTAATAAAGGAATCCGAGAATGGCGAGTGCAACTAAAAGGATAATTGCAAAAACAATCCATGGGTTCATAATATTCCTCCTATTCTTTCTTTTTTTGATAACACAAATTTCATTCTAACATTATTTACGTTAATTGAAAAGAAAAAATTACGGTTTTATGCTACTTTTTCGTATAAATAAGCTTTTTAAAGCTGGTTACTACTGGGTAAGCATAATCTTTGATCGTTTTTTAGTATTGCATCCAGATTAATATAATAATCTGGATGTGATTTGTTACTGTTGAGCTGCCAGCATATCCTCAATAGCTTTCTTAACATGTTCGCCAGCAAATTTCTTCTCAGCTGCCGGAAGGTCAGCAAACTTGAATGGCTTGCCAAAAGAAATTGTTACATGCGAAGGATAAACACGAAGTCCCGGATTATTTTCAAAGATGTCGCGTGTGCCGGTGATGGCAACAGGAACAACAGGTGCTTTGGCTCTTTGTGCCATTTTCAGACTGCCGCCCTTGAATTCTCCAAGTTCGCCGGTTGTACTTCTTGTGCCTTCTGGATAGATGCACATGGAGTACCCTTCTTTTAAATAGTCTACACCTTCAAGAATTGTCTGTAATCCTTTACGCACATCGCTGCGGTCTAAGAACAGACAGTGGATGCGCTTCATCCAGGAAGAAAGTCCGGGAATCTTTCCGAGACTGTCTTTTGCAACGAAGCCTACACCGCCGGGAATAGTAGCACCTGTAACGATGATGTCAAAGTAACTGCTGTGGTTTCCGACAAAGAGTGAAGCTTCATCCGGGATATTTTCCAGTCCATTTACCTCTATGGTAACACCGGATATTTTCAAAAGATGCTTAAATACTTTCTGAACTTGCTCCTGTGCAATGCGAGAAGCTTCCTGTGGATCCGTCTTCTCCAGCTTTTTTAAACGAGCCCGCATTGGGGTCGTAAATATTAAATAGAAAAATACATAAACTGCAATGCAGATAGAACGAAAAGTCATAATTTCCCCCTTTCAAACACACTCTAGCGTCCGTAAAGTTTTGTCACATCATAAAGGCGTTTTGCAACATCGCTTGTAAGAAGTTCCTTCTTCATGCGGTAAGCCCAGTTGCCGTCTGCTTTTCCTGGTGTGTTCATGCGACAGTCACTTCCCTGGCAGAATAAATCCTGAGCAGGAATGATCGCAAAACGTGCAGGAGAACCGAAACAGGTGCGGATGAAGTCCCAGCTAACCTGCGAAGCGTCTGTATTCATGTAGCGGCGTACTTTATCGCGGGCTTTCTCAGATGCGGTTGCATACCAGCCTGTAGTTGTGTCGTTGTCGTGAGTTCCTGTATAGCATACGCAGTTATATGGCTGATTATAAGGAAGATAATTGCTGTCTTCGTCCTCAAATGCAAACTGAAGAATCTTCATGCCTGGTAATCCAAACTTGTCGCGTAATGCGCGTACATCATCGGTAATGATACCAAGATCTTCTGCGATAATTGGAGGTTCTTCTCCAAAAGTTTTAATTAATACTTCAAAGAATTCATCCTTTGGTCCGTCAACCCATTTACCATTTAAAGCAGTTTCAGAGTCGGCAGGAATCTCCCAGTAACTTTCTAAACCACGGAAATGATCAATGCGGACGATGTCGCTTAATAAGAACTGTGTTTTGAAACGTTCCATCCACCATTCGTAATTAGTCTTTTTGTGGTATTTCCAGTCATAAAGAGGATTGCCCCATAACTGACCTGTTGCGCTGAAATAGTCTGGTGGTACTCCGGCTACAACAGTAGGGAATCCATCGGAATCTACCTGGAACAGTCTTGGCTCAGCCCATACATCAGCACTATCGCCGGAAACAAAGATAGGAATATCTCCGATTAAAAGAATATCTCGCTCGTTAGCGTAGGCCTTTAACTGGCTCCACTGACGGCAAAATGTCCACTGAAGGAACTTCTCATAAAGAATCTCATCTTCAAACTCACGCTCAATAACAGCTTTCTGAGATTTCGTAGGTTTGCGGTATTTCTTCTCCCACTCTAACCAGTGAACGCCGCCTTTGGACTTCTTGATTGCCATAAACATTGCATAATCATCAAGCCAGTGTGCGCTCTTACAAAACAGTGCAAGCTCAGATTTTAATGGATTATCCTCTGGAAGTTCTTTAAAGCGGGCAAATGCTTTCTGAAAGAGTTCTTCTTTATACTCTCCTACAGTAGCGAAATCTACTTCCTCGTCCGAAAAGTGAGGAACATTACTTAAATCAGCGTCTGTGAGAAGTCCTTCGTCTTTCAGAAGTTCAGGGCTGATTAATAATGGCTGTCCTGCAAAAGAGGAAAAGCACTGGTAAGGACTGTTATGTCCGCCAGTAGGTCCAAGCGGAAGTGTCTGCCATAAATGCTGGCCGGATTCCTGTAAGAAATCTACGAAATGGTATGCTTCTGGGCCTAAGTCTCCAACACCAAACTTGCCTGGTAAAGAAGTTGGGTGAACTAAGATACCGGAAAGACGGCGCATTCTTTTTAAAAGTGAAAATTTATCGTTCATACGAACCTCCCTTAAACTAAGTAGTACTGATAAATATTATACTGAATTTTGACAAAAATCGCAATGATTGATGAATGGAATTTGTCAAAGGAAAAGAGATGCCTCCGAAGAGAGGATAGCCCCTATATTTGTGACTTTAGTCGCGGCGGTTTGAATGTTCGCTTCACGCGCTTACATTCAAACCTTGCTCCGAGGCCACAAATATAGGGGCTATCCTCTCTTTGGAGGCTGACTTTGGCTGGGAAGGTGCAAATTGCCATTTGTGCTGGGGATTTGAGGGAGAGGGTAGAAGTCTTATGTTTGATTTAGCTTTATTGAATTTATTTGTCTGTTTAGCCAGCTAAACAAAACCCTAAAATTTTCAGAAAAACAGCATCTAAATATTCGTATAAAATATTTATATAAATATTTAGATACCAAAATGTTTAAAAAGAATGAAATTGGAAAAAAGATGCAAAAATCATTGTAAAGTTGCATAAAATATGCATCCTACATATAGTTATATTTCACATATTTGATTTTTCCTACTTCTTTTTAACAAAAAGTTATTGAAAAAGTTATGTAAAAATTTTATAATGAACACAGCAAGGAGGAGTGAGACATGAAAGCCAGTATAAAACAGATTAGTGAGATCACAGGCTTTTCTCCGGCGACCATTTCGAATGCGCTGAATCACAAAAAAGGTGTGAATCAGAAGACCGCAGAAAGAATCTTTCAGGTAGCGAAGGAGATTGGATATATCTCAGAGAATAAAATTACAAAAATAAAACTGGTTATCTACAAGAGAAATGGGTTGATTATTGATGATTCCCCGTTCTTTCCTATTTTATTGAAGGGTGTAGAGAATGAGTGCCGGGCTTCTGGATATGAGATGGTTATATGTAATGTAGACCGTAACGATCCAGATTATGAGGAACAGGTAAAGCTGATTCTGAATGATACCTCTTCTGCGATACTTTTGCTTGGAACAGAGATGATGGATGAGGACTTTCCTCTATATATGAGTGGAAATTGTCCGATGGTGCTGTTGGATTGCTGGAGTTCGAATTACTCTGTGAATGCCGTACTTATTAATAATGCAGATTCTGCGGTGACGGCGGTTCAGTACCTTATTAATAAGGGACACAGAGAAATAGGATATCTCAGAGGAAGATTTCGAATCAAGGCATTTACTTCCCGGTGTGCGGGATACAGCAGAGCACTTTCCAAGAATAACATTGAGTTAAACAGCCAGTATATTTTCACAGTGAGTACCACGATGGATGGGGCTTACAAAGATATGAAGGAGTATCTGGCAAAGGGAGCGAAGATGCCGACCGCATTTTTTGCAGATGATGACATGATAGCTCTTGGATTTATCAAGGCTTTTCAGGAAGCAGGATACAGAGTACCGGAAGATATTTCGGTCGCTTCATTTGATGATCTTCCGTTCTGCGAGATTTCTTCACCGCGACTGACGACGATCAAAGTATTTAAATACGAGATGGGCCAGATTGCAGTCAGACGATTGATAGAAGTCATGAAGGACGGCGGTAAAATAAATACAAAGACACAGGTATGTACGGAGTTTGTAGAGCGCGACAGCGTAATTGATTTAAACTCCGCCTCAAAAGAAGGAGGAAATTAGAGGATGGATAAGGTAGTACTTGGTTTTGCACCAACAAGAAGAGCAATTTTTTCAGCACCAGCAGCTGTAGTATATCGAGGATTAACAGCAAAGAGATTAAAAGAGTTAAATGTAGATTTCGTAGATATTGACGATGTAAATGATGAAGGTCTTCTCTATGATGACGCTGGAATGGAAAAAATCTACGAAAAGTTTAGAGATGCAAAAGTAGATGGTTTATTCGTTCCTCATTGTAACTTCGGTACAGAATACGAAGTATGCCGCTTGGCTAAGAAGTTAAATGTTCCTGTTTTATTATGGGGACCAAGAGACGAATGTCCAGATGAGAACGGTATGCGTCTTCGTGACAGCCAGTGTGGATTATTTGCAACAGGTAAAGTTTTAAGAAGATTCGGAATTCCATTTACATATTTAAAGAACTGCAACCTCGAAGATGAGTGCTTCGCAGAAGGAATTGACCGTTTCTTAAGAGTTTGTAACGTAGTAAAAGCGTTCCGTAACACAAGAGTTCTTCAGATTTCCACAAGACCATTTGATTTCTGGTCAACAATGTGCAACGAAGGCGAATTACTTGAGAAGTTTGGAATTCAGCTTTCCCCAATCCCAATGCCAGAATTAACGCAGGTAATGAAAGATGTAAAGGAGAATTCTCCAGAAGAGATTAAAGAAGTAACAGATTACTGCCGTGAGAAAATGTGCATCAAAGTTACACCAGAACAGCTTGATAACGTAGCAGCATTAAAGATTGCTATGACAAGATTAGGAAAGAAATACGGATGTAACTGTGGAGCGATTCAGTGCTGGAACGCACTTCAGGATGAAATCGGAATCATGCCATGCGCAGCAAATGCACTTTGCAATGATGAGGGATTCCCAATCGCATGTGAGACAGATATCCACGGAACAATCACTTCTGTATTAGTAGAGGCTGCAGCAATGGGAGAGACAAGATCTTTCTTCGCTGACTGGACAGTTCGTCATCCATATAATGACAACGCAGAGCTTTTACAGCACTGTGGTCCATGGCCAATCTCCATCGCCAAAGAAAAACCAACGATCGACACACCAGTTGCATTCGATTGTTCTGGTTCCTTAATGGCACAGGCAAAAGACGGAGAACACATTTCCTTAGTACGTTTTGATGGAGATAACGGAGAATACTCCTTACTTCTTGGAAACGCTAAGACAGTAGATGGCCCTTATACAAAAGGTACCTATATGTGGGTTGAAGTTGAGAACCTTGACCGCTTAGAAGATAAACTCGTTCAGGGACCTTACATCCACCACTGCGTAGGCGTTCATCAGGATGTTGTACCTGTATTATACGAAGCATGTAAGTACATCGGTGTTACACCAGACTTATATGACCCAATCGAGGAAAAAGTAAAAGCTATCATCCGCGGTGAAAAGGTAGAAAAATAATTAGTAGTTTAAGTTAACAATTGTAATTTGATAACTATTCAGATTTGGATAATTTTTGAATGATGCTTACATGAAAAATATATAAAAAATATATAGCGAAGTAAACTTATTTGCAAAAGAGCATAAAATATGAACTCTGAATAGTTATCGCATTCATTTACATTTATATAGGAGGCATAAAAGTGAATTTAGAAGCATTATCCTTTGAATGCAGACAAAATGTCCTTGATATGATCATGGAAGGAAGAGCCGGTCATATCGGTGGAGACTTCAGTGTAATGGATATCCTCATTACTCTGTACTTTAAACAGATGAATATTAGTCCTGATAATCTTGACGATCCTGACAGGGATTTATTCGTTATGAGTAAAGGACATTCCGTAGAAGCATACTACGCTGTTCTTGCAGCAAAAGGATTCCTGGATATCGAAGATGTAATTAAGAACTTCTCCAAATTTGGTTCTCCATACATCGGACATCCAAATAACAAACTTCCAGGAATCGAGATGAACTCAGGTTCTCTTGGACATGGACTTCCAGTTTGTGTTGGTATGGCACTTGCAAATAAGATGGATGGAAAGACAGGCCGTGTTTACACAGTTATGGGTGACGGCGAGCTGGCAGAAGGTTCTGTATGGGAAGGTGCTATGGCAGCCGGACATTACAAATTAGACAACCTTTGTGCAGTAGTTGACAGAAACCGTCTTCAGATTTCCGGTAACACAGAAGATGTTATGGCTGATGATGACTTAGATGCACGTTTCCGCGCATTTGGATGGAATTCCATTCATGCACAGGGTAACAACATCGAATCTTTAAATGAAGCATTTGAAGAAGCAAAGACCTGCAAAGGAAAACCAACGGTAATTATCGCAGATACAATTAAAGGTTACGGCGGTGGCGAGATCATGGAAAACAAAGCTGACTGGCACCACAAAGTACCTACACAGGAAATGTACGAGACAATTTCCGCTGAACTTTTAAAGAGGAGGGACGCAGCAAATGAATAAGATTGCAAACCGTCAGGTAATCTGTGAGACATTAATGGAACAGGTAAAAGAGGATAAGAGCATTGTTGCTTTATGCAGTGACTCTCGTGGTTCAGCATCCATGACACCATTTTTCAATGCTTATCCTGAAAATAGTGTAGAAATCGGTATTGCAGAGCAGAACTTAGTAAGTATTTCTGCTGGTATGGCAAAATGCGGCAAGAAGCCTTTCTGTTTCTCTCCGGCAAGTTTCATTTCTACAAGAAGTTATGAGCAGGCAAAAGTTGATGTTGCTTACTCTAACACAAACGTTAAGTTAGTTGGTATCAGCGGTGGTATCAGTTACGGTGAACTTGGAATGAGCCATCATTCCGCACAGGACATTGCAGCAATGAGCGCAATTCCTAACATGAGAGTGTATCTGCCAAGTGACAGATTCCAGACAAAACACCTCATCGAAGCGTTATTAAAAGATGAAAAACCAGCTTACATCCGTACAGGACGTAACCCAGTAGAAGATATTTACTCTGAAGACAACTGCCCATTTGAGATGGACAAAGCTACTGTGATTAAAGAAGGTACAGACGTTGTATTAATTGGCTGCGGCGAGATGGTAAGACCTTGCGTAGAAGCAGCGGAAATCCTTGAGAAAGAGGGAATCAGCGCAACAGTTCTTGATATGTACTGTGTAAAACCTTTAGATACAGAAGCAATCATCAAGGCAGCTACAAACGCCAAAGCAGTTGTAACAGCAGAAGAACATGCTCCATTTGGCGGACTTGGCTCCATGGTAGCACAGGTTGTTGGCGCAAACTGCCCTAAGAAAGTAGTTAACGTAGCACTGCCAGACGCACCAGTAATCACTGGTAATTCCAAAGCAGTATTTGATTACTACGGAATGAACGGCGAAGGCATTGCAGCAAAAGCAAAAGAGGCTTTAGCATAATTATGAAGAAATACGTATTGGGTATTGATCAGAGTACGCAGGGGACAAAAGGTATCATTTTTGACGGTTCAGGTAAGATTATTGCCCGAACAGACCTTGCACATGATCAGATTATCAACGAAAAGGGCTGGGTAGAACATAACCCGGACCAGATTATGAAAAATGTTATCCAGGTCGTAAAGAATGTTGTGGAGAAGGCGGGCATTGATAAAGAAGAGATTCTTACCCTGGGTATCAGTAATCAGCGTGAGACCGCAGTATGCTGGAACAAAAATACTGGCAGACCGGTTTACAACGCAATTGTATGGCAGTGTGCCCGTGGTGAAGCAATCTGTAACAAGATTGCAGAGGACGGTTACGCACAGATGGTACAGGAACATTCCGGAATTCCACTGTCTCCATATTATTCTGCAGCAAAGATCGCATGGGTACTTCAGAACGTACCAGAAGCAAAAGAGGCAGCAGATAAGGGAGAACTTGCAGTAGGAACGATGGACAGTTACCTCGTATACCAGCTTACAAAAGACCATGCGTTTAAAACAGACTATTCAAACGCCTCCCGGACACAGATGTTTAATGTGTCTGCCCTTGACTGGGATGAAGAATTAATTTCCTTATTTGGAATTAAAAAAGAAATGTTAGCAGAAATCTGTGATTCCAATGCCTTATATGGCTATACAGATTTTGATGGATATCTTGAGGAAGCCATTCCGATTCATGGTGTGATGGGAGATTCCCACGGAGCCTTATATGGACAGGGATGTGTGAATCCAGGAATGATTAAAGCAACTTATGGAACAGGTTCTTCTATTATGATGAACGTTGGTGAGAAGCCTATTTTCAGTGACAAGGGAGTTGTTACTTCCCTTGCATGGTCTCTTTCCGGTAAAGTGAATTATGTTCTTGAAGGAAATATTAATTACACCGGAGCAGTTATCACATGGCTGCAAAAAGACCTCGGACTGATTGCCTCCGCAAAGGAAACAGAAGAACTGGCTAAGAGTGCCAATCCGGGAGATACTACCTATCTTGTACCAGCATTTACAGGTCTCGGCGCCCCTTACTGGGACAGTAAAGCGAAAGCTGTTGTCAGCGGAATCACCCGCACAACAGGTAAGGCAGAGCTGGTAAGAGCTGCGCTTGACTGTATCGTTTATCAGATCAGCGATGTAGTTAATGCAATGGCAGAAGATTCTGGCATCAAGGTTGATGAGCTTCGCGTAGATGGCGGCCCAACTAAGAATGGTTATCTTATGCAGTTCCAGAGTGATATTTTAGATATTCCGGTACAGGTGCCAGATGCAGAGGAATTATCTGCTATGGGCCCGGCATATGCCGCTGGAATCGCTATGGGAATTTACGAACAGACTGCATTATTTGAAAGTCTTAACCGCACCAGATTTACCCCTGAGATGGATGCGGAGACAAGATGCACAAAATATGCAGGCTGGAAAGAGAGTGTTGGACTCGTATTAACAAAATAGTATAGGGGAATTCCCAATACTATGTTAAATTCATAGCAAAGTAAACAAAAAAATACAAGACTTTTTAATAAAATAGTATTGATTTCACAAAGAAATTGGAGTACACTTGTATTATCGCAAAACATCCTTGAGATTTGCGCAGAAGGGCTAACAGCTTCTGTGTTATCTAGCATATATTTTTCAAAATGAGGAGGAAATGAAAAATGAGAATGTTTAAGAAAGTTTTAGCTGGCTTCGTTGCAGCAGCAATGGTAGCTACAATGGCTGGATGTGGAAGCAGCAATAGCAGCACAAAAGATAGTGGATCAGATAAGGTAGCAGCAGAGGCTACAACAGAAGCAGCAGCTCCTGCAAAAGTTCTTAACACTAACGCAGCTAACAAGCTGATCTACTGTATTACACCATCTACTTCTAACCCTTACTTCGGTACTGTTCAGACAGCATGTAAAGAAGAAGGCAAGAAGTTAGGATACAAAGTTAAATGTGTATCTCATGATGATGATGCTACAAAACAGTCCGAATTATTCGATACAGCTATTTCCGAAGGCGCATCAGCAATCGTTTGTGATAACGCCGGAGCAGATGCTTCTATCGAAGCAGTTCAGAAAGCTTATGATGCTGGAATCCCTACATTCATGGTTGACCGTGAGATCAACAAAGAAGGACTTTGTGTATCTCAGATCGTAGCTAACAATGACCAGGGTGCTCAGGCAGCAGCAGAAGCATTAGTAGAAGCTACTGGTGGAAAAGGTGACTACGCAGAATTATTAGGACTTGAGTCCGATACAAACTGCCAGGTTCGTTCTAACGCTTTCCACAGAGTTCTTGACCAGACAGACATGAAGATGGTTGCTCAGCAGTCCGCTAACTGGGATCAGACAGAAGGCCAGTCCAAAGCTGAAACAATCTTACAGCAGTATCCAGACATTACAGCGATCGTTTGTGGTAATGATACTATGGCTTGTGGTGCAGCAGCAGCAGTTGCAGCAGCAAACCTTGACCATGACGTATATATCATCGGTGTTGACGGATCTAACGATATGAGAGATAACATCAAAGATGGTAAAGCACTTGCAACAGCTCTTCAGCAGATTGATAAGATCACAAGAAATGCAGTTACTCAGGCTAACGATTACCTGACAAACGGAACTACAGGTCTTGAAGAGAAGCAGTTAGTTGACTGTGTTGTAATTACAAAGGATAACGCTGACAAGTTAGATAACTTTGTTTTCGCAGAATAAGAGAAGTTCGTAGTATAAATTTAATTGAATCTGTTAGGTCTGAAGGGGGTTAGGCTCTCTTCAGTGTGTGGAGGGGTGCCAATAAGTTATTCGGCACCCTTCTCACATGTAGGGACAGCAGGGAATAGAGAAAGGAAGAAAACCATGGCAAAACGTTTGATAAGCACTGTTTTAACAGTAGTAATGGCAGCCGTTTTATTAACAGGCTGTGTGAAGGTAGTAAAGATTGGTCATGAGGGAGATCTTACAGGGCAGAAAGAGTTCAATCCTGGTGACAGTGTAGAAGCAATCTGGGATTCAGAAGTAATTCCAGAATGTGAGAAAAAAGCAGTAGATGTATCTGACATTTTAGCAAAGTATGATGGCAAGCTCACAGAAATGGGCGAAGAATTTGATGGCTTAAAGACAAAAGCAGCTTCTTATTATAACTATGCAGTAAAATTAGAAGGTGCAAAGATTACAAAAGTAGATAAAGATTCTTTCTACGGAACAGTAACATTAGAAGTTCCTGGCTACACAGGAAAGACAGTAGTTACCTGTCAGATTGGTAAATATAAGAATTCATCTATTCGTGATGATATGAGTTTCATTAACTTCTCTGATTTTACAAACCAGACAGAATGGGGTCAGGTAAATACAAGTATGCTTGAAAAAGTTGAAGAAGCAGTTGTAAAACCTGTATACGATGACCTTGCAGAAGGAGCAACAGTAAACCTTGTTGGATGTTTCACTGCTGATTCCAATGATGCAATCGTAATTACTCCGGTTGTTCTTGAAGTAAAATAACAGACAGAACACAGTAAGAATCAGTTAGAGGAGGATGAATTGGATGGCTGAGAATAAAGATAAAGATATCGTAATGAAATGCCGGCACATGGAAAAGGTTTATCCTGGTACAAAGGCTCTTGACGATGTTGACTTTAACATTTACCGTGGAAAAGTTAACGTGTTAATCGGAGAGAACGGTGCAGGTAAGTCCACGTTAATGAAGCAGATTGCCGGAATCGAGCAGCCTTCTTCAGGAAAGATGTATCTTGACGGCGAAGAAGTAAGCTTCAAAAACACAACAGAGGCGAGAGCAAAGGGAGTAGGTATCATTCATCAGGAACTTTCCCTTTTCCCAAACTTAAACGTATACCAGAACATTTTTATGAACAACGAACAGAAAAAAGGTGTCGTTGTAAATAATGAAATACATAAACAGAAGACCAAAGAGGTTCTTGAAAGACTGGAGTATCCGATTGATCCGGAGGCGAAAGTTGGAGACCTTCGTGTAGGTCAGCAGCAGATGATCGAGATTGCCCGTAACTTAATTCAGGATGACTTAAAGATTCTCATCATGGATGAGCCTACATCTTCCTTAAGTCAGTCAGAGGTACAGGTACTTTTCAAGATCATGCGTGAGTTAAATGCCCAGGGCATTTCCATCGTATATATTTCCCATCGTCTTGAAGAGATTATGGAGATTGGTGACCATGTTACTATTCTTCGAGATGGTAAATATGTAGATGATGCAGCAGTTAAAGATATTGACGTTCCTTGGATCGTACAGAAGATGACAGGTAGTAACAAGTCTTATCCTAAGAAAGAAAGAGATATTGACTGGGAGAAACAGGATACTGTTCTTGAAGTTAAAGACCTCTGTCTTCCAAAGAAAGGTGGCGGATGGCTGCTTGATCATGTAAGCTTTAAGTTAAAACGAGGAGAGATTCTCGGAATTTACGGCTTAATGGGAGCCGGACGTACAGAAGTATTTGAATGTCTGATGGGACTTCATCCAGAACACACTGGAGAGGTTTATGTTGACGGCAAGAAAATTAAGATTAAGAACATTGCAGAGCAGATCAAGAATGGTTTTGCCTTAGTTCCTGAAGACCGTCAGGCAGAAGGTCTTGTACAGACACTGGATATCGAAAAGAATATTTCCCTTTCCAGCTTAAAGACCTGCTGTAATAAGTTCGTTTTATCCAAACAAAAGGAAGACGAATATGTAGATGCACAGATTAAAGATATTCATATTAAAGTAGCAGATAAACATCTTCCGATTTTATCCCTTTCCGGTGGTAACCAGCAGAAATGTGTAATCGGTAAAGGTGTGTTGACAGATCCTAAGATTCTTCTTATGGATGAGCCGAGCCGTGGTATTGATATCGGTGCCAAGACAGAGGTATTTGATATTATCAACCAGTATGCAGACCGTGGACTTTCCATTATCTGTGTAAGTTCAGAGCTTAAGGAGATGCTGGCAATCGCCAACCGAGTTGTCGTTTTATCAAACGGTATTAAGACCGCAGAATTTACAGATGACGAGATCACAGAGGATAATCTGGTATTAGCATCCTACAAAGGTCATCACTAAAACTAATAATGTATTTTGGAATTTTTCTATGCCAGCTTAACAGAAGCCGGAAAAGTCTTCCGAAGTACATAACAAGGAAAAGGAGAAATCAAAATGAATAAGAAAAAAGATAATTCGAATCTTATGATGACACTTTTAAAGGGAAGAACATTATTCGTACTCATAATTTTATTTATATTCTTCTCTATTAAAGCCGATTCTTTCTGCACAGTTAACTCATTACTTTTAGTATGTAAGCACGTTGCACAGTATGGTAT
>ERZ894191.1329-NODE-1329-length-14399-cov-9.546361_pt1 | contig 14399 bp, 10 predicted proteins | sample MGYA00380282_ERZ894191 | MGnify/ENA primary metagenome ERZ894191 (study PRJEB32331, sample SAMN06328485) | human gut metagenome | biome: human gut microbiome; feature: stool | host: Homo sapiens | collected 2013-02-21 ...
CAAAGACAGAAGGAATCTTAGTAGGGATATCATCAGGAGCAGCATTATATGCAGCTAAAGAACTAGCCAAGAGAGAAGAAAATGCAGGGAAGACAATTGTCGTCTTATTACCAGATGGTGGAGATCGTTATTTATCAACACCTTTAATTCAAGATTAGGGAAATTATTTTCCCTTTTTTTTAAAAGGAGGATATAGGGATGAAAAATTTTCAATTCAAGATACAACAAGAAGTATTAGATTTAGGGGTAAAAATAAAAGGTGTAAGAATACATGGTATTAATAATACTGTGTATTTTTCATCTTTAAATGATTATATTGATGTTCATGTTAAACGTCTTTTAGAAAATAATTCATTAGAATCTTTAAAAAAGAATCAAGTGATTCAAGGATTTTATGAATTACATAAAGAAGTTGGTATTCCTAAAAGAAAGAATTTACCTGCAAGTGAAAATCTATTAAAGAATTTATTAAAAAAACAAGGATTTCATAAAATTAACCCATTAGTAGATATCTATAATCTAATTTCAATGGATACTAAACTTGCATTAGGGGCGCATGATTTAGCAAAAACTGAAGGAAATATTAGTTTAAAGTTAATAACAGGGAATGAAAACTATATTCCTTTAGGTAGCGAAGAAGCAAAAGTTGTTAAAGCAGGTATTTATAGTTATATAGATGATGCTAATGATATTATTTGTTTTAGTGAAATAAGACAAGTTGATAAAACTAAAGTCACAAATGAAAGTGAAGATATCTTTTTTATAGTTCAAGGAAATAAGGAAACATCTGATAAGTATGTAGAAGAAGTAGCTAAAGAATTGATTACAGTTGTAACTTATTATTTAAGAGGAGTAGGAGAAATTATTTAAGACATTTTAGAGCATATTCTAAAATATTTTTTTATTTTATGAAAAAAATCAAAATAAAAGGGTTAACATGATAAAATAATCAAGTCTTATCCAATTTTGCTTAAATATGTCGAACTCGACATATTTTTTGTTGTTATTTAATGAAAGCGCTATTATAATGGAAAAAGGGAATTGGGGAGATGTCAATGAATCAAGAATATCAAGTGCTTGTTGTGTTAGATTTGTTGGTGACACAAATGAACAAATTTGCAAGTAGAAAACTAAAACCTTATGGAATCAAGTTTAATGAATTGAATATTATTCGTTTTATTGAAAAGGCGGATGGTCCGGTTTATCAAAAAACAATTTGTCAAGAATTTCAGCTTTCTCATTCAACAGTAGTGGGAATTGTTTTTCGCTTAGATGATTTAGGTTATCTTTTAATTGGTAATAGTCGTGTGGATAAAAGACATACGAATGTTACAATTACAGAAAAGGGAAAACAATTGATTCAAGAGACAGAAGATATCTATCAAGAAATCATAGGAAAGATGAAAGTGATTATTTCTGATGAAGAAATGAACACAATTATTCAATCTGTTGATCAAATCAAAGAATTATTTAAATAGGAGGTTATTATGGGAACATTTAGGTTTTCAATGAGAATGCTTGTTAAAGACTATAAAAAGAGTCTTTTTTATGGGATTACGTTAATATTTGCGGTTGCCGTATGTTTTGTATTTTTCAATATTATTAATAATCCAGATTTAGCTGATCAAGCGATTGCTAGAAGTGGTGGTACATGGAATGATGTACAAATGCCTTTTTCTTCAGTTTTGTCATTTTTAATTATTTGTTTTTGTTGTTTTATGATTTTCTTCGCAAATAATTTCTTTTTATCAAGAAAGACAACAGAACTTGCTATTATGGCTATGTCTGGTTCAGGGTACATTAATTCAACGATGTATGTTTTATATCAAACATTTACTTTGTTGATTCTTGCTACGCCTTTAGGAATTTTAATTGGGAGATGTGTGGTTCCTTTTTCAAATGATTACATGTATCAAATGTTAAGCGTTTCTAAAGATCCATCCATTATACCAAGTGAAGCTTATCTTTATTCCTTTATCTTAGTTGCCATTGTTTTATCAATGATTTGTGTTTTAACGGCAGGCTTTTTACATAAAAATGATATTCAAACTCTTTTAAGTCAAGAAAAAGAAATGAAAGTTAAAAAAAATACAAAAAAAAGTGTTTCACTTACTTTTTTTGGAATCTATATTTTTGGAATTGTTATGATGTTTATGAATCCCCATGAACCAACTGCTTATATTGCACCAACGCTTGTAGGGTTATCGGGGGCAGTAGGGGTGATTCGATATGTATTACCAGATATTGTAAGGAATTTAAAAAGAGGAATTTTTCTTACAAAAAGATATATTCTTATTTCAATTTCTAATTTAAATTATTCAATTCAAAGATCACTTCTTTTATTTTCTTTAATGACGGTAGCTGTTACAGGAATGCTTGCCATTCTTGCTTCTAATATTCATTCACCACGTGAATTTACGACAGGAGTTATTGGTTATGTGGTCGTTATTGTTTTACTAGTTGTTTCGATTATTTATAAGTTATCGATGGAAGCTATGACTAGAAAAACACTTTTCTTGAATTTATGGAAAATCGGTTATACCAAAAAAGAACTTAATAAAATAGTACGACAAGAAGTTATTAGTTATTATTTTGTTTTGATTTTAATTCCGCTTGTTTATATTGTTTTTATATCAGGACGTTTTATTTATTATGGAGATATGTCACTTCAATTTGCATTTATCTATGTTTTATCTTATGTTATACCAATTATTATTTCAGGATTTATTACTTATGTTCAATATATCAATGCAGTAGTTAAACCAATCAAAGGAGGAAAATAAAATGGAAAGAAAAGAAATACTTGTTGCTGATAAAATTACAAAAATTTATGGAATTGGAACAAAAACACTTTATGAAGCTTTACATGAAGTTTCACTAACAATGTATGAAGGTGAATTTGTGTGTATTATGGGACCTTCTGGGGCTGGTAAATCGACCTTCATTAATAACCTTTCAACTATTGATATTCCTACAAAAGGAAAAGTCTTTATTAATGGTAAAGAAGTACGTGTTATGTCAGAAGGGGAAATTGGTAAGTTTAGATATGAAAATTTAGGTTTTATTTTCCAAGAATTTAACCTCTTAGATAGTTTAACTATTTTTGAAAATATCGCTGTACCACTAACTCTTGCAAATGTGGATAAAAAAGAAATTACCAAAAGAGTCGAAGAAGTTGCTAAAAAACTTGATGTAGCGCAAACTCTTGATAAATATCCTAATGAATGTTCAGGTGGTCAAAGACAAAGAGTAGCTATTTGTCGTGCTTTAGTTACTAATCCTAAATTGATTGTTGCTGATGAACCAACTGGAAATCTTGATAGTAAAAACTCTCATGAAATTCTTTCTTTATTTAAAGAACTTAATGAAAAAGAAGGTGTCTCTATTTTAATGGTAACACATGATAGTAAGATTGCTTCTTATTCTTCTAAACTATTATATATTAAAGATGGAATTATTGATCGTACGATTGAAAGAGAAGGATTATCACAAAAAGAATATTTTTATAAAATAGTTGATATTAATTCAAGTGAATCACAAGAACTTTTTGAATAATGGGTATCATTAAACTTGCATTTGTTTCTTTAAAGAAAGATATGTCAAAAAGTATCTTTTACTTTTTGACCTTTCTTCTTACAACTATTTTTATATTCTCTTTTTTTAATCTTACGTTTAATCCTTATTCAGGCATTCATTTGGGAAAAGATGATACAACCTTTGTGACGCCCATTGCAGTCTTTGTTATTGTTATTGCTATGCTTTGTGTTTTTCTCGCAAATAACTTTTATGTTTCTAATAAAGGAAAAGAAATTTCGATTATTTTGATGTCAGGAGCAAGTATTTATCAATTAGGCTTCTACTTATTCTTACAAGTCTTTACGATTATGCTTTGTGCGATTCCTTTAGGTCTTGTTTTAGGTTATTTACTCATTCCATCGATCAATTCATTATTTATGATGACTTTTAAATATAGCGGACAGCTTTTCTATTTATCAAGCCAAACTTTTCCAGCAACATTTATGATTCTTGCTTTTGAAGTTATGTGGTGTTCTATGTTGAATTTGGGGTATTGTGTTAGAAGCTCGATTAATTCTATGATTCATGATAAAAATAAAATAGATTTAAGTGGTTTAAAAGGTCCACAAATTACGAGTAAAGTTTTTATTATTCTTTATTTTGTGCCAATGGTTTTATTCTTATTTGTGAAAGATTCAACTTCTTATATGTTTATAGCTTTATTTGGTTTAATAGGAATATCAGGGCTTATTAAAAAAGTATTACCAGAATATATTCGAAAAAGGCAAAGAAATAATTCATTAGAGAATTCAAAAGATTTAATTTCATTAGGATTTTTTCATAGTGATATTCAAAAAATCTTTGGATTATTGCTGATTTCGTTGCTTTCCTCTGTTTTACTTACTTGTATTATCGTTTATACAATAAAACAACCACTTGTTTCAATGGTTGCTTTAATGTCTTATGTTTCAGTGATGATTTTAATGTCATTGACGATTGTTTTTAAAATAGGAATGGAGCTTTCTAAAAGAAAAGGTAATTTTGAAAATCTTTGTCGTTTAGGTTTTTCTCTTGAACAATTAAAAAGAATCATAAAAAAAGAAATGATTTGTTTCTATGGTGTTATTCTTTTACTTCCATTATCCTATCAAATCATTATCTTATGTAATTTACTTCTAAGAGCTAAAATTACGTTTTATTTATTTTTAATTATCTTAATTATACAAATTGTTCCTTTATTTATAAGCTATTTATTAAGTATCAAACTTTATAAGAGTATTTTACCAACATCTATCATTATGGAAAAATAATTATTTAAAGAATCTTTTAAAAAAGGATTCTTTTTTCTTTACTTCAAAAGGATTACAAGGAGAGTCGGTCTTTAAATCATAAAATGTGACTTCTTGGTTTGTGGTTTCAAATACACAATAAGTAGGATGAGGGTACTGACCGCGAGGAAAAGTCATACTTCCTGGATTGATAAAAATTGTGTTTTCTTTTTTATAATAAGTTGGATTATGTGTATGACCAAAACAAACGACATCTAGATGATGATTGGAAGCATACGCTTCAAGTTCATAAGGGGATTCATCAATGTGGAAAAGATGTCCATGACAAATAAAGAATTTCAAATGATCAATATCCAGTGTTAAATCTTTTGGCAAATCAACAAAATCATTGTTTCCTCGAACATTATAGAAGTGATCTACTTCTAAAGGAGTATAAGGCATATAGATATCACCACAGTGAATATAATAAGATGCTGGATGATTTTTAATAAATTGTAATAGGGTTTGTTTGGTCATAGAATGACTATCGGATAAAATCATAATTTTCATAAATAACCTCCTTAAATATGTTATAATTATTTTATCATAAAATAAGAAAGTGAGGTATTTTATGTCAGCATTTATACAATTTAAAGATGTGAAAAAAACTTATAAAGTAGGAGATATTGAGATTCATGCCAGTAATGGTGTCAATTTTGAAGTCAATAAAGGTGAATTTGTGGTTATTGTTGGACCGAGTGGAGCAGGTAAAACAACGATCTTAAATCTACTAGGAGGAATGGACCAACCTACAAGTGGTTCGATTATGGTTGATGGTCAAGATGTTGCGCGTTATGATGAAGCAAAACTTACGCAATATCGAAGAGATGATATTGGTTTTGTGTTTCAATTTTATAATCTTGTGCAAAACTTAACAGCTTTAGAAAATGTTGAACTTGCTTCACAAATATCTAAAGATCCTTTAGATGAAAAAATGGTTTTAAAAAGGGTGGAGCTAGAAAATCGTATGAATAACTTTCCTGCGCAATTATCAGGTGGAGAACAACAACGTGTAGCAATTGCTAGAGCGATTGCGAAAAATCCTAAATTGCTTTTATGTGATGAACCAACGGGAGCTTTAGATTATTTAACAGGGAAAGCTATTTTAGCTTTGCTTAGAGAAATGTGTGATAAGTATAAAATGACAGTTATTGTGATTACTCATAATAGTGCTTTAGCCCCAATGGCAGATCGTGTGATTCATTTAAAAAATGGAAAGGTTGATCGAATGTTTTTAAATGAACATCCTCAACCTATTCAAGAAATTGAGTGGTAATAATGAAAAGAAATGCTTATGTAAAAAATCAAATAAGAATTATTAAAAAAACAAAAGCACGATTTTTATCTATTTTTTGTATTGTTTTTTTAGGAGCTTCATTTTTTGCAGGACTTCGACAAAGTCCTTTGATTATGAAAGAATCAATGCACGATTATTTACAAACATATAAATGGAATGATTTGAACTATATTGCAACATATGGTTTTGATGAATCTATTATTCAAAAAGTTGAAAAAGTAAAAGGAGTAGAAGCTGTTGATTATGGTTTTCGCTTTGATGCTTTAATGTCATATGATGAAAAAGCAAATATCGGGATGACAGTTTATAGTGATGATGATTTTTCAAAGGGGGTAGATCTACCTGAATTATTAAAGGGAAGATACCCTCAAAAAGATAATGAATGTTTGATGGATTATCAGTATATAAAAAAATCATCTTTGAAATTAAATAATCAAATTACTTTAGAAAATGATTATGGTAAAAAAGAATATAAAATTGTAGGAATCATTAATGATAGTCGTTATGTAAGTGATTTAGAAAGAGGTACAAACAGTTTAGGTGATGGGAATAATAGTGGGTTTATTCTTGTTTTAAATCAAGGAAATGAACATATGGCTGTTCCTGATGAATTGTTTGATTTACATGATCAAAAGACTTTTTATAATGATTTGCGTATTCATTTAAAAAATGAAAATCATTTATATGAATTTGATGATGATTATGATGAGTATGTAAAACCAATCAATAAAAAAATCAAAGCAATTTTAAAAGATTATAATCTTGTTTTTTACAATCAAACAAAAGAAGATGCTTTGAATAAAATAGCTGATGGTGAAAAAGAGTATCAAGATGGTCTAAAACAATATCAAGAGGGAATGGATGCTTATCAAAATGGTATGAATCAATATCTTGATGGTAAAAAACAATATGATCAAGGATATCTTCAATATCAACAAGGCTTAAAAGAATACCAAAGTGGTTTAAAACAATATCAAGCTGGTTTAAGTCAATATCAAACAGGGTATCAAAAATACCAAGAAGGACTTAAACAATACCAAGCAGGTTACCAGACTTATTTAGATTATGTAGAAAAAGTTGATCAATATGATACATCTATCCAAACTGTTGAAGCTGCGTTAAGTCAATTTGGTGGTTATGAACAAGCTAAAAATATTCCAAGTGATTCACCTTATTATCAACAAGCACAAACTTTGATTGCAAGCTATGATCAATTAAAACAAAATGAATCACAAATAAATACTTTAAAAACACAATTACCTGTTATTAAACAAGAACTTGATCAAAATAAAACGGTTTTAGATCAAACAAATGCTCAACTTATACAAAGTAAACAACAATTAGATGCCTCAAATCAAAAAATAAAGGCTTCTAAAGCTCTTTTAGATCAAACAGGAATCAAACTGGCTGATTCTAAAAAACAATTAGACGAAGCTAAAAATACTTTAGATAGTAACTTACCACAGTTAGAAGAAACTAAAGTAAAATTAGATCAAGCACAAAGTGATTTAAATGATGCTAAACAACAAGCAGCTGATTTACAAAAAGGAAAGATCATTACCTTAACTAAAAATGAAAGCGCAGCAATCTTAAGTTATAGTGGTAACTGTGATTCAATCTCAGCTTTATCAATTCTGTTCCCAGTGCTCTTTTTCTTAGTAGCAGCTCTTGTTTCAATGACAACAATGACAAGAATGGTTGAAGAACTAAGAGTACAAAATGGAACATTAAGAGCGTTGGGCTATAAGAAAAAAGATGTGATTATGCAATATTTGATCTATGCTTTTCTAGCAACATTCTTTGCTAGTAGTATTGGAATTGTTTTTGGAACATATTTCTTCCCAAGTATTATTTACTATTTATATCGTATTATGATGTTTGATATAGGAGCACCAACACGTATTATTTTTGAACTGGCAACATGTATACAAACATATATTATTTCAGTCGTGATTATTTTATTTGTCACTTTTATGGTCTGTTATAAAGAATTACAAGCTGTTCCAGCGCAAATTTTAAGACCGAAAGCGCCTAAGCTAGGGAAAAGGATATTACTTGAAAGAATTACTTTTATTTGGAAGAGATTATCATTTAATCAAAAGGTAACAATGAGAAATATCTTTAGATATAAAAAGAGATTCTTTATGTCTGTTATTGGAATAGCAGGTTGTACAGCACTGATCGTTGTTGGTTTTGGAATCAAGTATTCTGTTTCTCCACTAGCAAGCGAACAATATGGCAATATGTGGATTTATGATGGTGTTGTAAATTATAAAGATGATTTAACAGCAACGACAAAAAAACAAGCACAAGATGATTTTAAAGGGCAATCTCAAGTGAAATCAACAATGGGTATTTACAATAAAACGATCACGATTGATCAACAAATGGTAACAGTTGAAATTCCAAGTGAAACAAAAGATTTTGATCAATATATTCATATGAGTGATTATCAAACAAGCAAGACTTTAAATCTTAAAGATGATGGTGTTTACATCAATGCAAAACTTGCTGAAATATTAGATTTAAAAGTTGGTGATCAACTTACATTATCATTAGATAATAAAGATTATAAAGTAAAAATTGCAGGTATTTATAAGCTTTATTTTAGACATTATATTTATATGTCTCCAAAATACTATGAAAACTTAACCAAAGATGAAGTTCATTATAATAGCCAATATTTTAAATTAAATAAAAAAGCAAGTGAAAAGAAACTTACAAATTATTGTGATCATCATGAAAATATTACTTCTATTCAATATGTCAGTGGTATTTCAGAAGGATTCTATAGTCAAATGGAAAGTTTAGATAGTGTTGTCTTTATTTTAATTGTTTGTGCAGGTGCACTTGCGTTTATTGTTTTATATAATCTAACAAATATTAATATTCAAGAAAGAAAAAGTGAAATTGCAACGATTAAGGTTTTAGGTTTCTATCCAAAAGAAGTCTATGATTATGTCTTTAGAGAAAACATTATTCTAGCCTTTATTGGTTCGATTGTTGGACTTGGTCTTGGTAAGATTATTCATGCTTATTTGATTAGAACGGTTGAAGTAGATATGGCGATGTTTATTAGAACAGTTAATATCAGATGCTATATGATTGCTATTATTTTAACAATGGCATTTACATTCTTGATTAATCTTTATATGCGAAGAGTTCTTAAAAAAATAGACATGGTTGAGTCTTTGAAAAGCATAGAGTAATCATAAATATTATTTAGGATTACGTAAAATTAAGGATTTTTTCAAAAAAAATTAAAAAAACTGAATCTTCTAAATCCCTTGCTATGGTTGATATTCAAGGGATTTACTACTTGTATAGACAGGACAAAGGGTGGATTTTTAGTTGATTTTACGTTATAATACGTTTGTATTTGTTGAAAGGAGGAGACGAATGGAGAGAAATATTAAGGAAAGAGTTAGTCAATATGTAGATGAAAACAAAGTCAAAGAGAAGTTAACTCAGTTTTTCCAAGAAAAAATTGTCAATAGAAAAGCGATGTTTATACCTATTACAGGTGTTGCAACATTTATGTTAGTAGGATACGCTGCTGCTGATACAAAAGCACCAGAAATCACATCTGATCAAATTGAGGTTCCTTATGGAGAAAAATTTGATGTTGATACTGTAGATGTAACTGACAATCGTGATAGCAGAGATGGCATTCAAGTAAGTGCTGATCTGGCATCATTAAATGTTGAACAATTAGGAGATTATAAGGTTACTGTAACAGCTACTGATTCATTTAATAATGAAACAACAAAAGAAGTTACAGTAAAAGTAGTGGATCAAGAAGGTCCAAAATTTGAAACTTTAGGTTCAAATGAAGGTTATGTAGTTGAAGTTCCTATTAATGGAAGTAATGATTTATCAAGTTATGTAAAAGCATCTGATAATGTAGATGGTGATGTAACACCATTTATTGAAGCAGATAAAACTTTAGATACTTCTAAATTAGGGACACAAACAATTACATTAAAAGCCACAGATGTTTCAGGAAATGAAACAGAAAAAACAATTGATTTTGCTGTGACTGATGATGATGCACCAGTAATTACATTGAAAAATGGTGCAGATGTTACATTAAATTATGGGTCAGATTTTAACTTATCTGATTATGTAGATGTTACAGATAACTTTGATGGTGTCGTTCAACCTCAAGTAGAAGGAAGCATTGATAACCATAAAGAAGATGGTGTACAAACTTTAACAATTAAAGCAACTGATTCATCTGGTAATGAATCTTCTGCTCAATTGAATGTTGCTGTAAAAGATACAGAAGCACCAAAAATTTCTTTATCAAAATCAGAAGTTTCTGTAAACGTAGGAGCAAGTTTAGATTTATCTAACTACTTATCAAGTGCAACTGATAATAAAGATGGAGATGTAAAAGGAAAAGTATCAATTCCTTCTGTAAGTACTTCGAAAGCTGGTTCTTATACAGCTACTTATACAGTAAGTGATGTTGCTGGAAATCAAGGTAGTGCGTCATTAACTGTAAAAGTTAATGCGGTACGTACTTCTTCTAAAAAAGGTTCTGCAGTTACTGGTACTACTTCTAGACCAAATTATTACGGAACATCAGTTGTAGGTGCTGCCTATTCAAGACTTGGGTGCCCTTACGTATGGGGTGCTGAAGGACCAAATACATTTGACTGCTCTGGTCTAGTAAAATGGTGTTATGCTAAAGCTGGTAAATCTTTACCACATTCATCAAGTGCGATGAAATCATCTGGTACTGTAATCAGTATTTCGAGTGCACAACCTGGGGATATCTTATGGAGACCAGGACATGTAGCAATTTATATTGGTGGTAACCAATACATTCATGCTCCACAAACTGGAGATGTTGTAAAAGTTTCTTCTGGTGTAAGTAGCTTTACATGTGCAATTAGACCTTAATATTAAAAAGTCGTGGAAAAATCACGGCTTTTTTTGTACTTTAAAAGAATATATTTTTAATAATGAATGAAACTAATTATTGATTGTTTGGGTATAATAAAATTGAAAAAAGATTGATAAATTCTACAAATTTGCATTTTTAAATAAAATGTGTTATGATAATAAACGGTTAAAAAAATTCAAAAGGAGAACATTATGAAAACAGACATACAGACCAAGCTCAAAACATTGTTTGATGAGAAAATTAAAAACAGAAAAGCAATGTTTATTCCAATCGCTGGGGTAGCTGCATTTATGTTAGTAGGTTATGCTGGTGTGGATCATGAAAAGCCTGAGATTGTATCAAGTCATATTCAAATTCCTTACGGTGAAAAGTTTGATACGGATGCAATTGATGTTGTTGATAATCATGATAGTAGAAGTGAGCTGTTAGTAGAAGCTGATGATGATTCCTTAGATGTTAAACAATTAGGAACATATCAAGTTGAAGTGCGTGCAACAGATCAGTTTAATAATACTGATGTTAAAACAATTCAAGTAGATGTTGTTGACGAAGAAGCACCAAAATTAAAAACGTTAGGTGCAAATGATGGATATTATATTGAAGTACCAGTTTATGGTAGTCAAGATTTATCTTCATATATTAAAGCAGTGGATAATGTAGATGGAGATGTGACACCATTTATCGAAAGTGATAAACAATTAGATACTTCAAAACAAGGAACACAAACAATTAATGTTTCAGTAAGTGATAATAGTGGTAATACAACTGAAGAAGCGTTTAAGTTCTTTATTGCTGATATGCAAGCTCCAGAAATTACTTTAAAATCAGGAAGTGATATTACAGTAGATTATGGTAGTGAATTTAAATGGCAAGACTATGTATCAATTAGTGATAACTTAGATACAAATATTGAACCTAAAGTAGAAGGAACAATTGATACTAAACAATTAAATCAACAAAAAGAAATGACAATTATTGTTACTGATGGCGCTGGTAATTCATCAAAAGTAACATTGAATGCTACTGTTAAAGATATTACTGGACCAAATATCGTTTTATCAACAAATAAAGTATCTGCTGATAAAGGAAGCAATGTTGATTTAAAATCATATATTACATCTGCCGTAGATAACTTAGATGGTGATATGAAAGATAGGATTTCATTCAATACAATTGATACTTCTACAACAGGAGTAAAGACAGTCACATATACAGGTGTGGATTCAGCAGGTAATAAATCAGAAGTACAATTACAAGTGGAAGTAACATTCTCTGGAGAAAGAATTGTTAATACAGGTCTTTCTAAAACAGGATGTCCATATGTGTGGGGATCAACTGGTCCTAATTCATTCGATTGTTCAGGATTTACACAATGGGTATATAGACAAAATGGTATTTATATTCCAAGAACTTCATCAGAACAAAAAGCTGCTGCTAAAAAAGTAGTAAGTTTATCTGAACTTGAAGTTGGAGATATTTTATGGCGTTCAGGACATGTAGGAATTTATATTGGAAATGGACGATATGTTCATGCACCACATACAGGAGATGTTGTTAAAGTTTCTTCTGGTGTAGGTAAATTTACATGTGGACTTAGATATCAATAAAGGTTTCGATTTGAAACCTTTTTTTTTGCTTTTAAAAACGATATAATATATCTAAAGAGGGTGATTTTTTTGTATATTGCAACAAGTAGTCAATTAAAAAGATATGATCAAGCATTGTTGGATTATGGCTATTCAATTGAGCAATTAGTAGATAAAGCCAGTGATTGTTTATTGAAACATTTTGATAAGTATCAACATATTATGATTGTTTGTGGGCCAGGGAATAATGGCGCTGATGGGATTTCATTAGGAATTAAATTACACCAAGAAGGTAAAGAGGTATTACTTTGCTTAACGGGAAAAGAAGAAAAACTCAGCCAAGCAAATAGATATTATCTTGATCAAGCACAATCTTTATCGATAGAGTGTTTATTTGTAAGTGAAGAAACACTTGAAGAATTTCAAAAAAGTGTTCCACATTTTGATGTGGTAGTTGATGCATTATTTGGCTTTGGACTTAATAGTGATTTAAGAGGAATTGTTAAATATGTTGTTGATCATATAAATAATATAGAGGTAGATGTTATTGCGATAGATATTCCTACAGGTTTAAATCCTGATACAGGAAAACCTTATAATAGCTGTATTTGTGCGTATCAAACAATAACGTTAACAGCTTATAAGCTTGCTTTTTTAAATCCAGAGAGTGAAATGTATACAGGGAAAGTGATTTTAGAATTATTAGACGCTAAATCTTTTCATGAAGAAATGCTATTTTCACAACCAGTTGATTTTAAATGGGCCAAATATCATATAAAAGAACGTTTATATGATGGACACAAAGGAACTTATGGAAGAATTATGCATGTAACAGGGTGCTATCATTATCGAGGAGCTGCACTTTTAGCAGCTAAAGCAGCTGTTTATACAGGAAGTGGATTAGTTACGGTTTGGTCTAATGAAAAAGTAATTGATGCATTGAGTTTGTTTTGTCCTGAGGCGACATCGTGTCAAAGACAGTATTTTGATGAACGTTTATTACAAGGAAAAGAGGCAATTCTTATAGGAAGTGGACTAGGTTTAAATGATGATAGTGAACGCTTTGTCTGTGAACTTTTAAGTCATACACAAGTTCCAGTTGTGATTGATGGTGATGCCTTGACCATTCTTGCAAAACACCCAGAATTATTAGAAAATCATCATTCCTCTTGGATTTTAACACCACACCATGGAGAATTTAAAAGATTTGTGAATTTTAACCAAACAAGTGAACTGGTGGATCAAGCGAATGCATTTGCAAAAAAATATCATGTTACCTTAGTTTTAAAAGGTCCACATACTCTTATTAGTGATGGAAATGAAACATATCGTATTATGTCAGGAAATAAAGGAATGTCATCTGCAGGTATGGGGGATACACTTGCTGGAATTATTAGTAGCTTTTTAGGACAAGGTTATTTGCCAAAAGATGCGGCTATTTTAGGAACGTATTTACATGGTTTATGTGGTGATGAAGTCTATAAAGAAAATTATACGGTTGTTGCTTCAAAAGTAATTGACCAAATTCCTCAAATGATGAAAAAAATGAAAAAAGATTGATTACGAAACGTGTTCGTTTCGTAATTTTTTTTACCTTTTTAAAAAATAAAAAGAAAAAGATCAAAAAAGTGTCTATATAATAGTAGGAAAAATTATATGGACAAAGTACTAGAAATCACATCAAACGATCATATTATTATGATTAATAAACTCTGTAAAAGAATATTAGGACATCCTGAAATCTTAGGAAGAATCATTAA
>ERZ894191.1333-NODE-1333-length-14384-cov-38.442808_pt1 | contig 14384 bp, 10 predicted proteins | sample MGYA00380282_ERZ894191 | MGnify/ENA primary metagenome ERZ894191 (study PRJEB32331, sample SAMN06328485) | human gut metagenome | biome: human gut microbiome; feature: stool | host: Homo sapiens | collected 2013-02-21 ...
CGCACGGTGGTGTGAGAGGTCGGGAAATTTAGTTAAATTTCCCTCCTACTCGATTGTTACAGAGCGGGACAAAGCGTAATGGTATCGGCTGGCGAAACATTTATCGGAAGCTGCCGGTCTGATAAGGATGGAATTTTCCAAACGGGCATGGTATACTCAACTCAACAAGATAAGGGGATCGATACGAATGAAAAGAAAACAGGTAACAGCAGCATGTCTGATGGCGGCAACGATGCTGTTTTCAGGCTGCACGCCGAATATCAGTGAATATGCAGCGCGAGCTCAGCAAGCCGGAAAGAGCTTTTGGGAAGGGGAAACAACAGACGCTATGGCGCAGGATAGCGATGCTGCGGCAACAGCAGATGGCGAGATGTCTGTAGCAGGTGAAACACAGAATGTCAGTACAGGAACCGGCACCGCTGCAGCGACCGATGATAAGGTGCAGGATAGCGCCGCTGCGACCGATGACGAGATACAGGGTAGCACAACAGCGACCGGCGGAGAAGCGCAGCACGGCGATACCGCGGCAACAGCAGACAGCGAGATGCCTGCGACCGGCGAAACGCAGACCGACACTGCTACAGAATCTGCGGCAGCAACAGCTCCTCAAATTCCGACCCTGATGACAGAAGTGACCGACTCTGTTTATGAAGCATACGCGCAGAAATCGGATGCGTTTACCGGTAAGCTGGCGGGACACGACCGTCTGAGCCGTGCAGAAAACGCAGCGCTGACGGCAGTTCTTTCGCAGAAGGAGTACGGTGACAAGACGCTTTGCCTGCAGAACATGGCGAAGTATGACAGCAACGCAAATGAAAGCTTTCTGCTGATGTTTGAGAGCACGCCGTTGACAGCGCGCGGGCGGATTTCCGGCGATCTCTGGTATTATGACGGCGAGTCGGCAAGGCTTCTGGAAAAAGGAATCGTCGTAACCGGACTGCAGCAGGTGACGGGAATCGGGAATCCTTTTGTTATTCTGGAAACGGAAGTCTCCGGCAAAAAACAGGCGGCTGTCTGGACGGTAAAAGATCAAAAGTGCGAAAAGCTTCTGGAGGATGCCGAGACGATCGAAACGACAAAGGACGGCATTTGTACGTTTTATCCTGTAGAGAAGACTGTGTACGATCCGCTTGTTTCGGAATGGGACAGTGCAGAAGAGACGGTTCCTGTTTATTATGAAAGAACAGCGGACGGATTTGCAGAGCGTTCGTATCGGGAGCTGACAGCGTCGGAATATTTGGCGTATGTGTCTGCAGAGGATTCGGATGAAGAGGCACAGGCGTGGAAGGAAAAGCTGGAAGAGCAGTTCTACACGCAGACGGATGAAAATACAGAATATACCTATTGGTTTTATGCAATTGGAGAGGACAAAATTGCCTATCGCTGCAGAGAAGCCGGGCAGTCGGTCGGACAGGAAGAAGGAATCGATCATGCGGTTGCGAAGTACAGCTGGTGTATCAGCAGCCTGGATCAGGGAAAGCTGACCAAAGCATCGGAGACGATCAGCGGGGATGGATTTTTCTTCCCGTCGAGATTGGAGCAGGAAGAAGCACTGGAGAGCCTGGAGGATATTCCAAACGAATTTACGAAAAACCGGTTGAATAAAGTGCAGAAAACAGCCCGCGCGACGGTCAATCAGGCGGTTGCACAGATTCTGGAGGTACAGGAGTACCCGGACGATGCGCTGTGTTTTGCAGAGACGGCGGATTACGATGGGGATGGCAAAAAAGAAACGTTTGCGGCGATCGGCAGATACGACGGGACATTCGGCGCGCCGGTATGCGACCTGTGGTTTGTCGGCGCGGACGGCGTGGTTTTGGAAGAAGAGAATTTTGCCTTTAAGGAGCTGGAAAAGCTGGGAAGCGCCTTTGTGCTGTATCGTGGCTACGAAGTGTCCGGCGTCAGCGACATGCTGTTTGGCGTGCAGGAGCAAGGAGCAGTGCGCCTGTTAAAACAGATGGGGCACTTTGAGCTGGACGATGACGGCGATCTGATGGCATGGACTGCCGGGACAAAAGCCGCGCCGGGATATTATGACATCAGCCTGCGCACACTGACAGAGTATCGATTAGAAGAAATCCGTGAAAAAGAGCTGTTACAGTATAAAAACGGCAAAGCAGTGTTAAAGAGTATCCTGCGGCAGGTTGGATCAGATTCCGGGAAAATACAGATTTTATCCGGGGAAAACGACAGGATTCATGTCAACCTTTCGGATGCGGAAGGAAGCTGGTACGAGACATGGAAAGTGGAAAACGACAGACTTGTACTGACAGACAGCGGAGAAGGCAGTGTAAAAGAGGTTAATGAAAGCGGTGATGTGTCCGGACAAAACGCAGTCAGTCAAAACAGCGCTGTATCTGACCGGGAAGCAGACAGCATCAGTGAAAACAATGCGGCAGCATCCGACCGGACAGGCAGCATCGGCACGAGGTCTGTGACAAAGAGCGGGCAAAAGTCAGAAACCGGGACAGAAAGTCCTGCCTTTGACTTCTCTGCGCCCGATGGGACAGCAAAGGAAACTCAGACAGAACAAGAATAGGAAATTACAAAAATATGGCATTTGCACATTTGCACGTCCATACAGAGTACAGCCTGCTGGACGGTTCCAATAAAATCAAAGAATATGTAAAACGAGTCAAGGAGCTGGGCATGACGGCTGCGGCGATTACCGACCATGGCGCAATGTACGGTGTGATCGATTTTTACCGTGCGGCGCGGGCAGAGGGTATCAATCCGATTTTGGGCTGTGAGGTCTATGTTGCGCCCAATTCCCGTTTTGACCGGGAGATTACCGGCGGGGATGACCGGTATTACCATCTGGTGCTTCTGGCGGAAAATAATACTGGTTACGCGAATCTGAGCAAAATCGTCAGCCGCGGTTTTACGGAGGGGTACTATTACAAGCCGCGTGTCGATATGGAGGTTCTGGAGGAATTTCACGAGGGAATTATCGCGCTGTCTGCGTGTCTGGCAGGTGAAGTGCCGCGCTATATCCAGAAAGGACTGCCGGAGGAAGCAAAAAAATGCGCATTAAAGTATCAGTCGATTTTTGGGAAGGATAATTATTTTCTGGAACTGCAGGATCATGGGATTCCGGAGCAGCAGACCGTAAACATGGCGCTTTTACAGATGTCGCGAGAACTGGACATTCCGTTAGTATGCACGAACGACGTGCACTACACCTATGCGGAGGACGCAAAGCCCCACGATATCCTTCTGTGTATCCAGACCGGCAAAAAGCTTTCCGACGAAAACCGGATGCGTTACGAGGGCGGTCAGTATTTCGTCAAAAGCGAAGAAGAGATGAAAGGACTGTTTCCCTATGCGTGGGAGGCAGTGGAAAATACACAGCGAATTGCAGACCGCTGTCATGTGGAAATCGAGTTTGGTAAGACGAAGCTGCCGCATTTTGATGTGCCGGAGGGCTATGATTCCTGGGGATATTTGAACAAGCTGTGCACTGACGGCATGAAAGAGCGCTATCCGGAGGACGACGGCACGCTGCAGAAGCGTCTGGAATACGAGCTGGGTATTATCAAGCGCATGGGATATGTGGACTATTTCCTGATCGTGTGGGATTTTATCAACTATGCCAGAGAAAACGGTATTCCGGTAGGACCTGGACGTGGAAGTGCAGCTGGAAGCATCGTTTCCTACTGCCTGCATATCACGAATATTGATCCGATCCGTTATAGCCTGCTGTTTGAGCGTTTCCTGAACCCGGAACGAGTTTCCATGCCGGATATCGATATCGACTTCTGTTATGAACGCAGACAGGAGGTCATCGATTATGTCGGACGCAAATATGGAAAAGAAAAGGTTGTGCAGATTGTCACATTCGGTACGCTGGCGGCAAAGGGTGTCATCCGTGACGTCGGGCGCGTCATGGATCTGCCGTATTCCTTTGTGGATTCGATTGCAAAAATGATCCCGAACGAGCTGAACATGACGATTGATAAGGCGCTGTCAATGAACGCAGAGCTGCGCAAGCTTTACGAGAGCGATGAACAGGTGCACGTGCTGATTGATATGAGTAAACGGCTGGAGGGATTGCCGCGCCACACCTCGATGCACGCTGCAGGGGTTGTGATCTGTCCGGAGGCGGCAGATCATTTTGTACCGCTTTCACGAGGGTCGGATGGTTCGATCACAACGCAGTTTACGATGACGACGCTGGAAGAGCTCGGACTGTTAAAAATGGACTTTCTGGGGCTTCGAACCCTGACAGTAATCGACCACGCGGTCAAGATGATTGAGCATGACACTGGTGTGAAGCTCGATATGGAGCATTTGGATTATAACGATAAAAAAGTGCTGGATTCGCTCTGCACCGGCAGGACGGACGGCGTGTTCCAGCTGGAAAGCGGCGGGATGAAAAGCTTCATGAAGGAGCTAAAGCCCCAGAACCTGGAGGATATCATCGCGGGTATTTCCCTGTACCGTCCCGGGCCGATGGACTTTATTCCAAAATATATTAAAGGAAAAAACAATCATGACGAAATCACCTATTCCTGTCCGGAGCTGGAACCGATCCTGTCTCCGACCTACGGCTGTATCGTGTATCAGGAGCAGGTTATGCAGATTGTGCGCGACCTCGGCGGCTACACGATGGGACGAAGCGACCTGGTTCGCCGTGCGATGAGCAAGAAAAAGCAGTCTGTCATGGAAAAAGAACGGGCGAATTTCGTTTACGGCAATCCCGAAGAGGGCGTGCCCGGCTGTGTGGCCCGGGGCATTCCGGAAAAGGTCGGTCTGGAAATTTACGCGGAAATGATGGATTTTGCAAAATACGCGTTCAACAAGTCCCACGCCGCATGCTACGCGGTTGTCGCTTACCAGACGGCTTACCTGAAATATTATTATCCGGTGGAATTTATGGCGTCTCTGATGACTTCTGTAATCGATAACCCCGGAAAAGTGGCGGAATACATTCTGGTCTGCCGCCAGATGGGAATCGCGATTCTGCCGCCGGATATCAACGAGGGAGAGCCGGGATTTTCGGTATCGGGCAAATCAATCCGGTACGGACTGACCGCGATCAAGGGTGTAGGACATCCGGTTGCGGACGCGGTGATCGCAGAGCGGAAGCAGCGGGGCGTATTCAAAAACCTGCAGGATTTTCTTTCTAGAATGTCCGATACGGAAGTCAACAAGCGCAACGTGGAAAACTTCATTAAAGCGGGCGCATTCGACAGCCTTGAGGGAACACGCAAGCAGTTTATGAGCGTATTTGTACAGCTGATGGATCAGAATCAGCAGAACCGGAAAAATAATATGGCGGGACAGCTTTCCTTATTCGATCTGGTGGATGAGTCGGAAAAGAAAAACTATGAAATCCGTTTCCCGGATGTCGGGGAATATTCGAAGGAAATTCTTCTGACCTTTGAAAAAGAAGTCCTCGGTGTGTATGTCAGCGGGCATCCGCTGCAGGAATACGAGCAGCTCTGGCGCAGGAATATTTCCAATACGACGGCAGATTTTATGCTGGATGAGGAGACAAACAGCGTCCATATTCAGGACGGAGCAAAGGCGGTCATCGGCGGAATTATCGAGGAAAAGAAGATCAAATATACCAAAAGCGATAAGGTGATGGCGTTTTTACAGGTGGAGGATCTGGTTGGAACGATTGAAGTTATCGTTTTCCCGAAAACCTATGAGCAGTACGGCAGCAAGCTGATGGAGGATGAAAAGGTTCTCCTGCGGGGGCGCGTTTCCGCAGAGGAGGACAAAGACGCGAAGCTGATCTGTGAATCCGTGCAGTCGTTTGACGAAATCCCCAAAAAGCTCTGGATTAAATTTCCGACGATGGAAGCCTATCAACAGCAGGAAAAAAAGCTGCTTTCGGCAATCGCAGCTTCCGACGGCAGGGATACCGTGGTGATTTATGTGGAAAATCCGCGCGCGATGAAGCAGCTTGGGGCGAATCAGACCGTTCATGGGGACGAGGCGCTTTTAAAGCAGCTGGAAGAGCTGTTTGGAGAAGAAAATGTAAAGCTGATGTAAGTTTCACAAAACCATTGAAAAGAAAGCCCGTTTCGATTAAAATAAAAAATGGTTTTACGGATTTTGAAATCTTAAGATTGAAGTCCAGCCCGCAGCGGCAGACAGGAGGAACAATGGCAGCTAAGATAAAGACAATTGGAGTTCTTACAAGCGGCGGAGATGCGCCGGGTATGAATGCGGCAATCCGTGCGGTTGTTCGGAAAGCGATTTGCAACGGCGTAAAAGTAAAAGGCATTAAAAAAGGCTATCAGGGCCTGTTAAATGAAGAAATCATAGATATGGATGCCCGTAGCGTTTCGGATACCATCCAGAAGGGCGGTACGATTCTGGGAACTGCGCGTTGTCTGGAATTTAAGACGGAAGCCGGACAGAAAAAGGGCGCGGAGATCTGCCGCAGACACGGCATCGACGGTCTGGTTGTTATCGGCGGTGACGGCTCATACAGAGGCGCACAGGCGATGTCCAGACTTGGAATCAATACGATCGGTCTGCCGGGCACGATCGATCTGGATATTGCATGTACCGAATATACGATCGGTTTCGACACGGCAGTCAATACCGCGATGCAGGCAATCGATAAGGTAAGGGACACCTCTTCTTCCCATGAACGCTGCAGTATTATCGAGGTAATGGGCAGAAATGCCGGTTATATCGCACTGTGGTGCGGCGTCGGTACCGGCGCGGAGGATATCCTTCTTCCCGAAAAGTACGACTATGACGAACAGCAGCTGATTAACAATATTATCAACAACCGGAAAAAGGGCAAAACTCACCATCTGATCATCAATGCAGAAGGTATCGGTCATTCTACTTCCATGGCGAAGAGAATTGAAGCAGCAACGGGCGTGGAAACCAGAGCAACCATCCTGGGGTACATGCAGCGAGGCGGCAGCCCGACCTGTCTGGATCGTTATTATGCTTCTATCATGGGCGCTTATGCGGCAGACATCCTCTGCGCAGGCAGCTCGAACCGTGTTGTGGCTTACAAACACGGTGAATTTGTAGACTATGATATCGAGGAAGCACTTGCGATGCAGAAAGAGATTCCCGAATATCATTATCAGGTCAGCAAAGCGCTGGCCACCTGACGATACAGGACGCAAAGGGGCGGCTGCACACGAAACGTGTGTGGCCGTTGTGCGTTTTCATAAAGATCAACGGAGGAACCTGCATGATTACTGCAGCATCCAACAGCCGGATCAAAAGGCTGGTACAATTGAATCAAAAGTCGAAGCTGCGCAGAACGGAGGACGTTTTTCTGGCAGAGGGTGTGAAGATGTTTCTGGAAGCACCGAGAGAGCAGCTGCAGGAGGTCTATGTTTCGGAATCCTTTCTGGAAAAGTGCAGCTGCAGGGAGCATCTGGAAGAGGTTGGCTACGAAGTCGTTTCCGACAGCGTTTTTTCTAAAATATCGGATACTTGCACGCCACAGGGTGTTTTATGCGTGCTGAAACAGTTTCACTATAATATAGAAGAAATGCTGCGGGACAAAGCACCGCTGTTTCTGCTTCTGGAAAATATACAGGACCCCGGCAACCTCGGTACGATGCTGCGAACCGGTGAGGGCGCAGGCGTTTCCGGGATTATCATGAGCCGGGATACAGTCGATTTGTACAACCCGAAGGTTATTCGTTCGACGATGGGCAGCATCTACCGCGTTCCGTTTTATTATGCGGACGATTTTGCGGCGGCGGTTCATCAGGTACAGCGGGCGGGTGTCAGCGTATACGCGGCGCATCTGCGCGGGAAAAATTCCTATGCCTGTCAGGATTACACAAAGGGGACGGCATTTCTGATCGGTAACGAGGGCAACGGCCTGCGGGAAGAGACTGCAGAGCTTGCGGACTGTTACATCCGGATTCCGATGGAGGGCAAAGTGGAGTCGTTAAATGCAGCGGTGGCGTCTTCGATTCTGATGTATGAAGCGCATCGGCAGAGGGCGACGCTTGAAAAATAACATTTTTCAAGCTCGAGATTTGTGTCTGCGCGCACTTGACACAAACTCGACATGCGCAAAAAGCGTGCGCAGAAATGAGAGGCACAGATGAAAATCGGTTTTATCGGACTTGGAAATATGGCGCAGGCGATGATTGGAGGAGTTTTGAGAAATCACCTGGCTGTGCCGGAGGAAATTTACGGTTCTGCAAAAACGGCGGAGACCGAAAGCAAAGTACATGAAATGTTTGGCATCACGGTGACGGGCGATAACCTGGAAACCGCGCGGCAGGCAGAGCTTTTGATTCTTGCCGTAAAGCCGCAGTTTCTGGAGAAAGTGATCGGACAGATTAGCGACATTGATCTGACCGGCAAGACGATTCTGAGCATTGCGGCAGGCAAAAGCCTTGCGTGGCTGGAAGAGCAGTTCTGTGCGCCGCTTCCGTTTGTGCGTGCGATGCCCAATACGCCGGCACTGGTCGGGGAAGGCTGTACCGGAGTCTGCTATGGCAGCAGGGTAACTCCTGAGATGAAAGAAAAAACGGCGGCTGTCCTGGACAGTTTCGGCAAGACGGTTGAGCTTCCGGAACGTCTGATGGATGTGCTGACCGGCGTCAGCGGCTGTGCGCCTGCCTGGATTTTTATGCTGATCGAGGCGATGGCGGACGGTGCAGTTGCGGAAGGCATGCCGCGCAGCCAGGCATATGAATGCGCTGCACAGGCTGTGCTCGGCAGCGCGAAGCTGATGCTTGAGACCGGAAAGCATCCGGGAGAGTTAAAGGATATGGTCTGCTCCCCGGCAGGCTCCACGATTCAGGCGGTACGCGTTTTAGAGGAAAAAGGCTTCCGCGGCGCAGTGACCGATGCGGTCATCACTGCGGTGGAAAAGTCCAGAAGCATGTGAAATAGTTTGTTACAAAAATGTTAAAAACAGGAATAAAGGAAGATCTGATGGGAAAAATAATCCCGTCAGGTCTTTTTTTTTGATAAAAAATCGAAAAAACCGCAGAAAATGGCTGTCCTTTTTATGAAAAGAGAATTTACTATGTTAAAGCGGCATTTGTTGAAAACCTTGAAAAATAGCAAGAAAAAGGCGATGATTTCAGAGGTTTGTTGTAAAAATATCACAATAGAAGAAAAAACTTTGTGGGGAACTAACGGAAATTTGTGGTTTCGGGTGAACGGCTTGACATTTGATTACAATGTTGCTATCATATCATGCGTAACAATTGTTAATAAGTTTGTAACAATTGAAACAGCTCTGTAACAAGGAGTGTCCCACAAAAAGCTCCTGAATTTCACCGGCAGAATGGCTGGTGGAAGCAGAGTAAGATTTATGGAGGTAAGAATGAACGGAAAAGGCAGAAAGTTGTTTCGTAGTGCAGTCGGCATTTTAACATCTGTTATGATGATGGGTGCATATACGACAACCGCTATGGCAAGTGGTATCGGTGTCATTGATGCGAAAGACATGCTGGACATTCATGCAGAAGCAAACACAGCGTCTGCGGTGATTGGTCAGGTCATGGAGGACGGTCATGTGGCGATCCTTGCAAAGTACAACGACTGGGTGCAGATCCAGGCGGGAGAAATTGCAGGATGGGTACCGGCTGAAAATCTGGTCGAGACAGAGATTTCCAACGAAGAGGCTGTTGCAGCCAATGAGCAGGTGATCGCTGAACGGACAGGAGCAACAGCATCCGAAGATGAATTCTTTGCAGAGGAAGAAGTACAGCAGGATGAAACAGCAGCTTTACAGGCAGAGGCAAGTAAAGCAGCACAGAATGAGATAGAAGAAGTACAGGCAGCCGAGGAAGCAGCACGCATCGAAGCGGAAGCGCAGGCAAAGGCAGCAGCCGAGGAAGCAGCACGCATCGAAGCAGAGGCGCAGGCAAAGGCAGCCGAGGAAGCAGCACGCATCGAAGCGGAGGCGCAGGCAAAGGCAGCCGAGGAAGCAGCGCAGCTCGCAGCGGAGGCGCAGGCAAGGGCAGCAGCCGAGGAAGCAGCGCGGCTCGAAGCGGAGGCGCAGGCAAAGGCAGCCGAGGAAGCAGCACGCATCGCAGCCGAAGCCCAGCAGGCAGCTTTGGCTGCCCAGGCGGCGCAGACCGCAGCGATATCCGCAGAGGAATTAAAACTGCTTGCAAATATTATTTACTGTGAAGCAGGCAGTGAATCCTACGTTGGTAAGGTTGCGGTAGGCAATGTCATCATGAACCGCGTCAAGAGTGCATCGCAGCCCAATACGATCACCGAGGTCGTTTACGCAAAAGGACAGTTTTCCCCTGTTAGAAACGGTTCGCTGCAGAGGGCACTGAGCAGTGACAAGGCAGATGCAGCCTGCTATCAGGCAGCAATCGAAGCATTAGCCGGTGCACAGCCGGTCGGCGGCAAGCTGTTTTTCAGAAGAAATAACGGTCGTTCCGGACAGGTAATCGGACATCACGTTTTTTACTAAAACAGTGTCATAGCCGGGACATTTGTCCCAACAGCATTGTAAGGGAATCGTCAGAAGAGGATAGGGAAAAATCCGTTGCTTCTGACAGAAAAAGAACGAAAAAAGGCATGTGGAAAAGGATTGTTTTTCACACGCCTTTTTTGTATTCGTGACAATAGAATCCTCGCAGGGCGCACACTTGACAGTAATTGACGGATTTGATATGATGACGCTAATCATGTAATATAATTGTAACATTTGATGAGCTGATTTTGGGAGCGCCAAAGGCGCGGAAAATCAATGGAGGCTCAGCTATCGTTACTGTCTGCGGACATGAGGGGATAGAAAGGATCATCGATTTATGGGCTGGAGTAGAAAATCTGAGAAAAGGGGGAAGCACTGGCTGCGGGCTGCAGCGCTGGGAGTTGTCTTTTTGTGGACGGCCGGAAGCAGTCTGCAGGCAGAGGCAGAATCGAGCAAAAGCGCGCACTGGCACAAGGGCGTTGGTGTGGAGGCGTGGCTGACAGGAGCGGATAAGGAACAGGTCAGTCCGAACGCAGCATCCCAAAATGATGCGGCAGATACAGCGATCGCCGCAGTCGGCGGGCAGGAAACGGATGCAGCGTCCGACAGTGCGGACAGCAAAACCAAAGCTTCGTCCAGTGATGGAATGAAAATGGACGACCTGACCGGCACAATCGTGATGACGAGCGTTCAGAATGTATTGAATGTCAGGACGGAACCGGACAGCGAGGCAGAGCTTGCAGGGTATTTGTATGCAGACTGTGGCGGTACAGTGCTGGAACAAAAGGACGGCTGGACAAAGCTTGAGTCCGGCGAACTGACCGGCTGGGCGAATAACGATTATCTGCTGTTTGGGGAAGAAGCTCGGAAAGAGGCAAAAGATGCGGGACGGATTGTGGCAACGACCAAAACAGGCGCTTTGAGAATCCGGAAAGAACCTTCAGCAGATGCTGCGATTTATGATCTGCTGGAAGAAGGTGCAAAGTATGAGGTCGTGGATGAAGAGCAGATCCGTTTCAGCGAGGATCAGGAAATCACGGCGGACTGGGTTGCGGTCAATTACGGCGGAAAGACCGGATATGTGTCTTCGGAATATGTCCAGGTTGATTTTGAAATCGATTACGGAGAGACGGTTGAGCAGGTAAAAGCGCGCGAGGAAGCGGAAACGGCGAGACTGCAGGCGGAAAAAGAAGCTGCCGCACAGAAACAGAAGCAGGAAAAGGCAGCGCAGGCGGAAAAGGAAGCGAACAAGGCTGCTGCACTGGCAGCGGACGACAGCGTGCTTTTGGCGGCGCTCATTCAGTGTGAAGCGGGAGAAGAGCCCTACGAAGGACAGGTGGCTGTCGGCGCAGTCGTGATGAACTGGGTCAGAAGCGGCGCTTATCCGAATACGGTCAAGGGTGTTATCTATGCTTCGGGACAGTTTACACCGGCGGGAAGCGGACAGGTTGGACGCGTTGTCGCAAGTGGAAAGATCAAGGCAAGCTGCCTGCAGGCGGCACAGGAAGCGATGGCGGGAAGCACCCCGGTTGGAATAGCGACGCATTTTAGACGGGCAGGAAGCAGGGAAGGTATTGTGATCGGACATCATGTATTTTGGTAGACGGGGCATGATTTTTGTAGTATGATAGTCATAAGTCACAGGAAAGGAGGAGTTACATGACGGAAGTATTTGCCTGGCTGGCTCTGTTGATTTTACTTGTGCTGATTGAGCTTGCGACGATGGGGCTGACGACAATCTGGTTTGCAGCCGGAGCTCTTGTTGCGACGATAGCAGCTGCCTGTGGTGCGCCGGTTCTGGTGCAGGTCATCCTGTTTTTGGTAGTGTCCGTGCTGATGCTTGTTTTTACAAGACCGGTTGCCATGCGCTATTTCAATGTTGGAAGGGCGAAGACCAATGTGGACAGCATGCTTGGGGAACGCGGTATCGTGACCGGCAGGATTGATAACCTGCACAGCTGCGGACAGGTTACGCTCAAAGGCATGGAGTGGTCAGCAAGATCTCAGGAAACTGAGGGGACGATTGAAGAGGGTACCGTCGTTATTGTAAAAAAGATCGACGGCGTGAAGCTGATCGTTGTTCCGGACGAGATCGAAACAGAAGAACCTGTAACAAAAAGCAGCGAGGCTGCTGACAACATGCGGTAAGACCGCGGAAATGAGGGTAATTATGATAGGTGGACTGGTAATACTCATTATTTTAATTCTGGCAATTGCAATTGTAGCGTCCTGCATCAAGATCGTACCGCAGGCGCAGGCTTATGTCGTAGAACGTCTCGGCGCATATCAGGATACCTGGAGCGTTGGCCTTCACTTTAAAGTGCCGATTGTCGATAAGGTTGCAAAGCGTGTACTGTTAAAGGAACAGGTAGCGGATTTCCCGCCTCAGCCCGTTATCACAAAGGATAACGTTACGATGCGGATCGATACCGTTGTCTTTTTCCAGATCACAGATCCCAAGCTGTTTACCTACGGAGTTGAAAATCCGATCATGGCGATTGAAAACCTGACTGCGACAACCCTGCGTAACATCATCGGAGATCTGGAACTGGACCAGACCCTGACCTCCCGTGAAACGATCAATGCCAAGATGCGTGCATCCCTGGATATCGCAACCGATCCCTGGGGCATTAAGGTAAACCGTGTCGAATTAAAGAACATCATTCCTCCCGCAGCAATTCAGGATGCGATGGAGAAGCAGATGAAGGCAGAGCGTGAACGCCGTGAAGCGATCCTGCGTGCCGAAGGTGAAAAGAAATCTACCATTCTGGTAGCAGAAGGTAAAAAGGAATCCGCAATTCTGGAAGCAGAGGCAGAAAAGCAGTCTGCAATCCTGCGCGCAGAAGCAGAGAAAGAAAAGATGATCCGTGAGGCAGAAGGTGAAGCGGAAGCAATCCTGAAAGTCCAGCAGGCGACTGCAAACGGTCTGCGTTTCATCAAGGATGCAGGAGCGGATGATTCTGTACTTCGTTTAAAGAGTCTGGAGGCTCTGGAAAAGGTTGCGGACGGCAAGTCTACAAAGATCATCATTCCGTCTGAAATTCAGAACATGGCGGGACTGCTGACCAGTGCAAAGGAGCTTTTAAGCGACAAATAAGCTCACATGTACCATCTTCGATGCTATCCGCTGCCTGACAGCGTATTTCATCTTTACAAAAAAGGACCGTACATTCTATAATGGATGTACGGTTTTTTATTTTATGATGCCAGGGTCAAAAGGTCTAAGCCCACATGAGCTTGCTCATAGGTGGGTGAAAGACCTTAGGACCCGCCCCGATATGAGCATAAAAGTGGGATGATAATCCCACGATATGCGAATATTGGGTAGGATTGTGGGAGTGCGTAGCACGGAACAATCCGTAGGTATCAAAGTCGGGGGCTTTTGACCCCGACATCATAATATTGATATACCACTTAATTAAATTACACCACAACCAGACATGACAAAGCTGTAAGCAGCTGGGTATACTATGTGAAATGCACTTGAAGTTTGATTATGATAGTTCTTAGTCTTTCCTTGCACTTGCCAGCCAGCTTCGTACACGGATGTACGAAGCTGCGAAGCCATTATTCCACTATCGCATTCGCAACCTGTGCAAACTGCTCCAGTGTAAGCGCCTCACCTCTTATAGTCAGAGGCAGTCCACATTTTTCAAGTGCCGCAGCAAGCTTTTCCTTGGAAACATTAACATCACCGCTGTTGCCAACACTGTTCATCATAGTTTTTCTGCGCTGGTTAAAGGATGCCCTTATTATTCTGAACATAAGATGTTCATCAGCTACATCTACCGGTGGTTTCTCATATCTTTCAAGCTTGATTACCGCCGAATCCACGTTTGGTCTTGGCATAAAACAGCTTGCCGGAACATTAAGCACGATTCTAGGTCTGGCATAGTACTGTACCGCCAGTGAAAGTGCACCATAATCCTTGGTTCCAGGGCCCACCTGCATCCTGTCAGCCACTTCCTTCTGAACCATGATAGTTATG
>ERZ894191.1334-NODE-1334-length-14354-cov-7.361913_pt1 | contig 14354 bp, 15 predicted proteins | sample MGYA00380282_ERZ894191 | MGnify/ENA primary metagenome ERZ894191 (study PRJEB32331, sample SAMN06328485) | human gut metagenome | biome: human gut microbiome; feature: stool | host: Homo sapiens | collected 2013-02-21 ...
GTATTGCTCCTACTATTAAAGGAATAAAAGCTGATAAAATATTGGAAAACAATGAAATATCAAATGTTTTATAAATAAAAATAATAACACACGCACACAAAATAATTCCTACATAATTCTTTACTGTCCTCATTTTAAACCACCTCAAACTTTTTTCCATTATATCACACTCTCTATATTTTTACGATGCTTATTCCAACTTCTTAATAATCTTTTTATATAATAAATACTCATTTTTTCATAAACTTCTTGAGTCTTTAAATCTACTAAACAATAATCTTGTTCATATTTTATAATGGTCAAACCATAATGATATAAACCACTAATGATATCAATATCCAATAAAAAAACCTCCTTTACACATTCTATGTATAAAGTGAGGTATTATAATAAATAAATAATAAATAGCTTAAAGACAGCAAAAAGCCACCTATAACATCAGAAAAATAATGTACGCCTAAATAGATACGACTTAATCCTATTAAAAAAATCATAATCATTAAAATTATTTCTATTACTTTTTTATATTTTAGAGAGCTTTTTTGAACTTCAAGAACTAATAATCCATAACCAATCATGGCTGACATACTATGCCCACTTGGAAAACTATAGTTTGTTTCTTTAACTAAATGATATATTTGAGGTGGTCTTGGTCTTTGAACCAAAGCTTTAATTATACGATTCATTCCTTGAATAATTAACAAGTGAATTCCTACCCAAATATCTTTTTTATTTTTTAAAATCACTAAACTTAAAACAAGAATCACATAAAACCATGTACTTCCTAATGTTGAACAAAGTTTAAAAAAGGATGTCATAAAATCACATCTTAAATTTTGTACTAAATGATAAATCATCCAATCTAATGGTTGGATGATTTGAAAATAAATCAATAAATAATCTAAAACAAATAAACTTAAGGGTATAACAAATAATAATTTCTTCTTCATTCTATTCCTCTATTTCTAATTGATATACTTTTTCAAATATTTTAATTAACATATCATATAATTTTTGATTATTACTACTTAATAAAAATCCATAAACACGTTTTGTAAGTGCTTTGTATAATTTAGGATCATTAAATCCTAAATATGCATTTAATAATTCAATTTGTTCCTTTTGATTTGATTTTAATAATAAATAAACAGTAAGCACATAGACCTTTGATAAATATTCAATAACATAAGTTCTTTGTCTTCTACTCTTTAATGAATAAACATCATATAAATCCCATAAACTTTTCATTAAATCTATATAGCTATTTGATTTAGAAATATGAATTTTTCGATGTGATCCATAACAATGAAATGGTACATTTAAATAATACATTGATTTAATATAAGGAATTATTCCATAAACGGTTAACTCATTATAAAAAATATTTTCTTCATCCGTTTTTATTTTTCTTAGAGTACTTGTTTTAATAATAACTGATCCTAAATCTATTTGAAAATGCTTATGAAATGCTTTTATATTATGCCATTCAAAAATAGTTTCTGTTGGAAAAATATTTTTATATGAAACTCTTTTTTCTTTTTTTTGAGGAACTACATATTTATAATCTGTAAGTAATACATCTAAATTTGCTTGAATACGAATAAAATCACGAATTGTTTCTACAACACTTACAAGTGATGGTTGATCTAAATAATCAAAGCATTGAAGTATCTTAAAATAAAGTCCTTCGCTATATTTTAAAGCTGTTTTTAAAAAAGGAACATCTTCTTTAGTTGTAATAACTTTAACGGTATCTGGATAAGCTTCTTCATATTCTCTAGCAACTTGTAAAGTTTCATCATGTGAATGACGATCAACAATTAAAACTTCTACCTCATCTTTCATTAAAAGACATGAGTTAATTGCTTTATGCATTTCCATAATTGAGTTATAACAAGGGATACATACTGTTAGTAATTTCATAATTAAAATCCTCCAAAAATATTTTATCATAATTTATCTATTAGTTCACGTTTTATTGCATTTACCTTGATTTTATGCTATTTTATTAAGGTATCTAAAGGAGGAAATTATATGCATTTTGTTATTAATGTATTTGTTACAGCTGTATGTTTTATCTCTATTATTTTATTTAAAGAGATTCTTAATAAAATTGTGAAAGTCTTATTAAGTGTTATTGGATGTGGTACATTATCTTATGCACTTGCTATTCTTGTTAAAAAATGTGGAGAATGGTTTGGATGTTGGTCTGGTGATGCTCAATATATCAAAAGCGATTTCTTATGGATTTTTGCTATTGTTCTAGTTGTTTATATTATTATTAATATTATTGCTAAAAAAAATAAAGCTTAATTTTCAAGCTTTATTTTTTTATACCCACTGCTTTTTTAGCCAGCCCATCAGCAACTTCATTATAATAATCCCCACTATGTGCTAAAACCTTTTGAAAATAAATATCTATCTTCTTTTTCATATCATTGATTGTTTTAACATAATTTTGAGTTTGTTCCTTATTTGCTTTCCATAAACCTGTCGCCCATTTTTCAATACCTTCATAATCATAATAAATGCAAATAGACTCATAATGATGATCAATTGCATAAGCAATAGCATTCATACACCCAAGAATTTCTCCTGAAACATTACGCATTGAAGAATACTCAGGAATATTCCCTTTACCTAATAATTGTTGAATAACTTGTTGCCCTTCAATTAAAACACAACCATAGCCATATTCTTTTGTTTTAATATTATAACTACCATCAACATAAGCAAGTAAAGTTAAATCATCACTTACTTTTTTTACTTCTTTACCAATAAATGCTTTTGCTTCATCTTCACTTGTAAAAGATTTATAAACTGCTCCTGAATAACCATTAACTTGTTCTTTACATTCATCCCATGACATATAAATTCCTGGTTTTTTTCCTTCTTTTACTGCATAAAATTTTGCCATAATAAACTCCTTTGCTTATTCTATTTTATTATAATCATTGAAACAATGATTGTATATCTTTTTTAATTGTTTTAAAATGTATATAGTATATTTAAGTGAGGTAATAACATGAAACGTTGTCTTATTATTATAAATCCATCATCTGGAAAACATATTATTCAAAATAAACTAGATCGTATTATTGGTCAATTAACATTACAAAACATTGTAGAACATTTTGAAATATTTTATACAGAAAAAAAAGATGATGCCTATTATAAAGCAAAAGACTGTGATGAAAATCAATATGATTTTATCATGTCTGTTGGTGGTGATGGTACTTTAAATGAAGTTATTTCTGGAATGGTTGATAGTCATAAAAAAATTCCTTTATGTATTTTAGCAGCAGGTACCGTTAATGATTTTGCTAATTATTTAAATATTCCAAGTTCAGTAAATGGTATTGTGGAAATGATTAAAAATTTCAACGTTATTTCTAGTGATGTTGGGAAAATCAATGACCAATATTTTATTAATGTAGCAGCAGCGGGAATGTTTTCTGATATTTCGTTTGTTGTATCAAAAGAAGAAAAGAAAAAATTTGGTCCTTTAGCTTATTATTTTAAAGGAATGACACAACTTCCTCAACAATTATCAACAAATCTTCATTTAAATGTAACTGTAGATAATGAATCTTTTGAAGAAGATGCTTATATGTTTGCAATTACAAACACTAATCGTGTTGGTGGTTTCGATGGTATTATTCCTTTTGCAGATATCAATGATGGTAAATTAGATTTAGTGATTGTAAAAAGATGTTCAATCACAGATTTAATTGCACTCATTAAAGATTATCGTTTTGGTAAACACGATAAGAGTCCTTTTATCCATTATATTCAAGGACAACATATTCACATTACTTGTGATCAAAATCTTACAATGGATATAGATGGTGAAGAAGGCACACATCTTCCTATTGATGTACATAATTTACAAAAATCAATTCAATTATTAGTTCCTTTAAAATAATATTTAAAAAGAAATCATTGCTTTTCATGATTTCTTTTTTTTGTTTAATGAATTAACTTTAAAACATCATTTTCACTTTGTATATCAAAAATAGATACTGTAAGCTTATTTAGTTTTTCCATCGTACTACTTCTTATCGTATTTTCTGTTTCTTTTGATAAATCTCCTAACTTACATCTTAATTGCATTAATAAAGTATTTTGTTTTTCTTCTAATTTACCTTCAACTCTTCCAACAAGAATACCTTCTTCACGTCCTTCACTTCTAAATCCTTCTGCCATTCTTTCCATTCCTTCGCACATATCCATCTCATCTCCTTCTAGAACACTTTCAACTTGATCTATACTTCCTGTAATGATGGCTGCATAGAGAAAGTTTTCTTTTTTCATTCTCTTTAATCTTTTTAAATCTTCATAGCTTCCTTTATACATTGCTTGGATAGCTTCTATAAAGTAACGAGTTTGTTCATCTTTGATCTTACTTGTATCCATTTCTTTAACATCTACAAGAATGATTTTCCAATCATCAAAGTATTTCTTTAATTCTTCTGGTATTTCAAAATAATCACTGAGTTTTACAGGACTATTCCATTTCTTTGGTCCTGTATAAAGTACTACTATTATTTGAGGAACTAATCTTTTATACTCTTTATTTTCTGCCTGTTTTAAATATTCCAACATTTCATAGATTCCACAACGAATAACCATCGTTTCATCAATACTACTTTGATGCTCTATTCCTAGTATACAGTAGATTCCATTAATATCACTTTTAACGACAATGTCCCTTCTTCTTTTTTTATCTTCTGCTCTTTTCGAATCATTGATAATAAAAGAAATATCAAATTCAAAACGTACCAATCTATCAGGATGAATGATTTGTTTCCCTTCAAATATAGCTGCATTATAAAAAGATGCAAAACTGACATCATTACTGAATACTGTTCGACAAGCACCATCAGCTGTTAACTTATTTAGAGGTTCCATACACATTACCTACTTTCTTTTAAAGTAACATATCTAGATTTATTACAAGTAGATTATAACATGTATGAACTCAATATTTGTCCCAAGTTTGTCTCAAATTTGTCTCACAAATGTCTCATTTCTTATACTTATTTTATCTTTCTCTTTTTACTATTTCAATGGACGTTTAGTCCAAAAAAACAGGATTGCTCCTGTTTTCTATAAATGCATTTGTGTTGTTACTTTAACAATTTCTTTATAATAATCATCTTGTGATTTTGTATTACGATCAATCGATAAATCTAAATGTCCATCTTTCATGTAATAAACTTTCTTTGAATAAGAAGCAACAAAGCTATCATGAGTAACCATAATAATCGTTGTGTGTTTTTCTTCATTGATTTTAACTAGATATTCCATCAGCTCCCTAGCATTTAAACTATCTAGATTCCCTGTTGGTTCATCAGCGAAGATAATCTTTGGATCATTGATCAACGCTCTAGCAATCGCTGCTCTTTGTTGTTGTCCACCTGAACATTGGGATGGATATTTATCAATGATTTCTTCAATATTTAACATTTTTGTAAGTTCATTTAATTTTTCTAATTGTATTTTTTGATCTACTTTATTGAGTCTAGGTGAAAATAAAATATTATTTTTGATTGTTAATGATTCAATAAGATTATAATTTTGAAAGATAAAACCAATTTCTTCTTTTCTTAGATTTGCTTTTTCCTTTTCTGATAAAAGAAGTAAATCTTTTTGATTAAGAAGAATTTGTCCACCAGTTGCTTCATCAATCGTTGACAAGATATTAACCAGTGTTGTCTTTCCTGAACCAGAGGCTCCCATAATACAAATAAAATCACCTTTTTCTACTTTAAAGTCTAACCCATTTAAAGCCACCTTAGGATGCATACCATAAGGATTATAAACTTTCTTTAAATTTCTAATTTCCATGTAACTCATAATTTTGACCTCTTTTCTTTAAATAAACAATCAATTCAGCCATTCCATAAGGAACAACAAACTCAAGTAAAACAATACCAACAAGTCCTAAATCAATCGATGCACGAATTAAAAACGTACAAGCAATACTTAAAATATAAATACCTGCAAAAATCCATAATACAACATAAAATCCATTTCCTTCTTTATAAGATATTTTCTTGACATCTTGATTTGTAAGTCCCATCTTACATAAATTTTTAAAATGTTCTTTCTTTTCTAAAGCATCGATATCAAAACGACTGACAACACTTAAACATAAAACAAAATTAATTAAGATAGCACCAATGTGTAAAGCAATATGCAACATCTTCATATGAATTGATGAAAAAATAAATGTTGGTATTAAAATCACTGCAAGCATAATAAAAACAATTAATAATTTACTTTGTTGCATAAATAAAGCCAAATCACCTAACACAATCGTATCTTCTGCTTTTAAATTCAATGAATCAACCATTTCATTTAAAGTATGCGGAATAAAGTAATAGAACAAACCATAAGCACTAATAGCCCCAATACAAGAAGCAATCGCAAATCCAGCATCTAACTCTTCTCCTACATACATCGCATAAAGTCCTAAGAAATAACCTAAGATATAAATATAATCAGGAATGATAAAGACACGATGATCTTCTTTTTGTGTTGTAATATATTTATCTTTAATAAGTGATGATAAAGAATTATTGTTGATATAGTTGATTTGCATAGCAATTAAAACAACTAAAATACAAACAACTAAAATTCCTAACATCTTAAACAACTTAAAATTAAAATAGAAAACACTTTGATGAATATGGCAATAACGATAAACAATCATTAAAAAGATGGGTGTTGTCACTAATGACAAACAACAGGTGATTATTACTGAAACAACCATGAGCATAATCATTTGAATCAATTGATAAAGCACTACTTTACCTTGATTAAATCCTGCCATTTTAAGCATTCCTATTTCTCTAGCATGAAGTTTCATATAATAATTACATGAATAACAAATTAACGAAACACAGACCATTAAAATGAATAATCCCATCAGCATAATGCAGAAAGATTCACTAAAATCAAGCATATCATCATAGGTTACCTTTCTAGCAAGATAAGGATTTACAATAAAATGTAAAAACAATAAACAAATACCCAGTGTTGTGACAATAGAAACAATCAAGCCATATGCTTTTTTTCTTTCTGTCCACAACATTTCTAATGCAAACTTCAACATAACTTTCACCTACTATTCTAATGCTTTTTTAATATCACTTGCTTTGTAATAAACATGATCAATCTTTTTGTTTTCTACATGAATCAACATTGGTACTTGTTTTATTGTAATATCTTTATAGTTTGTCACATTTTTATAATCAAAATCTTTTCCTGTTTTGATATCTTTCGCTTCTTCCATATTGAATACATAAATGCTTGATTTTCCTCTAACATAAGATTTAACTGCTTCATTTGTATCTTTGCATTTTTCATTTCCTGTTTCATAGAAATAAACATAATATGAATCATAATCTTTGCTATTCAATATATCGTTTTCTTCAACATGTTGATATCCAAGTTTAACACGATCATCATTTTTAAATGGATCTTCTGGTTTTTTCAATATATTTACAGCCACCACAATTACAAGTCCAATAATACAAATTCCAATCATTTTTAATGTCTTTTTACTCTTTTCCATAAGTCATTTCCTCCTTTGACACCTTTAACATAGACTATAGAGTCACTTTATACTCAAGTACTTTTTGAAATATTTTTTATATTTCCTCTCTACACTTATTATTTTATTTATTTTCTTTTAAATCGGTATCTTTCTGGCATGGAAGTCAGTTTTATGGCACGAAAATAAAAAATTAAATAGTTACACCTATCTAAAAAAGCTACTTTCATAATTGAAAATAGCTTACATTATTAATTTAAAAGTGTCTTATATACAATTTCATCCACACAGCTCTTAATATTATTCATCATTTGAACCCACTTTATTTGATCGTTTTATTTAAGTTCTTCAGTAACATTCCACTTGGTCTTATATTCTTCAACCAATCTGTCATATAAATCATCAGCTTCTTTTTGTACTTTTAATAGATAATCATTTAATTCATTTTTTGATAATAATTTGAAATATAGTAGATAATCATGCTTCTTTAAATAATCTAGTTTTGCTCTTCCAAAGCGATTTAAATGCATTTCTTCTACTTTTAAGTTCGGTAATTGATAATCTCCAACTTGAATATATTCTATTTCTTTCATCTTTCATCCCTGCTTTCTCTTTGTTTTATTTTCAATTACCTGTTGAAGTACTTACCGGAGAAGATGCCGATGTGATGATCATGGAAGATTACTTCTTGATTGGTAATTTACAGTATTTTTGTTGGCGGATAGATTTTGATAGAAATCTATCGATTAGTGAAGAATTATTAAAACAAATTAAAATTGCTATTTATAAAGCAAATATTGAAATAGTTAAGCACATTAAAAATCAAAATGATTTAATATATGTATTGAAGCTCTTTGATTTGGATGATGAAGATAATTCTAGTACACTCATTGATTTATTTGAAGAGAATATTCAATTAGTTACTAAAGGAGATTATAGTGAAGATCATCAAAGTATAGAAAAACTATCCAAGGTTTTTGATTACGCAATTAATACAAAAAATCTTATCGATAAAAAAACCTATAATTCGATTGTGAATATCCTTTATCCACTTGTAGAATGTTATAAAAATAACCCTGAATAGACACTTATTTTAAGCATCAAAAATTAATGATTTTTTGATGCTTTTTTGGTGGAAATTTTGCACTTTTTTCGAATTTTTTTGGTATTTTTTTGGTATAGCCCATTTTTAGGGCATTTTTGAGCATTATTTTACTTACAAAAAATAAAAACCCGCAAATCAAAAAAACGTTGATTTCATGCGGGTTTTGGCGTAAAAAAAAGGGCTTCTTCTATCTTGAAACCCTTTTTTTATTTAGCATATTTTTCGCTAGATTAAGCTAATTCAGCAAAATATTTAATAGTTCTAACCATGTTAGAAGTATATGAGTTTTCGTTGTCATACCAAGCAACTGTTTGAACTTCAGTAGTTCCGTTGTCTAATGGTTTAACCATAGTTTGAGTTGCATCGAATAATGATCCGTAAGTGATTCCTACGATATCAGAAGATACTAATGGTTCTTCAGTATATCCGAATGATGGAGTAGTTGCTGCTTTCATAGCTGCATTTACTTCTTCAACTGTAACTTCACCTTCAACAACTGAAGTTAAGATAGTTGTAGATCCAGTTGGAACTGGTACACGTTGTGCAGAACCAATTAATTTACCATTTAATTCTGGGATTACTAATCCGATTGCTTTTGCAGCACCTGTTGAGTTAGGAACGATGTTAACTGCAGCTGCACGAGCTCTTCTTAAGTCACCTTTTCTATGAGGTCCATCTAATACCATTTGATCTCCAGTGTAAGCATGTACTGTTAACATGATACCAGATTTGATTGGTGCTAAATTATTTAAAGCGTTAGCCATTGGTGCTAAACAGTTAGTTGTACATGAAGCTGCTGAGATGATAGTGTCAGAAGCTTTTAAAGTACCTTCGTTTACACCGAATACGATTGTTGGTAAGTCATTTCCAGCAGGTGCTGAGATAACAACTTTTTTAGCTCCAGCATCGATATGAGCTTGAGATTTAGCTTTAGATACATAGAATCCAGTACATTCTAATACTACGTCTACACCGATTTCTCCCCATGGTAATTCAGCTGCGTTAGCTTTAGCGTAGATTTTGATTTCTTTTCCATCAACTGTGATTGAATCTTCACCAGCTTCTACTGTATCAGCTAATGCATATTTACCTTGTGCTGAATCATATTTTAATAAGTGTGCTAACATTTTAGGATTAGTTAAATCGTTGATTGCTACAACTTCATATCCTTCTGCATTAAACATTTGTCTGAATGCTAGACGTCCAATACGTCCAAATCCGTTAATTGCTACTTTTACTGCCATTTTATTAATATTCCTCCTTGTAAATAGCTTTTATGCCATTATTATAAGTCAAAAACTTCACAAAAGCAACTATTACAACGTTGATTTCTTGTATAAGATGCATTAATTTTTCCTTTATTTTTCTAATAATTCCCATTTCATTATATCGTTAGCGCTTACACTATTTTCTACTATTTTTTTAAAAAATTTTTACTTATTTCATCAGTGCAAAGAATAATTTTTATTATTAATTTCTATAATTACATATGGAGGTTATTTTATGCATCTAATACCAACCGTTATAGAAAAAGATAAAAATCATCAATATGCCTACGATATCTATTCCAAACTTTTAGAAGAAAGAATTATTCTACTTACAGGGACTATCGACGATGCCATGGCAAGTTCAATTATTGGTCAATTACTTTATTTAGAAGCACAAGATAATAAAAATGATATTTACATGTATATCAATTCACCTGGCGGTAGTGTTTCTGCAGGACTAGCAATTTTTGATACAATGAACTTTGTTTCATGTGATGTCAGCACAATTTGTTGCGGCATGGCAGCAAGTATGGCTTCTATTCTTTTAAGTGCAGGTTCCAAAGGAAAAAGATGTGCATTAAAAAATAGTGAAATAATGATACATCAACCTCTTGCCTCTTTAGAAGGACAAGCAAGTGATATTGAAATAAACGCTAAAAGAATATGCAAACAAAAGAAAAAACTTTCACTTATTTTAAGTGAAAATTCTAAACAATCATTAGAAAAAATCATTCATGATTGTGATCGTGATTACTACTTAGATCCATTAGAAGCTTTAGAATATGGTCTTATTGATGAAATCATTTAGATTTAGGGGATTTAACATCCCTTTTTCTACATAAAAAAATACAAATTCCACTTAAAGCACCAAGCATTATAAAATAATTCAACTTTGAACTATCACCTGTTTTAATTGCTTGAATAATTGGTTGATCATACATGATGACTTTTTGTATTTCTCCAGTATCTTTAATCACAAATTCGACTTTTTCACTCTTTTCATAACCATAAGGTGCCATTGTTTCTTCTAAAATATATTTTTTACCAACTTTCAAATGACAAATGCGGTGTTCTTGATCAGTTGAAATCCAAGAATCAAGAACTTCTCCATCTTCATTTTTCACTTGTAAATGAGCTCCAGACAATTCTTTTTTATTTGTTATGTCTTTTTTAGAAATATCCACTTTAATATCTTCATCAACAACTTTTAAAACAATATTCTTTTCTCTTATTTCAAAAATTTGTTCTTTAGCTGTTGCATATCCACAAGGTGTCAATGTTTCTCTTAAAATATATTTTTCCCCACTATTAAGTCCTTGTATTAAGTGGGCTGTCTCATCTCCTTGAATATCTATACAATAATATGTCACATCTTCTCCATCTTTCAACATTAAAAAATAATCATTTGATTTTAATTGGGGAACAACTTTATATTCAATACCTTCTTCACTTTTACCTTGACACATATCCCCTTTTAACAATTTTTTCTTCATAACATCATTAATATCAAAAATATGTTGTCCTGTAATCCATTGATCAATTCTATTTTTTGTTTTTGTAGAAACAACTGTAAGCTGTGCCCCTTTTAACAAATTGCCATCTTCTTTTTGTTTATAAACTTTAACAAAAGTATCAATCATTTCTATTTTTTGATTTTCTTTTTCATAAGAAACTGTAAAAGATATATCATTTACTAAATTAAATCCTAAAGGTGCTAAATCTTCATGTAAAGTATACGTTTTTCCTTCTTCTAACCCACTTACAGGATGTTCATTTCCATCACTATACCATTGATCAACTGTATTTCCTTCCTCATCTATTACTTGTAATAAAGCTCCTTGAATTTCTTCACCACCTAAAGTTACTTTAGAAATTGTTACAACTTTATCTTTCATATTTACTTTTTGAATTTTTCCATCTTCATTGACTTTAAATTCAATTTTCGTTGCTTTTACATATCCTGCTGGACTTGTATCCTCATTTAAATAATAAGTTTTTCCACTTTCTAATCCATCTATTTCATGGGCCTTATTAGATGAAATCCATTCATCAATAACTTTTCCCTCTAAATCCATAATAGACATTTTAGCACCACTAACTTCTTGATCACCAGTAACATCGGTTTTAGTAAATGTTGTCTTAGTAATTTGATTTGTTTGTTCATGAGAGTTTGTATAAATTGTTGTTGTATGATCTTTTTGTGTAATTTCAAAATCATAAGGTGTAGAATCTAAAACATAACCTTGAGGGCATGAAACTTCAACAACTTGATATTTTCCAAGAGGAATTCCTGTCATTTCTAATTGACCATTTTCATCTACAGAAATAATTCCTTCTTCATTCATTATCCCTTTTGAAACTTGTACACCATTTGAATAAGTAATCATTTGACCATCATTTGTATCAACAATACATTTTCCACTTCCTAAAGTAATTATTTCCCCTTTAGAATATAATTTTTTCAAAGATACTGTATCAACAATATCATTCATTGCTACAACTTTATATTTTGTTTTTTTAATATCTTTATCTGCAAGATCAACAGCTCCTTGACATGCATCTTCAAGTTTCTTTTGAAGTTTTAATGTTCCTGTTGGTCTTAATGTATTTACAACAATTTTCTTTGTTATCTTATCTTTTACAATTGTCACTTGCCATTTAGCAACAACAGGTGCAAAGTGATCTTCACATTCAATCTCAGTAAGTGAATAAGTTCCTACAGGTAAATAATCAATAAATAATTCATAATCTCCATTTTCATCTTTTGTGACTTCAAAAGTTTCATCATATCCTGTATAAGAAGTTGAAATTAATCTAAATTTAGAATTTTTTTGAAATTCAGAAGTATTATCTACCTTAGAAAGGCGTAACGCTCCAAAATCCAACCATTCAACTTCATATTTTAATTTATTTCCATCAGGATCTAAATTCCATGAACCTTCTGTTTGTGTCCCTTCTGCACCATCTTTAATAGCTAATGCAGTAAACATTTCACAACCTTTTCCCGCAATATTTCCTGACTTATAATTTTCTGGACTATTTTTGCATGGTGCTGTTAAATAGAAACTTTCTCCACCATTTACAGTTACCGTTCCCCCTGTTTGCATCGTTCCTTTTGTTACGTTATATAGTGTAACATTATTTTGTAAAGGAACTTGAATGGTAGAATGACTTGTTCCTTCTAATTTAACAGTATTTGTTTTTTGAAGTTTATTTACCTTATCAAATTCAGCCTTAAAAGAGGCTGTAACTCCACCATCTTGACTTGGGCTAAAATAAGCATAACCAATATCAGGTTGATTCATAAGCCAGTTATAGCCCCATAAAATATTATCTCCATAACCACTATTACCATCTGCATTTGGCCATTTAGCATTGAAATCTTTTAAGTTTAACCCCATTAAATCTCCGCCATAAGCATAAGAAAGCCAAATATGGGTAAACAAATAAGCACCATCATCAAAGTTACCATGCTTTTCTCCAAAATCATCAGGAACACAAGAATTTAATTCAACTGTATACATTTCTTTAATTGCTTGATCATAGCCTGGTCCTCCAAATCCATAATAAAGAATTTTTCTTACAGCCTCATTATTTTCAATCACTTGAGCTGGGTATTTTCCAGCTGATGGTGATTTTTTACTTGCTTCTAAACAATAAGCATATTTATTATCATACTTACACATATAAGTGGACCATTTTTTCGCACTACTTATTTTAGAAGACCACCACCATGGATAATCAATTTGTTTAATACGTGTAAATTCATGAGGTGTACTATTATCCCATGCTTCGACATTATTTGCATATTTTTGTGAAAAACACATAGATAAAATAAACACCATAACTGCAAATATTTTCATAACTTTATCAAATATTTTTTTCTGTTTCATTTCATATTCCTCCATCATAAATAATTTCTAATAAAAAAAGACAATCTCTGATTGCCTACGGACCTAAAATCCACTTATAAATACAATTCACTTTTACTCCTCCTTCAATTTTCTAAGAATGATTAATTCCATAATGAAATCTACTATGTCTCCACTCTATTCCTGAAAATTCAATAGCATCTGTACACTTTGTTTGATCAAACTTCTTTTTAGCATCTTCTAAAGAAACATTTGAATCAACATATAATCCACAAAGATAACATTCATACCAATAAACCGTTTGTTGGGGCTTTGTTTGTTGATGATCATTATCTAAATGATCCTTTACATTATTTTTTTCATTTGATTGAGAGATTGTAATGTCCTCATTCGGTTTATTATTTTCACTTTCAATCTTATTCACATTATTTTCTTGATTATTTTGAGAATTAGTTGTTTCTTGTTTATTTTCTATAACATTGACCTTAAATTCTTTTTCTCTTCTATTTTTATAAATATCTTCTACAAATACTTTTACTTGATATTCA
>ERZ894191.1343-NODE-1343-length-14209-cov-13.039635_pt1 | contig 14209 bp, 16 predicted proteins | sample MGYA00380282_ERZ894191 | MGnify/ENA primary metagenome ERZ894191 (study PRJEB32331, sample SAMN06328485) | human gut metagenome | biome: human gut microbiome; feature: stool | host: Homo sapiens | collected 2013-02-21 ...
TTGGCAACATTCTGGCCTACCTTTCCATCGGCGACCGCCCGCAGGAGGTGGAGCGCCTTGTCAGTGCTTTGGCCGAAATCAAGCGCCGGTACAGCACGGACGGCACCGGCCTTTTGAGCCAGGAGTACATCGACCCCGAAGTTGCCGCCAGTCCGCAGGAGGCGTTCTACGCACCGAAAAAGAGCCTGCCGCTCCGCGAGACGGAGGGTATGGTGTGCAGCGAGTTCGTCATGTGCTACCCGCCGGGCATTCCGATCTTGGCGCCGGGCGAACGCATCACGGCGGAGATCCTCGATTACATCGAATACGCCAAAGCCAAAGGCTGCAGCATGACCGGCCCGGAGGATCCCGATATCCTCCGCCTGAACGTGCTTGCATAAGGAGGGACAAAAATGGAAATGTGGTTTTCGGAATTTCACACGCCGGATGTCAAGCACAGCATCCGTGTGGACCGCCAGTTATATTCAAAGCAAAGCGCCTATCAGCGCATCGATATTTTTGAAACGCCGGAGTTCGGCCGCGTGCTGACCCTGGACGGCAATGTCATGCTCACGGAGCGCGACGAGTTTATCTACGACGAAATGATCACCCATGTGCCGATGTCCGTGCACCGCAATGCAAAGGACATTCTCGTCATCGGCGCGGGCGACGGCGGCGTTGTGCGGGAGCTGACCCGCTACGACCGCGTAGAGCGCATCGACCTCGTCGAGATGGACCCGCAGGTCATCGAGGCCTGCCGCGCCTACCTGCCGAGCAACGCCTGCCGCATGGACGACCGCCGTGTACATATCTACTACGAAAACGCGCTGAAGTTCATTCGCAAGTGTGAAGATGAGTACGACCTCATCATCGTCGATTCCTCCGACCCGTTCGGCCCGTCCGAAGGGCTTTTCACCCGCGAATTTTACGGAAGCTGCTATAATGCTCTGCGTGAGGACGGCATCATGGTCAACCAGCAGGGCAGCCCGTTCTATGCGGAGGATGCCACTGCCATGCAGCGCAGCCACCAGCGCATCGCAACGACGTTCCCCATCAGCAAGGTTTATCAGGCGCATATTCCCACCTTCGCCGCGGGCTACTGGCTTTTCGGCTTTGCAAGCAAGAAATATCACCCAATCAACGACCTTGACTCCAACCAGTGGAACGCGCTCAATATGCGCACGCGCTATTACACCACTCGTCTGCATGTCGGCGCATTTTATCTGCCGGCATTTTTGGAAGAAATGCTGCGGGAAGTGGAGGAAAAATAATGCTGCACCAAAATATTGAAACTTTCATCGGCTGCGAAAGCAGCTACGCGGACGCCGATATCGTTTTGTACGGCGCGCCGTTCGATTCCACCACAAGCTACCGCCCCGGCGCACGGTTCGGCCCCGCCGCCATGCGTCACGAAAGCTACGGCCTCGAGACATACAGCCCGTATCAGGATAAAGATTTGCCCGACATCAAGGTGTTTGACAGCGGTGATATGGAGCTGTGCTTCGGCTCCAGCGAAAGCGCCCTCAAAGACATCGAAGCGCGCGCGGAAACGATCCTGCAAGACGGCAAATTCCCACTTTTGCTCGGCGGCGAGCATCTTGTCACGCTCGGCGCTGTTCGTGCGGCGGCGCGTAAATATCCCGCTATGCACATCATTCACTTTGATGCCCACGCCGACCTGCGTCAGGATTACCTCGGCGCCGAATTAAGCCACGCCTGCGTGCTGCGCCGCTGCCACGACATTCTCGGCGACGGCCGCATTCACCAGTTCTGCATCCGCAGCGGCGACAGGGAAGAGTTCACGTTTGCGAAGACGCACACCGAAATGCACAAGTTCGATTTCTCGGGCCTCGAAGCACTCACGGCAGAGCTGTGCCGCACGCAGGTGCCGGTTTACCTCACCATCGATCTCGATTGCCTTGACCCCTCGTGCTTTCCCGGCACCGGCACACCGGAGGCGGGCGGCGTGACGTTCATGCAGCTTTTAAATGCCATTCTCACCGTGTCAAAGACGAACATCATCGGCGCAGATGTCAACGAGTTAGCCCCCATGCTGGACGCAAGCGGCGTTTCCACCGCCATGGCCTGCAAAGTCCTGCGCGAGCTCTTATTGGCCTTAAACGTATAAATTATCAAACTAAAAATATAAAAGGAGCATCATCATGAGCAAAGTTCTCGTTATCGGCTGCGGCGGCGTAGCCGGTGTCGCCATTTCCAAATGCTGCCAGGTCAGCGAAGTTTTCACCGAGCTGTGCATCGCAAGCCGCACAAAGTCCAAGTGCGATGCACTTGCCGCAAAGCTTGCGCCCATCACCAAAACAAAAATCACCACGGCACAGGTCGATGCAGACGACGTGCAGCAGCTTTGTGACCTTATCCAAAGCTACAAGCCGGATCTCGTCATGAACATTGCCCTGCCGTATCAGGATCTCACCATTATGGACGCCTGCCTCGCCTGCGGTGTTAACTACATGGATACCGCAAACTACGAGCCGGAGAACACCGATGACCCCGAATGGCGCGCCATTTACGAAAAGCGCTGCAAGGAAGCGGGATTCTCCGCCTACTTCGATTACAGCTGGCAGTGGGCATACAAAAAGAAGTTTGAAGAGGCCGGCCTCACCGCACTGCTCGGCTGCGGCTTTGACCCGGGCGTCACGCAGGCGTACTGCGCCTACGCTAAAAAGCACGAGTTCGATACCATCGATACCATCGATATTCTGGACTGCAACGGCGGCGATCACGGTTATGCGTTTGCGACAAACTTTAATCCGGAGATCAACCTGCGCGAGGTTTCTGCGCCCGGCAGCTATTGGGAAAACGGCCACTGGGTCGAAATCCCGGCTATGAGCATTAAGCGCGCGTATACCTTCGATCAGGTCGGCCACAAGGACATGTATCTGCTGCACCACGAGGAGATCGAATCCCTCGGCAAAAATCTGCCGGAGGTCAAGCGTATCCGTTTCTTCATGACGTTCGGCCAGAGCTACCTCGACCACATGCGCTGCCTCGAAGACGTCGGCATGCTTTCCACCACACCGATTCACTACAACGGTCAGGAGATTGTGCCGATCCAGTTTCTCAAAGCACTTTTGCCGGATCCCGCAAGCCTCGGCCCGCGCACAAAGGGCAAGACAAATATCGGCTGCATCTTCACAGGCAAAAAGGACGGCAAAGAGAAGACCTACTACATCTATAATGTCTGTGACCACCAGGAATGCTACCGCGAGGTCGGCAGTCAGGCTATCAGCTATACCACCGGCGTGCCGGCCATGTGCGGCGCGCTGATGATGCTCACCGGCAAGTGGACAAAGCCCGGTGTCTACACCGTCGAGGAGTTTGACCCGGATCCGTTCCTCGATGCCCTTGATAAATACGGCCTGCCGCGCAGCGAAAACCACGATCCGGCTTTGGTGGACTGATGAACTTACTGGATACACGCCCACCGTTTGCGGGCATCAACGGCGAAATTCCGCCGGAATTTAAAACGCTGTCCACACCGTGCTACCTCATGGACGAGGCCGTCCTGCAGCATAACGCAGAGGTGCTCGGCGCGCTGCAAAAGCGCACGGGCTGCAAGGTGCTTTTGGCACAGAAGGCGTTCAGCAATTATGATCTTTATCCGATTTTCGCGTCGCATTTGGCCGGTACGGAAGCGAGCGGCCTGTTTGAAGCGCGGCTCGGCGCTGAAGAAATGCCGGGCGGCGAGGTGCATGTGTTTTGCGCCGCCTACCGTGAGGACGAAATGGACGAGCTGCTGCGCTATGCGGATCACATTGTGTTCAATTCGCCGCGACAGCTGCAAAAGTTCGCGCCCAAAGCAAAAGCTGCGGGCAAAAGCGTCGGTCTGCGCATCAACCCGGAGTGCTCTACGCAGGAGAGACACGAAATTTACGATCCCTGTGCGCCCGGCAGCCGCCTCGGCACCACCCGTGCGCAGTGGGATAAAGCCGTTCAAGAAGACGCGCATTTGCCCGAACTGCTCGACGGACTTCATTTTCACACGCTGTGCGAGCAGGATGCCGACGCACTGGAAACGACCTTAAACGCCGTTGCTTCAACGTTCGGCGATTTGCTGCCCAAAATGCAGTGGCTCAACTTCGGCGGCGGTCACCACATCACGCGTCCCGACTACGATATGGAAACGTTGGAGCGTTGCATCCGCCGCGCGCAGCAGGACTGGAATGTCACCGTGTATCTCGAGCCCGGAGAGGCCTGCGCGTTAAACGCCGGATACCTCCTCAGTCGCGTGCTCGATGTCGTGCGAAACGGCGAGACGACCATCGCAATTCTCGATGCCAGCGCCGCCTGCCATATGCCGGATGTCATCGAAATGCCGTATCGCCCGCCGCTGCTCGGCGCCGGTGAGCCGGGGGAGAAGCCGTACACGGTGCGCCTTGCCGGTCCAACCTGCCTTGCAGGCGACGTCATCGGCGATTACAGCTTCGACGCTGTGCCCGCGGTCGGCGACCTGCTCGTCTTCGGTGACATGGCAATCTACACCACCTGCAAAAACAATACCTTCAACGGCATGCCTCTGCCCGGCATTTATTCCCGCACAGCGTGCGGCGATATCCGCAAGTTAGCGTCGTTCGGCTACAGAGATTTCAAATACAGGCTTGGCAGCCCGTAAACGCAACAGCAAACGAAAAAGCCGCAGTGCTTCTTTTTCAGGAAAGCACTGCGGCTTTTTGTTTGCTGTGCGCACATAGCTTTTGGTGTTACCAATATTGCTTATGAAAATCAAAAACCCGCAAAACATCGGTGTTCATGAAGTGATAAAATAATGGTAGACACAAAAGTGCCTACCATTATTTTATGCTATTATAGACATGGAGGTGGCAATATGGCTGGTAAATACACGATGCGAAGCAAAGAAGAAAAGTTAGCTATTGTAAAGAGGAATTTAGCAGGAGAAACTTCAAGGTCGCTCGAAAGAGAAACAGGATGCAGTCATCGGTTAATACAAGGGTGGACCAGAAAGTATCTGGCAGAAGGTGAAGCCGGGCTGGAAGTTAAGAAGAAACCCGGGAATCCTTTATCTCGTTATGAGCGCCGGAATGAACTGACCTACGAGGAGCAGCTGCAATACCAGATCGAACTGCTGAAGCGAGAGCTGGTTAAAAAAGAGGCGGAGGTACTTCGTTTAAAAAAACGGAACGAACGAAAAGGGGGCGATGCCCGAAAAAGATAATCCGAGAGATGTATGCCGAGATTCAAAAGCAGACAGACAAACATTCTGTCAGCGAACTTTGTGAAATCTACGGTGTTTCTCGCAGCGGCTACTACAAGTGGCTGAAGCGAGCAGAACAGTTAAACCGGTACCCGCGCTGCCGCGCCTGTGTAGTCCAGCGGCGGCTCCAACGTGGGATGGCCGCAGACGGGACAGGAAACGATGCGGAACATACCGGAGCGGTACTCCGGCGTGTTTTTCAAATGGCTTTCATTGTACATGAGATCCCTCCCAGCTGATACAGTTCAGACAGCCGCCCTGTCGGGCGATCTCCCGGATGTTGACGGTGACTATTTCCTTATGGAAGATCTGCTGCGCGGAAACCGTGGCTTCGGCATCCTGCTCGATGCCAAACACCGGCAGGAGCACCGCCTGCTCTGTCTCCAAGTAGTTCAGGTAGCAGCCGACAGCGCTGATCCTGCCGGTCGGAACAAAGGGAAAATCCACCGCATTCAACCCGTAAGCCCGCACAGACCGCTTTACCTTTTGCTCAAAGCCGTAGGATGACAGCGGCCGATTGCACAGCACGGTGCGGTCATCGAGGAATCGCGCCATGCCGTCGGCGTGACCGGTCATGTCGCTTTTCAGAGAGGGAATGAGCAAAACCTCCGCCTCCAGCAGTTCCGACAATTCACGCACCAGCACGGCAGGTGGATACTCCGGGTTTTCGGAAAAGACGCGGTCGCTGATCAGGACGCGCGTCCCAGACGGCGAGAACACCACGTTCCCGCCGTCCAGATTGATATTGCTATATGTAACCGGCAGACTGAGCTGCGGAGCAAGATCCTTACGAAAATCGGTTATCAAATCAGGATCGTTTTTCAGATAGGACGGCTCATAGCGGAAGGACACCAGCTTTCCGGAGCCTGTCCGCACCGGCATGAGATCCCGCAGCCAGATGTCTTTGGTGCTAGGGAGAAAACGGCAGGGGATGTTGTGGGCACCAAGCGCGGCGGTGAGGTTGGCAGTATCAGAAGCATATATGTTGGAAAGGAGTCTGGACAGGCAGAACATATCAGTTTTTCTCTTTATTTTTGCGGATTTCTTCGCAATATTTTTTCACTTCATTTGACCGACTATGAAGAATAGCGCGAATATTCTCATCTGTTTCCTCAATCTCGTTTTCAACTAAATAACTTGCAATAGTTCTTAGTTTTCCAAACCCTTTTTCCCAATCGTATTGATTGTCGATTTCTGTAACGGCAGCCAGCTTTTCATGAAAGAATTTTGTTCGGGCCTCTTTTAGCCCCACACGTGAGGTATACAAGACTATCTTGTTATTATTTTCTATTCTGTGCAGAACATTGACTTTTTGAATTTCCTTCCAATCGCCTTGAAATTCTTCATATAAATCCATTTGTTTGAAAAGTTTTCCATCGATGCGAGAGTTTTTGATGAGAAAGGATAAATAGTAGTCACCAAGAGATAAGCAAAGATCAACACCGGGGTATCCATATTTCTCCTCTATAAAATACAAGTGTCCAAAATTGTTCACCTTTATTGAACTCGGGTGGGCACATGGATCATCAAATTTTGAAGTGTCATTATAGGGATAGTAATATGCCTCGACGCGCAGAGGCTCAATCACCATATTTTTGAATTTTATTACATATTCAGTAAGAAGCTTTCTCCCAATTTCCTGCAATATAGCAACTTGCTTATGCGTATCGCGCTCGTTTTCTAAGTTATGCACCAACTGCCTGAGTTCATCCATTTCGTTTTCCTCCAAAATTTCAATTTTGTAGAAACTATGCTATTATCATACCAAGTGCAGTGAAAAATAACAAGTACGGTACAGCGGTCAATAACACTGGTTCTTTCTGTGCTCCTCCAGTACGCGTCGGATACTGTCCTTGTGCGCTTCGTCCAAATCCTCGTTCTCGCTGTAATACTGCGAAACCGTCTCGTGCGCTGTCTCGGGGCTGTCCTTTGCGGTGGCACTGCGAATACGTTGGATGTCGGAATAGAGCAGCGTTTTCTTCTCGATAAACGCTGCGGTGATTTTTTCAAGAAACAGTTTGTTCCGGGAGAGAATGCTTTTCGCCTTGTTACAGCACCGCTCCAGCTCTGCCTGCACCGCCGCCTCGCTGCGGGCGTTCAGGCTTTCGAACATACTGACAGAGGAGCTGCTTTCAACATCAAGCAGAGAAAATCCCATCGCTCCCATATTGGCGACCGCCTAACGAATGCAGTTGACCGCGCGCTTGATGTCTCTGCCACAGCCCTTTGCAAGCTGCCCGGATACTGCATCTCCACGGCGGCTTTATCGGCCAGCGCAACAATCGCTTCACAGGAATCGGGCAGCACATTACAATTACGGACAAAGCCGCCACAGCGATTTCCTCTGGAGGGAAGCAGGGAAGCGAACCCAACGCTGCCGGGGGATAGAATTTCACACGCCACCAAATGCCCCGCCTCATGAAGCGCAACCTTTTGATAACGTCCTCAGAATTATAGGGATCATCTTCCGAGGCACCGTATTGCTGCTTCAGCACCGTGCCGACCATGTCCTCCATCCCGATGCTGTCCTTTCGCGCGAAGGCTGCGCGGATCGCTGCTTCATTCAGGATCGTCTCCAGCTCAGCACAGGAATGATAGCTCATCATTTTTGCCAGATCCTTCATGTTGATGTCATCAGAGACCCGCTTCCTTGACAGGTAGTGGGCGATGATTGCTTCGGCATCGACTGCTGTTGGTGTCCACACCCCGATCTTCCGATCAAACCGACCGGAGCGACGCAGGGAATCCGGCAGCTTACAAATCTCATTTACCGTGGCGATCACAAATACATCCGTTTCCTTTACATCATCGATCCCCGCCTGCACAGCCACATATTCCGGTGCGTCGCAGCGGGAGTTATCCTCATTGGCAAATTTATCCATGTCGTCAAGAAGGAGGATAGAGGGTGCTTCTTCCTTTGCTTTTGCAAACGCCTGCGCGATGCTGTCGATAAAGGCGTCGCCGCCTTTGTCCCAACGCACCGTAACCGTGTTCAGTCCGCATTCTTCTATGAAGCAATTTGCCAAAAGACTCTTGCCCAAACCGGGGTTGCCATGCAGCAGCAGTCCGTGGGGCAAACGAGCGCCCATTTCCTCATAGATCGTTCGATTGCGGATCATATCGCAGATTTGCAGCAATTCCCGCTTGATGGAACTGTATCCGATCACCTTGTCAAATGAACTCATATTTCTTTCTCCTTTGCGGTATTTGCCGTCAGTATAGCACCCCTTATAATAAGACCTGATTATATAAAATTATATAGGCCAAAATGGGGTCTTTTGAGCGAATTTCGTATGATTGCACAAATTTCGTTTGCCCTGTATAGTCATTATCATGATGATTTGCACTGAATTTCAGCACCGATTTCGGATCGGAATGCGGACAAAGACACCGCAAGTCACCAAAATGATGACTTGCGGCTGTCTCCGGCGCTGTATTAACTGCCAATCGCCCTTGGGCTGCCGCTACTCGTTACATAAGATCAGGGGCTGCGAAATTGGTTGAAAAGATGTTCCTCTCCGGAATGTTAAACATGGACATGACCATGCGTTGTGTGGCGTAAAGGTCTGTCGCTTCAACAACGATCTTACAGAGATTACCACTGCAATTCGGCTGTGGATAATATTGGACTTCGATTTTCGGTACGGTACTCGGCATAGTATCGGCTCCTTTTTGATAAGTTTTGAAGAAATCGTCAACATAAGACAGCGACAGCTCCCAAGGTGAGCGGAAATAGTATATCAGTCCAAGACGCTCAAAAACACAATGGGACCGGAATCGGAAACATGGGTCTCGCCCACAATAATTTAGTAGGGCTGAGCCATTGGCTCCCAAACAGTAATTGTGTCCCAAACAATCCTGTGCGTAAGGATCTCCCTGCTCGGCAGCAAAGGTGATCTCCTCTATCGTGACAGATTCCAGCACATCGGGTCGAGCTTCGACCCAAAAGGCTTGACCACTGTAAAATTCCGCACGATGAATTAGGGACATATGTGGCTGCTCATCAAGGGTTGTTTGATTCGAGCTCCCGATATTTGCGGCAGCAAGCAACATTGTTGAACGGGAGTTTTCCGTCATGCTGATTGTGCAGCGAAAATATGTGGTGGATTACGAGTAATAACGGACGAGGAAATCTTTGTCAAGGAACCAAAGACCCGCGCAGGCAACCGCACTATTGTGTACTTCTCCGCCGAGATGGAAGGCCTTCTGCGGGAGTACCGGCAGGAGTGTGCGTGCATCACCGAAATCTATGACCAGCGGGAATTGACCGATGATGACTTTCTGTTCCGCTGTCAAGGGGCGCAGCTCTCCATGACGCCCACCACCTTCACCTACCGTTTCAAGCTAATCCTCAAGAAGAACAACTTGCCGCAGGAGCTAAACACGTCCATTCCCTCCGGCACACCGCCGCCAGTCTGATGATTGCGGGCGGTACGGATGTGGCAACGGTGGCAGGTATTCTCGACCACAGCCAGCCCTCCACCACGCTGGACATCTATACCCACGCCTTCAATAAGAACAAAAAAGCCGCCAGCGAGGGGACGGCAAGGGATGCTGGAGGTATGAATATGATCAGCACATTGGAGAATAACAGTAGCTTTGTATGCCGGGTTGTGGTATGTGTTGTGGTTACCAAAAAAGAGGTGCCGCGATGTACAACTACATGAAGGCTCTGCAAAAGCGTTTCGACCGGCAGAAATACAGCGAATTGGACGCATAGGTCGAATACGCCCAGGAGGAACTGCGGCGGGACATGGACACTGCGGAGCGAAAGAAGCTGCTGCGGCTGCTGGACGCACAGAACGCGTTGCTGGTTGAATCCAAGCTGATGAGCTTCACGGCAGGCTTCAAGCTGGTGTGGGACATGGTGAAAGAACTGGAGGCAGATGGGCTCTATTCCTTCGAACGAGAGGAAAAGAACACGTCTGCCATCCGGCAAAGCAGGACATTTGATCCCAACTCGCAAAACGCTTACCCACAAATAAAAAAGGACGATTTCATAAGAAATCATCCTTTTGGTATGCCCGACTGGATTCGAACCAGCGGCCTTTAGAGTCGGAGTTATCAGACCGTCAAGCCACAAACCGTTGTGGTACAAGGGGTTGGTAGGAATTGCACAAATTTGCGGCATTTTATGAGAAAACCTCAGAAGCCTTGCGCCACAAGGCTTCTGAGGTTTTTCGCAGTAGTAGTCAAATATTAGTCTGGATAAAATGCGGGTTCAGCAGCCCAGTTCAGCTGAATATCTTTACCCTCTATCCCTGGATCAGATCAGCGGCATCGCATCCAAGTACTTTGGCAAGGTCAAGCACAATACCGGCCTGTGCTTTTGCAAGTTCGTACTGCTTCTGTTCGTAGAGCTGGATCATTCGCAAGGAGACTCCGGATGCTTCACTGAGCTGCTGCTGTGTCAGCCCTCTCGCCTTCCGTGTAAGCTGTAGCTTAGACTTACGGCTACCCTTGTTCCTTTGAATGATCTCATCTGCACTCTCCACGAATTTGCTTACATCCGCTTCGTGCAGGATATATAGAGACATCACTACCGATAGTGTCAATCCGTATTCTACCATATCGCTGAAGCGTCGGTTTGTTTCCCACTGGTAATAGGCAAGGATCCATCCGGCCCAGTACTCTCTCCCCTTTGAGGATAGATGGGGCTGATGATGACGCTCACTCTGCATATTCACGGCAGCAAGCACAGCGTCTGCCAGTTCGACCCCCGACATTCCTGCAACATACTTCGGATTTCCATTCTCGAATTTTGAGGCAATTCCGGAGGAAATGAACCAGCCAAAGAAGTCATCCGGTGCATAGCCGAGTGTACACACGGCGTACTCGACCATATCTCCGAGATTGGTCATTGCATCATCCAAGTATAATTCGTTGTAGGCGTTCATCTTCATTCCCCCATTCTTCCCGAATGATGTCCAGCACATATTTTTCAGACAAAACCGTTTCACGATCCTTCTCTTTTGCAAAATCCTCGCGCGCTTTACTGTCTCGTGCCAGCTTCTTCGGATAATACATATCACACGGTGCAGGAATGGCTTCCTCAAATGTAAATCGAGCAAACGCTTTTCCCGATATCGCAACGATCTGTTCGCCCAGTTTCCCAAGTAACATCGCTTTTTCAAACTGTTGGAGAGAAATCGTATTATTCAGAAACGCACTTGCGAATGAGAAATAAGAATCGTCCGCCCGATATCCTTTGATGACGTCATACTGCTTATACTCTACCGCAAAATGCTCGTCAATATACTGCTTGGCTTGCCTTGCGACTGCCCCGCCAATACGGAACTTCCGATTATTCAGCAGTACATAAAGCCAATTGAGAATATGATAATTACCTCCTGTAAGCGAGAGGATAGACAGGCCGTTTAAATCAAAGGCATATCGATTTGCAAAGCCATCCGCTTCAGCGGAACAAGCCCACTCCTTTGCAAGCTCCACACTCTCAGTACAGTAGAACCCCAGTCCGTAATCGTTGTTTGGGTTTCCTTTGCCAATAACAGGCTGTTGGATAATTTGACTGGAACCATGATAAACGCAGATTATTTTATTCATAGCTGTGCCTCTTTCACGAGCCTATCGCTCCACTGATAGTTTTAACCCGAATTGATTATATCGCTATGGCGATAGTTTGTCAACAAGAAAACTTGTGGTGTTTCTCTGTCTGCAACGATATCTGTTGTTTCGACGTAACCGCCACAGCAAATGACGCATAGACACACATGAGACAATTAGTAAGGTCTCTCATACCAAGTATATTTTTCGTTTCCTGACCGATACTTTAACTATAAAAACGAAAGATAAGGATGGTCAGCATATGAATAATATGGATTTAGGATACGAAATGTTTTGCTATCAATGTGAGCAAACAGCGAACGGAAAGGGCTGCACAAAGCTTGGGGTTTGCGGAAAGACACCGGAAATCGCCAATCTGCAGGATTTGCTGATCTTTCAAATTAAAGGGATCAGCTGTTACGGAAAAGTTCTGCAAGATGAGGGACAGCATATCGATAAAAATATCATACGGTTTATCGAAAATGTTCTTTTCACAACGCTGACGAATGTTAATTTTGATTCGAAAGTACACGTGGAATTATTGAACGAATCACAACGGATAAAAGAAAATTTGAGAACAATCACAGGAGAGCTTCACAATCAGACATCATACGCCACTTATGATCTTCCCGAAACAAAAACACAAATGCTAAAGGATGCTCAATTCGCGGGAATTATGTATGATAAATCCCTTGACCCGGATATTCGCTCATTGAGGCAAACCATTTTATACGGACTGAAAGGTATCAGCGCCTATGGGCATCAGGCAAGAGAACTGGGCTATTACAGTGATGAGGTAGATGAATTTTATATTCAGGCATTGGAAGCTCTCACAGACGATAACCTTACAGTGGAAGAACTGATCCGAATGACCATGCGCACCGGAGAAGCGGCAGTTGAGGTTATGAAAAAATTGGATGAAGCCAATACTGCAGTTTACGGAAATCCGGCACCCCATAGGGTCAATATCCATATGAGGAAAGGACCCTTTATCGTTGTTTCGGGACATGATTTGAAGGATTTGGAAATGCTGCTGGAACAAACAAAGGGAACGGGGGTCAATGTGTATACACACGGTGAAATGCTGCCGTGCCACGGATATGAGGGATTAAAAAAATACCCCCACCTTGTCGGGAATTTCGGTGGTGCGTGGCAAGATCAACAAAAACAATTTGATGATCTTCCGGGATGTATTCTAATGACGACGAATTGCCTTATGCGGCCGAGAGAGAGCTATAAAGGCCGAATCTACAGCACGAATGTAGTGGGCTGGGAAGGGGTAAAACACATTGGGAAAAGAGAAAACGGTGAAAAGGATTTCAGTGAAATCATTCAGCAGGCAATAGAATTGGGCGGCTATCCGGAGGATCAGGAGCCCCACGAGATACTTGTCGGATTCGGGCATCATTCGGTATTAAGCGATTCTGACAAAATCGTAGCGGCAGTAAAAGCAGGAAAAATCAGACATTTCTTTCTTATTGGCGGCTGTGACGGAGCAAGACCCGGTCGAAACTATTATACAGAGTTTGCTAAGATGGTCCCGAAAGACTGCGTGATATTAACGCTCGCATGCGGAAAATACAGATTTAACAAACTGGATTTCGGTGAAGTAGCGGGTCTGCCGAGACTTTTGGATGTCGGGCAATGCAATGATGTATATTCTGCCATACGGATCGCAACAGGTTTAGCAGATGCTTTTGGTACCGATGTAAACGGATTGCCTTTGTCGTTGATCGTATCATGGTACGAACAAAAGGCTGTTGCTGATTTGCTGGCATTATTGAGTCTGGGAATTAAAGGCATATATTTAGGCCCTACCCTGCCGGCATTTTTGAGCCCGAATGTGCTTCAGTATTTAGTGGACACCTTCGACTTGCGGCTTATTACCAATGCTGAGGATGACATTAAGACCTGCCTGAAACAGAATATTTGAGAAATCAGGAACCGTCAATGCACTTTGATAGTAACCGTAGAACCTGACAGCGCACAGTATAAGAGAGCTGGCACGAGCCAGCTCTCTTTAATCTTTTGACATCCTGCATTTATCCAGTGCGTGGACGGCGTGAGGTGTTCCTCCCATGTTGTGTCCATCTCGCTCAACTTGGGTGCGCTTTGCAACCCCCACAAAAGATATCGGTACGGATCCAGACCGTTTTCCCTTGTTGTTCAATCAGACTATACATTACGGCACTGGCCCAGGCGCCGTCTGGCGTATTGGCGAATAATCAGTTCCCTCGTCCCATCGCAAATGGCTTTATGCTGTGCTCAGCGCGGTCGTTGCTCAGCCCCAGACGGCCATCCTCCGGATAGCGGATCAGGTAGGGCTTTTTAAGGCCCTAAATGCGTAGGTTGGTGCTTTGTTGCGATATGCTCCACGGTTACGGTGTATTGTTCATATTCTGTTTTCGGGAATCTTTATGAAATCTTCAAAAT
>ERZ894191.1358-NODE-1358-length-14065-cov-11.998287_pt1 | contig 14065 bp, 12 predicted proteins | sample MGYA00380282_ERZ894191 | MGnify/ENA primary metagenome ERZ894191 (study PRJEB32331, sample SAMN06328485) | human gut metagenome | biome: human gut microbiome; feature: stool | host: Homo sapiens | collected 2013-02-21 ...
CGGAGCCCTAGTAGTATCCCCCGACGGAGTCCCTGCCCGGACCGATGCCACCTTCTTCTGGCGTCCCTCTATACATCCGCCTCTCAAACTCCCGACAGCATCCACCCACGGACCGGTGCCACTTTCCTCTGGCGTCCCTCTATACATCCGCCTCTCAAACTCCCGACAGCATCCACCCTCGAACCGGTGTCACCTTCCTCTGGCGTCCCTCTATACATCCGCCTCACAAAATCCCGACAACATCCACCCCGGACCAATGCCACCTTCCTCTAGCGTCCCTCTATACATCCACCTCACGAATCCACAAGCCCTTCCCGGACCCGCTCCGTAAGACTGTCTCCACCCTTACGATACCAATCTTCCACAAAAGAGTCAAAAGAGCTCACAGGCATTCTCCCCATAATGATCTGGATAAATGCATTCTTCTCCAGCAAACGCAAAGTCTGAGGGATCTCCCCGTCACCATCCCCCAGAAACTTTTTCTCCGGAGCACGGTAATTCGCATCCACCAGAAGCCCCACCGCCGAGATTCTGGACTTATACGCCGCCCATGCCTCCACCGAAGGCACCTCTGCCTCAAGATATTCCTTACACGCATCAAAATAAGATGCCTCAATGGCACTGAGATCCTCCCTGGTCTTCTCATCGCCCGGACTGTAAAGAACCTCACGGATATGCTTTGTCACTATATAAGTAGCCTCATTATAATCCACATTGATCATTAGCGGCCGCGCCGTAGGATCCACATTCAAGGCAAAATAAGTGTTCATCTCATCCGCATCCTCCGCTTCATATCTGGAATAGTCGAACAACACACTCAAAATCTTCATTGCAATCTCCGGATGCTCATACCCTTTACGCACAACTACATATTTATTATCTCGAAACGTAGAGTATACCTCCACAGTCCGCTTTACATCCGCAGTCAGATAATACGGTTCCCAGTCTGCCTCTTTATTCTTCTTATACTCATCCATAAGAGGATTATTCGGAGTCCACCAGAGTCCGAAAAACGCTCCGCATTTTCCATTCACCACAAGATCACGGATATTATTCTGTGCACGTAAAGCAAAATCCGGATCCAGTATTCCCTGCCTGTAAAGCTCTCTGAGATACCCCAGAGCCTCCTTTGTCTCCTCCGTCAGCGATCCATAGACAATTTCTCCATCTGCATTTTCAATCCACTGCTGCGGATACGCCCCGAACTTTTCAAACACAGGGTCCACCGAATAGCTGGTGCTGACCGTGCCCACAAGTCCCGGATCACAGACAAGTCCCACAGGATCTTCACCATCCTCTGCACCCATCCGGTTTTCCTGAAACGCACGGATCACTGAAAAAGCCTCTTCCAGTGTCTTCGGTTCTTTCAATCCCAGCTGTTCCATCCAGTCACGCCTCAGCCATAAAAGCTGCGACCCATCATCAATGGCAGTCTCCGGAAGTGCATACAATTTTCCGCCAAAAGTCCCGGAGTCTAAAAGTTCCTCTCCATAGCTCTCATACATTTCCTTTATTTTATCGGAAGCGCAGCTTTTGTATACTTCCGTCAGATCCTCGATAAGATCATTTTCAACCAGCTCTTCCAGAGTTTCCCTGTCCGACACCAGAAAAATATCCGGAAGATTCCGATCTTTGACCAGGATGTTCAGGGCTTCGTCATACCGCTCCTCACTCTCCATAAAAACATTCTTATTCTGAATATTCAGTGTCTTTTTCAGATACCGGGTATATGCATTGTCCTCATAGGTCTGCCCGTCCGGAAGATTAGAATTATTAGCCCCTTTCATCTGTCCCAGAGTATAAGTTACAAGCTCCGGATATTTCCCCAGAGGCGTGGTTTCTGCCTGTTCCCAGCTCTTACTGCTCTTTTCGGACAGAACATCTATATCTGTTTTTTCCATTTCTGCAGTTCCTAAAGAACACCCCGTCAAAAGTGCCAAGCTCAGTATCGTACTCAGAAATACCACTGTTTTTCCCAGACTAAGTCTCATCTTTTTTTACCTCTTTCGGGATCCTCATATCAACGCTTGTCCCCTCACCTACCTTGCTCAGAATCCGGATGGCATATTTCTCTCCATATAAAATGCACATACGGTCATTGACATTTTTAAGGCCATAGCCTTTTGCCTGATATGTGAGTAGCTTTTCTGCCTGCTCCTGCTCCATCCCTATTCCGTTATCTTCAACCCGGATCACTACATCTCCATTCTCTTCAAAGAAATAAAGTTTCAGAAGCTTTTCCCCTTCCTCCTTCACATCCAGGCCATGCTCCAGAGCATTCTCAACGATAGGCTGCAGGGCAAGCTTCGGAACCAGCTCCTGCTGCACAGACGGATCAATATTCCACTCCACCTTAAAATCATTGTCATGCATGATCAGCTGGATTTCCAGATAAGCTTCAATATTCCGAATACAGGTTTCCACAGTCACCATATCTGCTCCCTTACTGAGCGCTGTCCGGTAAAATGTAGATAATGCCAGTGTCACACGGCTGATCTCCTTCTGACGGCTCTTAATCGCCATCCAGTTTATAATAGAAAGAGAATTATAAAGAAAATGGGGATTGATCTGGGCAGTCAACGCTTTCAGTTCAAATTCCTTCAGAGCGATCTTATTTTCATACACTTCTTCGATCAGTCGATTAATTTCATCCATCATATGGTGAAAGCTTCTCACCAGCTGTCCTACCTCATCTCCAGAATCACTGTAAACCGTAACTTCACGGCTTCCCTGGTTCACCTGTTCCATATTTCTGGTAAGCTGCTCAATCTTTCTGGTAAACAGCTTAGAAAACGTCATTCCAAGCACAATGATGATCACAACACAGAAGCCGATCAGTGGGATCTCACTGATCAATACTTTTGAAACCGAGCTCTCGATCACAGCCGGAGGTTTGTAAAAATAATAGGTCCATCTTGTTTCATGTCCGCTGCTGCTGACATAGGTATATTCTTCCCTCAGACGATCCAGCTTTTTTGCGGTTTCTTTCTGTGCTGAAATATCACTGGCCGCCAGATTTTCTCCATGATAGACGATATTTTGCTGATCATCCACCACAAAGCCTCCGGAATTCCGTTCAATAATATTAGCCAGAGGCTGGAATACTTTTCCGTAATCCAACAAAATACAGAGCACAGCCTCCCTGATCTTACCATCATATATTTCCCTGACTGCCGCGATCTGACGATTATCCCGGTCCACGATCCACTGAACCGTCACGGTATTATTTAATTTGTCACTCCACCATTCCCCATCAACCTCTGAAAGCGGAGCCAAGGTATATTCATGGCGCACGGGAATGCTTTCTGCAAAAAGATGTATCCCCAGAATTGCTTCGTGGTAGGATTTCGGCACCGTCAACAGCGGATCCACAACTTCCGTATACTGTTCATATGCAGTATAACGATCCATATCTTTGTTGAAGATCACCTCCTGGATTTCAGGAGAATAGGTAAGATAATTCAAAAGGCTGGCATAAATTTCGATCTGCCCGTCAATGTTTTCTCTGGTCTGCTCCAAAATGGAGTACATATCCTCCATCTCATTTTTCCGTACAAGACTACTCATACGACTGTGACTATACAGTGCCAACACAGTCATCGGCACCAGGGATACCACCACAAGAAGATTTGTCAGCTTGTACCGGTATTTCATATTATTATACTTCTTCAGAAGACTCTTCATCCTCATTGTTTCCTTTCCGATAGGACTCCGGGCTGCTTCCGTAATATTCCCGGAAGCTCCGGCAGAAATACGAAGAATTGGCAAATCCTACCTGCTCGCTGACCATGGCTACTTTCATGTTGGTAGTTCGTAGAAGCTCCTTGGCCTTTTCCATGCGGAACACACGGATAAAACGATTCAGGTTCATCCCCGTCTCCTTCTTGAAAATAAAGCTGAGATAGCCGGAAGAAAGATATACTTTTTCTGCCAATGTTTCCAGATTCAGATCTTCCGCATAGTGATTGTAAATATAATTTTTGACTGCTGTCACCTCATCTCTGGATTCGCTCATGGAACGGTCCAGGAACTCCTCGTACTGGCGGATATTTTTTTCTGTAACCTCAATGATCTCCTGAATGGTAGAACAGCCATACAGATGATCCACCTCCAGATCCAGCCTGTGCTCTCCGGCAAAACGATTCTCCTGAAACAGCTCCCTTATCACATTGGAAAAAACAAATTTCACATACATGGCCGAAAACTGGGTATTGGACTGATATTTGGATGCCAGGCTGCGGAAATGGCTCCACAGCTGCTTCACATCCTTTCTGGAAATATCTTCTGAGATTTTTTCCATGAGCCTGGAATCCTGCTCCTCTTCTCCGGTATTTTTTTCCTCGTCCTCCTCGCTGGTATAGACATGAATATCCGGATGATAAAATTTTTCTTCCATCTGCTGCTCCAGCTGTTCCATGATTTCCGGCAGTTCCTGATATCCGTCAAAACGCCGGCTTACAGCCAGATGAAAGCGAACAGGATGAAGGCGCTTCAGAAGATTATAGACATTTTTTGCCACAAGGACATAATCACAGTACACATCCTTAAAAAGAAGCAAAGACTGACGGCCATTAAGATTCAAATAGAAGAAAGAACGGCGAAGCTCTTCCCGGATCTCAAGGGGAACCTCATCACTGGCAGAATCAAAAAAAGCTTCATCCGATTCAATAAGAATTGCACAGTGCCACTGCTCCCAGACAGAAAAATCCACAATTCCTTCCGCTTCCTTCAGACGCTCCTGATCTCCGGAATAAATGTAGCCCAACAGAAAATACTGCTGAAGAAAGCTCTTTTCTTTTATGGACTGCTGCTCTTTATTTTTCCGGGATGCGATCTCCTTCTGGATCTTCTGTATGGTGTCATGAAAGCGGTCCGGATCCACCGGTTTCAGTACATAATCCGTCACACCATAGCGGATCGCCTCCTGAGCAAAAGCAAAATCTCCATAACCGCTGAAAATGATAATTTCCAGATCCGGATATTCCTCTCTTGCTTTTTTTGAAAGCTCCAGGCCATCCATATGAGGCATTTTGATATCTGTCAGCATCAGATCCACCGGATGCTTTCTCAGCTCATTTAATGCCAGCTTGCCATTAGCCGCCTCATAAATCTCCCACTCTCCCTCTTCCATAGACAGAAGAAAGCGGATTCCGTCACGTTCCAGTTTTTCATCATCTACCACCAAAACTCTGTACATTCCTCACCTCGCCAAATATGGCCTGATCCACGTAAAAGCACGCAGAGCAGGCCGTTTTTCTTTCATTTTAACATTATTCAACTAATTTGTCAGCCCTTAACAGCTCCTGCAACCACACCTTCAATGATATATTTCTGGCATGCAAGATAGAAGGCAATGATCGGAATGATGGAAAGAACAAGAACGCCCATCATCGCTCCCATGTCAATGGTTCCGTAACCGCCCTTCAGATACTGGATGGCAATGGAAATGGTTTTATATTTCTTGATATCAAGTACCAGATATGGAAGAAGATAATCATTCCAGATCCACATGGTTTCCAGGATCGCTACAGTTACACAGGTCGGTTTCATAACCGGAAGAACCACTTTAAAAAATGTCTGGATCGGGGTACAGCCATCGATCATGGCAGCTTCCTCGATCTCGATCGGAATGGATTTTACAAAACCGCTGAACATAAATACCGCAAGTCCTGCTCCATATCCAAGATAAATGATAATCAGTCCCCACGGAGTATTCAGTTTCAGGATGTTTGCGATCTTGGAAAGAGTAAACATTACCATCTGGAATGGTACAACCATGGAAAACAGGCACAGCATGTACATGGTTTTTGTCAGCGTGTTGGTAACACGGTTGATGTACCAGGCACACATGGAGGTACAGAGCAGAATTACCGCAACAGAAAATACTGTGATAAATAATGTCCATCCAAATGCCTGGAAAAATCCGGTTTTTGTGAGACCATTTACATAGTTTTCCAGACCTACGAACATTTTATCCGTTGGGATCGCAAAGGGATAACGACTGATGTATGCTTTTTTCTTAAAAGAATTAATCAAAACCAGAAGGATCGGGAAAATATAAGCAACAGATACCACACTCAGGATCGCAGTCCACAGACCGCTGAATTTTACTTTTTTATTCATTACTGCTGTACCTCCTTACTTCTTGTGAGACGATTCTGGATCATGGCAATTGCTCCAACCAGGATAAAGAAGATCACGGCCTTCGCCTGTCCTACACCTTCCCATCCGGTACGTCCATAGAAGGTATTGTAAATATTCAGTGCAAGCATTTCTGACATATTGGAAGGCTCACCATTTGTAAGAGCAAGGTTCTGGTCAAAAAGCTTGAAGGAGTTGGTAAGTGTCAGGAAAGTACAGATGGTGATGGACGGCATGACCATAGGAATGATCACATGCTTCAGAAGCTGTCCTTTGTTCGCACCATCAATCTGTGCAGCCTCGATCAGTTCACCCGGGATATTCTGGATACCTGCAATGTAAATGATCATCATATATCCGATCTGCTGCCAGCACATCAGGATCACAAGACCCCAGAATCCGTAAACAGAAGAATATGTAAGTGTTTTATTGATCTGAAGAAGCAGACCGTTTAACAGAAGCTGCCATACATAACCAAGGATGATTCCACCGATCAGGTTTGGCATAAAAAATACAGTACGGAATATATTGGTTCCTTTGATCTTCTTGGTCAGAAGCAACGCAACTGCAAAACCGATCACATTGATCAGAACTACTGATACAACCGTAAATGCGGTGGTGTACCATAATGCATGTCCAAAGGTTCCATCCTCAGTAAAAATCTTCACATAGTTCTGTAATCCCACGAATTTTGCATCCGTTACTGTGGTAAATTTACAGAAGGAAAGATATACGCCCATGATAAAGGGAACGATAAATCCAATGGTAAATGCCAGCAGGGTAGGCAGGACAAAAACCGGAAAATACTTTTTCATCATCTTATTCTGCATGTTTTCTCTTCCTTTCTCCTGAGGATGCATCCTTCCCTACTTTACACATCCTCTCTTCATTAAAAGAGGCAGGCGGAAACCGCCCACCCCTTCGTGATCACGTTTCAGTTATACCTTATCAGCCTTCATTTGCTGCTTTGTACTCTTTTGCCCATCCGTCAACAAATGCAGTTTTCACAGCATCCCACTCGCCGGTACCCTGTGCATACTCAAGCATTGCACTGCCGACCTGGTTTTTCCACTCTTCAGAAGGCATGGTTGTAAAGTTCCATGAAACCGGAGTTTTACCAGCTTTTACATATTCGTCGGCTGCTTTTACAAGCGGATTTGCAGACTCATAATTCTCATCAAAGGTCTTGAATGGTGTTGTAAATCCCATTTCCTGGCTTATAGATTCTCTTCCTTCATCACTTGTGATAACCCAGCTGAGGAAATCAAGAGTTGCCTGGATATCCTTCTCATCTGCTTTTTTGTTTACGCACCAGTAGTTCTCACTGCCTGTGCAAAGTCCCTGGTCCTCTTCACCATCTACACCAATATAGATTGGAAGCATTCCCATATCCTCGTCTGCTACTTCGTTATCTTTGATGTTATCATAAGCCCAGGTTCCATTCTGATAGAACACAGCCTCTCCAAGACCAAATTCAGCATTTGCATCATCGATAGTCTTGCTGGAAAGAAGGCTTGGCTCACAGGTAGAATCTGTGATATAAAGGTCAAACAGGTTCTTGAAGTTGTCAAGATAGGTCCCTTTGATCGCATCTGTGGATGTGATTCCGTCTTCTTTGTACTCATAATAGATTGGAAGGTTTGCAAGGTGTGTCTTGAAGCGCCAGTCACTGGAAGAATCAAAGCCTGCGGAAGTAAATGCACCGTCAACTCCAAGGTCATCTTTCTTAGCCTGGATATCATCTGCAACCTTCTTTAATGTCTCAAAATTGTTGATCTCATCTGCAGACTTGATCACAGCGCCATCCATCTCACAGTATTTCTTAAGAAGCGCTTTGTTGTAAATAATTCCATATGTTTCAATTACATAGGCGATACCGTCAACTGCACCGCTGTCCTCCTTCAGTACGAAATCGTCACTCTCCACATTTTTGTAAACATCGCTGTCTTTCAGGTCATAGCAATAATCCTTCCAGGATGCAAGTCCAACCGGTCCGTTAACCTGGAACAGTGTCGGAACCTCATCCTTGGCCATCTCTGATTTCAGAGTAGACTCATAAGTTCCGGAAGCAGCTGTAACAACGGTAACCGGTACACCAGTCTCATCGGTGTATTTCTTTGCCAAGTCTGACCACTGATCTGCCTGCTCCGGTTTAAAATTCAGATAATAAACAGAGCCTTCACTGTCATCCCCTTTTGCCATAGCAGGAACTGCCGGGATCATGGTAGCTGCCATTAAAGCTGCAAGACCAAATGCTGTTGCTTTTTTCATTCTCATAATCGTACCTCTCCTTTACCTTATATGATATTCAATTTGTTTCGCGGATATGCTTAAAACGTCCATTTCGCATATTCCTGACCGATAAGCTTCAAATCAGCTTCTCGATTAACTTGATATTATTGTAAATCGAAGAGGTCATTTTCACTATATAAAAAAATCAAGAAACATGTTGATTTTTTTATATAGTAAAAATATTGATATTTTACCATGAAAAAAGAAGCCGGAACAGGCTTGCTCCCATTCCGGCTTCTTCCATATATTATTTTCGATTCATCATGCTTTATTGACAGATCCGAAAAGCTCCATTTTCTCTTTAACAGTAGCTTTGATTGCTTCTGCTCCAGGTGCAAGAAGCTTACGTGGGTCATATCCTTTCCCCTGCTGATCTTTACCCTCTTCAATGTATTTACGTGTAGCTTCAGCAAATGCAAGCTGGCACTCTGTATTTACATTGATCTTGGAAACGCCAAGGCTGATCGCTTTCTTGATCATGTCTGCCGGGATACCTGTACCACCGTGAAGAACAAGCGGCATATCTCCTGTCAGTTTCTGAATAGCATCCAGAGTCTCAAAGCTTAAGCCCTGCCAGTTAGCCGGATATTTTCCGTGAATGTTACCGATACCAGCTGCAAGGAAGTTGATTCCAAGATCTGCAACTCTCTTGCACTCCTCAGGATCAGCGCACTCGCCCATACCAACAACACCATCTTCCTCGCCACCGATGGAACCAACCTCTGCCTCAAGAGACATGTTGTGCTCAGCAACGATCTTAACCAGCTCTTTAGTCTTAGCTACGTTCTCATCGATCGGATAATGAGATCCGTCGAACATAATGGAAGAGAAACCAGCCTCAACACATTTCAGGCATCCATCATAGCTGCCGTGGTCAAGATGAAGAGCAACCGGAACAGTGATGTTCAGCTCTTCCATCATACCGTTAACCATACCTACAACAGTCTTATAACCTGTCATGTATTTACCGGCACCCTCGGAAACACCAAGGATTACAGGAGAGTTGAGCTCCTGAGCTGTCTGAAGGATAGCTTTTGTCCACTCAAGGTTGTTGATGTTGAACTGACCAACTGCATAATGGCCTGCTTTTGCTTTTTTCAGCATTTCTGTTGCGTTTACTAACATGATAAAATCCTCCTAACCTGTATTAGGATACGGAAAAACCGTGTCCTTTATATCCAACCGTACTCATAATAGCAGATTTCCTTTGGTAAGTCCAGTATTTTACCAAAAATGCTGATGCTATGAGAATTATTATTTTTTTTGAGAAAAAGCTTGCAATTTTATCAAATGTTATATATAATACATTTGTTGTTCACGGATGGATTCCCGAGTGGCCAAAGGGGGCAGACTGTAAATCTGTTGGCACCGCCTTCGAAGGTTCGAATCCTTCTCCATCCAGCGAATTTAGCTCTTACATCTTTGCGATGTAGGAGCTATTTTTTTGTGCAAAAAGAAAACCGCAAAGGGGCCGCAAAGCCGCGGCCCCTCTGCACACCCCTCGGGCTTTTTTTAAGGAGTTCTTGGTTGTGGATGAGGGGAGGGTGTTGACTTGTGTCTGTATGCTTGGATATTGGATGTGGGACGCTGTGCCGATCTGGTTCCTGTATGCTTCGGTGTTGGTTGTGGGATGCTGTGCCGATCTGGTTCCTGTATGCTTCGGTATTGGTTGTGGAGCGTTGTGCCGATTTTTTCTTATATGTTGTGTTTTTTTGTCACTGGGCAGGATGTACATTCGCTTCTATTCTCTGTTCTCTGCGGTTGAATTTTCAGCCGGGGATGTGGCAGCGGTATGGGCTGCTGCGGAGGAGGTGTGATACTGCTTAGGCTGCGGGGATCGGCGTTATTGAGACAGGGGCTGCTGTCTGAGACAGAGGCGAGTTCTGCCCCTGTCTCAATGTTTTTAGCCGATTTCCGGAGCCTTATCAGTATCCGCCGACGGAGCCCTGCCCGTACCGCTGCCACATCCCCGGCGTACGGTTCATTCCATCCACCACAATAAAGGATTGAAAATAACAACCTGTGCGGTTCATCCCACCACACAAAGAAAAAGACGGCCACCCCAAAAAACGAGACAGCCGTCCTTTCCTCACACATCATACATAGGAAATCGAAACACCGAAAAAAAATCTATTTGTTAACTCTGTTAACCGTATTACCATCCAGAAAAGCCTTGATATTATCAACCGTAATATCCATGATCCTCTGTCTGGAAGCCTGCGCAGCCCAGGAGATATGCGGAGTGATGATGCAGTTTTTAGCCTTGAGAAGCGGATTATCCCCCCTTGATTGGCTCAGTAGAAACAACATCAAGACCAGCAGCATAAACCGTCCCACTATTCAGAGCATCTGCCAGATCCTGCTCAACAACAAGCTGACCACGGCTGTTGTTGATAAGGATAACTCCTTCCTTCATCTTCGCAATATTCTCTTTATTAATCATACCCTCTGTCTCCGGGAAAAGCGGGCAGTGAAGGAAGATCACATCAGACTGTGCAAACAGCTCATCAAGAGAAACATACTCCGCAAGCTTGGCACCAGCCTCACTCTAATAAACATCATAAGCAAGAACCTTCATATCCAAAGCATTAAGCAGCTTAGCAGTAGCCTGACCGATCCTTCCAAGACCAATGATACCGGCAGTCTTTCCGTAAAGCTCGATCATCGGATAATCCCAGTAGCACCAGTCATCATTATTCTCCCATTTACCGGCCTTAACAGTCTCATCATGATGGCCATAGTGAGAGCAGATCTCAAGAAGAAGACCAAGAGCATCCTGGCCAATGATCTGAGTACCGCTCTGCTGTATGCTCATCCGGTCCGATCGCCAGAAGTCCGTCTGAGTCTCCTACAATGATATCACCAGGATTGATAGCGATTCCTGCGATTCCTCTGGATTTTGCGTAGTTGCTCATGATCTCACCGCAAAGTGCTCTGCTCAGGCTTCCTTTGTTTGCAAGAACGATAACATCTCCCGGCTGAGCCATATCCAGTGCTTTATGGAACAGAAGGTTATCTCCTGCTGGTGCATTTACTGTAAATGCAGTTCCCAGAAGTCTTGCCTTCGGGTTCAGCGGGAAAATACTGGAATCTACGGCAGCGATCCTTCCACAGTTATCATCAATATTTGCAACCGGAATCCCACGGAAGGCTTCTACTAATTCTTTTGACGGTCTTTCAAAATTTCGTCTGATCCTACATCCTAATGCCATATGAAAACCTCTCTTCTTTTGATTTTCTTTTTTAATTGTATTTATCATATCATACAAGCTTACTATTGAATAACGAATAATTTCTCTGTATAATATAAATAATTTTTATATTATCAAAGCTTAAACCACCCTATAGACAACACCAAAGAAAAGGAGCTGTTCATATGAATCTTGCTGAAATCGAAACCTTTCTCACCATTGTAAATACCAAGAGCATCACCCGTACAGCGGATCTTCTTTTTCTTTCCCAGCCTACTGTCAGCCACCGGCTCACATCTCTGGAGAACGAACTGGGTTTTCCCCTTGTGATCCGTCAGAAAGGCCACAAGCAGGTGGAACTGACTGCCAAGGGAACGGATTTTATCATCCTTGCGGAACGCTGGATGTCTCTCTGGAAGGAAACTATGGAGCTGCAGCGCAATCAGGATTCCCTGCTGCTTACCATCGGCTGTACAGACAGCCTGAACGTAGCTGTTTTCGCACCACTGTATGACAGGATCTTAAATGAGCAGACCAAGCTGGACCTGAACATCGAGTCCCATCACTCTTCAGAGCTCTACGGTCTTCTTGGAGAACACAGCATTGATATCGGATTTGTCTACCACAAATTGCATTACAAGAATATCATAACAGAGAAAATCTTCGAAGAAAAACTTTATCTGATACAATCGGATCAGCCAGTGATTCCGGCTCCGGCAATACATACCGATGAGCTGGATCCATCCCTGGAGCTGTTTTTAAGTTGGGATGACAATTATCAGATCTGGCATGACCGCTGGCTTTCCTCCGCTTCCAGGCCTCACATTGCGGCAGATACCATCACACTTTTGGACCGTCTCTGGAAAAAACCGGGAAACTGGATGGTCGCACCACAGTCTGTGATCCTGGAGCTTTCCCATTACCGGCCTCTTTTTATCAGTGAACTGAAAAACACACCGCCAAACCGTGTCTGCTATAAGATCAAGCATAAATATCCAAAGTCCACTAGCAAACGTGCCGTGGAATTCTTCGAAAATGCACTGGAAGACTTTCTTGCAGAATCCACTCCGTCCTTCCCGATCGGCCAGGTATGGGAACGACAGAAATAAAAAAAACGGTAAGCACAAGTCCGTCAGGAAGATTTTCTGCTTTACCGTTTCTTCTTATTATATTATTTATACCAGGATTTTTGATCCACCGCTTTCCGCCACATAAAGCAACAACGGGCTTCGACTTGTTTCATCATATATCAAGAACACTTTGTTTACAAGGATTTTCAGCATTTCCATGAAAAACAATATTTCGTCTGATTGCGTCTATTTTCTTTTATTTGTCACAAAAATTGTCATAAAAGAGCCACGCCCGATAAAGGGAATGGCTCTGATTATTACATTATATTTTCAAGCTTTTTTATTTCATTCTGTACTCTTGCAGCATCTACGTGATTGTATATGTTCATTGTAATGCTTATGTCACTATGTCCCATAATCATTTGTAAAACTTTGATATCTAGGCCAGCTTCTGCACATCTGGTGCAAAACGTATGCCTCAGCATATGTGGATGTGTCAAGTATAGGACAAAAAAATTTTATTTTTTTCTGCCGAAGACTATCTGACGCTTCCATCAGGTAGTCCCAGCACCTTTATTATCTTCTGATAAATCATTCTTGTCCTGCTCAAGTTATCTCTGTTCTGAAAAAATATCGTCAAAATTCCATTCGATTTCAATTTCATCCTGAATCAGAGAAACAGCAGCACCCGTCACTGCAATCAGCCCCACTCTCCAGTTCATACAGGTAAGCCACAAAAGAATACAGATAAAATTCAGATGCGCACTGTTCCATGTACATGTCTGAAAAACAAATCATCACACCTGGCATTACTCGGTAAACCGTCATAACGCCCTCTCCTGTCGCATCATTTAACATAAGAACAGCGCAATTCTCATTCTGAATCACAGGCTTCACATTACTTCCAAGACTTGCAATTTCATTTACATTCAAATTTCTTCTCCTTTCACATAGTGGTATTTCTTTGTATTAGTTTCATCTAACCTTTTTTTCTATTATCTTAACATGAGAATCGAGCATTATCCAGACCTGAACGGACGACAATAATCCATTTAGACAAAAATAAAGTTCCAGACTTATTATCTGAAACTTTATTATAAATCCAGCATCATTGCATTACTTCACACAACGGAAATATACCATAGAACCGTCAACATGGATATCCGTTTCTTTATATAGTTTTTGAAGGATATCTCTCAGCTCTTTCTCCGTCTGAAACGGTGGAGAAAACCACCCTTTCTTTGCAAGAATATTTTTTACCAGCCAATCTGTCCGTTTCGATTTTCCCCTGATTTGACACTCCCCACAGCTAAAGTAGGGGGATTCTTGCTTCTCCCACTACTGCATTGGCAAACACCTTACGGTACTGCA
>ERZ894191.1366-NODE-1366-length-13976-cov-26.237052_pt1 | contig 13976 bp, 14 predicted proteins | sample MGYA00380282_ERZ894191 | MGnify/ENA primary metagenome ERZ894191 (study PRJEB32331, sample SAMN06328485) | human gut metagenome | biome: human gut microbiome; feature: stool | host: Homo sapiens | collected 2013-02-21 ...
TATCGTTGGGGCCAGGCCCGATTTTGCCTCTTGACAATGTCCTGCTCATATTAAATGCCGGTACGCTTGCAGAATCGTACCTGTTCCGATTACAGAAAAGGGGCCGTCATGCGTAAGCCTGCCTCCTGCGTCCTTTCCATCGCGCTCTCGCTCGTAATGACGGTTGGTTTTATCCCGTCACCCGCGCTTGCCGAAATCGCCAGTGCGCCAGAACCCGCCGCGCAAAGCGCCGGCAAACCTAACGAGAGCCCAGCCGAAACCACGTCGGGCCAAGCCCGGGCAAACGATCAAATCAGCGCCGCCTCCGGCACCAATGTAACGGCCAACGCAACGCAGCCGATCGACGCCAGCATGTTCAGTATCGAGGACACCGACATTCGCTACACGGGCAATCCCGTGATGCCCACCGTCACGTCGTCGACCGTGCCGAGCGACCAGTACACTGTCGCCTACGAGAACAACGTAGCCATCGGTCAGGCGACCGCCGTTGTGACCGCCGACGACCAGAACTACAGCGGCACCTGCGCGATCCCATTTGAAATCAAACCGGCGAACGCGGCCGCGAACTACCAGCACAGCACCACCGCGCAAAGCGGCGACATCACGCTCACCGTCCAATGGAACGACCCGAGGCTCGGCCAGGAGACCACGTTCCATGTGACTGCGACGGGCGGAAGCGGTGCGTACCAATTCCGCATGGACGCACCGACGTATATGGATCCCGACGGTAGCAGCGAAAGCGTTGCCGACCCCAGCCGTAACCAGTGGCAGCAATACACCGGCGAATGCACATCGCACGACTACCAGTTCGAAATGACCGCTAGCGGCACCTATTACCTGCGCTTTTACCTGATGGATAAGGCGGCCGGCGTGTACTATCTGCGCTCAAACGTGTTTGCGAGCGCGAACGACGACGCCTATCCGGCGGTCAGCGCCATCGTGAAGTCCGCAGTCGACAAATGCAGCGCCGATACCGACGGGTCCGACTACGCCCGCGCCCTGTGGCTGCACGACTGGACTCTTGACCATCTGGAATACGACCACAGCCTCAACTGGTGCTCGGCCGAAAGCGGCCTCACGCGCCACCAGGGCACCTGCGAGAGCTACCAGCGCATCTACTCCAAGCTCCTTGACGCCGCGGGCATCGCCAACGGCCGCATCACCGGCAACGGCCACACCTGGAACGCCGTAAAGATCGACGGCAAATGGTGCCAGATGGACCTAACCTGGGACGACACCAGCGACAACTGGTACGGAGACCTGGACCAGCGCCATCTATACTTTGGCCTAACCGACGAGCTCATGGCAATCGCCCGCTCCGACCACACGGCTAACTACCAGAAGGACGGCTACACCTACCGCTCAACCGACCTGTCCAACAATTACTTTGTGCGAAACGGCAAGGCCGATGAATGGGCCGAAAAGTATGCCGATCGCATTCAGCAGCACCTGGATGCCAAGGAAGAGAGTTTTTCCATTGACGCTGATAACCAGTCTTTCCCGCCGAGCGTCACGGGGATTCAGAATGGGATTGTTACGCATTCGATGAATCTGAGGGAGTGGAAAGTTCAAGGCGCCAAGGTTGAACTGGCCGCGACTTCGAATGTCCCCAAAGAATCGAACAGCAAATGGAGCGCAAGGTACGATCTAAAGGCTAAATATAAAATAGCAGCCATGGAAAGGGTCATTGACGACGGCCCCTACCGCCTCGCGACCGCCCTCGACGGCTCCATGGCCGTGTCGGCCTCGGCGTCGGGCTGCTCGCTGTCGCCAGGCGCGCCGGCAAGTCGGTCCTGGTCATCGACCGCCGCGACCACATCGCGGGCAACATTTACACCGAGGACGTCGAGGGCATCCAGGTCCACCGCTACGGCGCGCACATCTTCCACACCTCCATGAAGGACGTCTGGGGCTACGTCAACCGCTTCGCCGAGTTCAACAACTACGTCAACTCGCCGGTAGCCAACTTCCACGGCAACATGTACAACATGCCCTTCAACATGAACACCTTCGCCAAGATGTGGCCGGGCGTCGTCACGCCGGCCGACGCCAAGGCCAAGATTGCCGAGCAGGTGGCCGCCGAGAACATCGGCGAGCCGCAGAACCTGGAGGAGCAGGCGCTGTCCCTCGTGGGCCGCGACATCTTCGAGACGCTCGTGAAGGGCTACACCGAGAAGCAGTGGGGCCGTGATTGTAAGGACCTGCCCGCAAGCATCATCAAGCGCCTCCCCTGCCGCTTTACCTACGACAACAACTACTTCAACGATCGCTACCAGGGCATCCCCATGGGCGGCTACACCAAGATGGTCGCCAACATGCTCGAGGGCGTCGAGGTGCGCTGCGGCGTGGAGTACAAGGAGCTGGCCGCCGCCGAGCCCGATATCGCCGCCAGGACGATCTACTGCGGCCCCATCGACGCGTTCTACGACTTTAAGCTGGGCACGCTCGAGTACCGCAGCCTGCGCTTCGAGACCGAGACGCTCGACGAGCAGGACCACCAGGGCGTGGCCGTGGTCAACTACACCGAGCGCGAGATCCCCTACACGCGTATCATCGAGCACAAGCACTTCGAGTTCGGCACGCAGGACAAGACCGTCATCACGCGCGAGTACCCGGCCGACTGGAAGCCCGGCGACGAGCCCTACTACCCCATCAACGACGCCAAGAACGAGGCCCTCTACAAGCAGTACGAGGAGCTGGCGGCACAGGAGGGCGACGTGGTCTTCGCCGGTCGCCTGGGCGGCTACAAGTACTACGACATGGACAAGGCCATCGCCGCGGCATTCGAGCTCGTGCGCAACGAGCTTGGCGTGGAGCCCACGGAGGCGTAAGAGTCCAAAACGGGCCTCTACGCGAGCCGAAAACAGCACAAGCAGGCACGCCAACGCCGGCAGGAGCAATTTCGCCTCTGCCGGCGTCTTAGTATGGAGACGAAATTGGCTGTTCCGTTCATTATCTAGCCGAGGATATAGGTGGACACGGTCTCCCACAGAGGCAAAAACCGGAAGTATGCGGCAAATTCGAAATATGCCGAGCACACTGGTGTGCTGCAACGCTTCTACCTGCGGTTTCTCTGCGCGAAAAGGGCGGTGTGCTCGTGGGTTCCGGAATTTGCCGCATACTTCCGGCGAGCGGTTCCGGAAGCGAGGTGAAAAACCGAGATCTGTCGACCAGACCCCGGTTTTACGCTTCCGCGACCTGCGGTTTTGTTGCCAAAAATCGGGTTGCGCTCGGAGGTTTCCGATTTTTTTCCCTCACTTCCGAAATATGCGATATAAATCCGCTGTCCTAAAGCGAAAACGTGAAAAATATCCTTTGGAAAACAACCCCTAAACGCAAAAAACCGCCTTTCGGCGGTTTCCACGGACCAAGCCGGACGTACCGTCGCAAGGCCTCATCACAGTTGAAACTTTAAGAAATAACCCAATCCCAGTCAATCATTATCCAGATGGAATGACAACGGTCGAGTTAAATGGAAAAGCTAATCTGCGGCAAGTAAAGCTGCCCCCATACTCCGCCAGCAGCAACATTCTCAATAATGCCCTTTGCATAGGAATAAAGGTCTTGCATGCCGAAGCTAAGCGCCTCCCTATCAAATGCCTCATCGTCTAAATCAGACGGAGCACGATAGATACCGGACACGGAAATTTCGGAACGGTAATAGTGCCCCTCATCACTGGGAATGAGCTCTATGACAAGGTTGAGCTGCCGAAATCTAGCTCCATTTTCATCAGTGAAGGCATTCGTTATGTCATTTCTAACGTTAAACTCACCGTCTGACTTATTAACTCCCTCCTTCGGGGTCATTCCTCCGTCAAATGAAAGCCTATCGACTTTTTTAGACATGCATGTAATCGACGAAGACTCAATGCGCTGCTTCTTCAGAGGGTCCATTTACATCTCCAATCGGAAGAGATTCTCATCAACCAAAGGATCGGAATCCCTATAAGCAGGAATTTTTCCTCCTGATATTACAGACAAAAGCGGAGAGCTAAGACTTGCACTCCTCTCATGAGAAGCCAAGCCGAGATATCTGCGGACCTCAGGAACATCGCGAATGAGCCTCATAAGGGTATTGGCAGTAATAGATTGTTGCGATGCGCCGTTCTCCCAACGAGAGGCCGTGGGCTTCGAAACCCCTAAGACCGACTCAAAATCATGCTGTGTTAAGCCAAGGTCTGAGCGCAAATGCTTTATTTCCGAGGGAGATAGAAACTCATGAGCCTTGGCGTATTGCGCGGCAAGCGCATGGGCAAGCTTAGTCGCCTCCGCAGCGGTCATTTCATCGTTGCCGCACTCGCAAACATAATGCTCAATTCCTTTTACAGTAATTTTCTCGCCACGGTAAATTTCAGTCATTGGCGCCGTGGTAAATTGCATTTTTTTGCCGCATTCCATGCAACGCATGACTCCTCCTTTAATGAATGTATCCATCGATGTTCGCAGACAAAACGTTTAAATGCGCATTGCCTTCGGAATCAATTGAAAACTTAACGTACCAATCCTCGTATTCAAAACCTCGGCACACGTAGACATCTGCGTAAACATCATGCAGAGGCCCATCCATATCGAGCGCGATGGATTTTCTAAAATCGTCAGGCTTCAGATAATCAAATAGGTCAGCAAGGAAATGATCGATGTCCAAATAACCAAACTGATTCATCAGGTGTCTGCGCACCCTACCATTTACAATCATCTTTCCCGAGCGAGCCAAAGACTTCGCTTCGTCAAGTGAATATGTCGGTCGGAGCTTGGTTCGATTCATAACCACCCCTTAGTTAACATGATGCTAACTATATTCGTCTTGTTGCCAATTGGCAACTCAATATGGCGTTCCAGTCAAGAGCATTGCCGCATTATGGGACCATCCGGAAGTGCGGGAAAATCAAGGTCGGTCGACCAGACTCCGGTTTTAGGCTTTCGCAACCTACAGTTTTGTTGCCAAAAATCAGGTTGTGCTCGGAGGTTTCCGACTTTTCCCTGCACTTCCGGAAACGGCAATAATAACCCACTGCCCCAAAGCGAAAACGCGATAATACCCTTTGGAAAGCGGTCCCTTAAACGCAAAAACCGCCTTTCGGCGGTTTCCACGGACCAAGCCGGACGTACCGTCGCAGGGCCTCATCACAGTAGGAACATTAAGGAAAAACCCAATCTCAGTCAATCCTTTACCGGCAAGCCGCAGCGAATTAAGGCTGAGCAGCAATGCGTCAGTAAAGTTACATGTGAGCAGAAAAACACCCGCCATTTCGTCTTTTCTCAATTGAGATGCAAGTTTTGACGCGCCAATTCTTACATCCAAACAAAAAGAGGGCCGACGCATCAACCCTCTTCAGGTGTCGCCCGAAGGCTTACACCGCAATTGCCTATATTCTAGCCGATAGCCTTTGTTTGTCTGTGGGCCCAACAGCCATCAGGACGTCATTAACGTTTTTACGTCCGCCAGCCTCAGCGCAATATAGTTTCTCATCATGAGCGCAATGAAGAGAGACGGCCATCCAGAAGAACAGCCGCCTCTCCGCAGGACGCAGGCCCGTAGGTTGACTACGTCAATACCGCTCATTTACTCTATCGCCCGGGTTCCAAGGGGTCAATTCAATTTAAGAGAACAGTCAGTATCTTTCGCGAATCTGCATGAACGCAGCTGGCTATTATCATAATCTACCCGCCGAGCAGGGCGATCCATTGGAAGCGTCTTTAGCATACTGGATGAGCATCTACGTTAACTGGCTCTTACCGATCTACTGCATGCTCACAGTGTGAGAGAGTAACATCGTTAGCAGCACTGTCGTGATTACCGGGCGATTGATCGACGGGCTCGGGTGCACCGATGGCTGGATCGGCATCATGCGATATGACTACTTTGAGCGGCTTCTACATCGGAAGACAAGCACACCGAACAATACATACATGAAAAAAGGGCAACACTCTCTTGTCGAAAGCGTCACCCTTAAAGCTCACACAGAGCTTTTGTATGATAGCTAGGTATGCTACACCATCTCGCAGAGAAGTACAGCACCGAGAATCGCTATTCCCAGCAGAAGATGCGCCGTGGATGCGGCGGTCCAATTGTCATCGGCGTTATTGAAACTTTCTTTACACCCTGATGTTCATCTCTTTAAATACGCTATATAAAACATCTTGCGCAATTAGCCCACGATAAGATCCAACAAGCTCACCTAATTCATCAAGCATTGCTTTCGTCTCGTCGTCGGGCAGAACACGGCAGAGCAAGGAGTACATATCGGAAAACCTTGCCCCTCTTACTACCGCACAATAGAGCCGCTCGTCATGCGCGCAAATATTCCTATAGCCAGAAAGAACCTGAAAGACACGAAGCAGCACTAACGGCTCGAGCCTTTGATTTCTATTTGCCGTTTGGCCAATCAACTTACAGGCAGCATTCTGAACGCCGCGTTTTTGAAGCTGATAGAAATGTGAAATATTGCCAAATGTCAGATCGTTCTGAAGAACCCATAATGGGACTGCGCCGTATTTATTCAAATAATGTCTCACGAAGGGACGCATGCGCTGCTCATCTGCCAGCTTGTCTTTCAGAATATTTACAAGATCAGCAAGCCTCTTCGAATGCTGCTTCTTTTTATTACCTCGAAACGCCTTGGGCACAAGCATATCTTTAGGCTCGACATAATTAGCCCGATTCAGATAGGCATCCGAAGTGCGATATTGATCACAAAACGAATACACGACGGCGTTCTTGAGCACAGCTTCGGCCCTCGCGAGATACGAAAACGTAAGTTGCCTAAGTTCCCTGTCAAACAGGAATAAATCATAAATGTTCTTAAATGAAGTGCCTTCCCTAAAAACATCACAGGACGTAGACTGCCCAGCATTTTTGTCAAGAAAGGGGGCTTTGTAGCCGTTTACAACTGCATAATAACTTTCACGTCTCAGGCAATCTACCGTGGCAGCATCAGTCGCCACCCCACGGCTCTCTAGGAGTTCAATTAGTTGAGCGAAAGTCTTAAACTCTTTTGCCAAAACAAGCTCCTAAAATCAAAGGGCCGTTGCCGGAAGCCTCCGGACAACGACCCTTCTTTGTCATCGCCTCACTTAGAGTCCACGATGACTGTATCACTATTGATATAGTACCCTAAATTCATCGCTATTGCGGCGCATGCAGGAATTACATTCAGCGTTTCGACCTAATCCATCTATTATTCAAATAGCCTGATTCGGCACATCAATCATTATTCTCCTCGTCCGCAAAGTCAGCAAAGGTCAGCTGTTCACATCTTTTCATCGGGCGGTAATCTCTAACTTTAGTTATATGGCATGCGGCGGTTCGGACTTTTTGCGTCCTCAAATTAATGACCTCTTTAATGGTCATATCGACACGCATTAGGTCGCCACTATTTAAGCGATACTCACCATCTCGAACACGTTCGAGAAAATCACAGTCGTCTATTTGAACCTTATTGTATGTTCGATGCTCGTCCTCGTAGCCCGACTCAAATGTATATCCGGAAACATCTCCACCGTAGGAACCAAATAACGGTCGAACCCAGATATTGTGGGACGAATACTCAACCGTCTCTTCCTGCGTTGCCTTCAAAGCTTCGTCTTTATAGCTGTCAAAATAAGTCACCTCGCTTGAAGAAAAAGAAATAGCATCCTCTGAAGCCTTACTACCGGCAATCTTAATCTCAATCTCCCTCGAAGGCCTCTTAAATGTTTTCATCGGACCAGTGATGACCTTAGAAAATTTCTCAGCGATTTCTGGGGACTGGACTAGCGCGTGGATCTCAACGGGAACAACGACTGCGTCCGAACCCTCTCCATATACGAAAGTTCCATTGTCAGTTGGTTTATATTTAGAGATATGTCCTTTAACTTTTTTAATTATGTGCGATATAGCAAATAGAACCTCCACAAGACCGCAGGCATTATTAATTGCAGATATAGCGTCACTGTTTAACGCGTCAATCAATCCGGGCACACAATGGATCACGAATTCCGCAATAAAAGACCCTTCTTTAAATGGACGCACTTTTAAAGTCGTTTTGTCTAAGCTGCCCGACTCTTTAGCGACCTCTTTTATCAGTCCGTCAAATTGGCTCAGGAACTTAGAAAGGTCCTTGGCGTCCAAGCCTTCTTCGGGATCTACATCGACAAAGCGATATACGAGCGTTTGATTTGTTGTAGAAGTGTCCATGTTGTCCTCATACCCTTATAAGATCACGGGTCCTATTTCCTGCGACCGAAGCGTTTAATCCGAAAACGATCGAGCGCATAATTAAACGAAATAATAAGAACTAACGTCATCGTATAAATTACGAATTGATATATTTCAGATGGCGGATCAGACAGATAGCCTACAACGACCACTTCCATGACGACAACAGTAAGAAGCGTACATAACCCGATAAACCCCATTCTTCCCACGTCAATGCAAAAGACACTCTGATACTTCAAGAGCAAAAAGGCTGCGACGCCATAGATAGCAAGGAGTGTGATTAAACCTGGTATGAGATTCCAACAAAAGAGGGCAAGAACAACGGGAAACGTCCAAACAGCATTTCCCGCCGCGTCTGAATCCATAAACCTATAGCCTTTATCCCTCATTCCGCTTCTCTCCACGACAAGCTGGAAATAACTCCTCAATATCCATCCTGAAAATGATGCAAAATAGATAATGAATAATCGGTCGACAGACCACAAGGAATTATCCCCAAAAGAAAGCGTAAGGATGCGCGAGGCAACCGGAAGCGCCGCAGAGGTTAAAACTGTGATCAGGACATCGGAGGTTTTAAACTCACCGTCCCCGCTCTCACTGGACTCGTTCACCATCAATCTCCCAACGTAAATAGAACTCGGCATAAGCTCGAGTACCATACCACTTCGCTGCGTATGCAAAATCGCAGGTCTAGGCATTGTTTAACATTAAAAGGGTAAAACCTACGGATGGAAGCCAGATAAGAAGAGACCTACCGATCCTATTTACGGAAAGAATAAGACCGAAACGCAATCTAAGACCACAGAAAGAAGGCGGCCACCATGAAACGAGTCGATGAGGAGCCCACGCCGAAAGCGATTGACAACGCCCTCAGCCAGGATCCGCTTCACCGCAAGAGAGAAATTGAGGACTTTCTAAAGATGCTCATTACGGTTGAGCCTCCGTATACCTTTGTTATTGACGCGCCTTGGGGATCTGGCAAGACATTCTTTGTAAAACAAGTAGCTAGAGTCCTGCAAATGGCAAATCCGACTCTCAACCACGATTTCGAGACACTTAACGCGACACTAGGAGAAACCGCAACAGAACTCCCCGCGACACCATGCCTCCCCATTTATTTCAACGCATGGGAAGACGACCATTTCGACAATCCGATCTTGCCTATATTGGCCTCTATCGCTAACGCCGTAGACGAACAGAGCGTCAAGGGAGGAAAGGATTTCGGCAAGGGAGTCATTAGCGTCATAGAAACCGCCGCCTCCATTATTGGATACGGCGTTGACATTAATGGCATCATTGAAAATTTCAGCGGCACCGATTTTCTCGAACAGTACAAAGCGGAAAAAGAGCTTAGGAGCAAAATTGGCGAGCTCATAAAGAGCCATCTGCCCAAGGTAGCCAAACGAGCCATCATCTTTATCGACGAGCTTGACCGCTGCCGGCCCGAATTCGCTATAAAGGTGCTCGAGCAGACCAAAACCCTGTTTCAACAAGAAAGCATTGTTGTGGTTTATTCGACCGACATCACGCAGCTTGCACATTCCCTCCAAGGCGTATATGGCCCAAGATTTGAAGAGAGAAAATACCTCGAGCGCTTCTACGACAAGCGCCTAGAGCTAAATCCGATAAAGCCGGCTGACTACCTTCTGTATAAAGGCATCAATACAATGGATGGATATACCTTCATGGATATAACCGTCGATTTGCTCAGCTACAAACATGCCTCACTAAGAGCCTGCAACAGGCTTATCGACTCTATAACAAGTCTGTCCGGATACATTACTAACCACTGGGAGCACTTTGGGGATGGAAGGGTTCAGCATTTCCCAGACCAGGGCCTGCTTCCTGTAATAATTATTCTTGCTTACTATGACCCGCTCGCCTGGCACGAAATGAAAACCAGCACTGACTTCGGAGCTGTCTACGAACTTGCGAAACACAGCAATCGCTTCATCCAATATCTTGATGAAGTGATTGAATCGGTATGGGGAGCCAATAAGGATGAACTTCCCTATAAGCAGGATATTGAAAATAGACGCAAGCGTTTTGTAGAAGATCTATGCGCGTTGATATACAGCAACGATGACAGGGACCCACGGGTCAAAGAACTGGGCAATTGTGAACTTACCAGAATGTCTTTCAATCAGCAGCTATATCAGCGCCTGACGCCACCATCGTAGGGCGGCGGCGATCCGTCCAGTGGCCTTATGCACAGCTCCATGACGCCCGCATCCGGGCTCGAGGCAATGGCACTCGACCACTTCATCCGAGAAGAAGCAACCATCACGGACAAAGACGCACACGACACGACCCGCGCCAACATGAGTAAAAACAACACGCGGCAGCACCGCAGAGCCGAACGTTAGCAAGAAAAAGGCAACGAGGGCCCATGACGGCCACGGCGCCTAGGCGCAATGCTGCGGCACCACTTCGCAATATTCAACAGTGGCTAATTAAACAAACACCGCATCCTACCAAGACGCCAGTGCCCAAGCCGTTCTAGTCAAAGAGCAGCTTGGGCACACTCCATGAGACCATAGTAAGGGCTGCAACCGGACCTCGCGTCAGAAGCAGACACGCTCCATCCCGCTGGCAATCATCCCTCCCCGTTCATAACCGTCCAGCTCACGGGCTCAATGCCCGGAAGGGACATTAGGCAAGAGGGACAGTCAACCTGATAGTTCCAGTACTTTGTCCTGCGCTGAATAGAAGCGGAGGCATATACCGCTTTGCGGGCGCGAGTGACACCGACGTACAGCAGGCCCATTTCCTCAATAAGCCCGTCTGGCATTTTCTTCGCATCCACGATCCGGCATCCATGCGCAGAACGTGAGCATATACCAGCACTTTCGCACCGAGAACGAATCACTCCAGGATCGCGGACAACTTTCTTACTAACTCCGCAAGTCACAGCGATTATTAGACGAACGGTATTGAACAACACGCTCTGATCTACATGAGCGAAACCGATATGCGGCAGCACCCTGAGGTCAGCCGCTGGCAAGGAATTGGCACCAAGATCGGTCCGGGTTAATCTGATGTTGGCAAAAAGGCGCCGAGGCCCACGTTGCCCCGGCGCCAAACCTACATCTAGTCATTCGCAACATGCCAGCGGATAAACCAGTTTGAATCACTTGAAAGTTCACTGAGCAGATTCTGCTCAAGAACAGCATCATCAAACTTCCCCTGCTTGCATAGGCGCACGAGCTTAAATGCAACATTTGAGGAAACGTCATGTATCGACTGAAACGCCAAATCGCTAAAAGAACATGACCCCCACCTACGGTAAGCTGCAGCAACGCTATCAAGCAATTTTGCACGCACAGCAGAGTCCTCACTTAGCAAAACACTCGAACAGATTGCAGAAACGACGCCACGGTACTGATCGCAGATAGCATTGCAAACAATCAGCTGCTCAAGTACTTCTAAAAACGCACGCTGACCGGCGGCTGTAAGGGCATCAAATTTAATACCAAATGTCAGGAACTCTATGTCTGTTGCAAAGCCGGTAGCAACTTTTAGAGCTAAGCATCTTACAGACCATGCACATGAGTCCATTGATATAGGCTCTCTAAATACCGGGTCTTCGGGCCACTCATCCGGAAGTTCAGAAATTAAATCCGTCCAACCGACGGGAAGTGCCTTTCCATCGCGCACGTAACAACATACAAACTTATTTAATACGGACATAGCCTCTCCTGCAGAGCAGGGTGATCCTTGATATGTCGGAAGCCCTTTAAGACAATGCTCCAGCACGCCAGCCAAGGATGCGTTAAATGACTCAGAAGGGACATCATCGAGTGAGCGACATAGCAAAGAAGAGGGACGAATGGAAAACCCTGAGTGAAAATCAGAACGATTATTCGAGTCGAATTGCCTGCGCAATTCATCGATACAAGCCGTTTCCGCATTGCATGCTGGAGATTTGTTGTCTAAATAACAACCCCGCTCAACAGTGGAAAGATGCCCCACTTGTTCTTCGCTCAAAATAGAAAAGCCACAACGCTTCTCAACGCATCCGAAAACGCCAGCAGAGAAATTATATTTAAGCAGTTCATCAGAATTCGATTTAAGGCTACTGCCCAGTTGATCAACGAGCTCTTTGTCGATTTTGTCTAAATCCATTCCGCCAATAACGTTCGAAACATCAGAAGCGACGGTATATAAATGTTGATCGACAACCTGACAAAGTAGGCTTACAAGCGACTTCTCATCAACCCGCATCTTGATCATGCCGATTGCCTTAATCCATTTTGATTCACATTGCCGAAAATCATCTGCAACGTTTAACGTGTTCCAAGCATCGCAAATAGTATCATCCGAAAAATAAGGCGCACACTCCTTAATGACGACGGAAATCATACTCGGACGATATGCCTGGGCCGTTAAAGAAGTCAGATGCCACAGTTCCTCGGCACACGAGGGGAGATATGACCTTAAACCATCGCTCTTATAAGCAAACCTATTCTCGAAGCCCTTAGCATCCCCCTGAAGAACAAGCAGCTTAATTCCCTCGAGCTCAAGTTCGGGCCGATTGTAAATAGAGGAGTAGTCGATAAGCGAATTAGCAAGCAGGCTGCGAGAATATAAGGCGCTCGATATGCTCCCGCATAATATTGAACTAAATAACAAACACGATATATTCGACATGACGGAAGCAAGGCTAGCGTCATGTCGAATCGTTGTGTAAGGATTAACCGCCCTCGCCTCTCTCGAAGCGTTTAAGACAGCAGTCCCCACCTCCTCTTCGAACTTAAGCGCAAGGGGAATATAGGCTGGAGCGGAGAGCGCATCAATTTGTTTCTGAATTGACCACTGGGTGCCAAATCCATATTCGGAAAGCATGCCAGCGACAGTCCGCTTGTCAATTAAACAATTACCATAAGCCCAACAATCTTTCGATTCTATTGAATCACAAGCAAGTTGAAGTAATTCATAGCACCTGGAATAGCGACCTTCAATAGAAGCATCGAGGGCGTCAAGCCTTAGTGAAAGAGTGTCTCTGGGAATGCCGCTGTCTTTCATAATCTCTAGAATGTCAGCCTTGAATGCACCGACCGAAAAGCGGGTGCCATAAAGTAGCCACTCAACCGCCTTCTCACCAAGAAAGAACAGGTGAGGATTGTCAGACTTTCTCTCAAGCCATTCAGCATGGTAGTTAAATTTTTTTGAAACCAAGGCGACAGAAGCGCCAAAAGCATCAAGAACATCTTCGGGAATAGAGATCGGAGCAATGTCTGCAAAAACCGCCGGTTTACCATCTTCAATTTCAAATCGTCGATTGTGAAACAAATCTACCATCACATTATTAAGCTGATCCATCAGATAAGAAACGAGACCTGAATCACTCGGCAATTCGACATATGTGCACGCATCCATTTCCCTAACATAACGAAACAGAGACTCGATATCCGACGATGTCTCGCCTTCAAGCTTAACGAGAATGAGTGGCTTTCTGAGCTGGATAGCCCGATATAGCTCTTTACTAGTTCCTGGCCTCAATTCTGACCGTATGATCCCAATCACTATATCGCTCTGTACTAAGCGATTTAGATAATAAGACGATGATGGCTCAATGCTCGCATGGGACTCGATTGCGAAGGGTTTAAAGATATCCGATTTCAACAAAGCGCGATTAAGCTCGTCCCTCAGCTGCAGCCAGCTAAAATCGCCTTCATCGCGCATCGAAGAGCTAACAAACACCTCAATACGGTCACGATCAATGGGTAGTGTCGAGAAAGTTGGTGTAGCGCCCGATCCGAAGCGAGTCGGCCCGGCG
>ERZ894191.1367-NODE-1367-length-13965-cov-48.983178_pt1 | contig 13965 bp, 14 predicted proteins | sample MGYA00380282_ERZ894191 | MGnify/ENA primary metagenome ERZ894191 (study PRJEB32331, sample SAMN06328485) | human gut metagenome | biome: human gut microbiome; feature: stool | host: Homo sapiens | collected 2013-02-21 ...
TTAACGATTAAAGATTTACAAGGCTCCTCCCACCACCTAAAGGTAGTGGGTTTCCGCCTATGGCAAACGAAAGGATTTTATTTATGAAACAAACCATCCGCTTCAGGCATTTGTAAAAGTGACCAGACTTTTACCCCGCCGCCGGACTGACCAAACAGGGTTACATTTTCCGAATCTCCGCCAAACCCTTCAATATTATCCCGGATCCATTCCAGGACTGCAATCAGATCCAAATTTCCTGCATTCGCAGAATCCCGGTATTTTTCTCCAAACGGAGACAAATCCAGATATCCCAGCACATTCAGCCTGTGATTCACCGATACGACAACAACATCTCCGGCTCTGCTTAAATTTTCTCCGTCATAGGCGAGCTGTTCGATGGAAGACCCTGCTGAAAATCCGCCGCCGTGCAGCCATACCATAACCGGACGTTTCCTGCCATCCCGAATGGACGGCGTCCAGATATTTAAGTTCTGGCAATCCTCTTTTTCTGACCAGTACATATGCGGAACCATCATTTCTCCATTCCACTATTGTCATGAACAAAAAACCGGCAAGCGATATCCTTTTTCAGGAACATCAGCCTGCCGGATCTTCCTTTATTATATCGTGAGCACAGCTCACTCAATAATTTCGCCGTTCGCGATGAGCAGGCTTCGCCTGTTCCCGCTCTCTTGTGCTCATAATATCACGAGCCCGCGCTGACGCGCTTTACCGCCTGCTGCGCAGGCTGCTCGTTCTCTAATGGCACAAGAAAAACAAATGCCGCCTTCGGCGTCGCTTGTTTTTCTTTTGTGCTCATTATATCACAGGAAATTTCGCCATAAAATGACAAATACTGATCAGTTATACATTATCTTTGAGAATGTCCTTTAAAATATCCGCGGATTTTTTCAGCGCGAGCAGCTCGCTTTCGCTCAGCTCGATCGGCACAACTGTTTCAATTCCGTTTGCATCCACCACTGCCGGAATACTGAGTACCACGTCGTAGAGACCGTATTCTCCGGTCATCAGGCTGGATACCGGCATGATCGACTTCTCATCCCGCACAATCGCTGAGCAGATTCTGACCACCGCCATCGCAATGCCGTAATAGGTTGCATGTTTTTTGGAAATGATTTCATATGCGCTGTTTTTCACATGATCGAAGATCCTCGTCATCGAATCTTCGTGGTTAAAATGTCCGCGCAGCTCGCAAAAATCACTGATCTTCAGTCCGCCGACACGGGCATCGCTCCATGCTGCCAGTTCACTGTCCCCATGCTCGCCGATGATATAGGCATGCACGCTTCTGCTGTCCACATCCAGATGCTCCCCAAGCTCATACCGGAATCTTCCGGTATCCAGAACGGTTCCGGAGCCGATGACGCGGTTCGCGGGATAGCCCGATTCCTTCAGCGCAATATAGGTCAGGATATCCACCGGGTTGGAAACGATCAGCAAAATGCCTTCAAAATCCCGCTTTTTGATCTCACCGACAATCGACCGCATGATCTTTGCATTTTTCTGGATCAGATCCAGCCGTGTTTCCTCCGGCTTCTGGTTCGCTCCCGCTGTGATCACAATGATGGCTGCATCCGAAACATCGTCATAGGTTCCTGCATATATTTTCATCGGGCTTGCAAATGCCATCCCATGACTGATATCCAGAGCCTCTCCCTCTGCGCGGTTCTGATCCGCATCGATCAGCACCATCTCGGAAAACAGCTTGCTCTGCATCAGGGCAAACGCAGAAGAGGAACCTACGAAACCGCATCCTACCATTGCTACTTTTCTACTATTTATCGCCATTGCTATTTCCTCCTATCTTTCTGTCTTTCCACGCAACGCCGTTTTGTATAGGCTTCACTTTTCGAAGCTTTAAGAAAACAGCGCTGCATAACTAATTATCCGCCCTTCCTGATATTTTTCAGCGAACGATCTTTTCAAAGTCTGACGCCGGGTGTTTGCAGATCGGACATACATAATCCTCCGGCAGCACTTCCCCGACATATTCATATCCACAAATCTTGCAGCGCCACACAGTCTGACCATTCTCAGTCTTTCCGACCGCTTCTGGCTTCGGCTTGATCTCCTTTAGATAATATTCATAGGTTACAGATGGATCCTTGCTCAAAACATCCATATCCGTGATCTCTCCGATGAACATCGTATGGGAGCCGAGGTCTACCATATGATCTACCTTTGCCGAAATATATGCATTTGTGCCCTCTGTCACATAATAAATTCCATTTTCGCTACGCCTGCAGGCTTCGTATCCCTCAAACTTGTCCACATCCCTGCCGGACTGAAAACCGAACCGTTTAAACAGCTCAAAATCTGCTGCCTGGCTGATGACTGAGACTGTGAATTTCCCCGTGTTCACAATCATATCATGGGTCGCATTTGCCTTATTTATACAGATACTCAGCTGATTCGGCGCAGACGCTGCCTGAATCGCCGTATTGATGATGCAGCCGTTATCCTTTTTTCCTTCTTTAGCGGTTAAAACAAATAATCCATAGCTTAATTTATACATCGCTTCTTTATTCATTTTGATTCCTCCCGTCTTTTTCTTTACTTGTATTATATCCCAATCTTATTCCAGCGTCAATATAGTAATAGTAATTATTACTAATTTTATTCATAACAATAGAATGCTCGCAGAGCGTGCATCTATTGTTTACGAGTTCGTTCTTGTTCCCACACGGTAGATAAAAAACGGCAGAAAATTCTATTTCGAATTTCCTGCCGAAATTTTATTATGTTCTTAAATTTCTGGTTTAGGGCTTTTCGATAATCCCATACTTGCGATACAGCTCTTTTCTTGCCTTTTCATCTGTCGCCGCAAGCTTTGCATTCGCGACATCACCCTTACTGAGTAAAATATCCATCAGCTTGCCGAGGGCATTTTCTCCTTCTTCACGACCTTTTTGGATGCCTTTCTCAATGCCTTTTTCAATGCCTTTTTCTTCTACATATCCAGATAAATTGCACATTAAATCCATCCCCTTTTTCTCAATGCATGTTGGCTGCCAGCTGCGCCCGGAGTAAATGAAGCAACAAATGATATCGGTTACGCGTATCCGAATTTTTCCCGCAATATTCTCTCGGCATTTCTTCATTTGGCTCATATAATACCGGAAGATCATACAAATCAAACTGATCTTTTGTCAGATCAATATAATGACCGTTGATCTGATTAAAATAATGTGTGCCGCCACCAGAAACCCTAATTCTGTGAATCGTCCCGCCGAACATATCATACACCAACATCGCTGAGATCGCGCACTGTCCGTAAGTAGGGTCATTCTCCTGAATATAATCTTTCTGGCAGGACGGATATGCGGTATCTCTACACCATACTTTCAGCAGCAGCTCAAACAGATCGTCAACTGTCGCAATTATGTGTTGTTTCCCATCCGCTCTTCTGATATCTGCCGTATATTCCCGTCCAAAATATGTAAGTTCACGCCCAGATTTTGTTGTAAACATTTTCTCCCCCAGAAAATAATACGTTTATGATCGACATGCGCCGTTCGCAATGAGCAAGTTTCTCCTGTTCCCGTTCTCTTGCGCTCATTGCACCGAAATGCAACAAATCCAACGATTATTTGCAGTTTTTCTCTTTCATTTTTTTCAGATACTGCGCCTTCAGCTGGTTTTCTTCCTCCAACCGTCGGATTTCCTCCTGCAGATGCTGCACATATTCCCGGGTCAGCTTCACTCCGCCGCGCACTGCCACATCGGAATGCTGCTCCATTTCATCCAGCCACTGCATCAGCGACTTTTCCCTGATATCATTATAGGTATTGTCCGGTCTCGTAAACATAAATTTCTCCTTAAATCCCTGATGCAGAGCCGGATCCTTTATCCGGCATACGGCACATACTCAAAGCAGTCACTGATGGAAACACCGTTAATTCTTCCTTCCCACTCTTCTTCGGAAGGATGCTCCAGCTCAAACTCGCAAATTCGTCCGTCATCCAGCATTGCTTCCGCATATGTTTCGCCATCTGTTTTCAGAAGGACAAAATGCGTTCCGGCAGGGAGCGTCTCTTTCTGTCCGCTGCCGCGTTTTGTATTCGCATCCCGCACAGACAGCTCCATATCAATGGACGAGGTCAGCTCCACTTTCCAGTCTGTATAAGTGGAAACAATTGTCCACAGCAAATCCTCTGTTTTCGGAATTCCATCTTCTTCTACATGGAATTTCTTGTAAGCCTCATAGGTTCCAAGAATATCAAAGCGTTTGCTCAGCACAAAGCTCTCCGGGTCAAAGGGCTGATTCGGATCAATTCCCAGATAATCTGCTGTTACAAGTCTCAGATCATTTTTCATCAGTTCAAAAATCTGCAGATATTTACCGTCACCTTCTCCCATTGTTTCCAGATACAACCATGTTTTCCCGTTCTGTGTCCGGACCAGATATCCATAGGCGCTGTAGCCACATCCGCCATAATAATCGGAGTCCATAAACATCGCCGTATCATAGCTGTTGCCGTCGCAATGAATCACGATAGAATCTGCATAATCATACTCATCCCTGTCTGCAGAATAGGAAATTTCCTCCTCTGTTCCATCTGCGTCCAGATCCACCAGGCAGATTTCATCTTCTGCGATCGGAATCGCCCATTGATCCGAATTTTTCTGATATTGCTTCCGGATCAGCTCTGGATAGTCTGTAAAGGACAAGCTTACGGCCTGCTCTCCTGACGCATAGGGTGCCAGCACATAAGTGTTAAAATAAACGGTAATGCCATCACCTGACAGCGTCCACAACGGCTCCCCGTATTCCTCTTTATCGCCATAGAATACATTTTTTACGGTATCCGGATACTCCTCATAGAAACCGTATTCGTCTTTTCTTTCTTCCAGCTTTGCGCATACCTCTTTATAAAAGGTATCGTAATCGGACACCACATCGGAAAGCTTCAAATCCTTGCCGGATTTTACGTCATAATTACAGGTCTCCTTGAAGCTGTAGGGATGTGCCCCTCCCAGCCATTCGTTGGTGTCCTTATAATAACTCAAAACAAGGGAATCGGCTCTGGTGACGGTAATATTTCCTTCGATCGAAAGCCCTGTCATTTCCACTCCCTCATCCCAAAGCTCCCTGTTATCCGAAATTACATTTTTGTAGGCTCCCATCTGACTTTTGTAAGTCTTCCGGTTCCATTCCTCCAGAGAAGCGCAAAGAGCGTCATGCCCTTCCTCTATAACCAGGATTTTCGGTATATCAACACTGATGAGGGTTTCATAGCTGTCCTGATCATATTCTGCCTCATAATCATAATCGACAAGCATTGGCAAAGCTGTCGCCGCACCAGTTTCAGCGGCAGCTTCTTCCTGCCCGGCTGCAGGCGTGTTTTCCTGCACGGTTTCCTGCTTGTTTTCCCGCTCTGCCTTGTGTGTCTCTTTTGCTGTCTGCTCTGCAGTTTCCTGTATCGCCGGCTGTTTCTCTGCTGTCTTCTGCCCACAGCCTCCGGCAAACAATAAGGAAATGCACAATAATACAGAAATAAGCCTTCTCTTTTTCATTTTTCCCCCGTTCTGATGCATCCGCACCGTAAGCTTATAAAAGCTTATCCACAAATTTGTTTTAACAGTTTCCAGCGTTGCAATACGCTTTTAAGGCAGCCTTTAAGGCTTCATATCTTTGCCTTTTTTCCTCTTTGGCAAAATGTACTTCCCGGAACTGCTCCGGATTATTTTCATAATCCAAAGCTTCCCCTCCAAACTGCTCGCTGGTCAGGTCAAACTGCCAGTCCCCGATTACATTATAACAATGATAATTCCCGCCCGGGCGCAAAACTCCGTATACCTTTCCTCCAAAGATATCCTGGGCAAGAAAAGCAGTAATGGAGCATTGCCCCAGGGTGGGGTTTTTACTTGTCCAGTCTTTCCGCATCCGCGGTGCACAGGTATCTGCACACCAGAGCTTCGACAATGCGTCATACAGCTGTCGCGGGTTGTGAATCCCCGGATATTCTTCTGTTATTGCCGGAGCATCTGCATGCTCCCAACCCCAAAATTGATAGCTCATAGCCTTATATCTTCCTTTTATATTGTTCTGCTTTCTGCACGATCCGACATCCGAGATATCCGCACAGGATTCCCAGAAGCGCTCCACCCAAAATATCCGTTGGATAATGTACATACAAATACATTCTGGAAAATGCAATGAAAACTGCCAAAACCAGTGCTGCCTTCCACAAGTACTTTTCCCCTGCAAAATAGAGCGCCGATACAGCGGCAAAGGACACTGCAGTATGTCCCGAAGGAAAAGAATAATCTGACGGATACGGAATCAAAAGCCTGACGGCATCATTGATATCGCAGGGGCGGATCCTTCTCACCAGATTTTTCAGAAGCAGATTGCAGAATATTCCGTCCAGGATCAATGCTGCTCCCAGGATCAGACCGGTTTTTCGCGTTTTCGGGATCAGGAGCAAAATAACTGTAAGTACAATCCATATCACACCTCCGTTTCCAAAGCTGGTGATAAACGGCATGAGCACATCCACTGCCGGGGTTCTGAGGTTTTGAATCCCATCCAGAATCCAAAATTCAAAATTCATGATCCAGAGTCTCCATTCGTTTTGTAAATTGTTTCCAATGTCTCTGTCTCTATCATACCATATCAAATGCCCGATCATCCACCCCCTGTAGTTACTTTTGGGCAAAACAATCCCGGCAGCGTCAGGACTGCTGTCTGACCACTGCCGGGATTCCTTTGATATCCTTCTATAAAATTTACCGGAAAATCATCTGTGCAAAGTCTGCAAAGCATGGTCTCCACACATTCCAGTCATGTCCTCCATGATAAATTTTTCTGGTTTCCCGAACACCTTTTGTCTGGATAATTTCATCCTCCTCCAGGAACCTCGGAAGAAACCAGTCCTCATCTCCAATGCAGCGGAAAAACGTATGAAAATAGGTGTTGAAGGCCGCATCATCCATTGCATTTAAATAAGACTGCCCGCCTGACTTTGGAACAATTCCGTCATGTTCTTCATCTCCTACTATCCTGTCTCTTAAAAAGCCGGAGAAAATACCAACCTCGCTGAACAGCTCCGGGTGTGCACATATTGTACGGGTTGTCTGTACAGAACCCATGGACAGTCCTGCCATACCTCTTTTTTCCTTGCTTCCGCCAAACTGATATTTTTTCTCTATCATCGGGAGGATTTCCTCTACCAGCATCTGCCCATAAAGCGCACGGTTCAGTTTAAGTTCTCCGTCGATTCGCTGCTTTACCATGCCATTTCCCATAACAATCGCAAAGGGCTTGATTTTTCCTGCCGCGATCAGATTATCCATCAGGAGATTCACTTTTCCTGTGGTTGACCAGGAAATCTCGCTCTCTCCAAATCCGTGCTGCAAATACAGAACCGGAAGCCCTGCAGACGGTACACATGGCGGAAGATATACGATCAGCTTTTCCCAGTTATCAGAAATTTTGGATTTATAAAATTCCTGGGTCAGTGTTCCGTGGGGAACATCCCGAAGCTCAAATAAACCTTCTTCATCCGGCAGCTCAATATAGTTATACGGACGACAGTAGCCATGTGCGATGGGAAGATCCGGGCTAAGAACCTCCTGACCATCTACACAGATCTGCACGTAATTCACAGGCGTGGAAAATGGCAGTTCCAAAATCCACTTTTTCCCTGTTTTCGTAAACGGATAAAGTTTTTCTCCCCACTTCATGGAGAGCTCTTTGGCATTTTCGCAGTCCAACTGCAAAAATGTCTTTCCGTCTTTTCTTACAAATGTGCCATTTTGCCCCAAAGCTTCCAGCTTCCGCTGTAAAATGATTTCTTCCATTTTGTCTTCCTCTTTTCTTGTTTTTGTCATGTCGGTTTTCAAATACCGGTACCTGTTATATCCGTTTTTATTTCGTTTGCAGCCGGGTAAGGATACTGCTTATATCCATCATCTTTTCGACTGCAGTAAACGCAACGTTCTCTCCATCGTGGATGAGGCTCCAGGTTTCTCCATATGCCCTCTTTTCAAGAAGCTCCGAAAGAAGGAAGGTGGAGGTCGCTCTCTTTGTAGCGAAAATAATCCTTCTCACGCCCTGTTTCCTAAGTGCTTCGATGTCCACCATTTTTCCCGTCAGCATGGCAAAATCGGAATCCGTCGCAATTGCCAGCACGTCTTTCTTCTGCGCGGTAGCAAAAATCATGTTTTTTCCGTCCCGACCTACTACCTGATAAAAATGTCCTTGTACGGGAGCCTTGTATCCTGTGCTTTTTCCATTTCCCTGTACCGGCTCTGATGCAGATGTCTGCATTCTGTATTCCACAGGTGCTGCGGTTTCACCGGGAGATGTCGGCTCCGGTACTACCAGCGTTCCGATCGGAAGTTCCATTTCGCTTCCGTCAATCTTGATTATGCAGGTTACCGGATAGCTTCCGGGAACAACAGGTACAGTTTCGCTGCCATTGTAGAGAATCTTTTCTACGCTGCCCGCACCGGTTGCTTCTGCCTTAAAAATTCCATTTTCCATCCTGATATCCAGCTCCGTCAGGTTTGTCGGGTTTCCTTCGCTGTCCAGGTGCATATTGACGTACTTCTTCAGCGCTTCTGTGTCACTGCCGCTCAGGCTGTTGATCGTTACGTCCGGTCCAATGATATAATGTCCCTTACTGTTGGTATGGTTGGAGTCTTGCCCGTCACCAATATAGCCGATACGGTTCGAAAGAACATTTCCTGCATTATCTACCATTCCGGTGTTCACAATGGCGTTGCCGACAATGATAATCTTTCCTGTCATATCCCATTCATCCTCTGAACCGATGGCTGCGCCCTGATCTCCGCCGTAGGCAGTGACCTTTGCATGATCCCGAATGATGATGATGCCGTTCATATTCTCACCATCTGAAGCGCCAATTCCGCAGCCTTCATCCGAGCCTGCAGCAATCACAGCAGCATTTCCGCCTATGGTAACTGTCCCGGTAAAATCCCCATCATCTCCAGCACCGATACCGGAGCCGTCAGAACCACTGTGATCTCCGCCTGCTTTGGCAGTAACCTTTGCGTTTCCATCAATGGTGATACTGCCTCTGAAATGGCCGTCATCTCCGGTGCCGATGCCCGCGCTGTCTTCAGCACCGGTTGCCGAAACCTGTGCATTCCCGCCAATCATAATGTTACCGCTTAGGTTCCCATCATCGCCGGAGCCAATGCCCGCACCCTGGTCATTGCTGGATACTTCAACCTGCGCATTTCCGTCAATGACAATGTTTCCGGACATTTCCCCATCTTCGCCGGAGCCAATGCCTGCTCCGTCTCCTCCGCAGTTCGGTGCTATATTGTCATCTGTTTTTACGGTTGCATCTCCTGTAATATGGATGCTGCCGGACATGTTCTCCTTCTCATGGCTGCCGATTTTGGCATTATGGTTATAGCCAAAAGGCTCATCCTGAATCTCGGCCTTCAGAGAACCGCTTCCGTTTATGGTAACATTGCCATCCGAAACATGCAGTGCAGAGCCGGTTTCAGAGAAGATCTTGTTGTCTCCCTCCAGTGTAATGCTGGCACTGGAGCTTCCGGTAACATCAATCGCATCCTTGCTGCTTTTGATATTGATATCCTTAATGGTCACATTTGCAGCTGCATTATCAGACGTGGATATCGTGATTGTGTTGCCTGTCTCTACAGAGCTCTCCCGCTGTGTAATCACAGGCGCCTCATCCGGTACGGCAGCGCCGTTGCCCTGGGTTACCGTCTGTCCGGAATTGTCTGCGTTTACCGTAACGCTGCCATCTTCCAGATACCAGTTGGCGGCGTAGGTTGTCATGGGCAGGCTTACGCTCATGACCAGGGCAATCATACTTGCTGTCAGCTTTTTTCTCTTCATTGGGTTTCCTCCCTCTTTCACCTTCTATTGTTCTGTTGCATTGATTTTAAACTTCGTTTACAGCCGGGTAAGGATGCTGCTTATATCCATCTTCTTTTCGACTGCAGTAAACGCAACGTTCTCTCCATCGTGGATGAGACTCCAGGTTTCTCCGTATGCCCTCTTTTCAAGAAGCTCTGAAAGAAGGAAGGTGGAGGTTGCTCTCTTTGTGGCGAAGATAATCCTTCTCACGCCCTGTTTTCTGAGTGCTTCGATGTCCTCCATTTTCCCCGTCAGCATGGCAAAATCGGAATCCGTTGCAATTGCCAGCACGTCTTTCTGCTGCGCGGTAGCAAAAATCATGTCTTTTCCGTCCTGACCTACTACCTGATAAAAATGTCCTTGTACAGGGGCCTTGTATTCTGTGCTTTTTCCATTTCCCTGTACCGGCTCTGATGCAGATGTCTGCATTCTGTATTCCACAGGTGCTGCGGTTTCACCGGGAGATGACGGCTCCGGCTGAACAGGCGAACCAAATGTAGTGCTTGTCGGTTCATCCTTTGTCATATCCGCACCGGGTGCGTAATATTCAATTTTACCTGTCGTCAGGTTGGAGGTATCCGGCTCTGTCTCCGCACCGTTTACAGGAGTGAATGATCCGGAAAAATCTCCATTATGGCTGCCGCCGTTACCGATTCCTGCGCCTGCTCCATCCCATTCATCTGTTGGACCGCCTTGTACCTTCAGCGTTGCATCTCCTGAAACGGTGATCTTTTCTCCATTTTTTTGTAAGCCGCCGCCGATGCCTGCTCCATTGAGACCTCCAATGGCAGTGGCCTCGCCGTCGGTGATGGTGATGTTTTTGCCTTCGCCGTGGTTGCCTCCACCAATGCCAGCCCCATAATCGCCGCCGGTAGCTGTGACTTTGCCGTCGGTGATGATGATATCATTGCCATCTCCATAGAAACCTCCGCCAATGCCCGCTGCACCCTTGCCGCCGGTAGCTGTAACCTTTCCGCCGGCGATGGTGATGTTTTTGCCGCCTGCACTGTTGCCTCCACCAATGCCAGCCCCGCAATCGCCGCCGGTAGCTGTGATCTCGCCGCCGGTGATCGTGATATCATTGCCGTCTCCATAGAGACCTCCGCCAATGCCCGCTGCACCATCGCCGCCGGTAGCGATCAGCTTGCCGTTTTCATTTTCATCCGTAATGGTCAGTTTACCTTGATTACCATCACTGTTCTTTTCCAGACCGGCATGATCCACACCACTCTTAAGGGTATTTGTGCCATCCAGCTCGATGTTTACATTGCCCTTTCCGCTTGTGGCAATAGCAGCACTACTTGTGTCGATATTTACATTGGAGATCGTCACGTTTGCGGTCGCATTCTCGGACGCATTGATCGTGATGGTGTTGCTCGTCTCCGCAGAACTACCACGCTGTGTAATCACAGGCGCCTCATCCGGTGTTGAGGTGCTGCCCTGCGTTACCGTCTGTCCGGAATTGTCTGCGTTTACCGTAACGCTGCCATCCTCCAGATACCAGTTGGCGGCATAGGTTGTCATGGGCAGGCTTACGCTCATGACCAGTGCGATCATACTTGCTGTCAGCTTTTTTCTCTTCATTTGATTTCCTCCCTCTTTTCCTTTTTCATTTCTACATTATCCCCTGCAATGAAAATTCATAGTGCATGGCAAGTGCTTTGAACAGCTTCTGCATCACCTGTTCAGAGATCGTGCGGATATCGAGTCCCTCCACGAATCGGATCACCCGCACGATTTCTTCCTCTGGAACGTTATAGGCCCGAAGGCTCATCGTGAAAAATAAGCGAAGCTTCTTCTCCAATGTCAGCTCTGCATCACACGGATGCGCCATGTAACCTCGCATGATGCCTGCAGATCCGATCTCCAGCTCGTAAAAGTCACGCGCTGCCAGCTCCGGCTGATAGGATCCGAAAATCTGATACAGCTCTTTGGCTGTTTCGCGCTGAATATATTCACAGGCTTCCTTCTGGGTATAGGCTTCAATATAGATTTCCCGCAGGTTTTCATTCAGCTCTGTAAGTGTCATCTGGATCGCCGTTTCCACTGCATAAACATAGACCGGAGGGAGCTTTGTGCTCGCTGCACTTCTTGCCATCGAAAACTGATTCTCAAACATGAACTGCACAAGCTCTGTCAGTACGCCGTCCTTTGCACGGAAAATGTTCTGGAAGCTGCTGCTGGACACGCCGGACTTCTCGATGATTTCCGCCATAGTTGTCTTTTTGTACCCCTGCTCCAGGAAGAGTTTTACGCATACCTGCAGGATGCGTTTCTTTGTTGGTTCGCTTAAACTTGTTGCCATTTGCCCCGCCCTCATTCTATGTGACTATCTTGGTTTCTTCATCTGGTCTATATACCAAATGTAGCAGGAAATAGAGGTTCTTGTCAAGGAGTTTCTGGTTCGTGTACCAGTGCAGTATGACAGACCAAAATTTCAAAAAAACACGAGTGAACTGTAACTATTTTCTATTTAAAATTTTATGAAATCGATGAAAGAACGTTGCGGTTGTGATTGCCGCCGCCAGTATATCGCTGATCGGCTCAGCCAAAAAGACAGCAAATACTTTGTTCTGGATAAAATGCGGCAGGATAAAGATCAACGGAATCAACAAGATCAGTTTTCTTAAGCAGGCAAGCAATAAGCTGACCTTTGCCTGTCCCAATGCCATGAAGCTCTGCTGACAGGCAACCTGGAATCCAAGGGAGAATATGCCCGCCATATAAATTCTCAATGCCCATGCAGTATATGTGATCAATTCTGTGTTATTCGAAAAAATACCTGCAAATCCCTTCGGGAACAGAAGCATGATCAACCAGAAACATCCCGTGAAAATTGTGCAAGCTGTAAATTGTGTAAAAAATGCTTTTTTTACCCGATCTTTATTTCCTGCACCAAAGTTATAACTCATGATCGGCTGTCCGCCCTGACAAATTCCCTGTAACGGTAATGTTGCAAGCTGGCTGACACTTGTAATAATTGTCATCGCTCCTACTGCAAGGTCTCCGCCATATCTTGATAAGCTGGAGGTAAAGCTGATAGACAGAACGCTTTCCGTGGACAACATGACAAAGGTAGAGATACCAAGGGCAAGACATGGTAAGAGGATTTCCTTTTGCAGTTTAAAGTTTTCTTTTCTAAGATGCAGGATCGTTTTCTTTCCTGACAGGAAACGAAGGATCCATATTGCCCCCACAGCCTGACTCAAAACAGTTGCAAGTGCAGCACCCTTTACTCCAAGATGAAATCCAAAGATAAAGATCGGATCCAGAATAATATTGATCACAGCACCAATCACGGTTGTCATCATGCTGATCTTCGCAAATCCCTGTGTCGTGATAAAGGGATTCATTCCCATCACGATCAGGACAAAAATACTTCCGAGAATATAAATCCTTGCATAATCCACTCCATAAGGAAGTGTCTGATCACTTGCACCAAACAGCGTCAGCAGCTGTGGTGCAAACGCAAAAAACAGCACAGTCAAAGCAACTGCCATAAGCAGAAGAATCACAAAACAGTTTCCAAGAATCTTTTCCGCTGTCTTATTGTCTTTTTTTCCCATGGAAATCGCAGCGCGCGGAGCACCTCCGGCCCCTGCAAGCATAGCACAGGCATTGATCAGCATCAGGATCGGTGTAAACAATCCGACACCCGTTAATGCTGCGGCACCAACGCCCGGAATGTGTCCAATATAAATACGGTCAACAATATTATATAAAAGGTTGATAATCTGTGCCACAACAGCCGGTATGGCCAGCCGTGCCAGAAGATGGGGTATGTTTTCTGTTTCCATAGCCTGTGTGTTTGACTTATCGTTCATATCTATACGTTCCTTTCTGATTTCCATGTTCTAAAAACAGCCATAGCACTGATAAATATCAGGATTATGGCTGTTTTTATACTTTCAATGTCTCACCGTCAATTCAGCGATCTACCACCTGCAGTACACAGGCACAATAACCGGGCTCAGGCTGATAGCAATGGATGGTAAGATTCTTGTCTATCTCCGGGCTGTAATCATGAAGCGTATGCTTCGTACCGGTGAACTACCCATTGTCTAAAGCCAATGGGCTTCCTGCTTCGCAGACCTCGT
>ERZ894191.1373-NODE-1373-length-13901-cov-6.863426_pt1 | contig 13901 bp, 12 predicted proteins | sample MGYA00380282_ERZ894191 | MGnify/ENA primary metagenome ERZ894191 (study PRJEB32331, sample SAMN06328485) | human gut metagenome | biome: human gut microbiome; feature: stool | host: Homo sapiens | collected 2013-02-21 ...
TAATTATACTTACCTTGCTCATATCCACATCCTCATTTAAATAATTCTTCTGTTTCTTTTAATCTAACGTGATTATCAAAAAATTTCTGTCGTTTGATTACTGCATTACAGTACCTCTGATATAAATTTTCATCTATAAGGATTTTTTTCAGTCCTTCATAGAGACTCTCATCATCTTTTCCAGTGACTAATCCATACTCTGATTCACCCAATATTTCCTTTGCACCGGTACAATTTGTTGTAAGAACAGGAACACCTAAAATTACAGCTTCTGATACAACTGTACTAAATCCTTCAAAATGTGACGAACAAATAAAAAGATCAGATGCTTTCATAAAAGAATATGGGTTTTTATGAAATCCTCCAAGAATCACATTTTCATGAAGCTGATGTACATCAATCAACTTTTCTAAATTTTCTTGTTCCTCTCCCTGTCCCAAAATAAGTAATTTAAATGCAATCCCCTCCTCTTTGAGGCGTGCACAAATTTTTATCAAACGATCATAACCTTTTATCCAAGTCAGTCGTCCTACTGCACAAAGTATTTTTCCCTCTTTTTTAGAAAAGAATTTTTTCCATGATTCGTCTAAAGGTTCATCCGATTTACTCAATATGACATCATTTAAATTGATGTTATATTTCACTGACAGCAATTCTGGATTTTCAAAATGAAAACGCTTTTCCATGCTGTCCAAAGAATCCTTTGACACACAAGCAATTGTGTCCATTGAAGCATACGCCGACTTTAATTCTTTGTGACTGACATACGGAAAATATGCAGTTTGCAATCCTTCTGTATTCATGTCAAAATGAATAAAAGCTATTTTTTTTCCTTTTGTTCCGGTTGCCAGCTTTAATCCTTCTTGTCCCCAGTAATCTATTACAACATCATAATCTTTTTTGATAAACAATTTTGCAAGAAGCTTTGCTGGACATTTCTGATATACCAAAGAAAATACCCTGTCTGAACCTGGGATTCTCTTACCAAACAATCGCCATTCTTTCTTCCATGTATATCGATATCCTACATCAGTTGGAATCTGATTTATCAAATCTCCACCACTTTTTATTGCCAAAATATCAATTTTATACTGATTATGGTCTAATGCATTAATCAAATTTAACAAGCACCGTTCCACACCGCCTCCAACCATAGACGGAACAATGAACAATAATTTCTTTTTATTTCCCATTTCAATTTACCCTTTCTTCAATCGTGCTTCTATCCATTCGACCATGATATTTAAAGCTGTCAGAAGGAAAAGAATTAGTAACGAAACACCTAGCACATAAATGATATAAGGTATTTCTGTCTTCTCCCATAATGTTCTGATTGCAGGGAACACAAATCTAATAAAATATTTATTACAATGCACAATATAAATCATCAAACTACTTTTTGCAATTAACGATACACCCCTATTAATATGAGCTGATTTAAAAATCGTTGTTTGCTTCATTGCAAAGCTAATAATTAACACTGATAACAGAAATGGAATCAACTTATTACTTCCATCCATCATACGGTCAATTAGTTTGATTTCTCCAAACTGGACTTTTACAACTGTGTTATACAAAAATGCAACTACTAAGAGAAGCATGTACCCCCACCCAGTAAATTTTAAACTTTTGAATTTCTCTCCATATTCTCCAATTATTTTTCCAGTTATGAAAAGCAATACTCCAAAAGCTACAGAATACTCTCCGCCATTGATAACCTTCTCTTCGCCCAAAATAGATGGAATCAACACAATCAATATAAAAAAAATTCCATATACTGCAAGCGCATACTTCCGTTCAATTATATTCCACGCAGCATTAACGAACGGACTAAGCAGTAAAACTGTAATGAACACAGACAAAAACCAATAACCATTCATACTAAACGGAGCAAACGTTATGCACAAAAAATCAATATTAATCGGAATGTGCCAAACAATAGTAAAAAATACGAAGCATAGTACAGATACTACATAAATTTTTATATATAAAGAAACAACCTTATTAAGCGCTTTTTTATAATCTGAAGAAACAGAGTATGCGCCCGTTATTAGAAAAAAAATATTATTTTCAACTAAACCTATTGCCTTCAGAAAGTGAGAAAGATAAAATTGAACACTCGTATCCGTTGCCAGTACATCATTGAAATTCGCAAATGTGTACATATGTCCACATATAATCGCAAAAATTGCAATCACACGTATCAAATCAAATGTTTTATTTCGTCGTTTTAAGCTCACTTCCATTTAAGCATCCTCTCGATTTCTCTATGTTTTATTTTTTAAGCAATTTTCGAATCAATTTCGTACCGTTTTGAAGTCCGAATAATCCACAACAAATACGTGAAACCTTTCCCAAACGTTCCTCAGAATATTTTGTTATACCAAATGATCTTTTTAGCATTGTAACATCAACAGGAACATCATTGATATAATCCCCATAAGCAGATAGAAACAACTGCGATAAATTATGTAACAACTGCTTTTTTAGAATCGTATCGTCTATTTTTAAACAAAAATCCATCATGCGGTTTACTACTAACAATTTATCGTTACTCTTTTTTATATTAGGTGTATTTAATATGGAAGTCGGGTTATGGAAACGATAATTTAATAATACATCCGGCACACATATAGTCATTTCTGCATTATAAAGTAACCTCGGTATGAGATCCACATCCTCATAGTAAAGCCCTTTTTCAAATCGTAAATTTGTTCGCTCAAACAAATTTTTAGAAAAAACATATTTCCACGCATACCATTCAAAGCGTAGATCCTCTGCTAAAAGTGACTTCAATGCTTCTTTTCCGCTACTCCACTGCTGAAAGTCAGAAGAAACTTTTCCAATAGGTAATCGTTCACCTGTTGTAAATTCAACTTTTTCGGCTTGAAAAACTAGTACATCCGGATGCCATTTGTTTAAAACTTTGCAAATTTTCTCAAAAACTCCGCTGTTCCACCAATCATCACTATCAAGAAATATGATATATTCCCCTCGTGCTTTCGCAATGCCATTATTTCTAGTAACACTAAGTCCAGAATTTGCTTGGCTCACATACTGAATATTGTCATACTGCATTGCATAGCTTTCACACATCTGGACAACACCCATATCTGTAGAACCATCGTTAACGATAATAAGCTCTATATCTGAACAGCACACAACACTGTCAACGCATTGCTGCATAAGATCAGTCTTTGTGTTATATACAGGAATTACAACGCTAATCATGAATATTTTCACCTTCTTTTCAAATTATATAGTTTCCAAATCATTCCTAAACACGGAGCATATAAATATGGAGAAATATCATTCAATCTTAATAACCATCGATCAACTTTTGAAATTCTGCTTTTATAGTGCAAATTCTTATAATACTCAGGAATATTTTCCTTGATATATTCACGAATCTTGAATAACATTTCTATGTTATAAGGTTTGTAATGTATTACACATAACTTTGCAGTATTTAAGTAATACAGCACAATCTCCAAGTACTCAAATTCTACTTTATATTTTTCGTAAACGCCTAGTTCTTTTACCTTCTCCATTAATAACGCTAAAGTCTTAAACCTTTGAAATTGTGTATTTGAATTTGAAGTGCGCACTGTAGAGTTCTCACTTAAATAATAATAATATAAAGGTTCATCCACCAATCCAAAGCTTTTACAATGCAAAAAAACAAGCGGAATAAAGTAATTATCCTCATATGAGAGTTTTTCCGGAAAATAAATTTGATTATCTACTAGCATTGAACGTCTATAAATTTTCAGCCAGATATTTCCACCATTGACAAGTAGAGATTTTCTCCTTTCTTCATTTAATATCCCTGTTTGTGCTACTGTATTTCCTTTTGATATAGAAATTACTTTACCACTGGCATTTGCTACATAATTATGGCATCCAACAACATCATAATTATTTTCTTTTGCGCATTGATACAATTTTTCAAACATTTTTTCATCAACCCAATCATCTGCGTCAACAAAACCGAGATATTCACCTTGTGCTATTTTTATGCCAGCATTTCTAGCCGCACCTTGCCTCATGTTCTTAGGTAAAGATAATACTTTAATTGTTTCAGGGTATTCTTCTTGGTATTTTGTTAAAATTTTTAAACTTGTATCAGTTGAACAATCATTAACAAAAATAAATTCGATATTTTCTAAAGTTTGTAATATAAGACTTTGAACACATCTGTCTATATACTTTTCAGCATTATAGACCGGAATAATGACACTTATATTTTTCATTCACATCCCTCCATTAAAGAATACAAAATTTCAAGATATTCAATATTACTCCAATCGGACGCCTTCAGATTTTTTTGAATATAGCTCTTCAAATCTTCTGAATATATCAATAATTTAATTTTCTCGACAAGATCATCGACGGTATGGTCATAAATTAGACCAGTTTCATAATCAATAACTTGTTCTGTAAAAACTTCTGTTTTCGATACTACAACAGGCTTTCCAAATATCTTTGCTTCATTAATCCCCATTCCCCATGCCTCGCCTGGATGGGATGTCTGAACATAAATATCACAATTTTTTATAAATACATATGGATTCTTGACAGGGCGAACAAATGTTAAATAAGTTGATTCTGAATTATATTGTTCCTCTGAAAAACCGCCACCTAAAATCCACCAATGAATATTCAATCCGCTATCATGCAATAGTTTTGCAGCTTGGATAGCATCCGAGTTTTTTTTTAAAAATTCGTTTCTGGTTATTGTTAAAATATTAATCTGTTCACCATCAAACAGATTAAACGAATCTTTGGATGATTCCATCATGAAATGAATCGGCATAATATTTCTTATGACTTTAATTTTCTTCTCTGAGATATCATAGCGATTAAGTAATGCTTTTTTACATCTTTCTGATACCGTACAAATATAATCTAACTTAGGAAAATATTTTTTTTGCAACTTATAATGATACGGCCAAGCTTCATCATCAATATGGCACCAGCCGATTTTAATTTTAGCATCTATTTTGTCAACTAAAAATTTATGACATGCCCCTTCATTCCATGCAATAGCTATATCATATTTACAATGAATATTCTTTGCGAATTTCCATAAAAGGAATTTTATTTTTGGATCTGTCGGGCATCCAGTTATTTTTTTCTCAACTGCCGATAAAACTCTAATTCCTTTTCCAATAAAATCTGCCGACTGATAAACATCCTGCATACTATTTGTAAAACAAGCCATATATTTATCTTCTTCAAGCAAATTTATATCTTTAGGAATACAATCAGCTAGAATGCCTTCTTTCGAAAATGCGAATAAATCAATAGTATATTTTTTCTTATCTATTACATTAAGCATATTGATTAGACTCTTATTCGCACCATTCATCTTCATATTTTGTGTTAAGAATAATATTTTTTTCATTGACCGTTTTCCTTCAACATCTTTTTGTTCTCTACGGACATAAATTCCTTCTGCAAGACATATACCATACCAATTGCCATCCAAACAAAACGCTCTGCATAAACTTCTTCACCAATTCCGTTAATCCATGCAGATACTAGCATTAAAGCTGGTAAAAACATCGTATTTGTAAATCGTATATATCTCAATGCATTTATTGTATACTTGCAAATAATAAATAAAAAAACGACAGCCCCCACTATCCCTACTTGTATCAATAGCGTTATATACATATTATGGATACCAACATTATTGGGTAATCCATATCCTGAAAGAGCGGCTATTGTATTTTCAACTCCTAACCCAACTCCCCATATCGGATAATTAGGAAATACATTTTCTAATGCGCACTTCCATATCTCTTCTCGGCCACTTCCTCCCGTTTCCAATACAGATTCTGCTGTAAATCTGGTAAACATTTCTAACTCAATATGATTTAATGCATATAGCACTAACCATATTAATACCACTGGAATTAGAATATATTGAATCTTGATTCTATTATCTTTGTTGAAAAATCCATAATATACAAATAAAACTGTAATTGCTCCAAGTATTGCAATCAATGATGTTCTAGAACCAGTCAGCATAATAATAAAAATACAGCCTCCAACAATTAAAATATTAATTAAATTACTCTGCTGTATATCTTTAAAGTACATCAATGCTATTATTATTACCGCTAACTGAACTACTGCCATACCAAGACCATTTGAATTTAAGGAATAATGAAAAATCAGTCTATTTGCAAAATACGCAGCACTTCCAGAAACGATTGAAAATATTATATTTAATGCCATAATAATCGTGTTAACTCGCAAAACAAAAAAACCTTCCATTAGTTCTTCATAAGACAGCATTGAAAGAGCTAACATTATTAAAAAATTCAGTATTAAAACATAGGCTGGAATCATAATACCCGTTATAGAACTCATACATGATGCCAACGATAATACCGATAATATTCCAGCTGATAAAAATAAATTCTTCTCTATATAACATGCCCTATCTTTTTTATATCCCAAAATGAATACTGATATAACAAATATAATACCAATAATTCTACTCATGCCAATTCCAGGTAATGCAACAAAATAATCACCAAACAAAGACGTTAATAGTACATGTGGAATCAAATACTGTGGATAATTCATCAACGGCAAACACATTAATATTGCCAATAAACTTAAATACAAGTTTTGAAAGTTACTAATTGCGATAAAATATATGAACACTACTACACTAAGAATCGCATATTTATCTTTTAATATCTTAATCATTTACTCACCGCCCTTTTGGATTTGTATATAAATGCTACTGTAAGCTTTTCCCATATTTTCCAGAGAATATTTCTGTGCTAAAGATTGAATCTTCCTCCTGTCCCAATTACAACTCAAAGCCACTTCAACAGCTACTGCTAATTCTTCTATCGTTCTGTCACGAGGCACTATAATTGCATCTGCCTCATAAATGTCGTCAAAAGAATCTAGATCAGAATATGTTACCACTGGAACACCATGAAGAAATCCTTCAACAATCGGCAGTCCAAATCCATCATTTAAACTTGTAAAAATATTTAAATCTGAGCTATCATATAATTTATTAATATCATTTTTTTCCAAAAAACCGAGAAATGAAATAACTTTTGATAATCCATACTGTTCGGTTTTCTTCTGTAGCTTTCCCTGTAATACATCCTTTCCTGCAAAATACACTTTTATATTTTGTTTTATGTCAGAAGATATCAGATTAATTGCATCTATCAATTGCTCCTGGTTTTTGTTTTTTGTTATATTCCCAATGAAAACAATAACTTTATCACATTTATTTATTCCCAATTTATTCTTAAAATCATTTAGTTCTTCATCTGAATATCTTTTTATGTCAACATTGATACCATTTAACACTATAAAAATATTTTTACCAGAAATACCATAAAATTTTTGTATACGTGATTTCATTCCCGAACTTATTACTGTGACTGGTATATTTTCTTTCTCACTAAGTAAAAGAAACTCTTTCTCATAGGATTTGTCATGCTCCGATGCCTTTACTGATTCGTCAATTCCAATCAATCCATGCAGCGTCACAACAAAAGGGATTTTCAATTCTCTTAATAAATTAATATATTGCTTGGTTGAATATGATAAACCGTGAACATGTACTACATCTGGTTTTATTTCTTTGATTGCTTTTTTTACGCTTCCCATATCTAAATTATAGTAAGCATACCTTAATTTCATTCTAAAAGGCTCTTTGCATGAAAAAAAACCTACTACTGCTTTGGTTAGATTACGAATAGATATCGACTTGACAAAATCACTTTTAGTATGTGACACAAGTTGATACCTATTAACCTGTTTGGCATTATGAAATGCTCTTGTCATAAGATAAACATCGTTATTCTTAGAGACTGCATTCACAATATCATTAACCATAATACCGAATCCACATGCATTTTTATTAAACACAGGTTGCTTTATATCATATATAAAATTAGATAAAACTAAAACTTTCATCTTTCACCTTCTAATTTCTAAAAAAACAATCCTTGTTCTTTTAATTGATTATAATGTTCTATATCTCGATATTTAAATACTTTTGCCGGATGTCCTCCTGCAATACCAAACGCAGGAATATCTTTTATAACAACACTTCCCGCTTGAATAATTGCGCCTTCACCTATCGTTACACCACCTAAAACAATAACTCTAGATCCTAACCATACATTATCTTCAATTACCACATCCTTAGAAATGTATGTATCATCATACGGAATTTTTGCACCTTGATCATAATTGTGATAACTAGTTATTATCATACATTCCGTTCCTGAATGAAAATTATCACCTATTAAAACTTTTCCCAGTCCAGAAATCCGCATACCATTAAAATTTACATTATTACCTAAAGTTGTATTTTTAGTAATTTTTGAAAACATATTTACTCTAAGATTCTCTCCATATGATTTGCACCTTTTTTTTACAATAGATGTACATATCTTTCTGCAAATCTTGTGTAATAAATTTTTTATCATCAATATCCCCCTTGTGATTTTCCTTTTTTAGGAAGTGTTATGACAAAATATGTGATTTAACAATCTCTATACTTTCTTTCGGAGATATAACCACTGCTTTTCCGATATTTTTCATACAAGATAAATAATATTTACGGCGTAGTTCTGCAAAAGCAAGCACCGCATAATGTCTGGCTTTTATATATCGAATTGTTTTTTTATCAAGTATATCAAAATATTTCTGTTTTTCAATGAATAATGCATTTTCTCCATCAATCTTCTTTTGTCCACTAGACAAACCACCCGACTCACCCGTGTGTACATACGCCTTAATATAGCAGTGCGGAGAATATGTAAATTTACCATTTGCAAGAATTGACTCTTTCATAAGATAAAATTCATCACCAACATCTATACCTGGAAATCCACCAATCTTTCTAATGTATTCTGCCTTAAACATGAAGGTATCTGTACCAGTCATATGATTCATCAAATGATATTTCATCAAACTATTCGTATCTGTCTTTTCAATATAGGAACGAATTCTACGATCAATCAGATTTTCATTCTCATCATATAAAAGAAGATCTGTAATTCCATAATCTGCATCAGATGCAATCATATCTCGAAGCTGCATCTCTATCTTTTCAGGTAAATAAATATCATCATCATCCAAAAATGTAATATACTGACCTCTGGCAACAAAAATGCCTTTGTTTCTAGTTGTTGCGGAGCCTAAATTCACTTCATTGACAATATAATTAATAAAAATCTTATCTTTAATACTTTCTACAATCTCTAGCACCTTTGCAGACCATTCAGCGTTATCATTATCATCTACGAGCACTACTTCAAAATTTTTGTATGTTTGACTCACCAAAGAATTCAGAGCAATTCTCAAAGCTTCATCACGTCTGTATGTCGCCATTACTACAGACACCATCGTATCTCCAGGAATAATACATTCCTTCTCGCCTTTCTTCATCCCACCAGTGCCACCTTCAACAACAGAATTATCCTTTCCAAACACATGAAGAGAACCGAAAAACACCTTTGCATCCATCGCAAAACCCATATTCTTCACATACTCACCATCCAATTTTGCTTTATCTGAAATTTCCAACTCATCACGACCGTTGATCTGTGCCCACCCCGTCAAACCAGGCTTTACATCGTTGGCACCATATTTATCTCTTTCTGCGGTCAACACATCCTGATTCCACAGACCCGGACGGGGACCAATTACACTCATATTTCCTACAAAAATATCCCAAATCTGCGGCAGTTCGTCCAAACTGTGAGCACGGATAAATTTACCTACCTTAGTTATGTACTGGTCAGGATTTTCTAACATATGCGTAGGCACATCATGAGGTGTGTCCATCTTCATAGAGCGGAACTTGTGGATACGGAAATATTTCTTATTCTGCCCCATACGCTTCTGGGTAAACAGTACTGGACCTGGATCTTCGATTTTAATAGCAAGTGCAATAGCTCCTAATACAGGAGATAATACTACCAATGCACCAAAAGAAAGAACCACGTCCATTCCACGCTTCACATATTTCGTATAGAAAGTTTCCTTATAATCACTATCACCTACTGCTTCCAGATGACCTTTAACTCCATCGGCATTCACTTTGTCATTCTCATCTTCTACAAAGACAACCTTCTTACCCTCTAGAGAGTTCTTCTGTTCCTCCTCGTTTCCAAAGAGAGAAGTAGCCTTTTTCTTCTTTGCCACAATAGAAGTTGCGACAAACGCTATTCCCAGTACTGTTGCGGAAACATCAATAAATTTTTCAATCTTTTTCTTATCTATTGCCATTTTATCTTTCTCCCCTACAGTATTATTTCTTCACCACTACCTGCTGGTATCCGAGTTTTACCTCTCCAGCCTCTAACTTTGTATATTCCTCAACAGTTGCTCCTGCCATTACTATTGCTCCGGTATTGATGTGGCAACACTGTCCTATAACCACATCGTGGTCTACAATAGCTCCAGCCGAGATAATGCAACCTAGACTAACCTTTGTGTTGGCATTTACAATCGTTTTAGGCTCCACCACGGTTCCTTTTTCAATCTGTGCGCTTCTTGATACATAAGCAGTTGGATGAATCAAAACAGGAACCTGATAGCCACAGTTTTCTAATTTCTTAATTAACTCCCCACGGAACCTGTTGTTACCTATTCCTACAAAGGCACATTCATACCGATCTACAAACTTTCCTAAATCAGAAATCTTTCCAACGGCATCAGAACTGTTGTCGTCCAGAAAATCAATCTTCTCATATCCACAGTCTACCGCTATCTCAGCCACAACTTTTCCATGGCCACCAGCACCAATAATCAGTAAATTCATCTTCAACTACTCCCACATATTTTCATTATCAAACACAAACAGAATCATGACATTATAGCATAACCCTTACTCAGCATCCATATTTAAGAAACTGTGATCTGTACACTCTTCCGAATGTATTGATCACGCCCCCTGGTGTGCACTTCTCCCTATTAAAAGCTACATAATCCTAACCGCAATGAACATGACAATTTCTTACACCATTAACCAGTGATACCCCCAACCAATTTTAACTTTTCTTCTTTCACCGTTTCCACTTATCTCAACCAGTGTGGACATCTTTCACATAGAAACGAGAGTAAATCCCTATGTATTTTGCTTGAATTTTATGTTGTTTATATATGTATCCAAAGAACTTACCCATTTCTTAACCCTGGAGGACATTATATATTTCAAAAAGTTCTTTATTCCGCCCTACTCTTTTCTGTGAAAGAATACGCAACCAGGATTATCTATTTTAATTGCAATTCCCGCATAAATAGAGGATAAAGCTACAAATCCGCCAAAAGAGAGCACAACATCTATGGCTCTCTTAATGTATCTGTTATAAATTCCCTTAACTCTTTTTAGTTTCTCCAACTGCTTCTAAATGATCTCTGACACCATCCACATTCTCTTCATCGTTTTCATCAAAAGGATTTTTCTGATCTTTTTCTTCTTTATAATCATATTCAATCCTAAAAGTGACCCCTGTGCCAATTACTGTCACTTTCAATATTTTTCCAATCTTCTCTTCTTTTTATCAATTGACATATATGTTTACTCCCATTTACTTCTTCCATTCAATATTTATCATTGTAATTATACTCTTATGCCAACTTCTACTGTGCTTCACTTTCTTCCCCCAGCAATCTCTCATACACTTCGCCTTTTTTCTCGCTTCCATGTTCTCCCGCCGGGTGATAAGTCGTTACAACTTCCGCCACTTTTTCACGGATATCCTCTGCATTGATATATGCCATATCCATCAACGTCTCCAACTCTTTTAAAAACGTTTCGACTTCAAACGGAATCGGACATCCTATATGGATCAGTTCGTTCCTCGTCTTCTTCAGGCCTTCTTCTGCCATCAGTTTCTCTTCATAGAGCTTTTCTCCCGGTCTTAATCCCGTATATTCCACCTTGATATCCACATCCGGTTTCAATCCTGACAGCTTGATCAGGTTTCTTGCTAAAGTATCGATCTTCACCGGACTTCCCATATCCAACACAAAGATTTCTCCGCCATGCGCATACGTTCCTGCCTGCAGAACAAGGCTGACTGCTTCCGGAATCGTCATGAAATAACGGATAATATCCGGATGAGTCACCGTGACCAGTCCTCCCGCTTCAATCTGCTTTTTAAACAGTGGGATTACCGAACCATTGCTTCCCAGTACATTTCCAAAGCGGACTGCCACAAACTCTGTCTTGATATCTTTCGGGAATTCCTGCTGCACCATTGCTCCGTCTTCATCATCTGCATGGGCATACAGAATCGGCAGCTTTTCCGGTGTCCCCTCTTTGATCATACGATCAAAGGACTGGATGATCATCTCGCACAGACGCTTGCTCGCTCCCATAATATTCGTCGGATTGACCGCCTTATCCGTGCTGATCAAAACAAATCTCTGGCAGCCGTTCATCATCGCCGCATAGGCCGTCTTATACGTTCCGATCGCATTGTTTTTGATGGATTCGCATGGGCTGTCTTCCATCAGTGGCACATGTTTATGAGCAGCTGCATGGTACACCACCTCTGGCCGATACGTCGCAAATACCGAATTGATTCGTCTGGAATCCCGAATGGAGCCAACCAGAACCACCAGATCCAGATCCGGATATTTCTTTTTCAGCTCCTGCTGAATATCATACGCATTGTTTTCATAAATATCAAACACGATCAACTGTTTCGGCTGATACGATGCAATCTGACGACAGAGTCCGGATCCAATGCTTCCGCCTCCTCCGGTCACCATCACCTTTTTGCCATGAATAAACGCATGGATCTCTTCCATATTTACTTTGATCGGCTCCCGTCCCAGCAGCTCCTCCACGTCGACATCCCGCAAAGCGCTCACCTTGACCTCTCCAGTCAGGAACTGATACACGCCCGGCAGGTTTTTCAGCTCACATCCCGTCTCTTTACAGATATTCAGAATATCTCTCTTTTCCTCTGCCGTAGCGCTCGGTACCGCTACAATGATCTTGTCGATCTTATAGCGTTCCACACACGATAAGATATCGTCCCGACCGCCGACGATCGGCACACCTTCGATATATCTTCCCCATTTATTCGGGTTATCGTCAATAATACAGCAGACAATATCCTTCAGCTCTTTTGCGGTCTTGATATCCCGCAGGATGATCTGACCGGCCTTTCCGCCCCCGATCAGAAGTACCCGCTTCGCTTTTGCGATCTCTTCTGTTTTACGCCGCTTACTTCTCTCCAGTAAAACGAACCGATAGGCAAAACGTACCATCAGCGTCATACCAAACTGGATCACCGTTCCGAAAAAATAATACGAAAGCGGCATTCTGCCCAAAAAAAGCGTCATACCTGTACAATGAAACAAACTTGAAATACCTGTTGCAACTATCATACGTACTAACTCACTATAGCTTGCAAATCTCCAGATACTGTTGTACAGACGTAGACGCCAAAATACGAATAACGAAAATATGACATAAATACCAATAAATTTAAGGTATGCTCCCAAAAATTCCTTTGGGATCATAGAATACCTGCAGTCAAACCGAAACCACAGTGCCAGAAAAAATGCAATCACAATAGAAACTGCGTCGTATCCGGCCAGCGCAAGGGAAACAACCTGCCAGTGCTCAACCTTCTTCTTCGTGTATCGAACCGCATTTGCTTTTGCTTGATTCAAACTCTTTCCCACAAAACTCTCCTCCTAAGTGTTACTTATTTTCAAACATTGGATAATATCCTTATCCTCTTCCATCCCCAATCCCTGATGTTTATAAAAATTTCATAAACATCGTCTATCTATTTAAATTTACTACATTTCTCTACGTTTTTCAACATATAACGCCTTTTTATACAATAATTTCCTAATTTTGATAACAGTACACA
>ERZ894191.1383-NODE-1383-length-13818-cov-8.407542_pt1 | contig 13818 bp, 16 predicted proteins | sample MGYA00380282_ERZ894191 | MGnify/ENA primary metagenome ERZ894191 (study PRJEB32331, sample SAMN06328485) | human gut metagenome | biome: human gut microbiome; feature: stool | host: Homo sapiens | collected 2013-02-21 ...
AAGTCTACAAGGAGCACCTGCGCTGTTGCGTGGGTGCTTTTCTTATGCCCGAAGCGAAAGGAGGGGTGCACATGAAAAGAGAATACCGGGTATGCCCGAGGGGCTGCAAATGCGTTTGGGCGGAATGCTTAGACGGCACATGCTTCTGTATGCTCTCTGTGTGCCCCTATACGGCGATTTCGGACAGCGCGAGGGTAGTTTCACCTGTTGAGGGTGAAAACGCAGCAGAGGGCCGCATAGGCGATTTAGCAAACAGGTGCGAAGATGAGTAATCCGCGATATGCGAACGGTACACTGCGCAGGAAACACCGTGCCAGACTGAAAGCCATGGGCGCGCCATGCGGGATATGTAAAGGGCGGTTCGGTCCGATACATTACGATGAGCCGAGCGACGCGCAGCACCCGCTTTCGTTTGTAGTCGATGAAATTAAACCCATAGCACGTTGGCGCGAATTTGGCTACGCTTCGGCACGGTCTGCGGCGGAGGACTGGACAAACCTGCAAGCGGCGCATTATTTTTGCAATCAGCAGAAGGGCGCAAAAGTAGGAAATCCATTTGAAGAAAAGAAAGAGAAAAAGATATACCCAAAAATCAGTGACGGAAACTGGTAAGTTTGCCGAGGGTGGGGAGGGCACCCCTGCACCCGTACAGGCGACCCGGTGCCGTCCAGCGCCGATTTACACACAGGGTATTTTTGAAAGGGGTGGCAGCGGCATGAAAATGAAAAGCATCACGGCAAAGGGCAGCCGGATAGAGCAGCTCAAGGAGCTTGCAAAAGTGCTCGCTGCCGCAATTGATGCGTGCATAGACCCAAAAGCGCTGCCGGCTATGGCGAAGCAGTACCGGGAAACAATACGGGAAATTGAAGAAATAGAGGGGGTGAGCGCCGATGGCGACGAGATCAGCGAAATCCTCACGAGCCGCGAAGCCGATGGGAAGCCAGGAGCCGTCCGAAAGAATCGCGCCTGAGTATGCAGCAAGCGACGGCATGGACGCGGTGAAGCTGCTGCGTGTCGGCGGCACGGTGCTCGACCCATGGCAAAGCGACATCATGGATGATTGGCTCGGCCGCACACCGTCCGGCAAATGGGCAGCCCCCACAGCAGGCGGCAGCGTGCCCCGGCAGAACGGCAAATCGCTTTTGGTACAGGGGCGCGCGGAAGCCGGTATGCTGATGTTCAACGAGACGGTGATCTACACGGCGCATCTGCAAAAGACCGCGACGGAGACGTTTGAAGAAATGCGCGATTTTTTCGAGCACCCGAAGCTTCGGCGGTATGTTGCCGAGATCAAAACGGCGCTCGGGCGCGAACAGATCGTGCTGAAAAGCGGTGCGCGCATCAAGTTTCTGGCGCGAACCCGCAACGGCGGACGCGGACAGCACGGCGATTTGCTCATTTTTGACGAAGCGCAGGAGCTGGACGAGACTGCGCAAGGCTCGTTTCTGCCGGCGATTTCCGCAAGCTTGAACCCGCAGACCGTTTACGTCGGCACGCCGCCGGGCCCCGATGCTGTGGGCACGGTGTTCCGCAATTTGCGTCAACGTGCATTGGACGGTGAGGCGAAACGTACAGCATGGTTTGAGTTTTCCGTGCCGGAGATTGGCGACGTGACGGACCCGCGGCGCTGGGCGGCGACAAACCCGGCACTCGGGCGGCGCATACAGTTTTCCACCATTGAGGGCGAAGCGGAGCAGCTGGACCCGGATACGTTTGCAAGAGAACGTCTGGGCTGGTGGAGTCCAGTGGCGGCAGAAAATTTGGATTATGCCATTGACCGCAGGGCGTGGGAAGCCTGCGCGAGTAACGACGAAAAGCCCGAAGGCAAAACCGCATATGGCGTGAAATTTGCTGCGGACGGTTCGGCGGTGTGTTTATGCGGCGCGGTGATTCCGAAGGAGGGACCGGCACGCGTGTCGCTCATCGAGCTGCAACCCTCGGGGCGCGGACTTGTTTGGCTGGTGGACTGGCTTTCCGCCCGGTACGACCGCGCGAGCTGCGTCGTCATCGACGGGCGCAACGGTGTAGATGTGCTGGTTGAGCGCATCAAGGGTGTTTGGCGGGCGAAAAACGCCGTCATACGCCCGGGCGTGAAAGACGTGCTCGCGGCGGTGGGACTGTTTACAAACGCCGTGAACGAAAACACGCTGACATGGTACAAGCCGCAGGAGGCGCTGAACGAAAGCGCCGTGACGGCGGTCAGGCGCCCAATCGGCGGAGGGTACGGCTTCGGCGGCGAGAACAGCTTGCCCGTGGAAGCCTGCGCCCTGGCACTCTGGGGTGCGAAGACCAGTAAGCGTGACCCGACGCGGAAAATGAGGATTGGATAGAGGTGAGACGATGATAACTTTAAATATCGGCACGGTGCCTGGCTTGAGCGCAGACGAACAGCAGAAGCTCATCGAGCTGCAAAACGTATTTGCCTATCACAAGGACAAGAACGACACGAAAGACAAATATTACGAAGGACATATCGAGCTTAGCGACGTGAACCTCGGAATCGCTTTGCCGCAGGGTTTGAACAAGCTGAAGGTCGGCTGCAACTGGGGACAGAAAGCCGTGGACGTGCTCGCCGCGCGCAGTATGTTCGACGGATTTGTCGGCACGGCGGGCAGCTTGGACGGGCTCAGTAAGCTTGTGCAGGATAACAGGCTCATCGCGGAGTACGGAAAGGCGTGCCGCGACGAGCTTCTATACGGCTGCGTGTTCGCGACGCTTTCCGCCGATGCAGACATCGGCTGCAAGATACGGTTTCATTCGCCTGCGACCGCCGCAGCTCTCTGGAACGGCGAAAAGGGGCGCATCGACTGCGGGCTTGCCATTATCGATACGATACCGGACGAGGAATACAGCAACGAGTGGGTGCCGAAGCTCGTCAACATGTATACCGATGACGCGGTGCTGGTGCTGCACCGTGAGCGCGACGGCTGGCGCGTGCAGCGCATGATGCACCGCATGGGTCGCCCGCTGATGGAGCCGATGATCTGGAGTGCGACGAGCGGCAAGCCGTTTGGGCGCTCTCGGCTGAAAAAGCCCATTCGCACTTTGATTGACGATTATATCCGCACAGTGGCAAACGCGACGATCGCGCTTGAGTTTGACACGACCCCGCAAAAGTACATTTTGGGCGTGACGGACGACCAGTATGACGCGATTGTATCGGATAAATTCAAGCAGTACGTGGGCAGCTTGCTTGCCGCAACCAGTAACCCCGAGACCGGCGAAAACCCGGTATTCGGGCAGCTGGCGCAGGGCAGTTTGAGCCCGCATGTGGAAAAGATGCGCATGACCGCCACGCAGTTTGCGGCGGCGACCGGCTTGACCGTGACGGATGTCGGCATCATCAACGACGCGAACCCCACGAGCAGCGACGCGATTTTGGCGCAGAGCCAGACGCTCGTTTTGCTCGCCCAGCAGCTCAACACCGGCAACGGCGACGCGCTGCGGACGATCGCGTGCATGGCGCAGGCCATTGCGCAGAATAAGACGCTTGACGAGCTGACGGAAGAAGAAAGCGGCATCATGGCGCACTTTAAAAATCCGGCGATGCCGAGTGTGGCAGTAACGGCGGACGCAGCGATCAAAATTGCGTCGGCGCGGCAGGAGTTCGCTTCCACTGACACGTTTCTGGAAATGATCGGCTTTGACCAGGCAGACATCCGGCGTATCAAGTCACAGGAACAGCGCGTGCGCGGACAGCAGCTTTTAATGGAGCTTAATGATGAAGCAGATACCGTCGAAAGCATGGCTTAGTTACATAGGCAAGCTGCGTCGGTTAAACACCACGGTTGCAAACTGTATGCAGGCGTATGTAGATCAGTACGGCGTTTCTGACAGCCAGAAGCTTATAGATGTTGCGTATGGGCTTGTGACAAAGTACGGCGAAGGCAGCGCAGCGCTTGCGAGCGAAATGTATGACGCGCTCGCAGAGCTTCAGGGCGCGCACGTGCCTGCGGCAGAGCCCGCAGAAACCGCCGAGTACGGCGAAGTGGCGCGCATGGTCAACGCGACAAAAACCAGCACGCCGCAGCTCAAAAGCGGGGTGAGCCGCCTTGTAAAGCGTGCCGGAGCCGACACGATGCTGATAAACGCTTTGCGCGACGGCGCCGAATTTGCATGGGTGCCGAGCGGCGACACCTGCGCGTTCTGCATGACGCTGGCCTCCCGTGGGTGGCAGCGGGCGAGTAAGAAAGCCATAAAAAACGGGCACGCAGAGCATATCCACGCGAATTGCGACTGTACATACGCTATTCGGTTTGACCCGGAGGTAAACGTGGAGGGCTACGACCCTGACGCATACCTCAAGGCTTACCGCGATGCCGGCAGCGACATCAACGCCCTGCGCCGCATAAACTACGCCGAGCAAAAAGAACGCATCAACGCGCAGAAACGGGCGGCGTATGCGGAGCAGCATCGTCGAAAGACAGGTGAGCAAGGTCAAGAGATCATTGACAAGCCGACTTACAATAAGCTGACAAAGGACTTCTTGAGCCATGGCGGTCTTATTATTCGAGGCGAAGAAGCGGTAAAGCATCTTGAAAAGCAGGGGGCATACGCCTCCTATTTTATGGGCGGAAATTTTGCTTTTATTCGTGATGATGCAACCGTATCGGATGTGCTGGAAGAAATGTATCATGCTTTGCAGGATCGTAAAAATATGTTTGCGGAGTATTCTCAAGAGGAAATGTTAATTCGCAGAGAAATCGATGCGCAAAAGTACTTGATTTCCGTTGCTGAAAGATATAAAATACCGATAGAGGAAACAAATGTTACCAAGCAAAACCTTGCAAATTATGAAGAACGATTGAAAGAACGTCTTAACGGTAAGGAGGGTCAAAAAGAATGAAAAAAGAATACAAAATCATTGATGACTTTCAAGCCGGTCCTACGGACATTCGCGTACTTGTTCTTGACAGGGATTATGAATTCCTACCTGTAGCAGAAAGAGGAATTGCAATTATCGACGGCGTGGAATATCCGTTTCAGTTGAATTCCATTCCATGTTGGGCGACGATCAAAAGCCATGACAGTTTTACAGGAAAAACCGTAGAGTTTTGCTGAAAGTAAAAATCAAACACAGTTGATAAAGCAGCTTAGCGCTTATGCGCCGGGCTGCTTTTTTCATACCTAAAATTACGCGACGGCTGCGGAAAAGCCGGAAAGGAGAACCAAAATGGCAGAAACTGTAAACCAGGAAACGAACGGCACTGCGGCCGAAACGCAGGAAAACGAGCAGCGCACCTTTACGCAGGCGGAAATGAACGCGATCATTCAGGACCGGCTGACGAGGGAGCGCGGCAAATACGCAGACTACGAAGCGCTGAAAGCGAAAGCGGCGAAGTTTGACGAGGCGGAAGAAGCCGGAAAGACCGAGCTGCAAAAGGCGAATGAGAAGGCGGACGCTTTGCAGAAGCAGGTGGATGCTTTTACAAAGGCGGAGCAGCTGCGCACGGTGCGTCAGAAAGTCTCCGCTGCTACCGGCGTGCCGGCAGAGCTTTTGAGCGGCGACACGGAAGAAACTTGCACCGCGCAGGCGAACGCAATTTTGAAATTCGCGAAGCCGAGCGGCTATCCCGCCGTGAAAGACGGCGGTGAACACGGCGCACGCGGCGGCACCGAAAGCGACGGTGTGGCAGCGGCGTTCGGCGCTTTAAACCCGAATTTGAAAATCTAATTTTGTTTACGAAAGGAAAGAAATCTTATGGCACACACAAATCAGGAACGCTGGGCAACTCTGGTAGACGCGAAGCTTCGCAGCCAGCTTGTTACCCGTGATAATCTCATTTTCAACAACCGCTACGAGGGCGACCCGAAGGCGGGCAAGGTGAAGATCCCGGTACGCGACACCGAGGTGGCGGTGAAGACCTACAACAAGGCGAACGGCGTGGACGCTTCCGTCGGCTCGACGACGTATATTGATCTCTCCATCGATCATGATGAGGCCGTGAACGAGCTCATCGACGGATTTGATGCTGCGAGCGTGCCGGACGGCATCGTGGCGGAGCGTCTGGACAGCGCAGGCTATTCGCTGGCGCTCTCGATCGACAAGGCGTCTATCAACGCGCTCGAGGGTGCTTCCGGCGCGACGGTCAGCGCCACAAAGACGGCTGCGACGGAGACCACCGCATACAAGCTCGCACTGGAAGCAAAGCGCGTGCTGAGCCGCAAAGGCGTACCCGCCGACGGTCGCTTCCTCATCGCGTCGCCGGAGTACCTCGAAGTCCTCATGCTGGATGAGCACTATATCAAGCAGGGAGACCTCTCTCAGGCGCTCGTGCAGCAGGGCGTGATCGGTCGCATCGCGGGCTTTAACGTGTTTGAGTCCAACAACATGGATTTCGAGAGCACGACGCGCGTCGCGAGCAAAAAGACGACCACGGAGTTTATCGCCGGTCACCTGAACTGGTGCCACCGTGTGATGGAATGGCAGGTGCCCGTGCATTTGCAGGACCTCAACGGTTCCGGAAAGTTCATCGGTGCCAGCGCGGTGCAGGGCCGTAAGGTTTACGGCCTGACGGTATCCAAGCCGCAGACGCTGTACATTAAGCGCACCGAAACCGCGGTGGGCTAAGATGCTGTACGCAACAGCTGAGGACGTCGCGGCGGGGTTCCGAAATTTAAGCGACGATGAAAAAGACCGCTGCGTATCTCTTTTGGAGGAAGCGGCGGTCATCATCGACGTGTATAGCGCCGGGGCGGACGCAGACCGCAAAAAGCTCGTTTCCTGCCGCATGGTGCGGCGCGTTCTGGGCGACGGCGGCGGGAACGACGCGCCGCTTTATCCGCTCGGCTCCACGCAAGGCTCGGTGAGCGCCATGGGCTACTCCCAGAGCTGGACGATGGGCAGCGGCAGCGCAGGCGAGTTGTATCTCTCAAAGCTCGAAAAGAAGCTGCTCGGCGTTGGGGACCGCATCGGCGCCCGCAGCCCTTTGGAGGGATTATGCGATGATACGCGGGATTGACGTTATACTGTACCGAAAACAGCAGACCGGCGAGGACGCGTTCGGCGCGCCGGTGTTTGAAGAAGTGCCGGAGACGGTGCACAACGTGCTCATCGGCGAGCCGACAACGGAGGAGCTTGTGAACGAATTGCAGCTTTACGGCAAGCGGCTCGCGTACACGCTGGCACTGCCAAAAGGCGACGCGCACGACTGGCACGACGTGACGGTCGAGTTTTTCGGGCAGCGCTTTCGCACGTACGGCGACGTGACGGAGGGCATCGAAGCGATGATTCCTTTGCAATGGAACAAAAAGGTGAAGGTGGAGCGGTATGGCTAAAGTGAAGATCGAGCTGAACAGCAGCGGTATCCGGCAGCTTTTGAAATCCGAAGAAATGGGACAAATGTTGGAACAGCAAGCCGAACAGGTACGCGCCCGGTGTGGAAGCGGATACAGCACAGATTTGTACCAAGCAAGCAGCCGAGTTATAGCGGGCGTATTTGCGGAAACGGCAGAAGCCGCAAAGCAAAACAGTCGCGAAAATACGTTGCTTAAAGCCCTCGGGAGATAATCATGATTGAGATCATCATCAAAAACTATCTCGCGGAAAAGCTTTCGATGCCGGTGGTGTTGGAAGTTCCGGCAGACCCGCCGAAAAGCTTTATATTGCTCGAAAAAACGGGCAGCAGCCGTGAGGAGCATATTGACCGCGCGATGCTGGCGATCCAGTCCTAGCGCCGTCCATGTATGATGCCGCAAGGCTCAATGAGCGCGTGAAAGCCGCCATGGACAGCGCCGCTGAGCTGGATGCCGTCAGCGCATCGCGGCTTAACAGCGATTACAATTTTACGGACACGACGACAAAACGATACCGCTACCAGGCGGTGTACGATCTCGTTTATTTCGACGAATGAAAGGAGCATGAATAATGAGCACAGCAACCAATGTAAGCACAGGCAAGCCGAAAGTAGGCGGCGCGATCTACCGCGCACCGCTTGGCACGGCGCTGCCGACCGACGTCAAAACCGCGCTCACCGAAGCGTATAAAAATCTCGGCTACGCATCCGACGCGGGCGTGGTGAACTCCAACTCTCCGCAAAGCGGCAACATCAAAGCGTGGGGCGGCGACAACGTGTTGACCTACCAGAACGAGAAGACCGACACGTTTGCTTTTACCCTCATCGAAAGCCTTAACAGCGACGTGCTGAAAGCGGTGTATCTCGATGAGAACGTCACCGGCGATCTTGAAAAGGGCTTGACCGTCAAAGCGAACGGCAAGGAGCTCGCCGCTGGCGTGTGGGTTATCGATATGATTATGCGCGGCGGCATTTTGAAGCGCGTCGTCATTCCGAACGGAACAATCACCGAGGTGGGCGACGTGACGTATGCGGACGAAAGCGCCGTAGGCTACGAGGTCACCGTGACCGCCGTGCCGGACAGCGCAGGCAACACGCATTACGAGTATATGAGCAAGCCGGCAGCGGCATAAGGAGGTAGATCATGATTAAAGGCAAGACAAGCGGCGGCTTCGAGTTTGAAATTGACGGCAGCGTGCTGGAGGATATGGAATTTGTGGACGCGCTGGCGGAGACCGTGAACGATAATCCGCTGGCGTTTTCCAACGTCTGCGCGATACTGTTCGGCAAGGAGCAGAGAAAGCGCCTTTATGACTTTCTGCGCGGCGATGACGGCCGAGTGCATATCACAGCCGTTTCAGACTGTATCCGCGAGGTCATGGACGCGATCGGAGACGCGGGAAAAAACTGATCGTCCTTGCCCGCATGATCGCGACGGACAAGAGCGCCCTGATCTGCGACATGGCGGAAACCTACAAGGTGTTTGACCTGCGGGCGCTGCCGGTGCCCATGCTGGCGACGCTCGCGGCGGGCTTACGGGACGATTCGAGAATCAAAATAAAGTTATCGGGAGCGCGTGCAGCGACGGACACCTTACTTTTGGCGTCCATAGCTGACGCGCTTAATTTTTTAGCATGGGCAAAGACGCAGGCGGCGCAGACCGGCAAAAACCGCCCCAAATCGCTTTTGAACGCGTTTACGGAAGTGCCACAAACGCACGACGAAGTGACGGGCTACCGCACGCCGGAAGACTTTAAAGCCGCATGGCAGCGGTTAGGGGGTGAAACAAATGGCAACTGAAATTGCAAAGGCGTATGTGCAGATCGTACCCTCAATGCAGGGTATACAAGCGCAGCTCTCAAAGAGTTTAGCCCCGGCAGTCGAGACGAGCGGCAAAGAGTCGGGGCAGAAGATGGGCAACGCGCTCGCGGGCGGATTAAAGTCTGCGGCAAGCTCTATCGGCAAGGCGTTTACTGCCGCAGCGAAAGCCGCAGCCGTGGGATTCGGTGCGGCTGCTGCGGCTGTGGCGGCGGTCGGTAAGTCGGCGCTGAATGCGTATGCGGATTATGAGCAGCTTGTCGGCGGAGTGGAGACGCTGTTCGGAAATGCGTCGGACAAAGTGCTGCAAAACGCAAACCGAGCGTTTCAGACGGCCGGTCTTTCCGCAAACGAGTACATGGAGACAGTGACGAGCTTTTCCGCGTCGCTTTTGCAAAGCGTGGGTAAGGACACAAAAAAAGCGGCGGAATATGCCGACCAAGCCCTTGTGGATATGTCCGATAACGCCAATAAAATGGGCAGCAATATGCAGGACATTCAAAACGCCTATCAGGGTTTCGCCAAGCAGAACTATACGATGCTCGATAACCTCAAGCTGGGCTACGGCGGCACAAAAGAGGAAATGGAACGCCTTATCGCCGATGCAAACAAGGTGAAGCAGGCTAACGGTGAAATGGCAGATCTGTCGATAGATAGCTTCGCCGACATCACCGAAGCGATCCACATTGTACAAACGGAAATGGGCATCACAGGCACGACGGCAAAGGAAGCCAGTACAACCATTCAGGGCTCTGTCGGCATGATGAAAGCATCGTGGAAAAACCTGCTCGTCGGCGTTGCGGACGACACACAGGACTTCGGCGGGCTGATGGATAACTTCGTGGACAGTGTGGGAATAGCCGCAAAGAACATTCTGCCGCGCGTAGAAACGATTTTAGGCGGTATCGGCAGTCTGGTCGAGGGCTTGGCTCCCGTGGTCGCACAGGCCGTCCCGCAGCTCGTGATGACGATCCTGCCCAGTATGGCGTCGGCTGCCGCATCACTGCTGCAAGCGTTTGCGGGCAGTCTGGTCGAGCTGGCACCGGCATTGTTGCAGTCGGGGCTCAGCGGTATACAGACGATCCTTGTAAGCGGTCTGAATGTGCCGCAGGGGCTTGCGGATAACATCATGCACGTTTTTGATAATGCTGCCAAAGCGATAGAGACTGTTTTGGGCGCGGTCAATGATGCAATCGGCACGATTGGCAGCGCTTTGAGCAACGCGGAAATAGACTGGGGCGGCATCTGGGACGGTATCGCAGACGCAGTATCAGTTGCCGGTGATATTATCGCCGGAGTGTGTACAGCAATCGGAGACGCTGTGGTTTATGTAGGCGGTATTGTCGGTACAGCTTTTCTGGCGGTCGGCGACCAACTCGGCTGGCTTGTTGAGCAGGCGCAAACAGACGGCACGGCAATCAATGCTGCATGGACAGCGGTGCAGGATGCTTTCAGCGCGGTGGGCGATGTAATCGGCATGGCATTGGAGGGTTTATCCTCTCTATTCGGCTCATTCTTCGCGGATAATCAGTCTGGCACAAGTTTGTTTTCTGCCGTATGGGAGTATGCGGCAACATATCTTGCAACGATTGCGCAGACCATTGCCAATGCGATACAGGGCATCGCGGACGCGATCAAATGGCTTGTGGACGAAGCGCAAACGGACGGCACGTTCCTCAACGCGATCTGGACGCAGGTGCAAACAGTATTCGAGACGGTGACAAGCGTCATTTCGTCACTGTTCTCTGCGTTCACGGCAGCGCTTAACGGCGACTGGAGCGCATTCGGCGAAAATCTGCTCAATGCCGGACAAATATTCCTCGGCGGGCTCGCTAATCTTTGGAATAACGGATGGACAGCGATTGGTAACTTTGCAACGCAGATTTGGAATGCAATCAAATCCTCTGTTTCCAATATCATCAACGGCATAAAATCTACGATCGGCACGGTGGTGGACGCGATCAAGTCTAAGGTGACGGCGGTGTTTTCGGCGGTAAAAACGGCGATCGAAAACCCGATAAAGGCAGCCAAAGAGACGGTCACGTCAATTTTTAACGCCATTAAAAAGGGTATCGAAACGCCGATCAATGCGGCGCGGGACGCGGTGCGCAACGCGATCGACAAGATCAGGGGCTTTTTCAACTTCTCGTGGAGTTTGCCAAGGCTAAAGCTTCCGCATATCTCCATTACGGGCAGCTTTAGCCTTGTGCCGCCGCGTGTGCCGCATTTCGGCATATCTTGGTATAAAAAAGCTATGGACACGCCGATGCTGCTGAATAATCCGACGATCTTCGGCGCGGCGGGCGGCTCTCTGCTTGGCGCGGGCGAAGCGGGCCCCGAGGTTGTCTCGGGCGCTGCAACGCTGATGGACATGATCCGCTCGGTTGTGGATGACGCGCAGCAAACGGACGGCATGCCCGTCACGGAGCTGCACGCCATTTTGACGATTCTGCGCGAAATTTTGCAGATGCTTACCGGCGGCTCTCCGCGCGACGAAAAGCTTGCGGCGATGCTGGCGGACGCAATCAGCCGGATACAGTTGCAGGTGAACGCGGTGTTCGACCCACGCGAAGCCGGTCGTGCACTTGCACCGGAAGTGGACAAGCGGCAGGGCGGCACGGCAGTTCTGCGTGAAAGGGGAGTGGTCTGATGGGCGTGCTCATCGGCGAAAACGATATGTATACGGACTTTGGCATGATCTTGACGGATCTTTCGCTCGAAATGCCGGAGGTCAAAACGAAATATCAGGAGCTGCCGCTCGAAAACGGCAGTATCGACCTGTCCGAGGTCGTCACGGGTCGCCCGGTGTATGGGCTGCGCACGCTCAAACTGACATTCAAACGGCGCGGCGCTTCGGCATCGGAGTGGCTTTCGGTGTGCTCGCAGATCGCGTCTGCGGTGCATGGCAAACGCCTGCCGGTTACGCTGCCCGATGACCCGGACCATTATTATTTGGGGCGTATCGCCTGTACGCCTGGCGTAAAGGAATACGGTGCGGGCACGTTTGAAATCACAGCGGTGTGCGACCCGTACAAATATGCGCAGACCGAGAGCACGGCTTCGTGCGGCGCGGGCACGACGGCAGTTTTAAACAATGGCGACGAGATCGTCTCGCCGACCTTTACGGCATCCGAAACGGGCATGACGGTGGCGCTCAACGGCGGCGCAGCATACAGCATCGCGCAGGTGGGCAAGGCCGTAAAAATCCCCGAATTGTTGCTTTTGCCCGGCGCGAATAACGTCACCGTGATCGGCACGGGCAATGTCGTTTTGACTTGGCGTGAGGGGGTGCTGTAATTGTTTAAGGTTACGGCGCAAAACCGCAGCGGTATAACCTATACGTTATACGATCCCCGCAGCCCGGATTTAAAGCTAATCTCGCCGGCGTGCAAAACTACCGTGAACAAAGCCGGACTGCTCACCTTTTCGGTGCCGCTGACGCACCCGCACACAGACAAAATCGCAAAACTCGATACGGTGGTAACGCTGTGGCAGGATGATGCAATTTTGTTCCGCGGGCGTGCGCTCAACGACGAGTGGGATTTGCGCAGCACGCGGAAAATCGAGGTCGAGGGTGAGCTCGCTTACCTTAACGACAGCGTGCAGCCGCTGACGGTGTACCATGACATGACGGTGGCGGCATACTTTGCAAAGCTTATCGAGCTGCACAATGCGCAAGTGGACGAGACACGGCGGTTTGTGGTGGGGCAAGTCACCGTGACAAACAGCACCGACAACGTGTACAGGCAATCGGACTACGAGAGCACCATGGACGCGCTGCAAGATAAGCTCCTTAACCGTCTGGGTGGCTATCTCGTGATACGTTACGGCAAAGATGGCACGCGGTATTTGGATTACCTCAAGGAGTACGGCAACGTAAACAGCCAGCGGATTACCGCAAGCACAAATCTGCTCGACATGCTGCACACCGTGCGCGGCGAGGACGTTGCGACGGCCATTATTCCACTCGGTGCGCAGCTCGACGAGGACAAGGTGGGCATGGTAACGCCACGCCTTACAATCGCTGCGGCAAACGACGGAAAAGATTATATCTACGATGCGGATGCGGTGGCAAAATGGGGCTGGATTTATAAGGTTGTCGTGCACGATGACATCACGCTGGCCGAAAACCTCCTGCGTGCAGGCTATGCCGATTTAGAGGCGGCAAAATATCTGCGAGGTAGTATTGAAGTAGATGCAGTAGATTTGCATCTTGTGGACAGTTCCGTTGAGCGCATTAAGCTCGGCGACATGATCCTGTTTTCGGCTCCGGACAGCACAACGCCCATATCGATGCTTGTCACCGAGATCAATTTGCCCGTAGACGAGCCGGGGGACGCAACCTACACGCTCGGCACCTCATACCGCACGATGACAGAGCAGCAAGTCGACGCACGGAAAGACCTCGGCGAGCAGCTCGAGCTTGTGCGGGATGAGACAAACAAGCGCACAGACAAAGTGCAGCAGGAGTTTGTGGATTACAAGGTCGACGCGCGGAAGGACATGGACAGCATCACGGCATCCGTAACGGAGACACGGACGGAGCTGACGACCACCACCGAAAACGTGTATGACGCGCTGGGGCGTTTACAAGATACCGCAGTCTCTACGGAAGAGCTCGAAAGTGTAAAGCAACTGCTTATCACCCAGTGGAGCGATCAGCTCGAATACCGCTTTACGCAGGTGACAAATCTCATCGACAGCA
>ERZ894191.1387-NODE-1387-length-13798-cov-5.286109_pt1 | contig 13798 bp, 13 predicted proteins | sample MGYA00380282_ERZ894191 | MGnify/ENA primary metagenome ERZ894191 (study PRJEB32331, sample SAMN06328485) | human gut metagenome | biome: human gut microbiome; feature: stool | host: Homo sapiens | collected 2013-02-21 ...
GCTTGGGAGCGGCGCTCAGGGGCGCAACCTCCTTGTGGCGTGCCAACTCTTTCCGGTCATTGGGGTGCACGCCGCCGTAAAAGCTTTGCTTCATAGGTCCACCTCGCAAATCTGACCCACACACGGGCCATTGTTCTGAGTCGTTTGACCGGTATCTCAAACAGATTTATCATAGCGCAAACCAAGCATCTTGTCCAGTTAAAACGCTCAAATTCCCTTCATTTTTTCTTTTAAACCAATCAGTTTTTCTCTTTTTCCAGAAATACGGTAACATCCGCAGTACCATTTTCGCAAAAACCATTCGGTTTACTTTTTCGTCAGGATGCCAACAGAGCCCCGCTCCGTTCTCCACTTTCGTTGTTTAAAATGGAGAAGTTCAAAAAGTGAAATTAACCCGATTGACAAATGCGGTCCGGAACGGTATGATATCAGATAATTACATTTTCCGGGCTTGCCCGGAGCGCACAAAGGCGATGACCGGGACAGTACGGGCGGTACATAAGCGCAGAGAGGGAGCGGCTGGTGTAAGCTCCCATGAGGCCGCCCCGAACGCTCGCCCGGGAGCAGCTCTGCTGAACCGCAGGTTAGGCAGGGACGGTTTCCCCTCCGTTAGCGGGGCAATGAGTGCGCGGGCGCGCCCCGCGAAGTTAGGTGGTACCACGGAGTCATGGCGGCTTCGTCCTATGGGACGAGGCCGCCATGTTTTTTTGCGATTTATAAAGGAGGTTCGGACGCCCTATGAGAATGAAAACCGCCCAGATTTTGATGGAGTGCCTTCTGGAGCAGGGGGTGGACACGGTCTTCGGCTACCCCGGCGGCACGATCCTGAACGTATACGACGAATTTGAGCTCCACGGCTACAAGGACAAAATCCGCCATATCCTCACCGCCCACGAGCAGGGCGCCTCCCACGCCGCCGACGGCTATGCCCGCGCCACCGGAAAGGTGGGGGTGTGCTTCGCCACCTCCGGCCCCGGGGCCACCAACCTGACCACCGGCATCGCCACGGCCTACTACGACTCCTCCCCTGTGGTGTTCATCACCTGCAACGTCAGCGAGAACCTCATCGGCAAGGACTCCTTTCAGGAGGTGGACATCACCGGTATCTCCATGCCCATCACCAAGTGCAACTATCTGGTGAAGGACCCCGGCGCCCTGGCCGACGTGCTGCGGGAGGCCTTCGCCATCGCCCGCTCCGGCCGCCCCGGCCCCGTGCTGGTGGACATCGCCAAGAACGTCACCGCCGCCGAGGCCGATTACGAGCCCCTCCCCCTCGACCAGCACGCCAACCACGGCCGGCTGGGGGCCATGCTCCGCCGGGCCAGCCACGATCTCAAGACTCCCGAGCCCGACGCGGGGGACATTCAGACCCTGCTGGATCTCATTGAGGGGGCCCGGAAGCCCCTGGTGCTGGTGGGCGGCGGGGTCATCCGCTCCAAGGGAGCTGTGCCCCAGTTCCGCACCTTTATCGAGCGGCTCAACGCTCCGGTGGCCTCCACCATCATGGGCGGCGGCGCCTGCCCCGGCAATCACCGGCTGTTCACCGGCATGATCGGTATGCACGGCTCCCACGCCTCCAATCTCGCCTCCGACCAGTGCGATCTGCTCATCGCCGTCGGCTGCCGCTTCTCCGACCGGGTGGCCACCGACCCCGCCACCTTCGCACCCAACGCCAAAATCGTCCACATCGACATCGACCGGGCGGAGATCGACAAGAACGTGCTCACCCACCACCACATCATCGGCGACGCCCGCCGGGTGCTGGAGCTGCTCAACGAGAAGCTCCCCCAGCACGACTACCCGGAGTGGAAGGCGTGGGTGTTCTCCCACCCGGAGGTGCCCCTCAAGAAAGACGATGTTCTCCACCCCCACGAGATTCTGGAGACCATCCAGGCCGTCACCGGCGGGGACGCCATCGTGGCCACCGATGTGGGCCAGCATCAGATGTGGTGCGCCCAGTACTACCACTTCTCCCGCCCCGGCCAGTTCATCACCTCCGGCGGCTTCGGCACCATGGGCTTCGGCCTGGGGGCCGCCATGGGGGCCGCCGTGGGCAATCCGGGCAAGGTGGTGGTGCACTGCACCGGCGACGGCTGCTTCCGCATGAACTGCCACGAGCTCTGCACCGCCGAGCACTACAACATCCCCGTCATCACCGTCATCTTCAACAACCGCACCCTGGGTATGGTGCGCCAGTGGCAGAACCTGATCTACCAGAAGCGGTTCTCCCAGACCGATCTGGACCGCGGCCCCGACTTCGTCAAGCTGGCGGAGGCCTACGGCATCCAGGGGGAGCGGGCCGCCACCCAGCCGGAGTTCGAGGCGGCCTTCCGCCGGGCCGTGGCCGCAGGCCGGCCCTATCTCATCGAGTGCGCCATCGACAAGGACGCCATGGTCCACCCCATGGTCTCCGCCGGCGCTCCGGTTACCGATTTTATTCTGGATTAAAGGAGGGCGTGGATATGAATGAAGCCAATGTGACCCGCCGCACCCTCTCGGTGCTGGTGGAAAATGCCGCCGGTGTCCTGTCCCAAGTCTCCCGGCTGTTCTCCCGGAAGGGCTATAACATTGAATCCCTGGCGGTGGGCACCACCGACGACCCAGCCGTGTCCCGCATCACCATCGAGGTGTGGGCCGACAAGCCCATGATTGAGCAGATCATGAACCAGCTGCGCAAGCAGTTCTCCGTCTACTCCGTGCAGGAGCTGCTGCCCGAGCGGTCCATCCGCCGGGAGCTGGTCATGTTCAAGGTGCGGGCCGAGACCCCCGACATCCGCAACGAGATCATCCAGATCGCCAACATCTTCCGGGCCTCGATCATCGACGTATCCCTCAAGTCCCTCACCCTGGCCCTGATCGGCGACGAGACCAAGGCCGACGCCATGCAGAAGCTGCTGGAGGCCTTCGGCATCCTGGAGCTGGTGCGCACCGGCATGGTCGCCCTCGAACGGGGCGCCTATACCATCGGCGACGAGACCAAGGAACAGACCGAGTTTAATCTGGGCAAGAACTTCTTGTAACTCCGGCCGGTCCGTTCCTGCGAGCGCAGCGAGCCGCCGCTCTGCGGCGTCCAAGCGTTTCGCGCAGCGAAACCTTGCCGCAGGGGCAATTCACTTGCCCCGAGGATGTGAATTCCCGCCCGGAGGGCTCCCAAACGCGTCGGCGCGTTTGGGACATGCAGACCGAGTTCTATCTGGGCAAGAACTTCCTGTAAAGCTCCCGTTTCCCGGTGCGCAGAACATAGGCCCCGGCAAATTCCACAGAGGCCTCTGTGTTTTCATATAAATATGAAGTGTCTCATTTTCCACAGAAAGGGGGAGAGCATGTATGAAGCTGTATGAAACCATGTTCCTGTCAACCAGAGGGAGGGTGTTCCTCTATTAGCCCTCCAGATATGAAGGAGGAAATATGGACCATATTACCCTGCAAAAAGTGGATGAATCCAATTTTCTTGCGTGCTTTTCCCTGAGATTAGAGGCCCAGCAGGAGAAATTCGTATCCCACCCGATCCGTAGTCTGGCCCAGGCGTATGTATACTACAGTCAGTGTACGCCCTTTGCGGTCTGCCGCGCTGGTCAGGTGGTCGGATATCTGATGGTCATCTATGACTATGATGAAGAGGCTTACTTCATCTGGCATCTGATGATTGACGCCCAGCACCAGGGCAGGGGCTGCGGGAGGGCGGCTATGGAGGCGGCGCTTGCCTATATCCGTTCCAAGCCCTTCGGGGCTTCCAACCTCGTCCGGCTGACCGTCAGCCCGGAAAACGCGGCCGCCTGCCATTTGTACCAGACCCTGCGCTTCTCTCCCACCGGCCGGGCGGACGGGGATGAGATCGAGCTGGAGCGGGTGCTTGACTGACCTCCGCCCCATGCGGCGGCCTTCCGCTTCTGCGGATTGTATCACAGTTATCATTCTTTTCCCGAAAACTATGCTATCATGAGTTCAAATTCCCCCACCAACAAGAAGAAAAAGGAGTGTATCACCATGGCTAAGATGTACTACGAGAAGGACTGCGAGCTCTCCTACCTGAACGGCAAGAAAATCGCCATCATCGGCTACGGCTCCCAGGGCCACGCCCACGCCCTCAACCTGAAGGACTCCGGGTGCGATGTGTGCGTCGGCCTGCGGGCCGGCTCCAAGAACTGGGCCGAGGCGGAGAAGGCCGGCCTGGCGGTCAAGACTGTGGCCGAGGCCGCCCAGTGGGGCGACATTGTAATGATGCTCATCAACGACGAGGTGCAGGCAGAGGTCTATAAGAATGACATTGCCCCCTACCTGACCGAGGGCAAGGCCCTGGCCTTCGCCCACGGCTTCAACATCCGCTATCAGCAGATCGTTCCCCCCGCCGGCGTGGACGTGTTCATGGCGGCCCCCAAGGGCCCCGGCCACACCGTCCGCTCCACCTATGTCAACGGCAAGGGCGTGCCCTGCCTCGTGGCAGTGGAGCAGAACGCCACCGGCAACGCCTATAAGCTCGCCCTGGCCTACATCGCGGGCATCGGCGGCGCCCGGGCCGGCGTGATGGAGACCACCTTCCACGACGAGACCGAGACCGACCTGTTCGGCGAGCAGACCGTGCTGTGCGGCGGCGTGGTGGATCTGATGCGCTGCGGCTTTGAGGTGCTGGTGGAGGCCGGCTATGAGCCGGAGAACGCCTACTTCGAGTGCATCCACGAGATGAAGCTGATCATCGACCTGATCAACAAGGGCGGCGTGGCGGCCATGAACTACTCCATCTCCGACACCGCTGAGTTCGGTGAGTACGTCTCCGGCCCCCGTGTCATCCCCCACGAGGAGACCAAGGCCCGCATGCGCGCCGTGCTCTCCGACATTCAGGACGGCACCTTCGCCGGCAAGTGGATCGCCGAGAACAAGAACGGCCGCACCTTCTTCAACTCCAAGCGCGCCCAGCTCAAGAAGCACCAGATGGAGCTGGTGGGCGACGAGCTGCGCCGCAACATGATCTGGGGCGGTGATAAAGATCTGGACACTGCCTCCAACTGACCCAGAACCGGGCGCGAGCCCCGCGCAGCGGGTCGCGTCCGGAGAGGAGGCGCAAGGGAGCGCAGCGAGGGATGCCCGCAAGGGTGTCCCGAGCAGAGTGGACTTTGCGCCGACGAGGGGCGGCGACAAGGATCTCGACACCGCCTTCAACTGAACCGGGGCCCCCGCGCAACCCCAGCGTCAGCGGTTTGCGTGGGGAAGCGGAACCTTCCCTTCTCCCCAAAAAGTCCGGCCCGTGCATTTGCACGGGCCGGACTTTTTGTTTCTGATTCAGCGAATGTCTCCGGGAAGCCCCGCCGCGTCCCGCGCGGCATCGTAGTCCCTCTTGTTCACATAGATGATGTACTCGTACTGTGCCCCCGGCGACATGCCCATGGTACCGAAGTCGGCCCGGGTACCCGGATTGAGGGCGGAAGGCGAGCTGCGGTCGATCACCTTCACCGCGTAGTCCAGCCCCGCGTCCCGCAGGGCGGACAGGATATCGCTCTGTTCCTGCATGGTCAGAACGGTGACCAGCTCGCGGCGGTTCCAAATGGCAAGCATACGCTCCCCTCCTTCTGCTCTTTCCCGGTCAGCCCGAGCGCCCTGTCCTGTAAGTCAGGGTGCTTTTGAATTCAATGCAGAATCCCGTGGAGAAAAATCTTTGTCAGCGTATCTACAATCTCCTCATCCCCGTACTGGGGTTCTACTCCCACCACAATTTTATACTGAATCGCAAACCCAAACAGGGAGCCCACATAGGTCTTAGAGGCCAGATAGGTGTCCACCCCCTCTTGGAGATTGCCGGTATACCTCTTCAGCACCGTCTCTACACAGCGGGCCACATAGCCGATGCCGTTCTTATGATAGATGCTGCTGACCTCCGGGTGCCGCTTGGAGTCCCGGATGATGGCCCGGGTAAAGGCGATACGCTCCGGCGTGTCAAAAACCGCCAGATAGGCCAGCCCTATCTTTTTGATAGCAGCCTCCAAATCATAGCCGTCTATTTCCGGCTGAATGCTCAAAAAATTGAAATAGAACGGTGTCTCCTGCATGACAGCGGAGTAGAGCTCCTCTTTGTCCTTGAAATACTGGTAGAGTGTGGCCTTGGAATAGCCCGACTCCCTGGCCAGCATATCCATAGATACCCCGTCATAGCCGTGTTCCCCAAAAAGGATCAGCGCCGTCTGAAGAATTGAGGTGCGGTTGGCGTTATATGCATCCTGCAACGCCTCTTCTTCCGAAATGTCCAGATTTTCAAACAGATCCTTTTTCCCATTGAAGTGCAGGTAGATGGTGGACGGGGAGATCCCAGCCGCCCGGGCGATACTGTTAATGGTTGTCCCTTTGTAGCCCTCTTTCAGGAAAATACATCTGGCTGTCTCCAAAATCTTTTCCCTGACATCGCTCTCCATGCTTCTCCCCCTCCTTTCAAATTTAACTGTTGATTCTAGTTTATCCTGTTATAAATATCCTGTCAAGCATCACTGTGCCTCCAATTCTGTATTCCGCACAAGTTTCCCGCCAACTTTTTGTCCAAAACATCTATTTTGTTTTTTCTCTGCAGCGATAATATAATAACACTTGACAGTATATTATTATTATGCTACTCTTGCATCGTGTAATAATTATTACCGACTATTTCAATTATATTATTCCTCAAAGGGAGGTCTTTCTTTGATCCGCATTGATCTGGAAAATCACTTTTACGCTCCATGTCTCATTGACGCGCTGGCGCAGCGCAGTCAGCCGCCGTTTTATGACCGCGCCACTGACCAGATTCACTGGACCGAGGATGTCTGTATGCCCCAGGGGGAGCTGCTTCAGCGGCTTCTGGAAGTAGGCGAGCATCGCCTGTCCCTACTGGAGCAGCAGGGGATTACCCATGCGGTGCTGAGCTGTTCCCCCGGCGCCGAGCAGCTTGAGCCCGCCAAGAGCATAGCCGTTTGCCAGGCCACCAATGCCGCGCTGTATGAGCTGACGCGGGCCCATCCCGGCCGTCTGTTCGGCAGCGCCATTCTCCCCGTAAAGGACGTGGCCGCTGCGGAGCGGGAGCTGGAGCGCTGTGTGAAGGAATATGGCTTCGTGTCATGGCACACCCACTCTAATTACGGAAACACCGCACCGGACGATCCCCGCTATCTCCCCCTCTTCCGCAAGGCCGCCGAACTTGGCGTCTACGTCTATCTCCACCCTCAGCTCCCCGAGGGCAGCCGCTACGCAGGCTACGGCTTTACCTTTGCCGGTCCCGGTCTTGGCTTTACGGTGGATACGGTCACCACGCTGCTGCGCATGGTGGTATCCGGCCTGTTTGACGAGATTCCCTCTCTCCGGCTGGTACTGGGACACCTGGGCGAGGGGCTTCCCTTTTTGCTGGACCGTATTGAAAACCGGATCAAATTTCTGCCCAATCCGGCCATTCGCTGCCGCCGCCCGCTGCGCTACTACTTTCAGCACAACATCTGGGTTACTACCAGCGGCAATATGTCGCCGGAGGCTTTCCGCTGTACCCAGGATGTGCTGGGTATGGACCACATTCTCTTTGCAAGCGACTACCCCTATGAGTCCGTGGAGGACATGATGGCCTTTTTGCGAGGGATTCCGCTGGATGAGGCGGACTACGCCAGGCTCTACTATCAAAACGCAGAAGCATTACTGGGAATTTCCCTTTCTTAATTGATTTGGAGGTGTCATCCATGAGGAACAGGAAACATGACGGCAACAAGTCCTCGGTCGTAAACTTCGGTGTGCAGGGCTGGGTCACCATCCTGTACTGTCTGCTGATGTTCTGGCTTTATGCCGGCATGGTGAACAGCGGTTCCAATGTAACCGCCCCGGCTATCGCAGAGAAGTTCGGCATCCTTCCCGGTACCGTACTGAATATGAACACCGTGGCCGGCGTGGTGGGCGTCATCTTCTTTATTGTCGTAGGCCAGATCAACCGGGTGATCGGCGCCCGCATCACCTCCGGCGTGTGCCTAATTGTCGCCGGCCTGGCCTATCTCGGCGTAGGCAATGCCGTCAATCTTGCCATGTATACCGTCTGCATGTGTATTGTGGTGGGCGGCGTCATGTCTGCGGGCTACATCTCCGGCGGGGATCTGGTCACCCAGTGGTTCCCCAAGAAAAAAGGCATCGTCATGGGCTACACCACGCCACAATCTGGCCTCCGTCGCCTTTGTCCCCCTTATCACACTTCTGGTAGGTCGGCTGGGCATTGGCAACGGTGTAATTCCCATCTCCGTTTGCGCCATCGTGCTTGGCATTCTTGGTCTGCTTCTCGTCCGCAATACTCCGCAGGAGCGCGGCCTCAACCCGGACAATGTGTCCGATGAGGTCTACCGAACCGAGTACTTCCACGGCCATGAGGATCCCACTGGCGGCTGGACCACCGGCAGACTGCTGCGGTGCAAGGAAACCTGGCTGGTGGCCGTCACCACCGGCATGTTCCAAATCTGCTCCCTGGGCGTGGTATCTCAAATGGTGCTGCGCAACATGGAGCTGGGCTTCTCCCGGGAGCAGGCCACCTTTATCCTCAGCCTGGTAGCTCTCATCGGCCTGGTCGGCTCCTTTTTCGTGGGCTATATGGATGAGCGCCTTGGCACCAAAAAGTCCATGCTGTTCTTCGGCATCTGGTACGCCCTCTCCCTGCTGGCCAACGCCACCGAGAACACCGTTCTGGTCTATGTCTCCATCTTTATGATCGGCATGTCCATTGGTGGCTCCGCCAACTTCACCACCTCCCTTACCACCTCCGTGTTTGGCCGTCAGGGATTCAGCAAGGTAAATTCCGTCGTTTTCCCCATCCAAGGCGCGGTGTCCGCCCTCTCCTTCGTGGTCAACGGCGTAGTCTCCAACATCACCGGCGGCAACCTGCGCTACACCTATCTCATTTTTGCCGGCGTATCCGTAGTCTCCGCGCTCATTGTACTGCTAGTGGATGAACACCGCTTCAACAAGGACTGGCAGCAGGGACAGAACGCCCGCTCCGCCTCTTGATGAGTCCAATAAAAAAGATCGCCTGCCCCGGCCGGGGCAGGCGATCACAGTTTTTGGGGTCATTCCACGCTTTTCAGCAGCTCCTCCGCCGAAACTCCGAAGAGCTTGGCCAGGGCCAGCAGGTTGGAGGTGCTGGGATCGGCGGTGCCGCTCTCCCACTTGCTCACCGCCTGACGGCTCACGCCCAGGGACTCCGCCACGAACTCCTGGGTCATCTTGCAGCGGGTGCGGTGATACCTGATGGCCTCCCCCAGGCTCCTGGCCATCTCCGCCTTCTCCTGCCGGACGGGACCGGATTTCAGGTACTTCCGCAGAGCCTTAATGAGCAGAACCGCCAGATAAATCACCAGGGCCAGGATGCCCGCCCAGATCACCAGCCCCAGTAAAAGTGGGATTGTCGTCGCGAAACTCATATCAAACACTCCTTTCCAGATGGCCCCATTTTAGCCTGTTTGGGCGGTTGCCTCCACCAATTATGGCGCAACTTTTGGTTGCTCTTCCCGCTCTTCCCGCTCTTCCCGCTCCTCCCGCTCCCGCGCGGCCCGCTGGGCCAGGATTTTGGGGAAGAAGTGGAGGAACAGGCAGGTGGTCACCGTGGCGGCCACCACGTCGGCGATGGGCTCGGAGAGGAAGGTGGCCTCCGGGGAGACCAGGGCGGGCAGCAGGAGCAGCCCCGCCAGGAACACGCACTTGCGGAAGATGGAGCAGAACAGGGCCAGCCGCACATGGCCCAGGGCGGTGGTCTCGTCCACCAGGGGATACTGGATCGCCAGGGGGATGATCATGGCGGTGAATACCTTAATGTAGCGTACCGACCGCGCCGCCACCTCCGGGTTCTGGGTAAACAGGCCCACAAACACCGGGGACAGGGTGTGGGTCACCACCGTCATGAGCACACAGAAGGTCACGCACAGGGCCACGATGGACTGGATGGCCCTCTTGATGCGCTCCAGGTTGGCCGCGCCGTAGTTGAAGCTGACCACCGGCTGGCTGCCCAGGGTAAGGCCGCCCATGGGCATGGTGATGAGGAGCAGATAGCTCTGCACGATGGTGGCGCAGGTCACCAGGGTATCCCCCAGCTCCGGCCCGCCGTAGCGCTGGAGCACAGTGTTCAGCACGATCAGCAGGATGCTGTCCGTGGCGATGATGAGGAAGGGGGACAGGCCGAAGGCCAGCACCCGCCGCACAATGTGCAGTTCCATGCGACCCCACCGCAGGCGCACCGGCATCCGCTTCCGCCGCAGGGAGAGGAGCACAAAGGCGCAGGAGGCCATCTGGGAGAGCACGGTGGCCAGGGCGGCCCCGGCCACGTCCAGATGGAGGCCGAAGATGAAAATGGGATCCAGGATGATGTTGAGCACCGCCCCCAGCATCACCGTGGCCATCCCCAGGCCGGAGAAGCCCTGGGCGATCAAAAAGCTGTTCATGCCGGTGGCCATGAGGGCAAAGAAGGTACCGGCGGTGTAGATGGTCAGATAGGTGTTGGCGTAGCCGAAGGTGGCGTCGCTGGCGCCGAACCACATGAGCAGATGCTCCTTCAGCAGGAGGAACAGAGTGGTCAGCACGCCGGACAGTATCAGCAGCATCAGGAAGCTGTTGGACAGCACCCGCCCGGCCTCCCTGTCCCTCCCCTCCCCCATGCGCATGGCCATGATGGGGGAGCCGCCCAGGCCCACCAGGGAGGCGAAGGAGGACAGCAGGGTGACGATGGGGCCGCACACCCCCACCCCCGCCAGGGCCAGATCGCCGATGCCCTGGATATTGCCGATGTAGATGCGGTCTACAATGCTGTATAGGACGCTGACCAGCTGAGCCAGCATCGTAGGGATGGCCAGCCGGCACACCAGCCGGAAGACCGGATCGCGCCCCAGATCGTTGGTCTTTCTCACGGTTTTTCCTCCCTTTTTGAAACACACTGGGGCATTATACCTCTTTTTCCGTCCCCCGTAAAGGCCCTTTGGCTTTTTAGCACTCTTAAACGCAGAGTGCTAACATTTACAATTTAGACATATTTACATGTATATTTGTTCATAAACTCGGCCTATACTTTGTCTCAGAAAATGAGTTGAGGGGCCGGAAAGGCCCCCGGAAAGAGGATGATTGGAATGGAACAAAGGAAGTTTTAGCACATCAATGTTCCCATTGCTAAATCACATTTCCGAAAAAAGGAGCGATTTTTATGTTTGGCATGCTTCCCTTTGAGCGCAGCGACGACAACCTGTTTGATACCTTTGATAACTTTACCCGCAACTTCTTCCGCGGCAGCAACGCCAGCCTGCCCGCCTTCCGCACCGACATTCGGGATGCCGGAGACAAGTTTGTCTTAGAAGCCGAGCTGCCCGGGTTCGACAAGGGCGACATCAAGCTGGATGTGAAGGACGGTATCCTCACTATTACCGCCGAGCACAGCGAGAACCAGGAGCAGAAGGACGCCAAGGGTGCCTACATCCGCCGGGAGCGCCGGTACGGCTCCTTCAGCCGTTCCTTTGATATCACCGGCATCGATGAGGGCTCCATTACCGCCGCTTACAACAACGGCATTCTGGAGCTGAACCTGCCCAAGGCCGTCCCCGTGGTTCCTGAGAGCCGCCGGATTGCCATTGATTGACCTGGATATCCGGGAGCCGGTCAGCCTTGGCTGACCGGCTCCTTCCCGTTTTCTGTTCCCTCCCAGCGCTCGCAGCCGAAGTCCGGCTCCGGGTGCCGCCGCCAGGGGTGAATACAATGACCGTACCAGAGAGGGTAATAATTCCCCTGCTCCGTGCGGACGTAGTGCTGGCGGTAATGAACGCAGGTCCCGCAGACCCGCTTTTCCACCATGTACTTCCGGGGCAATGACATAAAATCACCTCATATTGTTATATTACTATCATTCGATAGTATAGTCAACACTATTATCCGGTAGTAAGATACAATAGCGCCGAGGTGAATAACATGTATCTTCCCCGGCTGCGCGATTTGCGCGAGGATCACGATATGACCCAGGCGCAGATCGCTGCGATTCTTGGAATCGACCAAAGAGTTTACAGTATTTATGAAACCGGGAAACGGGATATACCCCTGCCCCATCTGGTAACATTAGCTGACTATTATAAAGTCTCCACAGATTACCTGTTGGGTCGGGAGAAATCCTGATTCTCCTTATAAAAGGAGCGTGACGCAATATGAACGCGCAAAAATATACCCAGAAATCCCTGGAGGCGGTGCAGAACGCCCAGTCCATCGCCACCGAGTACGGCAACCAGCAGATTGAGCAGCCCCACCTGCTGCTGGCCCTGCTGCTGGACGAGGGCGGGCTGATCCCCCAGCTGCTGGGGAACATGGGCCTCACCGTCCCCTCCTTCACCGCCGCCGCCAAGGCGGAGGTGGAAAAGCTGCCCCGGGTGTCCGGCTCCGGCCGGGAGCAGGGCAAGATCTATGTGGCCCAGGACGTGGACAAGTGCCTCAACACCGCCGAGAGCATCGCCGCGTCCATGAAGGACGAGTATGTGTCGGTGGAGCACCTGCTGCTGGCCCTGCTGGACACGGCCAACCGGGAGCTGAAGGAGCTGTTCCGCACCTACAACGTACAGAAGGAGGGCGTGCTCCAGGCCCTGACCAACGTGCGGGGCAACCAGCGTGTGACCTCCGACAACCCGGAGGAGACCTACAACGCCCTGAAGAAGTACGGCTCCGACCTGGTGGAGCGGGCCAGGGCCAACAAGCTGGACCCGGTCATCGGCCGGGACGACGAAATCCGCAACGTCATCCGTATCCTGAGCCGCAAGAGCAAGAACAACCCGGTGCTCATCGGCGAGCCCGGCGTGGGCAAGACCGCCATCGCCGAGGGCCTGGCCCAGAAGATCTACCAGCGGGACGTACCCTATAAGCTGCTGGACAAGGAGGTCTACCTGCTGGATCTCACCGCCCTGGTGGCGGGCACCCAGTTCCGCGGCCAATTTGAGAGCCGCATGAAGGGCCTCATCGAGGAGATCAAGAAGCTGGGCAACATCATCCTGGTCATCGACGAGGTGCACAACATCGTGGGCGCCGGCGACGCCGAGGGCTCCATGAACGCCGCCAACATTCTCAAGCCCGCCCTGAGCCGGGGCGAGATTCAGGTCATTGGCGCCACCACTCTCACCGAGTACCGCAAGTACATTGAGAAGGACTCCGCCCTGGAGCGGCGTTTCCAGCCTGTCATGGTGGAGGAGCCCTCCATCGACGACTCCATCAGGATCATTCAGGGTATCGCCCCTTACTACGAGAAGTACCACTTTGTCTCCATCTCCCCCGAGATGTGCCGCCTGGCCGTGACCATGAGCGAGCGGTACATCACCGACCGCTTCCTGCCCGACAAGGCCATCGACCTCATTGACGAGGCCTGCTCCGACGTCAACCTCCACAACAAGACCTTGGCCCGGGAGGTGGAGGTGAAAAAGGAGCTGGAGGCCCTGGAAAAAGAGCGTGAAAACCTGATGGTGGAGGCCAACGACCGGGACTACAAGCGGCAGACCACCCTCAAGAACAATGAGCAGCGGCAGACCGAGATCCGCCGGGAGCTGAACAAGCTGACCGCCGAGCACGACTCTCTCATGGGTAACCCCGCCACCACCGAAGCCCTGGCGGCCAACGAGCAGCGGCAGTCCAACTTCCGTCGGGAGCTGGACAACCTGGCCGGAGAGCGGGAGAAGCTCCTCTCCGACGAGGGCAGCAGCCGTGACTATGAGCGGCTGGCCTCCATCAAGAGCCGGGAGATCCAGCTTCAGGACGAGCTGAACAAGCTGGAGGCCCAGAGCGCCCCCCCTCTGACGGTAGAGCATCTGGCCCGTGT
>ERZ894191.1409-NODE-1409-length-13595-cov-15.056942_pt1 | contig 13595 bp, 10 predicted proteins | sample MGYA00380282_ERZ894191 | MGnify/ENA primary metagenome ERZ894191 (study PRJEB32331, sample SAMN06328485) | human gut metagenome | biome: human gut microbiome; feature: stool | host: Homo sapiens | collected 2013-02-21 ...
AGGCCCTCGCGGCCTAGTCGCTATTTAGGGCGTCCAAGATTTGGGACGCAGTTCACAAACGTGAGGCGGGCCGTTTTCGTTTGAGCAATCATGCAGCGATGTGATGGGGCAAACTAATCCACGCGCTTGTCGCCCATAAAGAAGAGCGCCACCGTACCAGGTCCGGTATGCGAGCCAATCAGAGTACCGATGTTATTGATCTCAATCTTGCCTTTAAGCTGCGGAATCTGTTCCTCGATCAGCGCCGCAACTGCCTCGGCATCCTCGCGGCACGCCGAGTGCGACATGACGCACTTACCCGAATAATCCGCACCGTCCTGCACGTGTGCCATCATGGTCTTGGCCATCTCGGAAATCGCGCGCTTCTTAGTGCGAATCTTCTCACGTGGCGACAGCCCACCTTCGCAATCGACCGTCATAAGCGGGCAAATCTTAAGCGCCGTGCCGATGATCGCGCTCGCGGCCGAAATGCGACCGCCGCGCAGGTAGCTCGACAGATCGGTCGAGAAGAACCAGTGGTGCAGGTTGAGCTTGTGCTTCTCAATCCAGGCGGCCGTCTCGTCGAGTGACGCCCCGCTATCGCGCACGTCGGCGGCATATTCCAGCAACAGGCCAAAGCCCGAAGACGCCGCCAGCGAATCGATGACGCGCACCTTGCCGCCCTGGGGATAGCGATCCGCGAGCATCTGCGCCGCAACGCAGGCCGATCCATACGTGCCCGAAATACCCGATGACAACGTCAGGTGCAGCACGTCTTTGCCCTCGGCAACAAACGGCTCCCAAAACTCTTCGTACTCACCCACGCTCACCTGAGACGTCTTGGGCATGGCGCCCGCGGATATCTGGGCAAAAAACTCGTCCGGCGTAATCGACTGATACAGATCGTCCGTATAGACAACATCGTCGATCTCGTAATGAAAACACACGACAGGGATATTGCGCGATTCAAAGAACTCCCGAGTTCGATCGGCGGCGGATTCACAGGTCAGGACAAAATCACTCATATGAGGCTCCTTACTCATTGCTGCGCAAATTATCGCACAGTGAGCCTACATACGGTACATATGTCCACTATTTACCAAATCGAGCCAAAAATAGCGAACATCTTTACCACCATCGTCTCCACCGGCCCCACGCATAAATATCTGAGAAAACACCCTCTGTCGTCTCCACTCAACCACCATATCTACCTCAACTAAATCGATTTACCAAACCGTTCAGCCGACAATTCAGCCGCCGGCGCAAAATCGAAACAAAGCCGGCGCATACTGATAAACGCTTGACGCTGTTTTATCAGTTTTACCAACCATATCGGAAGGTGTTTCATGGTCGCATTCGATCGCAATCCGCAAGACTTTAAGTATCTGCGTCTGCTGTCGAGACAGTTCCCCACCGAACAATCCGCGTTTACCGAGATCATCAACCTCTCGGCCATCCTCAACCTGCCCAAGGGCACCGAGCATTTTATGAGCGACGTGCATGGCGAGTACGAAGCCTTTATGCACATCCTCAACAACTGTTCAGGCGTCGTGCGCGAACATGTCGACGAGATTTTTGGCGACACGCTCTCCTTTGACGAGAAGGGCGAGCTGTGCACGCTCATCTACTACCCGCGCGAGAAGATCGACCTGGTCCGCAGCCGGCGCGAGGACTCGCCCACCTGGTACAGGACGATGCTTGACCAGCTCATCATAGTCGCCCGCTCGCTTTCGAGCCGCTATACGCGCTCCAAGGTGCGTAAGGCCATCCCGCGCGATTACGCCTATATCATCGACGAGTTGTTGCACACGCACCCGGACGAGAACAACTATCGCGTGCGCTATCACGAGCGCATCGTGGAATCCATCCTGGAGACCGCAAGCGCCGACGACTTTATCGAGTCGCTCGCCTCGCTCATCAAGCGCCTGGCCGTCGACCACCTGCACCTGGTGGGCGACATCTTCGACCGCGGCGGCGGCGCGGCCAAGATTATGGACCGTCTGCTCACTTACCATTCACTCGACATCCAGTGGGGCAACCACGACCTGCTGTGGATGGGCGCTGCGGCCGGTGAGCCCGCCTGCATCGCCACGGTGTTGCGCAACAACCTACGCTACGACAACTATGAAATCCTGGAGAACGACTATGGCATCTCGCTGCGTGAGCTTGTCGCCTTTGCCGATGCCACCTACACCGCCGGTGAGTCCATCACCCCGCTGATCAAGGCCATCAACGTCCTGCTCTTTAAGCTCGAGGGCCAGATTATCCAGCGCCACCCCGAGTTCGATATGACCGACCGCCTGTTACTCGACAAAATCGATCACGACACCGGCACGGTCACGCTCGCCGACGGCAGCGTCTGGCCGCTCATGACCAACGACTTCCCCACCGTCGACCCGGCGGACCCCTATACGCTCACGTCTCAGGAGCAGCACATCATCGACAAGCTCGTGTCCGAGTTTGTCACCGCCGATTACCTGCATCGCCATATCGATTTCCTCTATTCCCACGGCTCGATGTACAAGGTCGCCAACGGCAACCTGCTGTTCCATGGCTGCGTGCCACTCAACGAAGACGGCACCTTTAGCAGCATGAACTGCCTGGGCACCTGGCACGCCGGCCGCGATTATCTCGATTTTTGCGACCACATCGCCCGCCGCGCCTGGCGCGTGGGCGACCGCGACGCTCTCGACTGGATGTGGTACCTGTGGATTGGCTTTAACTCACCCGCCAGCGGACGCCTGGTGCGCACCTTTGAGCGCGCCTATATCGCCGATAAGAGCACCTGGGTCGAGCCGATGGACCCGTACTTTACGCTTACCAAGTCGCCCTCGGTCTGCGATGACATCATGCGCGAGTTTGGTGTCGCGCCCATGGCATGTTCACCGACCGGCCACATCATCAACGGTCACACGCCCGTCAAAACCACCAAGGGCGAGCAGCCCATCCGCGCCGAGGGCAAGCTGCTGGTCATCGATGGCGGCTTCTGCCGCGCCTACCATCCCAAGACGGGCATCGCCGGCTACACACTTATCTCGAGCTCGCGCGGATGCCGCCTCAAGTCGCACCGGGCCTTTACCACGGTTGCCGAGGCACTCACGCGCAACGTGGACATCGAAAGCGAGACCAACCGTTTTGACCAAGCAGACCGTCGCCGCATGGTGAGCGACACCGATACTGGCGCCAAGATTCGCAGCCAAATCCAGGACCTACGCCAGCTGCTCGATGCATATAGAAACGGTGCTATCGAGGAGCGCGCCTAGCTCCACCCGTGGGGATTGGCTAAACTTGCTGAGTTTGTCATCCCCGCGGCGCTTCGGCGCCAGCTTAAGGCAGGTACCATGCAAAAGCTCCTTGCGCAGATCATGAAATTTGGCGTCGTCGGTGTCATTGCCACGGTTATCGACTTTGGCATTATGAATCTGCTCCACTACGGTCTGGGCCTCAACATCCTAATCGCCAACACCAGCGGCTTTATCGTCTCACTCATCTTTAATTACGTCGCCAGCATGAAGTACGTGTTTGCGCACAAGGAGGGCATGAGCCGCCGCCGCGAGTTCATTATCTTTGTCGTGCTGTCCGTGATCGGCCTGGCACTCAACGACGGTATCGTGTTGACACTCAACGCCGGCCTGGGACTCGAGGCCAATATCGCCAAGATCTGCGCCACCGCGCTTGTCATGGTCTACAACTTTGTGACCCGAAAGATCTTCCTGGAAGGCGACGAGACCAAGTAACTCGCAACCTTACAGCTTTACGATGCCCACGGATGACGCGCGTCGAGCGCTGTGTTGTTCGTGGGCTTTGCTCGTTTACGGGCAAATTTTCAACGTTTGCGGATTAGCTCTTGAAAATCTGGCGAGTTCGTATAGTTCTTGGCAAAGACCTTACGTTTCCCTTGCAAAAGCTCTAAAGTATCCTCTGCTCGATTCATCAACGCATTGGATGTGATTACGTGCGCAAGGCACTGGCACAACCTCATACCAAGCAGTTCCTCAAGTTCGCTGTCGTGGGTCTTATCTCCTTTGGCATCGACTGGGGTATGCTCATTGCGCTCGTCGAGCTGTTTCACCTCGACTTTTTGATGAGCACCACGGTCTCGTTTATCACGTCCGTCGTGGTCAACTACTGGCTCAGCATGAAGTATGTGTTCGACCACCGCGAGGGCATGAGCCGCAAGCGCGAGTTCACGATCTTCACCATCCTGTCGGTGATTGGCCTGGGCCTCAACGACCTATACATGTTTGTGGGCGTCACGTTTTTGAGCATCGGCTACCAAGCCATGAAGGCCATCGCCACGTTCCTCGTCACCTGGTACAACTACTTCAGCCGCCGCTTCTTCCTCGAGGGCGCACGGTCGTAGTCGATTCGCTATTTGCTTGAATGTATAACCGGTTGGAATTCCCATTCCAACCGGTTTTTTGTTTGCCGAGAGACCCGGCAACCCAATCCCATTCGCATGAAAAACGGGCGGCCCGGATGTTTGTCCGAACCGCCCGCTTGGTGCGCTATGTCGAGGTCATTAGCCTGTAACGTAATACCAGACCACGTTATCGCCGTTGGAGAGAACGTAGTTGCTGCACGCCGTCATGGGCGTTGCGCCGTTGACGGAGTACATCCAGCCGCTCGTGCCGCCGTACTGTTTCTCGGCCAAACCACCAATCGCGGAGACATACGTGCCGTACGACGAGCCGTGTGCGTTGACAGAAAGGCCCAGCGCGCACAGGGCATCGTAGACGGTAGCACCTTCGTTAAAGGTAAAGGAGCCGCCAGAAGACACAGGATTGCCCACAGCGCTCGATGTGACCGAAACCGTCACTGTTACGTAGCTGGACTCCTGCGAGCCGCTCTGGCCGCCCGAAGAGGCGTTTCCACCATTAGAGGATGAGGCTCCATCAGACGACTGGCCACCGCCCGAAGAAGCACCGCCAGACGCATTGGAAGCATCACCGGCTCCCGTATTTTGGGCAGCGGATTTATCGCCGGACTTCTTGCCGTCCTGGTCCTCGGACTTCTTGTTATCCGAGTTCTTGTCCGATTCCTTGTTTGAAGACTCGGAATCCTTGGAACTGGCCTCGCCCGTAGTCGTAGTCGAGCCAGACACCTTGGTGTCCTTGGTGACGACGCTCTCCCCCGTCACGGTCTGAATGATCCAGTCGATGGACCAGGCACCGCTTGCGGAAGGATGGACGAAACCCAGCGAGACGACGATCAGAATGGTGCACGCGGCAGTCAGGACGCCGAGGAGCGTCTTACGACGAGGGGCGGACGCCGCCGAAGCGGCGCCCTGTTGCTTTGCTTCGTCGAACTGAATGAACGAGGAATCTGGTTGCTTGGGGTCAGCGTCCTTGGATTTATTGGACACAGCCCTCACCTACCGACGTTTGGCGAACACGAACACGCCGACGATGGCGAGACCGATGACGCCGGCGGCAACGCCAACGATGGCGAGCGGGTTGGTGCCAGTCTCCTGCTCGGAAGCACCAGAGGGCTTCTTAGCAGTGGTCGTGGATGCAGCACCCGTATCGGACTTGGAATCGGACTTCTTGTCAGACTTCTTCTCGTCCTTCTTATCGGACTTATCGGAGTCCTTCTTGTCGGACTTGTTGTCCTTGGTCTCGGTCTTGGTCGACACCGTCGTCTTGGTCACCGGCTTCTGACCCGGGGCGATAGCGCCGCCGGCCTGCTGGCCCTTAGAGCCGGAGCCGGAACCCGTGCCAGCGCCGGCACCAGCACCAGAACCGTTGCCAGCGCCACCGTTGCCACCATTAGTGCCAGAACCGCCATTGCCGCCAGGGTTAACAGCATTCTTGGTCCACTTGGCATACAGCGTCAGATCGGCCGTCACCGGCGTACTGAAGTCATACGCCTGCGTGCAAGCCTCATCGGTGAACCAACCGCCGAAAGTGTAGCCATCGCGCGTCGGATCGGCCGGCTTGACCAGCTTGCCGTCGGCCGTAGCAACGAACTTAGTGTCGCAAGCAGACCCGCCGTTGGAATTAAAGGCAACCGTCCAAGACTCGACAGCCCCCAGCTTGAACAGAGTACCCGAATCATTGATGTAGTACAGGTTGCCAGATGCATCGGCAATGACCGGAGAGTCGCAGTGCTGGTAATGGCCAGCCGCATCATAAATCTGCGTCGCCTCTGCATCGCCGAGCGTATAGCGATACACGCCACCACCAGCAGAGTAGTTGACGTAATCCTTGCTATCCGCGCTGTTAACGGTGAAGTACACATAGGTCTTGCCGCCCTGAACACTCACCAGCGGAGTAGCAGCAATACCGTTAAATCCGGCCGGCAGTTCTTTACCGTCAGCAGCGGTGACCATCGTGGTCTTACCGGTCTTCAGATTATAGAGAGCCAGAGCAGAGCCAGTAGCCGTCTGCCCACCGACAATCAAGTTGTCGCCAGAGACCGCCGGGGCGCTCATGTTATTCGTAAGACCCAGGTCGACCGTCTTCTGCTCGCTTAGTACGCCCTTCGCCGAAAGCGAAATCACATGGAGCTTTCCATCGTGCGTCATCTGATAGAAGGTCGAACCATTGGACGGATCGGCGACACAGTCGGCGTTCGCGAGGGCGCCGAGCTTCATAGTCGAAACGACATCGCCCGTCGTCTTATCAATGCACTTAAGCGTGCCCGCGCTCGTAGGAACAATGGCGTACTTATCCGTCAGCGCAGCACCAGTCCAGTAATAGCCCTCGGCAGGGTCGATGTTCCGCCAAGAAACTTCGCCCGTGGCAATCTTAATGCGCGCAAAGGAGCCGTTGCCGTAGGTCGCGTTGTAATTCTCGTCATACGAAATATCGACCGAGCCTACATAGACGTACTCGCCGTCCGAAACGACGGTGCAGGAGCTCTGCGTCAAGTCCGTCAAACCAGGCGTCAGCCACTTGCAGATCAGCTTGTCTGCAGTAATCGCCTGGACCGCACCGCCGTTGAGCGGAACGATGATAAGGCCGTTGGTATAGATCGGACGAGAGGTGTAGCTCACCTTGGAGGCAAGCGGCGCAGAGGCAACCTTTTTGCCCGTGGACGAATCGATCTTAATGAGCTCGTTCTCGGTCGCGATGTACACAAAACCGTTAGCAATGACAGGCTCGCTGCAGTTGGCATACTGCTGGCCAGACTCGGCCTTCCAATCGAAGGCCCACTTAAGACCAGCGGCCTGCGCAGGCGTCTTGGCATCCGTTACGGTCGAACCGTTGCCACTGTTGCCGTAGCCGGCCCACTCGGCATCCCAATCAGGAGTCGTCGCACTCGGGTCCACGACAATCTTGTCGGGATCGGGCATGGCCGAATCGTCGGTGGTATAGGCAAACGTAACCTTATCGCCGCTCTTGAGCGTAATCTGATTGGCGCAGAGTAAGGAGGGCTCTCCATTGATATACAGATGCCAGTATTTATTGGTTGCACCATCATAGCCGTACGTCTTGCCTCCGAACGGCGAGTCGATGGAATTGAGGAACCAGTACTCACCGCTCTGGGAGCCGTTGTACGTAACGCCCTTTGCCTTCAGAACCGCTTCGATAAGGTTCTGGGCCGTAGAGCCTTCGGGCAGGGAAACATTGCTTGCCGAGCCCCAGCGAGTATTGTTGCCGTTGACATCGGGACCGATAACATCGACGGACCCAAGAACCTGACCGGGGAGGGCATCGGCGTCAGCACCATACATAAAGGTGACGGCGTCACCCTCCTGGAGCTTGTAGGCACCGGCGCCAACGTCGGCGAACTTGCCATTTACGTAGAAGCGCCAATGGCTATTGGTCGCAGCATCCCAGCCATAGGACTTACCATCGAACGGCGAAGTAATGCCGCTGAGGTACCAACCCCAAGACTCTTCTTTAGCATCGAGGGTAAGACCAGTCTGCTCCAGCAAATCCTTAGCAGTGGAACCAGCCTTGAGACTCGTCTGGCCCGTCGAGGCCCAAACCTGCTGCTTGCCGTCCTTGTCCTTACCGAGGACCTGAACGGAGGCATGGACGGAATCAGAGGGCAACTGGTCGCCCCAGCCACCGTAGAACCACGTAACGGTATCGCCAGCATGAATGGTGACATTGTCTGCCGTGAAGTCGCTCGACTTGCCGTTGATGAACAGCTGCCAATAGGTCGAATAATCGAGCGGCGTACCCAGCTCAACGCCGTTGTACTTAAGGCTCAGAATGAAGGAGCCCGCAGCAACGGCGTCGATGTCATTCGCCTCGAGCGCGACCTTCGTAAGGTCAAGTGCGCTCGAGCCGGACGTCACCACATACTGCGCGTTATCGACCCAAGTCTGAGTCTTGCCCTGGGCATCGCGACCAATGACGGTCACATTTGCGGCAAGCTGGTCCTTAACGACAGGGGACGAGCTACCAGCCGTATAGGCAAACTCAATCTTCTGCCCCTGGGTGAGCTTGACGCTGCTCGCGCCAACCGAGGAAGACGCGCCATCGACAAACAGCTGCCAGAAGGCATAAGTCGTCGGATCGTAGGCAAGCGTGCGGCCATCGCTCGGGGATGTGATGCTTTTGAGGTAGAACCCGTATGCCGTGTTCGGATCGTAGTCCGCCTTGAAGCCCGTCTTCTCCTGCAGCTTAATGAAGGCATCCGCAGCCGTCGCGCCCTCGTCGAGCTTGAGCTGCGTAGGTGCCACCCAGGTCTGAGCCTTGCCGTCGGCATCGGTGCCGATAATCGAGAACGAGACCTCGACTTGCTTCTTGGCGACATCGCCGGTTTCTGTCGGGCTCTCCGTCTGGACGGCAGCCACGGCGGCAGATCCTGCTTGGCCAGCGGATGCCGTCGAAGACTGCTCGCTCGCGGTAGGGTTCTCCCCCGTCGCCGAGCCCTCGTCGCCAGTTGCCGCCTCTGTTGTGGCGGCACTGGCTGCAGGCGCGCCCTCGGAATCCGAAACCTCGGCCTTACCCTGGTCGGCAGCACCGTCCGCGGCCCCCGTGCCCTCACTCGGTGTCGCAGCCTGAGCCACAGCCTCGGCAATGCCCTCGGCGCCCTCGGCCCACAGCTGAGCCGGCGTGGTGCCAAAGGCCATCGCGAAGGCCAGGAATGCCACCAGGCCGCGCTTGGCTACGCCGCGCGCAATTGCGCCACGGCGATGCGAGACGCGCTGGCGCTCGTCCACAAACATATCCATTTGCCTCCCATTGTCTGTACTTGGAGCGTTGCCTTGAGGTTGCCCCACGTCATCGCGCATGTTGCGCTCGAGTTCCCCCATCGGGGTCCCCCTTCCCTCCAGAGCCCTATGCACACCGGCGGCATACGCCGCAGCCGCATGCAAGATGGGAGGCGATCCGACTTAACCTTAACGACTCGGGCACGTCGTCCGATCTGCGACGCGAACATCCCGAGCCAAGAGGAATTACGGTTACTGGTACAGCCGGGGACTTGCACCCCGATTCTCCCAAACGCGCAGGAAAACCGCGCATTCGTGCGTCTCCGCACCACCATCTAGGCCATCGATTATTATCTTTAAAATGGTATCACGCAAAAGGGCCTCGCACGCAGGCGAAGCCCAAGGTAAAAGCTATTGTTTGCGATAGGAAAATGCGGTGACGGTCGCAGCCTCTAGTGCTTGCCGCCGTGACTGTTGAGCCAGATATTGCGGCCCAGCATAAGCGCCAGCACCAGCGCGCTCACGTAGCCCATAAAGCCAATGACTGGGATGCCAAACACAACCGGCTCGATGCGTGCGTAGTACACCACCGACGAACCGATAAACAGACCAGCGATCACAATTGCCATCGACATGCGGTCGATAATTCCGCCCAGCTGTCGCAGCGCCTTATCGCTGCTCATGATCTGCGTGTTTACCTTAAGCTGGCCGCGCGTGAGCATACGCGAAGCCAAGCCCAGATACTCGGCCGCCTCGAGCGAGCCTTTTGCCGCGCGATAGCTGCTCGCGGCAAGATCGCGTCCCATATCACGCACGCGCGCATAGGTGCTCTTCTCGTTTTTGATATGCGTCTGGATTATCTGGATCATGTTGACGTTGGGCATATACTCAGTCAGCAGGCCCTCGAGCGTCACCATGCCGCGGGCGAACATCGTTACCACGCTCGGCAGCTCAACGTCGTTTTTGCGCGCCAGGTTTAACAGCGAGGTCAAAAACTCGCCGATATCCAGATCCTTCAGGTCAAGGCCCGCAAAGTCTGCGACGATAAAGTCCAAATCGGACAAAAAGGCCGAATGATCGAGCTCAGCCGAGTCGCCGCGCGTCACGGCAAAGCGCATGAGCGAATCCTTGAGCTTGGGCACGTCACCCTCGGCCACGGCGAAAATCATGTCCTTGACGATACCGCGATCGTGACTCGACATGCGTCCGACCATGCCCAAGTCGATAAAGTAAACGATGCCGTCCTTGAGAATAATGTTTCCCGCATGCGGGTCCGCATGGAAAAAGCCGTCGTCGAGCACCTGCGTCGAGTAGTCCTCGACGATCGCGGCGCCGATCTTTTCCAAGTCATAACCCTCGGCTGCCAAACGCTTGGGATCGGCGATGGAGATGCCGTCGATGTAGTCCATGACCACCACGTGCTCGGTGCAAAGGTCCAGGTAGGATTTGGGACACGATACGCCATGCACGCTTTTGTGGAAGTCATAGAAATCGTTGAGGTTTTTGGCCTCGGCCAAAAAGTTGGTCTCCTCGCGAAACGAGGTCCACAGCTCTTCGACCACGCCGTGCAGGTCAACAAACTGGTCGGTGTTGACGAACTTGGAAACGATACGCACCACCGAGCGAATGATGTCGATGTCCTGCGCCATCACCTGCTGCGCACCGGGGCGCTGCACCTTAACGGCCACGTCCTCGCCGGTCACCAGGCGGGCGCGGTGCACCTGCGCGAGCGATGCGCTACCAAGCGGATTAGGGTCGATCGCATCGAACATCTCTCCCAGGCGCAGGCCGTATTCTTCTTCCAGACAACTGAGTACGACCTCGTACGGCACCGGCTCCACGTCGGACCGCAGACGACGCAGCTCGTCGCAAAAGCGTTGCGGCAGAATCTCGGACCGGTTGGCCAGAATCTGCCCCATCTTGACGAACATGGGGCCGAGTTCCTCGAGCAGGCGGCGCAAACGAACCGGCGTGAGGTTATCCCACACGCGGTACTTTTTGACCAGGCGAACAATCTGCCCGATGCGCTCGCGGCGACCCGCCGGCGTGAGCTGGTATTCTTCATCCGGCGCCATCGCGTCGGGCTCCTCGGGGACCATATCGACAGCGCGCGGCTTCTTGCGAGCGCCCGAGACGGCGGCATCGACCTCATCGACAACCGCCGCCTCGTCACCCAAGGGATCTAGATTGTTGTAATCGGTGGTGGAATCTGCCATCTGCGCTGCTACTCGGCCTCTTCGGTATCCTTCGCATCGTCGGGCTCAACGGACTCGACGGGCACCGAGGTCACGTTGTCCTCGACCGAATCGACGATGTCGCGCACATGGGCCAGGAAGGCCGTGCGCTCGGGGGCTGTCATGACGCGGACGCGAGCCAGAATGAGCTCGTCGAGCACGCGCTGGGCCGCGGTCTCGCCCTGCATGCCCAAGCGCTCGGTCAGATCGGAGATGGTACCGCCGGCCTGTTCGAACATGTCGGACACACTGCGGGCGATACCGGGGGCGCCTGCGTCCTTGCGCACCTGCTCGCCCTTGGTGTTAAGGTCGTCGAGAACCTTCTTGCTGCCCTCGACGGCAACGGCGGCGGCGCCGAAGCCCACGTTGATGGCGCCGTTAACAAGCTGATCGAGTTTCATAACCATGGTTGTCTCCAATCACAAACAACTGCATTGGCGTTCTTGTACCCAAGATTGAGTGAAAGCGACAAAGCGTTTAAGCGCTATTCGATCGACGGGAAATCCCTATCTCACGTTGTCGTTCATCGCGAAAGAGTTCTTCATGGCGCAGCTCGTGGTGTAGAGCACCTTGCCCAACAGGGCATCGGTCTCCACGCGCACGAGCTCGGCAAACTCCTCGTTGGCGCGTGCAAGCTCGGCAGGCACCTCGGCCTCGGGCAGAACGGCTACGGCAGCGTCGACGTCATGAATCTGCTTGTGGCCCATGCCGCCGACCTTCTCCTGATAATCCTCGACTGCGCGGCCGCACTCATGGAAGCGGACGTCGGCCAGCGCGCCGATCAGGCGGTTGGCCCAGTAGAAGTTTTCGGACGTCACGCGAGCCTGCGTGTCGGCAAAGTACTCGGGCATGGTCTCGACGTTGGCGTACAGCGGAACCAGCGCGTTAAACGAGTTGGAGCCAAAGGCCATCCACTGCACGGCGCGGTAGGCCGGATGCGCATAGGGGCGCAGCTGCAGCACAGCGAGCTGGCTGTTGCGGTTGATGCCGATGGGGCGATAGGCGCCACGCGTGGCGGGCGTGCCCTTGCTGCCGTAGCAGTCGTACTCCGTGCCCTGGTAGTGGCTCGAAAGCACGTACTTGATGTCCTCGATGGTCACCTTGCGCTCAGGCACGCGGCTCCAGGGGATGTCATCGCTCTCGGGCGTGTAGTCGGCCTCGGGACCGTCCCACACATCGCTGGGGTTAAGGCAGCGCTGCATATACCAGGCGCGCGGCGTGTTGTAGACGTGGTCGCTGTCGCTGTGCGAGCCAAAGGCCTCGCGCGGGTTAAAGACCGCGGCCGGACCGTCGCCCTCGACGCCCAGCGTCAGGTCCAGATGCCACTCGGCCATCCAGGAGCGCAGGTCGGCGGAGCACATGTGGTCGGCCTGGGCGCCCTCGGCGTCATCCAGGTCAAAGCTGTCGATACCCAGCTGGTTGGGCATGGTCACATAGGCGTCATCGGGCACGCGCTTGGCGATCCAGTGGTGGCCGCCGATGGTCTCGAGCCACCAGATCTCGTCCACGTCGCTAAAGGCGATGCCGTTGTTCTCGTAGGTGCCATAACGCTCGAGCAGGTCACCCAGAATGCGTACGCCGTCGCGGGCGGATTTGGCATATGGCAGCACCAGGGTCACCATGTCCTCCTCGCCCAGACCGCCGGGCTGCGCCGGAACATAGCCGTCCTCGTCCTCGTTGCCCTTGGCGGGCACGTAGTCGACGAGCGGGTCGGCGCCGCGAACGCGCTCGTTGGTGGTGAGCGTCTCGGTTGCGGACATGCCCACATTGAGCTCGTTGAAACCGGCCTCGGCCCAGATGCCGTGGCCCGGGACAACATCGGGGACGCTCGTGTAGCGCATGGGGTTATCGGGCAGTTCAACGGTCAGGTGACTCAGGACGCTCGTGTAGACGCGCGGCTGCTCGTCGGGATGCACCACACGCATACGCTTGGGCTCAAACACCCCGTTGGACGAATCCTCGTTGCGGGCGACCAACGTCGACCCGTCGTAGCTCGCGTTCTTACCAACCAAAATCGTTGTGCACGGCATGCGCATCCTCCTTGAGCGAAGAAATCAAACGATAACAGTGTATCGCTTCGGCGCAGAAAGGGCGAAACCACGGCGCTGGCAACCCCTGTGGTCAAAAAATGCCAAATATGAGTACTGTCACCAATTTAGTAACAGCAATTTTGCTACGTATGGGTGTCGAAAGTCTACATTTGTTCAAAAATTAGGGTAGCGCGCAGAGATGTGGTGTAAGAGGCGGGGAATGCCCCGCCTCCGCCCTTT
>ERZ894191.1420-NODE-1420-length-13437-cov-5.956359_pt1 | contig 13437 bp, 9 predicted proteins | sample MGYA00380282_ERZ894191 | MGnify/ENA primary metagenome ERZ894191 (study PRJEB32331, sample SAMN06328485) | human gut metagenome | biome: human gut microbiome; feature: stool | host: Homo sapiens | collected 2013-02-21 ...
ATTTTGACCAGTACCTCACCGGCCTTTGGCTCAGGGATTGGAACCTCCCGGAATTCAATGACCCCCGGGGCTGTCATAACCTGCTGCAGCATGCCTTTTCCTCCTCAACTCTTTTCACAGTACCACCGGGGGCCGCCAGCACTGATGAGTATGATGTTGCTGTTGGCGGTAAAGTCCCCGGTGCGGATGGCAAATTTTACTTGGCGTGTCAGTTCGTCCCGAAAGTAGGGATGGCCGACCACCTGGCAGGGCAGCTCAGGTGGAAAACATGCCTTGAACTCCCGCTCGCGGCTGGGACTCACATCCAGGGTGGCCTGGCTCAGAATGATACCCTCCACACTGAAGTGCTTGAGCAGCTCCTTGAGCACATCTACCGCTGTGGGGACGTTTTCCGCCAGTGAGAGGTCGATTACCCTGGTGCTGTCCGGGATAGCCAGACCGGCGTCAGCGATCAGCAGCCGGTCGGTGTGTCCCATCCGGGCCAGTTCGGCCGCAATATCCCGGTTCAGGATGCCAGTCTCCGTCATAATACCACCCTCCCCCTATTTGCGGTCGTAGCAGCTCATGAGCAGCTCATACATCTCTGGAATGGTGGCGACACGGGGATTGTTGGCATAGTCGCCCAGTACCTGGCCGCAGTCTGCAATCTCCCGGATATCCTCTTTGGTCACGTTCAGCTCCCGGAAGTTGATCCAAAGGCCGATCCTCTTAAGGAAGCAGTCAATGGCATCGCAGCTTCTCTCCGCGGCCACAGCATCGCTCTCCCGCTCCAGGGAGGGTTCGAAGATCCGGCCTACCGTGGCGAACTTGTGCTCAGCGGCGGGATAGGTATACCGGGTAAAAGCGGGATAGAAGACTGCCAGAGACTGGCCGTGGGTGACATGGGGACAGTGGCCGCCGATCTGCATGCCCAGGCCGTGGGGCAAAGTGACACCGGCGGATGCGTTGGTGAGTCCGCCCAAGGTGTCGGCCCAGGCCATCTGGCTGCGGGCCTCCAGGTCGGAGCCGTCGGCCAGCGCCCTGGGGAGGTATGCGGCGATAATACGGATGGCATCCAGGGCCATGCACTCCACCAGCGGGTTGGTGTTGACGGAGAGATATGCCTCAAAATTATGGCAGAAGGCATCAAAACCGGTCTGCGCAGTTACGCTGGCGGGCAGGGAAAGGGTAACCTCGGGATCTACAATGGCTGCGCGGGGGAAAATATTCTTGTTCCAGATAGCGCTTTTGTCCTTGGCACTGGTCTTGGTAATGACGGCACATGGGGTGGTCTGGCTGCCGGTGCCGGCGGTCGTGCTGATGGCCAGAATGGGCAGCGTCTGCTCCGTTGGGCCTGCGGTGTGGCAGTTGTAATCCCAGGCGGTACCGGGATGGGTGGCCTCCACAGCGATGGCCTTGGCGGTATCCATGGAGGAGCCGCCGCCCAAACCGATCACCACATCCACCCCCTCGGCCTTTGCCAGCTCCGCTCCTCTGGTGACCAGTTCAGTGGTTGGGTTTGGGATCACGCCGTCATAGTGCACACAGGCCACACCTGCGTCAGACAGGCTTTTTTTGACCTTGGCGTACAGTTCTGCCACCGCAGGGAACTCGGGGACGGTCACCAGCATGGCCTTTTTCCCATAGCGGGCAGCAAGGGCCCCCGCCTCGGTGACGCGGTCGGCGCCGAAGATGATCTCGGTGGGGGCAAAATAATCAAAGTGCTTCATTTCATTCACTCCTTTTGATTTTGTTTCCAGAGAATTGGGCTCCGGCACAAGCAGGCTGGGTGCTGGGCAGTAAATGCCGGAGGGGGTACACTTCGTTTCCGCAAAAAGGGCCCGCAGGAGCAGGGCGTGTGGCTCTGTCCTGCGGGCATGGTATCAGAGGGCTGCCCTTTTATTTGGGGTAGTACTCGTCCACGTTCTCCTTGGTCAAGATGGTAACGCCGGTGTCCACGTTCTGGGGCAGCGCCTTGGCGGACAGGCCGTTGGCCTCGGTATAGAGGAACATCATGCTCCAGAAGCCCATGTTATACATCCCCTGGGCAACAGTGGCGTCAATCTCACCGTTTTTCACTTTGTCCAGCACGGTGGTGTCCACGTCGAAAGCCAGCACACGCAGATCTTTGCCGGACTCAGCCACGGCGGTAGGGCCAGCGGTACCGGCGATACCGTCCACGCAGAACAGGCCTACCAGGTCATCGTTGGCCTGCAGGGCCGCCGACATGTTGTCGGTGGCAGCGGTGGTGTCTCCGGCGTCGTTAACCTTCACGATCTCGATGCCAGGGGCGTTTTCGGCGCACCAGGCCTCAAAGCCCTGAACACGGCTTTCGCTGTTCTCGGCGCCCACGGTATAGAGGACGGCAATCTTACCCTCCCCTCCGCACAGGGGTACCAGGTACTCGGCGGCAATGCGGCCGGCTTCGGAATTGCCGGTGGACAGGTAGGAGGAGCGGTCGGAGGTGGGAGAGTCGGAGTCAAAGCACACCACGGAGATCCCCTGTTCCTTGGCAGAGTTGATGGTATCCGCCAGGGCGGTGGAGTTCACGCAGGTGACTGCGATGCCCTTGGGACTCTGGGCAATGACCTGCTCCAGAACAGCCACCTGACCGGCCACATCAGAGTCGGTTTGGCCGGTATACTTGGTAGTAACACCCAAGGCGTTTCCAGCATCCTCCATGCCCTCAAAGCAGTGCTTCCAGTAATCGATGCCGGACAGGAAACTGACCATGTAGTACTCGTCGCTTTCGTTGCCGACGAACGCTCCGGCCGAAGCCTGCGTGCCATCCCCTCCAGCGTTGGGGGAGTCTTCGGGTGCTTCGGCCGGGGAGCAGCCGAACAGGGACAGGGAGAGCGCCAGTGCAAGAATAAGTGCCAGTGCCTTTTTCATTGTGGGTTCCTCCTTTTATTTTTCTTGGCGGTATTGCCTGCGCCCGCGCCGGGCGCCGGATCACGGATTACGGCCGCAGGGCAGGTTTCCTGCGCCCCAGGCCCAGCATGCGCTGGAGGAAGCTGTTGCCGCTTTTTCGGTGGCTCATATAGTCGATGGTAACGGCGATGACCAGGATAGCGCCCTGGACGAAATCCTGCCAGTAGACGGACACATTCATCATAACCAGGGCAGAGTCCACAATCTTCAGCAGGAAAATGCCGAGAAATGTGCTCAGGATACCGCCCAGGCCGCCGGTCATGGAGGTGCCGCCGATGACCGCGGCAGAGATAGCGGTGGTTTCCGCGCCCTTGGACAGCTCAGGGGTGGCAACATTGAAGCGTGCGAGAGAAAGGATACCGGCCAGTGCTGAGAGCAAGGCGATGACCACATAGACGAAGATCTTGACCCGGTCTACATTGATACCGGAGAGCTTGGCGGCATTTTCGTTGCTGCCCACATAGTAGATGTTACGGCAGGCATTGGACTTCTTGGTAAAGATGAGGGCCACCACGGTGACCAGCAGGAAGATCAGGAACAGCACGGGGATGCCGAATACATCGCCGGTGGCCAGAAAGCGGAAGCTGTCCGGCAGATAGCCGGACACCGACAGGGGGGAGCCAGTGGTGATTATGTAGGCCACACCGCGGGAGAGGTTCATCGTGGACAGGGTGACGATGAAAGGCGGCAGTCCCACCTTGCTGACCATAAAGCCGTTGAACAGTCCGCATATGGCTCCCGCAGCCAGAGCAGCCAGGCAGGCCACCCAGATGTTGACCCCCATCAAAGCCATCTGGCCGGCAATGACGCACGTCATGGCGGCCACGCCGCCCACGCTCAGTTCAATGCCTCCCAGAATCAGAGCCAGGGTCAGTCCGATGGAGAGCAGGCCGTCGGTGGCCACACTCAGGGCGATGCTCTTCATGTTGGAGGGCTGGATGAACTTTGGATTGACGATGGCCACGATGGCCACCACAAGCAAAATAATGAGAAATACGCTCATCTCGCGCTGCCGGAGCAACCGCTTCAAAAGCTCCGGTCCCGTCCGCTTTATCTCGCTCTTCTGTTTCATTGCCGCAACTCCTTTTCCGCAAGCTGCTCGCCGGAGGCAAGCTTCATGATATTCTCTTCCGTCACCTCTTCGCCCTCGAGGAAGCCCGCCAAGCACCCTTCGTGCATGACTGCCACCCGGTCGGACACGCCGATGACCTCAGGCAGCTCACTGGATACCACAATCACACCGACGCCGCTCTCTGCCAGTTGACGCAGAAGCGCGTGGATCTCCCGCTTTGCACCCACGTCAATGCCGCGGGTGGGCTCATCCATGATGATGACCTTTGGGGCCAGAGAAAGCCACTTCCCGATCAGGCACTTCTGCTGATTGCCGCCGGACAGGCTGCTGATGGGGTATTCAATGCCCGGAATTTTGATGGCCAGTTGCTCTACAAATCGGTTGGCCAAGCTTCGCTCCAGCTTGTCGTCCAGCCAAATGCCATGGGAGACTCCCTTCATGTTGGCGCTGGACATATTGTTTTTGATACTCATCTCCAGAAACAGGCCCTGGGTTTTGCGGTCCTCGGTCAAGTAACAGATGCCTGCATCCACAGCGTCACGGTAGGTGTGGAAGGCACAGGGCCTGCCGTTGAGCACTACCTGGCCGGAACGGATGGGATCAATGGCGCACAGACCGCGCATAACCTCGCTCCGTCCCGCGCCCACCAGCCCGGCAAAACCCAGGATCTCCCCCCGCCGCAGGGCAAAACTGACTTCGCGGAAGATACTGCCGGTGAGGCCGTTGACCTCCAGAACCGGATCGTCCGCTGCGATACAGCTGCTCTTGGTTGGGTAGAGATTTCCCAGCTCACGGCCCACCATAGCGCGGATGATATCGTCTGCACAGATATCTCCGGTGTCCATGGTAGTGACATAGGTACCATCCTTGAACACAGTGACCCGGTCGCAGATTTCAAAGATTTCCGCCATGCGGTGGGAGATGTAGAGAATGCTGATTCCCCTACCGCTCAATTCCTTTACCAAATCAAAGAGCCGGGCAGTCTCCTTTTCCGTGAGGGAGGAGGTTGGCTCATCCAGAATCAGCAGCTTGCAGTTGAGTGAAACCGACTTCGCAATCTCAATGATCTGTTGTTCAGAGACAGTCAGCTCACTGACCAGCGCGCTGCTGGGAAAATTGGCGTTGAACTGCTTCAGAACCATGTCGGCATCCGCCCAGAGGCGTTTGAAATCAATCATTCCCCCCTTGTGGGGCAGACGCCCGATGAAGATATTCTCCGCCGCCGTCAGGTGGGGGCACAGGCTCAATTCCTGATGAACAAAGCCTATGCCGATATCCTGGGCTTCTTTGGGACTCCTGGGGGCAATAGGCGCGCCTTCAAACAAGATCTCGCCCTCCGTGGGCGGAAACACGCCGCCGATGATGTTCATGAGGGTAGATTTCCCGGCACCATTCTCGCCGCACAGCGCGTGAACCTCGCCAGGCCGCACCTGGAGCTGTACCTGATCCAGCGCCCGGGTTCCGGGAAAGACCTTTGTCACACCCCGTACCTCCAACCGATACTCGCTCATACAGCCTCCTCCTGTTCTTTTGTCAGCGATAAGCCCCCCTGCCTCAGCAGGGTCTTCAACTGAATGGCCGCCGCGCCGATTGCCGTCCCATACTCACCCAGATTGGACACCCGCAGCTTGACCCTGCGCCCGGCAAAGCGCATCCGGCGGATCTTGACCACTTTTTGGATCTGTTCGATTAAAAGCGACTCATTTGACATTCCGCCGGCCAGTACGATCTTCTCGGGATCCAGCAGATTTATGTAGCTGGCAATGCCGATGCCGATGTATTCTCCCGCCCTCCTAACCAAGTCCAGTGCGGCCACATCCTGCTCCCGGGCGGTAGCGAACACGGTCTTGGCCTCCACCCGCTCAATATTGCCGCCTGCCAACTCCAGAATACGGGTTTTGACTCCGCTGGAAATCAGGTTACGGGCCTGCTGGGCGATCGCTCGCCCGGAGGCTACCGCCTCCAGGCAGCCGTTGTTGCCGCAGGTACACAGCGGCCCATCCTTCTCCACCGTGATGTGGCCCAGCTCCCCTGATGTCCCAGAGGCACCGACGCACAGCTCTCCGTTTTCAATGGCCGCTGCGCCGATGCCATAGCCAAGGTTGATGCAGATAAAATAGTGATACCCCACACCTGAACCAAAGAATTGCTCCCCCAGCGCCATAGCCCGGTTGGAGTTCTCCAGCCGCATAGGCCAGCGGATACTGGTCCGTTGTAAAAGCAGCCGCCCCAGCGGCTCCAAAAGCGCTACATCCTCCCAATGAAAATTAGGGGAAAAGAGTACCCTTCCCTGGTCCAGGTCCAGAATCCCCGGCACACCCACCCCAACACCCAGGACCCGGTGGAGCGGGATACCGCTCTCGCGCAATAGCTGGTCAATCAGCTCTGCGGCGGTCTGAATGACCGCGTCGGCATCTTCCGGTACCGGAATGGGACGATTTGCCTTTGCAACAGGCATTCCATTGAGATCCATCACAAGCGCCCTCAGCACGGTTGGAGCAAAGTCGATCCCGACGCTGTAATAGCAGTCCCCAGCAAACTCATACATTTCGGGGCGCTTTCCGGACGCGCCCTCCTGCCTCCCACAGGAGCGTACAATACGGTTGTCCAACAACTCATCTGTGATCTTGATTGCGGTCGGCAGGCTCAGCCCCGTCCGGCGTGCGATCTCAGCCTTGTTGATAGCGCCTCTCTCCCAGATTGTTTTCAGCACCAGCCTCCGGTTCATCAAAGCTAAAGTGAATTTATCAACACGCACGTGAAAACTCCTTTTCCTCTGCCCATTCCCCTTTAAAATACCCCCAACGCTCTTATCCTTTTATACTAAGTTAAGTTAACTAACTTAACGAGGCAATTGTAGCGCTATGCATAAGAAATGTCAATCCCTCTTTTCTATTTTTGGCGTTTCGAATGATGCATCTGAAAACCTTTTGTATATTATACCGAAAGGTTTTTGAATATAGCATAAAATCAGGGGCGGCATTTTAGCAAAAATGCCGCCCCTGGTCTGATCCGCCGGAATCAATAGTAATGCTCAAGTCTTGGCACCCGCCAGCCGTTGTAAGAGATAATATGGGCCGCCCCAATGGCCGTTCCATAGTCGCCGCGGGTTCCCAAACGGAGCGTCACATGGCGTCCCGCCTGCCGCATCTGCCGCATTTGCATACTATGGGCTACCCGGTCGAAAAACAGCGGACCGTTTTTTGTCAGGCCTCCGCACAAAACGATACAGTCCGGATCCAGGATATTGATCGCCATGGCCAGTCCGATTCCGATATAGTCAGTAGCCTTGTCCACAATCGAAAGGGCTACCGCGTCTCCCTTGGCCGCCGCCTCAAAGACCAGCTTGGCGTCAATCCGCTCCGATACGCCGCCACACCGCTCCCGCAGGCTGGTAGGGAGACCACTGCAAACGGCGTCTCTGGCCTGCAGGGCAATGGCCTCACCGGAAGCTACCGCCTCCAGGCAGCCGGAGTTTCCACAGGCGCAGAGCGGACCGTCTTTGCAGACGGTGATGTGTCCCAGCTCACCGCTGGTGCCGCTGCTGCCGTAGTAGAGCTGATTATTCTGCATCAGAGCTGCACCGATACCGTGTCCAATGTTGACACATAAAACGGTATGGGTGCCGCTCTCTCCGCCATCCCCGCGCCAGCCACTCTCCGCCAGTGCCAGTGCCCGATTGGCGTTTTCGACCAACACGGGGTAGGACAGTCGGCTCTGAAGCCAGCTCTGAAGCGGAATATCGCTCCAGCCAAAGTCCGGGGAGAAGAGAATATGCCCGGTATCCCGCTCGATGAGGCCGGGCATCGCCATCCCCACTCCGGCCAACCGATCCAGTGCAACTCCGGATTCCAGCAGACTGCTCTGAATCCGCTCGCACAACCGGTCCACAAATGCTTCAACAGGCTGGACCTCCCCCGTTTCCACCATGGTTCCGTATACTACCTTCTGCGCCAAATTCATCAGCACCAGCCGTATGGTCCCACGGCCAATATCCACCCCCATATAATATTCGCTTTCGGGCACCACGCTTAACAATTCCGGCGGTTTTCCGCCGCTGCTCTTTCCCTTTCCCACAGCTCTCACCAGACCGCGGTTAATCAGATTTTCCGTGATGGTCATGACGGAGGGAAGGCTCAGCCCAACCCGTTTTGCAAGCGCAGCACGGCTGATGGGGCCCTCCAGAATGATCGTCCGCATAACGTTGCTCTTATTGGTGGGAGCTGCCCGATAGCGGTCGGCCCACGGGGTTTTGGGCATAGTGATACCTCCTTTTTTTACTACTTTTCTAAAGTATATCGCATTCAAATATATATCACAAGTAAACCGCACCATTTTTTGCAGATCAAGACGATTGACAATATCTCAGCCGTGTTTTAAAAACCGTTCTACCAAAAGTCTACCAGAAATGCCTTGGAATCCTTTGGGTTCCAAGGCGTTTTCACTTTTCCCTCTCCCGTATTGTCTACCAAACATCTACCATAGCAACCTTTTGATTCTGTTTCCCCGCCTTTTATATCTCTATCCCCCGAAATGTGCATTGTTTCCTCCCCTGAAAGGGGCGTCATACGCCCCTCTGGCTCAAAATTCAGAAGGAGGAAATCCAAATGAGAAACCTCAAGCGGGCTCTCAGCCTGGCTCTGGCGGCGATCATGCTCATCGGCATGATGGTTGTCTCCGCCAGCGCTGCGGGCTTTGACGACTTCTCCGACAAGGATGAGATCGTCAACAAGGATGCCGTTTCCATGCTCACCATTCTGGGTGTGATCAACGGCAAGGAAGATGGGTCTTTCTTTGACCCCGCGGGCAATGTGACCCGTGCCGAGATGGCGAAGATGATCGCCACCGTCCTGAATCAGGGCGCCGATGTGGACGGCCTGTATGTCGGGATGAACACCGGCCTGACCGACGTGAAGGGCCACTGGGCTGAGAGCTACATCAACTACTGCTACAGCCTGGGCATCATCGCCGGCCGCGGCAACGGCAAGTTTGACCCCGCCGCTACCGTTACCGGCAACGAGGCCGCCAAGATGCTGCTGGTGGCCGCCGGCTACGACGCGCAGCTCGAGGGCCTGACCGGTGCCGACTGGGCCATCAAGACCGCCTCTCTGGCCTCTACCCTGGGCATCTTTGACAACCTGAGTGTAGCTACCTCTGATCCTCTGACCCGCGACAACGCGGCGCTGCTGATCTACAACGCTCTGGACATCGAGATGATTCAGAAGTACGAGAACGGCTATGCCATCGCCTTCACCGACCACCGCACCCTGCTGAGCGCCAAGTACGGTGTTTACAAGATTGAGGGCGTGGTTGTCTCCAACGAGGAGGCCGCGCTGAACAACACCGACAGCGACTTTGCCTCCGCCAAGGGCAAGACCACCATGGAGAACGTGAAGGTCTACGCCTCCACTACCTCCAACACCACCACCGGCGAGTACGAAGAGGTGAAGGGCCAGGTCGTGTTCAACGTGTCCACCACTGCCGACATGCTGGGCAAGACCGTGACCATGTACGCCAAGAAGACCACCGTTCTCTCCAACTCCACCGTGCTGGGCGTGTACCTCGATGATGCCAGCAACGTGGTCAAGACCACCGCTGACACGCAGGGCACCATGAAGGACTTCCTGAAGGGCACCGGCCTGTCCACCGACAAGGACACCGCCTACTATGTCAACTACGGTGTGATGGACAGCGAGGCCGACGCCACTAAGGCGCTGGGCTTTGACGCCAAGACCGGCCGCTTCACCAACGTCAACGGCAAGACCAATGCCTATGGCGTGGAGATGACCGCCATCGACAACGACGGCGACGGTATTGTTGAGTACGTCCTGTACCTGCAGGAGACTCTGACCCAGGTCATCGCCAAGAGCGACTCCAAGGAGACCACCACTCTGAACGCCTTCAACAAGAACAAGGCCATCGACAACGAGAACATCGTGACCGACGCCAACCTGTCTGAGGGCGATCTGGTTCTGGTTGCCTCTTACGGCGGCAAGTACCATGTCTCCACCCCCAACGTTGTGACCGGCCAGATGGAGTCCTACTCCTCCAGCAAGACCAAGGAGCAGACCATCACCGTGGGCGGCACCGAGTACCACCCCTCCTACATCCAGTACAAGGCTGACACCGCCGACAACACCTATGAGTTCGACGTGCTCAAGTGCGACAACGGCGGCGTGGAGTTCGACTCCGACTACGACTTTATCCTGGACAGCAACGGCAACGTCATTGCCTACCGTCCCTCCGAGCAGGGCCTGTACGACTACGCCCTGGTTCTGGACTCCGGCTATGAGCCCGGTGCCTTTGCCTCCGACGCCTCCGGCAAGATCAAGGTCCTGCTGGCCGACGGCACCGAGGGCGTCTACACCCTGAACTTCTCCGCCTCCGCCAAGAACGTGGGCGAGCAGGTTGCCGGTGCGGTTTCTAGCACCACCTACAGCAAGAATCAGGGCATTCAGGAGCTGAAGGGCTTCCTGGGCACCTCTGACTCCGACAACTCCGCCACCGCCCCCTGGCAGACTGCCATCAGTGGCGCCGGCGCCTTTGCTCACAAGGATATCGATGCAAGCGGCGGAAACCCCAACGCCGCCGACTACAAGGACGGCCGCGCTGCTGGCTATGTCATCGCCTACTCCCTGAACGATGACAATGTGCTGACCATTAAGTCCATCGTGGGCAGCAACGACGAGGTTTCCGTGGTGACCGACGTCTTCAACCCCGCCGACGTGAAGCAGGGGACCATGAGCAGCGCCTATGAGACCGGCGCCGCCCGTATCCGCTACAACAGCAACAACAGCCAGATCACCGTAGACAAGAACACTGTGGCCTTCTATTATGACAACAGCACTCCCAGCGATATCACCTACGGCGTGGCTGTCGGCTACAATAAGATGGCTCATGTGGATAACAACAAGATTGTCTCCGCCCGCTTCCTGGACAGCAAGTCCACCCTGGCCTCCACCGTGCTGTTTGACGCCAAGGGCGTGGCCGTGGAGAAGGACTATGCCTTCGTTCTGAGCCGCAGCAGCGTGGACAGCAAGTATGCCACCCTGAACGTGGTTCTGATGGATGGCACTGTGACCACCCTGAAGATCACCCGCAGCGACTACAACAGTATCTTCAACACCTCCAACGATTTCAGCATTCCCTATGCCTACACCACTGACGGCAACGGTGTTTCCGACCTGACCAAGCCCAACTTCTCCAGCGATGGCAACCAGGCCAGCAACCTGGAGATCGTCCGCGGCTATGCCCGTCAGTTGCGCACCGGCACCGTGGCCCTCTACACCAACAAGACCATGACCAACCTGGTTAACGGTACTTACGGCGACGGCACCTTCACCTACGAGAACAACATCTGGAACGTGGAGGACGTGGACAACAGCTATGAGAAGGCTCCTGTCGGCTCCTTCTCCGAGAACGTGGGCCGCGAGGTTGTCATGGTCATCGACAGCGACAAGAACATTGTCCGCGCCGCCTACATCCTGAGCACCCTGGACGGCGTGTACGCCGGTCAGATCAGTGTCGCTACGGCCGCTGAGACTGGTGTGAATACCAACAGCACCAAGCTGGCCACCGCGACCGTGACCAAGCCCGCCGGCGGCACCGGCGCCCTCACCTACGAGTGGTTCAAGTGTGATGACGCGGCCGGGAGCAAGCCTGTCTCCCTGAAGAACGATGCCAACTACACGGTCAGCTCCTCTGGTGTCACCAGTGTCCTGAATGTGAAGGCTGGCGTCCTCACCGCTGGCGATCACTACTTCAAGGTCGTGGCTACTTACACTGAGACCGGCAAGGTTGCCACCACTGCTGACGGTGTGGTGAAAGTGACCGTAGCCGCCGCCCCTGCGGCTGGCAGCCTGACTCTGAAGCTGCCCAACGCCAACCAGTTTAACGCTGCTTCCCTGCTGGTCAACTTCAAGGCCGGTAACGAGATTACGGTTGGCACCGACAAGTGGTACACCGGCATCAGCGCGGGCGACACCGTGAAGATCATCTCCACCGACTTCGTTGTGGGCTCTTATTGGGCCATCCCCGGTATCGCTGCCCCCGTCAAGATCACCTCCGCCAATGAGCTGAGTTTTGCGATGCCCGGTTCCGACGTCACCCTGGACAAGACCGCAGAGGTGGTTATGGTCCACGCTGGTGACGGCGTGACCGTGAAGGATACCAGTGGCAGCGGCGCTCTTCTGGTCGGCAAGAACGACTCTGCCTATGTCCCCACCAGTAAGACCCTGCACATCACGGTCGATGCTGGTAACGGCACCGGCGTCATTCGGGCGAATAGTGCGGATACCCACTGGGCTCTGGCTGCGAATGCCACCGCTACCAACAACACCGTTGCTCTCACCTCTGTGCACGGTGACCTGTACCTGATTCCCGCCGCGGTTCTTACAATTACCGATGTCAAGGCCTACGACGGTATGGACAACCAAGCCACTGAGATTACACCCAGCGGGTCCTATGTGGCTACTGGCGTAAGCATCTTCTTGGAGTCCGACGCCAACACCGATACTAATGTTATCAAAAACGGCGGAACTCAGATTCCCGGCAGCACCGCCGCCAATGGTACCAATAAAGCCACCGCTACACTTGCTATGCCCGCCACCGGCGCCACTATCACATTTGCTGCGCCGTAACCAAGAACGTCAACTGTATAAACATCCCCCCGGGCTTATGCCCGGGGGGATGTTCTATTTCACCGCGAAATAATGGTATTTGGTGCCGCTGTAGTTCATATAGGAGCGGTTCCGGCTGTCCTGGGTAACGGCGAAGCCGCTGGCCTGGATCTGGATGGCGGGCGTGCATGGTCCGTTGATGTCCTGATAGAACACTGGCCAGCCGTCTACCGCCAGGCCGCCGCTGATGCTTTCGCCGCCGTTGCTTCCATAGCGGTTGCCAAGCGCCATCTCCACCAGAACCGCCCTGGGCCGGAATCCCAGGTGAATCGTGCGACTGGCGGCATTGTCGCCGGTATAGGCTCCTGTGCTGATCTCGGCCTTCTCCCGTTCCAGCCGCTCCGCCTGGGCCTTGGCGGCCCGCATGCCTGTGTCGATCCTGGCAAAGTCCTGATTGAAGTCCGTCCGCAAAAAGCTGTCGGACGGCTCCCATTGGTGCAGTTGATAGTGTTCCGTATAATTTGCCATATTTTTTACATCTCCTCCCCACGTAGGGACACCCCACTATCCGCCGCATGCCCAAACCCGGACAGTCTACAGCCGTGTTTGGAGATTCCGTCTACCAAATGTCTACCACCTGAGGCCCTGAAACCCTTCTGGTTTCAGGGCCTCAGCCCTTTTTCCCTGTCAGGATTGTCTACCAAATGCCTACCAAGTAAACCTTTCCATGCCTTCACCGAGTTTTTTAGGTGAAAACGAGCAGATATTTGTACCTATTTCTCCTTTGTAAGGGGCGTCATACGCCCCTCTGGCTCAAAATTCAGAAGGAGGAAATCC
>ERZ894191.1436-NODE-1436-length-13289-cov-47.875170_pt1 | contig 13289 bp, 12 predicted proteins | sample MGYA00380282_ERZ894191 | MGnify/ENA primary metagenome ERZ894191 (study PRJEB32331, sample SAMN06328485) | human gut metagenome | biome: human gut microbiome; feature: stool | host: Homo sapiens | collected 2013-02-21 ...
TGGAAGAGAAGTTGCTAAGATTATGGGAATGGCAGAACAGACGATTTATACCAAAAGAAACCGTTTGAGAAAAAAATTAAAAAATTTATCAAAAATTGAATAATTATGGCGTTTTTCGTCGGCTATTTAATAGGCAGGTAAATTTTGCCAGTGTACTTTGACAACCTCATACCAGCATTACAGGTACGTTCCCGTAAGTAGAAGCGTGGCAGGAAGACGCGAGGACAGATGAAAAGGGCATGGAAGAAATCAGACCAGAAAGTGAGAGGCAGAGTTCTTTTGTGGCGTTTTTGTTTCGAGCGAACAATCTTTAACTGGAACAAGGACCGTGGCGGTCTTTTGCGAAGATCACTTACGAGGGGATAATGATACATAGGAACTGCCAGAAAGCAGAAGATGGACTTTGGGTTGTAATCAGCAAGACCTTTAGAAAATCCATGAGCGGTGCGATGCCAAGCATCCGCCTGTAATGTTCCCGTAAGGCAAAGGGGGAGTCAAGGACAAATACAATGCCAAAAATCAAAAGTATAAGAAATCAAGGAAGAATGTGTCGTTGATATCAGATACATGCGGCTGTAGGGAGTGATTCCTTTACAGCCGTATTGATGTGGTATCAGCAGACATATCAGGTAACAAACTATGTATTACAGAAAAGAGTATTTGACAAGGGCGCATCGGGAGATTGATACGATCTTCCGGGTGCTGTTCCCGGAACATGGGATGGCAGTAAGGGAAGAACAGATCCTGTTATGCCATGAAATGCTGGATAACCTGCTGGGAAGAAATATAGCACTGTGTGACGCAGGTGTCGGCATCGGGAAAACGTATGCCTATCTGGTGGCTTGTGTTCTGATGAGAAAGTATTCTCTTCTTGCAGACGGATATTCCCCATATGAACAGCGACCAGTCGTGATATCTACCTCCAGCATTGCACTCCAGAAAGCAATTCTTACGGAATATATCCCTTTTCTCTCCCGGATTCTTCAGGAGAACGGGACGATTCAGTCACCGATCAAAGCTGTCATCCGCAAAGGGAAAGAGCATTTTGTCTGTGATGAGAGATTAGAGCAACGAATCGTTGCAATCAAAGAGAAAAATAAAAATGCATTGCAGAAAGAAGCACTGCTGTCTCTGAAAGAACACTATGATATGGATGAAGTGTCCGGATTAAGCGGATTTGACAGAAGGATGGTAAGCGTACCAAAGTTCTGTTCAAGGGAATGCCCGAAAAAAGGTTCCTGCAGGTATCAGCAGTATCTGGAACATTCCAGAGATGATGAAATGTTCATCCAGATCTGCAACCATAATTATCTGCTGGCAGACGGCTATCACAGACTGCAGGATTACCGCCCGTTACTAAAAGACTACCGGGCATTGATCGTAGACGAAGCGCATAAACTGCCGGATGCGGCAAAGCAGATGTTCGGGAAGAGCCTGTGTTATGACGATATCCGGGAGATCTGTTTTTATCTTGGGAAAGAATATCAGGGACCGGAGATAAGAAAACTGTCCGGGACGATCCGGATGGTGCTGGATGTGATCGGAGAAAACCACAGAACCAGATATGGGTTAAAAGAAGAATTTTACATGACAGAAGAGTGTGCCATGTATTTATATGAAGGGATACAGACCATGAATAAGATCATAGAAAAATTAGAAAAGAAGATTCCGAAGTGGATCAGAAACAAGCTGGAAGAAACCAGAAGTGTGCTGGAATGCTTTTTTCATCAGGATAAGAAGTATGTGCTGCATCTGAAACAGGATCAGGAACATCGGATCATATTGTGTGCCTCTAGCAGACGGATTCCACAGTATCTTGACCAGATGTTGTGGAGCAGGGGAATAGGAGCAATCCTGACAAGCGGAACGTTAAAAACCGGACAGGGATTTTCCCATATCCGAAAGATGACGGGATTACAGAAAGTGCAGAGGGTACGTGAATATGTGGCAGACTCTCCATTTGAATATCAAAAGAATTGTCTGTTATATCTGCCAAAGGATCTGAAAAAGTGCAGAAGGGGAAGTCAGGAAGAAGCAGAGATGATAGCGGACCATATCCATTCGTTGATCTGTTCGACTTACGGACATACACTGGTGCTGTTCACATCCTATCACTTGATGGGAAATGTATATCAGATGTTGCGGGATGAGATACCATTCCCGATGATTGGAGTGTGGAGACATTCCCCGGAAGAAATCACGAGATTTAAACAGACAGACAATGCTGTCCTTTTTGCAGCCGGATCTTGCTGGGAAGGAGTAGATTTTCCCGGAGATATGGTATCTTCGCTGATTATCGTAAAACTGCCATTCGCTGTTCCAGATCCCATCAGTGAGGCACAGAAGAAAGAATTTGATTGTCTGAAAGACTACATTCAGGCAGTGATCGTTCCGGATATGCAGAAAAAACTAAGGCAGGGGTTCGGACGTGCGCTCCGCACAGAGACAGACACCTGTGTCGTGTCCATCTTAGATGAGCGTGCAGGAGAGGACGGAAGATATCATGAGGAAGTGATGTGTGCGCTTCCGAGTTGCAAGATGGCAAAAGACATCAAGGATGTCCAGCGTTTTATCAGAAATCGGAAGGGTGTGGAATATTACCTGTAAATACTCGTGGTTCTGCTACAATCACAGCGAGTTTACAGCGAAATGTTTGGTGGTATTTCAGTGGCATTTTCAGTGGAATTGTTGGTATTGATGAATAGCTATTTGGACATGAAGTGGGTATACTGTGTATAGCGTTAGAGGAAGGTGGTAAGTAACATGAAACGATACAAAGTGGAAACACAGAAAGAAGGATCAGTAAGATATTTCTTCATCCGGGATATGGAATCGTTGGAAATCGTGTTGCTCCCAAGCAAATATCTAATGCATCAGGTCAGGGCGAATCGTTCTCCGAACACAATACGGAGAAATGCATTCGCCCTCGCCTATTATTGGGAATATCTGATGGAAAACGAAAAGAAAGCAGAAGATATCTATGAGATGGATTACGAAACACAATATGATTATTTCGCAGAATATCTGAAATGGCTGAAAGCCGGAAAGCATACAGACAATTTGGAAAAAGAACCACAGAATAAAACCTGTAACGCTTATTTAAAAGAAGTGTTCAGGTTTTATTGCTTTTTAGAAGCGGTCAAAAATAATGGTTCTTATTTATCCGTTCTTTCCTATAATCAGCCTATAACAAAAGCGAATGCGATCGGAGTCAGAAGAACCTTGCGTTCCAGATCCTTTAAAGGCTATCTGAAAGAAGAGGAACGTGATGTAAGGGCAGCTGAGAAAAATGAAATCATTACGATTCTGGAAACCTGTACAAACTGCCGGGATCAGGTGCTGATTTTACTGACATCCGAACTTGGATTCCGTATCGGTGAAATTTTAGGAATTGATTATACGAAAGACATCGATTATGAAACGCATGAAATCCGGGTGAATTTCCGAGAGGATAATGAGAACAATGCAAGAGCGAAGAATGCAGAAGAAAGACGAGGACGTGTCAGCGATGATACTTTTGAATTTCTGCTTTATTATATCGGAGAATACTGGGATATCCTGCAAAAACAGGAATATCTGTTTATCAATATCAAAGGGGATACAGCAGGAAAACCGATGAAGGTCGACAGTGTTTACGATATGTTTGAGAGGATGGAGAAAAAGACCGGAATCAAGATCACCCCACACATGCTCCGGAGATATTACGCAAATACCAGATGGGAAGCGGACTGGCCACTGGAAATGATCAGTCAGGCATTAGGCCATAAGCATCTGGATACAACCATACGATATCTGAATGTTTTAGATGACAAGCTCAGAGAGGCAAGTCGGGAATTTTACCGCCGATACTCCAATCTTTATAATGTGAATCAACTATTGGAAAGCAGGAGGTGAAAATAAATGCCGGCAAGATTGTATGATTTTATGCCGGAAGAACAAGGCATATCAAATGAGGAACGGGAACAACTGATTGAAGGATTGAATCGGGAATTAGATGAATGTTACGAAAAAAGAAGTGGGAAAACTTGTCTGAGGATATATTTGATTGAAAATGAAATATGGCATGTATCAGAAATTAATTATGAGATAAGAGTTAAATATCAAAAATATCTGAGAGAACGTTATGTAGATAGTACTGTGAGATGTTATCTGTGTGGAATAGATAGCGTGAAGCATCATCAGATTAGAGAGAATGCAAAAACTTTAAAAGGAAAATGGAACGCAGAAACGCATGTGGATTTGACAAAAGATATTCTTTTTCTACCGTATCATCCCAATCCAGTTATTGCAGAACGATATGCATATACAAGTGATATCAGTAAATTAATCTGGGATTTCCGGGTGGAAGGATCGGATATATGTAAACGACAGATTCTGGAAATTGTAGAAGATGTTATGCAGCAGGAGATAAGATTGCAGGAGTGCACCTACCACCTGGATGGATTAAAAATAGTATATGAGTTCTGTATGAGAGAACATATTGAAGATATCCGATATGTTACACAAAAACAGTTTGATAAAATTGAAAAATATGCAGGTACAGAATATAAGATAAAATGTGCGAAACATGCATTTCGAATGTGTCAAAAATACATTTTCTGCCAAGCTAAGAATATTTCATGGAATTCTACTGTCTGGTATCTGGAAAGATTATATCTGGAAACATATCGAATAAATCCTTCGTCCCCTATAAAAACATTTTCTTTTATGGATATAGAAGAGAAAGAGAACAGGATATATGTACAAGAATATATGAAATATTGCCTTGGTATTACCCATTTAGCCTTAAGTGTTATAAGAACTGAATTAAACAGAATCTTAAAATTTGTCATCTGGCTGGAAGAAACAACGGATATAAATCTGAGGGATGTATCGGAAAATGAAATCAAACAATATTTCCAAACAATCGATTCCAATAAAGCCGGAAGCTTTAATGTTATAGTGACTGTCATATACCAGTTTTATGAGTATATGCAAGTAAAAAACCTTATTAAAAAAGTACCTTTTAACCATAAATATTACCTGAAAAAAGAAATCCTGCATCATAATAACCGAACGGTTGATATGGAGATTTTCGAAAAGATAATCATTCATTTAAAAGAAATTCCGGAAAAGCCAAGACTGATATTACTGCATTCTATGTTGCTTGGGTTGAGAATCAGTGAAGTGTGCTGTCTGAAAGGAAATGCATATTACTGGCAGGGAAGAGATGCGTGGATACAGGTGTATCAAATAAAAATGAAAACCTATAAGAGAATCCCCATTCCGGAAGTTCTTTATAAAATCATGAAAATTTATCTGGAAAAACATGGCATAGGTTCAGAAGATTATGTTTTTCAAAATAAAAAAGGTGGTGCATATCCTAGTGGTAGCTTTCGATACCAAATGAAGAAAATATTTAATGAGAATAGCAATATATTCCCGGAATATGATTTTAGATCGCATGATTTCAGGCATACAATAGCAACCATGTTTTATGACGATGGAGTTCCACTTCAAAGCATCAGGGACTATTTAGGACATGATTATGAAGAAATGACACAGCAATATGTGGATTATATGCCAAAGAGAATTTCGAAAGCGAACCAGGAGCTTTTCGAAAAGGAAGAAAATAGCCTTGCTTCCGGAATAAAGAGGTGCAAACGTGGAAAATAAATTTTATATAAAGGAATTGGATTCTTATAAAAAAGCCAGTGAGAAAAGTAAAAAACGGATGGGAACAGATCCAAAATATGATTTAGAATTATTGCCTTCAGAACAGATGCAAAATGAAATGCGTGATTTCCTGCAGGAAAGAAGCAAAACAGTAGGAGCAGAAAAATTATATTCGCAAAGACGTTTTTATCATCACTTGTGCCATATGATACAACAGCAAAAGAATAAGCCAGAGAGTTTCCTGGATTGGGAAAAAACAAAATGGATTAAAAAAATGAAAACCTGGCTCTTGAAACAGGGACTGCCATTGACGGAGTCCTATAAAAAGGTGGATGGAGAAAGAGGAATTGTACAGGCTAAAACATTGTCGTATGTAGGGCATCTGATAGATTATCTGGTTCGTTTAAAAGAGGCAGACGTAAATGAGATAGCGAAAGACATTTGGGAAATCGAAAAACTTGATATAGAAGTGAAACAAGACTTAACACGTTTCACAAAAATCATAAATTTTAAGGAAATCCATCAACCGGATTTAAAGGAAGAGATAAAAAAAGCAGTATATTTCCAACTAAGAACAGAGAGCATTGGAACTGTAAAAAAAGAAATGACAGCTATTCGAAGATTTTCCAGATATTTGAAGGAGAACCATAAAGACATAAATTCCTGTGCTGATTTGGACAGAACAATCATGGAAAAATATCTGATATATATGAAAACGGAAGATACCGGAACAAAAAGATATCGGGCAGAAATAACAAGGCTTAGATCCCTTCTCAATATGGTGGCAGACATTTATCAATACCCACAGATAAAAGAACTAATATTAAACAGAGATATCCCACCGGATATCAAGCCAGAATTTAAAGTTTACTCAGACGAAGAACTAAAGCGTTTTAATTCGTTCCTTTCCAAAGTGGATATACAAACAGCCAGAATGTTGACAATCCACCAGATGTTGGGAACAAGGATATCCGATACGATGACATTGCGAAATGATTGCCTGATTGAGAAAAATGGTGATACGCTGATAAGAATTTATCAAATGAAAACACACTATTATGAAAAACCAGTCAGTCAGGAATTAGCTGCTTTAATCAGGGAAGCAATTCGATATACAGAAGAACGATACGGAAAATGTCAATATATTTTCGTGAGCGAAAAAGATCCCACAAAAATAGTGTCATACGGAACAATTTATACAAGAATTACAAAAGCAATTTATCGGGAAAATCTCAGGGATGATAATGGAAATTATTTTACTTTTGGCACACACATGTATCGGCATGTTTACGGAGTAAAGCTTGCAGAAATGCATCTGGATGACTGGACGATAGCAAGACTGCTCGGTCATAAAAGCTTAAGAAATGTCAAGTACTATAGAAAAATGAGCAATATAATCCTGGCAAATGATACAAGAAAAACAAGAAACCGATTATCGCAGATGATTCTGAGCTGTTTGGATGGATGGGAGGAAGAATATGAACAAATACGATACGATGATAGCTTGTAATCGGAAAACGAGTGAAGAAAAGATAAACAGAGCAATTACGGAAATCAGACAGATGATTACAGAAAAAGAAAAGGTGACGGTTCCAAAGCTGGTAAAACGGACAGGGCTATCCAGAGGATTTTTCTATAAAAATGAAACAGTCAGAAAAGAAATGGACCGGGCAATAGAGCAGCAGGTTGGTTTGATTGATCCTAAAAGATACATAGGTGACATAGTAATGAAAAACCGGATTGAACTACTGGAACAGCAGATCCGGGAAATGAAACGAGAAAAAGAAAAACTGGAAAAAGAAAATATCAGATTACAAAAAGCGTTGAATAAAAAAGATTTGAATCTATTAAAAAATCTGTAATTAAAATCAGAAAATAATACACACAGCCGGAGGGGAAAAGCTTCCGGTTGTTGTGGTTGGAAATATAAAAGAGTAATATAGAAGTGAAAGAAAGTAGAGCTTAAATACCGGAAAAGGAACACAATACACAGATGTGTCTACCGTTAAAGCCAGTGTTTTCAAGGGATAGGAGAGGGCTACCCAATTTTATTGATGAGCCTACAACAGGGCTTGATCCACAGACAAGGCAATTAATCTGGAATGTTATCGAGAAGCTTCAGAAAAATGAAAATATGACAGTATTTCTAACCACCCATTATATGGAAGAGGCTGCTAATGCCGGGTATGTTGTGATTCTCGACAAAGGAAGTATCGCAGCGGAAGGTACACCGTTTGAACTTAAAAATGATTATGTACAGGATATAGTGTCTGTTTACGGTATTTCCGAAGATGAAATAAAGTCATTGAACAGAAAATATAAAAAAATACGTGACGGATATCAGATAAAAGTAAGAAATACGAAGGAAGCTACGGAGCTTATTGTAGAACATCAGGACCTATTCAGGGATTATGAAGTAGTAAAAGGCAGAATGGATGATGTATTTCTTGCAGTCACAGGGAAAAAGCTAGGAGGTGAGCATTGATGAGAACAGTATTGGCATTAATGAACAGGAACAGGAAACTGTTTTTTAAAGATAAAGGGATGTTGTTTACATCAATGATCACACCCGTCATTCTGATTGTTTTGTATGCTACGTTTCTTGCAAAGGTTTTCAGAGATTCTTTTACAGCAGCGATTCCGGATATGATCACGATTTCGGATAAGCTCATTAATGGAACCGTGGCAGCACAACTGACAGCATCACTTATGGCAGTGAGCTGTATCACTGTAACATTTTGTGTGAATCTGACTATGGTGCAGGACAAGGCAAATGGAACATGGAAGGATTTTAATGTTTCGCCTGTCAGCAAGGGAAAAATATATTTGGGATATTTTCTGTCAACAGTAGCTAATTCATTGATGGTTAATACACTTGCGTTTGTATTATGTCTGGGATATCTGCTTAAAATGGGATGGTATCTGAATGCAGCAGATGTATTATGGGTTTTATTTGATATGATATTGCTCGTCCTGTTTGGAAGTACGCTTTCAAGTATCATTAGCTTTCCGTTGACAACACAGGGACAGCTTTCGGCTGTAGGTACAATTGTCAGCGCAGGATATGGTTTTATATGTGGTGCTTATATGCCGATTTCAAATTTTGGATCAGGTCTTCAGAAGGCACTGTCTTATCTTCCGAGTACATATGCCACTTCATTGATTAAGAATCATATGCTTCACGGAGTATTTATGGAGATGGAGAGAAAACATTATCCGGATGAAATGGTTGAAGCGATAAGAGCCACTCTTGATTGCAATCCGGTATTTCATGGAAATGTAGTAGGTGTAAATCAGATGATCGGTATTATGCTGGGAAGTATAGCTGTATTTGGAATTATTTATTATTTTGTCACATTGCTGCCAGATGGTGAAGGCGGACGATAGAAAATATTATTTTCGGCAGATAGACAAAGCCTTTTTCATTTCACCAATCGTTGATATGGAAAAGGTGATTCTTGACACGATGAGATGGGCGGATATAACGGAAGAAAAGTTACGTGAAAAACAGTTGATAACTACAGGATTTGGAGAAACATTGTCCTGGGAATATTTGTGTTATGTGCGTAATCATCCGGTTAATTGGTCGGTTCCGACTTGTATATTATATGGAGATAAAGATAATCTGACATCACAGGAGACTATCCATAAGTTTGCCAATGATGTCGATGCAGAACTAACAATAATGCAAAACGGCATGTTATTTTTTCAAGATGCAGGGAGAAAGAAAACACTAATTTATAATTTACTTGACAAGTTACCAAAAGGTAACTTAATAACAGATTTAAATTAGGAGATAGACATGGAAAGCAAAGAAAAGAACACAAAGGAAAAAATATTGGAAGAAGCTTTGAAGTTATTTGCACAGAGTGGATATATGGGAACATCCATGAATGATATTGCTTCAAAACTTGGAGTAACCAAGGCTGCATTGTATAAGCATTATAAAAGCAAGCAGGAGATATTGGACAGTATTATTGAAAAAATGAATGAATTGGATATTGAGAGAGTAAAGCAGTATGAAATGCCGGAGGGTGATCTGGAAAAGGTTACAGCCGAGTATAAAGAAACGGCATTTGATAAGATTAAGCAGTTCACAAAGGTGCAGTTTCTTCATTGGACGGAGGAAGAATTTTCAAGCTGTTTTCGTAAGATGTTGACATTGGAACAGTACAGGGAGCCACAGATGGCACAGCTATATCAGAATTATCTTGCAAGCGGACCATTAACTTATATGGAAGCTTTGTTTTCAGGAATGCTGGGCGATGAAGGAAAAGCCAGACAGACAGCACTTGATTTTTATGGACCTATTTTTTTGCTTTACAGCATATATGATGGAGCAGAAGACAAAAGTCAAGTGATAAAGTTACTGGAAGAGCATACGGATCATTTCTTACAGGAAATGCAGATAAGTTGAAAGGGTGAAACGATTTGAACGATGAATCAGAGCATCAGGAATTGGAGTAAAATCAAATGCTGGATATCATAATCAGAAAACAGGCTTTTATTCGTATTTTCTCACATTTGAGGATGGTGTACGTATTGAAATAATGAATTTACCGGAAATGGCTGATTTACCGAAGAAAATAGTTCGTACTGGATATTCACATATAGCTTTTAGCGTAGGAAGTGTAGAAATAGTGGATGCATTGACGGCAGAATTAAAAGCGGATGGTTATGAGGTTATCAGTGGACCACGGACTACGGGTGATGGATATTACGAAAGCTGCATTGTTGCGGTTGAAGATAATCAAATTGAGATTACAGTATAATTTGAAAATGCAGGTATTTGAAAGGACAAAAATATGGCCTCAAGCAAAGAATATTTACAATTTATATTAGAGCAGTTATCTGATTTAGAAGAAATTAATTATCGTGCAATGATGGGAGAATATATCATATATTATCGTGGCAGGATTGTCGGAGGCATATATGATGACAGGTTACTTGTGAAACCGACAAAATCTGCAGTTTCTTATATGGCAACTGCGATTTATGAATTACCGTATGAAGGGGCAAAGGAGATGCTGTTAGTAGAAGATGCTGACAGTAAGGAATATTTGGCTGGACTTTTTAAAGCAATGTATGACGAATTACCGGTTCATAAATCAAACAACAAAATAAGGAAATTTTGATAAAGCATTCACCCGGAATGGGTGAGTGTTTTTGGTTTTCAGGTATTCAAATAACCGAAAAAAATTTTCATCAAGAACGATCTGTCATTGGCGGCAGGCGCAACAAATTTCTTAGAGAAAATTAAGTTTTACAAATAAGGTCGCTTACAAGTGTAAAGAAAACAGGAACTTAAATATTCACAAAGAGAAAAGGCTATGGTATAATACAGAGTACTGAATTTAGATAATTATACTGAAAATCAAAGGATTTATAGGAGGAAATATAAAAAATGAAATTAGGAATCGTAGGATTACCGAATGTAGGAAAAAGTACTTTATTCAATTCACTGACAAAAGCAGGAGCAGAATCAGCCAACTACCCATTCTGTACCATTGATCCAAATGTGGGCGTTGTTACTGTACCGGATGAACGTCTGAATGTGCTTGGTGAGATGTATCACACCAAAAAGATCATCCCGGCAGCGATTGAGTTTGTAGATATCGCAGGTCTTGTAAAAGGTGCATCCAAAGGAGAAGGTCTTGGAAACCAGTTTCTTGCAAATATCCGTGAGGTTGATGCAATTGTTCATGTAGTACGTTGTTTCGAGGACAGCAATATTGTCCATGTAGACGGAAGTATCGATCCGCTGCGTGACATTGAGACGATCAACCTGGAGCTGATCTTTTCAGACCTTGAGATCCTGGAAAGAAGAATTTCCAAAGCAGTCAGAGCAGCAAGAAATGACAAGACGATCGCAAAAGAGCTGGCACTGATGGAAAGAATTAAAGCACATCTGGAAGATGGAAAGATGGCAAAGAGCTTTGATGATATCAATGACGAAGATGAACAGCAGTGGCTGGAAAGCTACAATCTTCTGACCTACAAGCCGGTCATTTTTGCTGCAAATGTGGCAGAAGATGATCTTGCAGATGATGGTGCAAGTAATGCGGGAGTACAGGCAGTCCGTGAGTATGCAAAAAGAGAGGACTGCGAAGTATTCGTTGTCTGTGCAGAGATTGAGCAGGAGATTGCGGAACTTGATGATGATGAAAAGAGCATGTTCCTGGAAGAACTGGGACTTAAGGAATCTGGTCTTGAAAAGCTGATCAAGGCAAGCTACAGCCTTCTCGGACTGATCAGTTACCTGACAGCAGGAGAACCGGAAGTCCGTGCATGGACAATCAAAAAAGGAACGAAAGCACCACAGGCAGCAGGAAAGATCCATTCTGATTTTGAAAGAGGATTTATCCGCGCTGAAATCGTATCCTATGATGACTTGATGGCATGTGGCACTTATAATGCTGCAAAAGAAAAAGGTCTGGTAAGACTGGAAGGTAAGGATTATGTTGTACAGGACGGAGATATTATCCTGTTCAGATTCAACGTATAATAGTCGTTAATAAAGTAATTGATAATGTGTGGTGAGAGGCGGACAGATGTCCGTCTCTTTTGTGGTATGAGATAGTTAAAACTTACTACAGTTTGCATAAAACAACCCTGTGAAATACAGGGTTTGTACGTCAAAAGGAACAATCAGAACAGTAAAATGACTGGACTTTTCATATATGAACAGCTATAATAATATCGAACGAAAGTGTAGAAAAATTTTAACACAAGTAAAAGTTTTGACACAATCTAAGGAGGAACAAAGAAAATGGCAAGATCAATGAAGACCATGGATGGTAACCATGCAGCTGCTCATGCTTCTTATGCTTATACAGAAGTTGCTGCTATTTACCCGATCACACCTTCATCTGTAATGGCTGAAGCCACAGACGAATGGGCAACACAAGGAAGAAAGAATATTTTTGGTCAGACTGTTCAGGTAACAGAAATGCAGTCTGAAGCAGGTGCAGCAGGTACTGTACACGGCTCACTGTCAGCAGGTGCGCTTACTACTACTTACACAGCTTCCCAGGGCTTACTTCTTATGATTCCTAACTTATATAAAATTGCTGGTGAACAGCTTCCGGGTGTATTCAACGTATCTGCCCGTGCAGTAGCTTCACACGCTCTTAATATTTTTGGTGATCATTCAGATGTTTACGCCTGTCGTCAGACTGGATGCGCAATGCTCTGTGAATCCAGCGTACAGGAAGTTATGGACCTGACACCGGTTGCACATTGTGCAGCACTGAAAGGTAAAATTCCTTTCATTAACTTCTTCGATGGTTTCCGTACATCACACGAAATCCAGAAGATCGAAACATGGGATTACGAAGATCTGGAAGATCTCGTAGATAAGGATGCAATCAAGGAATTCCGTGCACATGCACTGAACCCGAACCATCCATGTGAAAGAGGATCAGCTCAGAACCCGGATACATTCTTCCAGGCTCGTGAAGCATGTAACCCATACTACGATGCTATGCCGGCAATCGTACAGGAATACATGGACAAAGTTAACGCTAAGATCGGAACAAACTACAAACTGTTCAACTACCATGGTGCAGAAGACGCTGAAAGCGTAATCATCGCTATGGGATCTGTTTGTGACACAATCGATGAAACAATCGATT
>ERZ894191.1447-NODE-1447-length-13197-cov-7.775605_pt1 | contig 13197 bp, 7 predicted proteins | sample MGYA00380282_ERZ894191 | MGnify/ENA primary metagenome ERZ894191 (study PRJEB32331, sample SAMN06328485) | human gut metagenome | biome: human gut microbiome; feature: stool | host: Homo sapiens | collected 2013-02-21 ...
ATAATGATGTAGTAGCTCTTGCACAGACAGGAACAGGTAAAACAGCCGCATTCGGTTTGCCCTTGCTCCAACAGATTGACGTAAAAAACAGAATTCCACAATCGCTTATCCTCTGCCCTACCCGCGAGCTTTGTCTCCAGATAGCAGGAGATTTGAATGACTATTCCAAATATATTGACGGACTAAAAGTATTACCTGTATATGGTGGTTCTTCTATTGACAGCCAGATACGCAGCCTCAAACGAGGAGTACACATCATTGTAGCTACACCCGGACGCCTGTTGGACCTGATGGAACGCAAAACCGTTTCCTTGTCTACCATCCACAATGTAGTAATGGATGAAGCGGACGAAATGCTTAATATGGGGTTCACAGAAAGCATCAACGCCATTCTGGCTGATGTACCGCAGGAACGCAACACTCTATTGTTTTCCGCAACAATGAGTCCGGAAATCGCACGCATTTCCAAAAATTACCTGCGCAATGCGAAAGAAATCACTATTGGCCGTAAGAATGAAAGTACCAACAACGTTAAACACGTTGTTTATACCGTACAGGCTAAAGACAAATACGAAGCTTTAAAGCGTATCGTCGATTACTACCCACAAATATACGGTATCATTTTCTGCCGTACCCGTAAAGAGACTCAGGAAATTGCAGACAAATTAATGCAAGAAGGCTACAATGCCGATTCTTTGCATGGTGAGCTTTCTCAAGCACAACGGGATGCTGTTATGCAGAAATTCCGCATCCGCAACTTGCAACTGCTCGTGGCAACTGACGTGGCTGCCCGCGGACTTGATGTAGACGATCTGACGCATGTTATCAATTACGGATTACCAGACGATACAGAGAGTTATACACATCGCAGCGGACGTACAGGACGTGCCGGAAAAACAGGAACTTCCATTGCCATCATCAACCTCCGTGAAAAAGGAAAGATGAGAGAAATTGAACGGATTATCAGCAAAAAATTCATTGTCGGAGAAATGCCAACAGCAGCAGGAATCTGTCAGAAGCAGCTGATTAAGGTTATTGATGATCTCGAAAAAGTAAAAGTAAACGAGGAAGAGATTGCTGACTTTATGCCGGAAATCTATCGTAAACTGGAATGGTTGAGCAAAGAGGACCTGATTAAACGAATGGTTTCTCACGAATTCAACCGTTTCGCCGAGTATTATCGCAACCGTGCAGAAATAGAAGTACCGACTGACATCAGAGGAGAACGTACCGGACGGGGTGACCGCAAAGAAGGTGGTTTCGAAAAAAGAAGCCGCCAAGCTGCACCGGGCTTTAACCGCCTGTTTATCAATTTGGGTAAAACAGACAGTTTCTTCCCTAGCGATCTTATCGGACTACTAAATAGTAACACAAGAGGACGTATCGAGTTGGGACGTATTGACCTAATGCAGAACTATTCTTTCTTTGAAGTGCCGGAAAAGGAAGCGACAAATGTAATCAAGGCGCTGAATAGGGCTAAATGGAACGGACGCAAGGTAGTTGTTGAGATTGCCGGTGCCGGTGAAGAAAACGGAAAAGGACGTGAAAACGGTTCAAATGAGCGCAAGGGAGGTAAACGATTCGGCGGCAAAAGCGACGAACGTGCACCGCGCTATGAGAATAAGGATAGAAAACCGAAAGATGCTTCTGCAAAAGACTCAAAGTCAACAAAAAAAGATAAACCTAGTCGTGCTGATCGGGGATACTCTGATGCTCGCGGTCCGAAAAAGAAAGATGACTGGCAAGAGTTTTTTAAAGATAAAGAACCTGACTTCAGCGAAGAAGGATGGGCACGTAGAAAACCTAAGAAGAAATAAATATGAAGCAAGCATAATCCGTAGATTTGTACATTATTAGTCAGAGGTCTTTATGTTACAACTAATTACCATCTTGACATTCTAATGAGAAGGAACAACATTATCCCTATTCTATCTTATTGAAAAAAGACAACTGTTCATACAGAATCTACTTTTGTGTTTCTAATAAACTTTCTTATCGTTTTTAATAAACGATATTCCTATTTATTAAAAACGATAAGAAGTATATCTACTGCAAACAATTCAATTTTATACAACAAAAAAGGTTGCAAACTCATCAAAAGTCTGCAACCTTTAGTATATAATAAATTTCCTCTTCTTCTAAAGAGAGGTAAATCGTCGGCAACTCTGTTCTAATATTATACTATTCATACACATAATTTCCAATCAATAAGTTTCTTTTCTGATCACAAAGATACAAAATAAAAAGTCGTTTGTCAAGTTCTTATTTCAAAACACTCCATCTATTAGTTATAAAGCAGCTATACAAAAGCACGAAATTGGGACAAACCTCTCTATTGTAACGTGATCTATCCATTCTGCGATTATAGCAAAGGAGTGCAGTGGCCCAATGTCATCCAGCCTCGTCCGGCAGATTATACTTTCGCTTCCATGCCCAATCCGGTAGGTAGCTATCGGAAGGATTTCACTCTGCCCGATTCATGGAAGGGGAGAGATATATTCATCCGTTTCAATGGTGTAGAAGCAGTTTTTTACATCTGGGTAAACAGCAACCAGGATTACCAATCGAAAGACATTCAATAAACAGCTCTCTTTATAGGTAATTCCAAGATATGTTTTCCTGCTTCCAAATTTACTGCACGCTCTCCTTTCACATTGTCGGGTGCATAAAAGGTAGCAGTGCTATTTGCCGGAACAGTTACATGATAGACAATACGGTTCTTTTTACGTTCCCATTTAGAGCAGATTTCCCCATAAGGTGATTGATATCTGGCTTCGAGCTCATTTAATCCACTGGGGAAATTAGGCCGAAGGAGAATATGTTTGAATCCGGGATTTTCGGGGTCAGGGAAGATTCCACCCAATCCTTTATAAAACCACCCTCCAATTTCTCCGAACATCATGTGATTGTCTGATATGTCACGTGTGGCATTCAAATCCCAGTTCTCCAGTAATGTGGTAGCACCATTGGCAATCCAGCAACCCCATGATGGATAAGTGTCTTGTGCAGCTAATTTATAAGCCGTTTCGGCTTCACCGTTCTCACTTAACGCATTCAATATAGCTTTTGCTCCCAACACACCTACATCCAAATGAAAGCCGGCTGCTTCCACCTGTTTTGCCAGATTCCGGGCTACTTTTCTCTTCAACTCTTCGGGAACAATGCCCCATTGCAAAGGAACGCTCTGTTCCGTCTGAACGCCGCTACCATAAATGCCCGTTTCTCTATTCAGAAACTTGTCATTAATCGCGTTCTTTATCTTATTGGCAAGAGCAGAATAATATTTATAGTCTTCCGTTTTATTAAACATCTTTGCGGCATTGGCAAGTATTTTGGTGTCCACATAGAAATAGACAGAAGAGGTCAGTTCCTTGGAAGAATGTGATTTAACAGGCACCCAGTCTCCTCTTCCCCATGAGGTCAATCCGGTCGGACTGGTGCGATCCACATAGTCTACATATCGCTTTATATTTTCATAACAGTCTGCCAACAGTTTATGATCGCCATAAAACATATAAATATTCCATGGAATAAGGGCAATAGTGCTTGTCCAATCCAGTCCATTATCCGTACCATATCCCCAGCCTCCTGTAGGGATAATATCGGGAAGTACACCATTAGGCTGTTGCTCATCTCTATGGTCGGCAAGCCATTTCTCATAAACAGTGATACCGTCATAATTGTATAATGCCGTTTCAATAGCAAAATGACCGTCGCCTGTCCATCCGTTCTTCTCACGCTGGGGACAGTCGGTGGGATACCCCATCAAGTTGGACAAATAGGCATTATTTGTAGCCCACCAAAGACGGTTGATAAGTGCGTTCGAAGTATGAATCATCCCTTTCTGCGGAACATCACTATGCACAAAGTAAGCTGTCAGATTATTCTCATTCAATACAAGGGGGTTAGTGCTTGTTACTTCCACGTATCTGAAACCTTTATAATTGAATCGTGCCATAAATTCATCCTCTCCCTTTCCACTCAAAACGAGGATGTCCGTTTGAAAAGGATCGGAGTTGTCTACCGGGCGGTGATACACATCAATATTTGACGTATTCACTCGTCCGTTGTCATACAACCGCTCACCATGTTTCAGTCTCACTACAGTTCCCTCTTCCCCGGACACTTTAATGCGGGTGACTCCTGCCATATTGCGGGCAAAATCGAATACATACGTTGTATCATTAAGTTTCTTCCAGATTTTTACGGGGATTGTTTCTACTGCACGAATCGGCTGCACTTGTTGTGACACCACATTCTGTGAAGGAACAGCCCTATATCCTACTCCATTCCATTTAGAATCGTCAAAGTTCACGGTATTCCAGCCTTTCTGTTCCAAACGGGCGTCGTAATGCTCGGCTGTATAAATGCTATTAAAGATCAATGCGCCGGATGAAGTTTTCCAGTCCCGCTCCGTAGAAACGACTTCAACAGAACCATCCTCATAAGTAATCCGCACATCCATACAGAAAGCAGGACGGTTACGCCAAGGTGCACGATGAAAGTCCCACACGGCCATTGACTGATGATTATACCATCCATTGCCCAGCAACACACCAATCGCATTTTTCCCTTTCTGTATTTGGGAAGTAATATCATAAGTAACGTAGAAATTACGCCTGTCAAACCGGGTATATAACGGGTCCAGCCGGTGGTTTCCAATCTTCTCACCATTGATATACAGTTCATACAAACCTGCTACGGCAATATATGCCCTTGCCGACCATATCTTCTTTCGTGCATCAAACACTTTCCGGAAATAGGGAGCAGGACGGTAATTAATATCTTTGTTATCGCTAATCCAAGCCCCTTGCCAGTGTTCCATCCCCATCATGCCCGTTTCGAAACTATTAATAGCCGAAGAAGATTTCACTCCATCCTTATCCCATACATTCACTCTCCAATAATACTTGGTAAAAGGACGAAGTTCCTGTCCGGAATAGGTAATCAGAATCTGTTCGGAGTCCTTTTTGCCCGAATCCCAGATAGTTCCTTTCCCTGCAATCAATTCAAGAGAGTCTTTGTCTACGATGACTTGACAGGCTGTTTGCCGTGCTCCTTTTCGAGCATCATTCAGCATCCATGATAACCGGGGAGCAGGATTATCTATTCCCAAGGGATTCACCAAATAATCACAAACCAGATTCACTGGTTTACAGCTGCCTGACTCTTGTGAAAATGCTGCTTGCAGCATTAAAAATAGTAATCCCGGTAATAGTGTCAATCGTTTCATTTTATCCAAAAATTAGTTTGTATTTTCTTTCAATCGAATGCCATATTTACATCGCGTGCTAATTTACGAAAAATATTGTATGGACGCTTTATCTACTTGCCTCAAAAAAGCTATATCTTTGCGGCCCGAATATATACTTGACTATGAATAAAGTTAATGGTTTACTATATGGGCTGCTTTCATCGGCTTCTTTTGGACTTATCCCTCTATTTACCATTCCTGCCATGCAAGCAGGGATGCAATTTGAATCGATACTTTTCTATCGTTTCCTGTTTGCCTGTCTGGCGTTAGGCGGAATCTTATTGGTGAATGGTCAATCATTTCGCATCAAGAGGCAGGACATTCCTTCCCTGTTTCTTCTTGCGCTTCTTTATTTAATGTCTGCCGTATTCCTGTTCTGGGGATATAAGTTTATGGCTAGCGGAGTTGCCACCACTATTCATTTCATGTATCCGGTGCTTACCACGTTAATCATGATGCTCTTCTTTAAAGAAAAGAAGTCCGGCTGGCGGATCGCTGCCATTGCATCCGCAGTGGCAGGAGTTTATTTCTTATCCGGCGGAGATACAAAAACGGGAAGCTTTTCTTTCCTGGGACTTTTCATTGTTCTTCTGTCGGCACTCGGATATGCGCTTTATCTCGTCACAATGAGCCAACTAAAAATTGGACAGATGAAGGGGCTACTGCTTACTTTCTACGTATTCCTTTTCGGAGGTATTCTCCTTTTTATCGGAACGGAAACCATCAGCCAGCTTCAACCCATCAGCAAATGGCATACTGCCGGCAACTTGATTCTATTAGCTTTAATCCCTACCGTAGTTTCTAATCTTGCTCTAGTAAGAGCCGTAAAAAGCATCGGCTCCACACTCACCTCTGTGTTGGGAGCTATGGAGCCGGTAACTGCTGTATGTGTAGGTATCTTTCTTTTCGGGGAAGCCTTCACCACAAGCATTGGTGTAGGTATTGCACTGATTATCGCTGCCGTAATCGTTATTATATTAAAACGATAAAAAATGCGGTTTCATCGGAATATTTACTTCATCGACCCATTTTTAATTCCTGAATAAGATGGGCTGCCTTACCGTATTTCTCTATGATAAAGAGCATATACCGCACATCTACCCCGATGCAACGCTGCAAATCTGGTTCGAATACGATATCACTGCTCATTGCTTCCCAGTTGCCATCAAAAGCCAAGCCTAGTAATTCTCCTTTGGCATTAAACATGGCACTGCCGGAATTACCGCCTGTAATGTCATTGTTGGAGATAAAACAAACATTCATATCTCCCTGCGCATTGGCATATCTTCCGAAATCACCGGAAGAAAGCAAACTCAACAACTCCGGCTGAACGGCAAAGTCAATATCACCCGCATGTTCCTTCACTTTCTCAAAAATGCCTTTCACGGTTGTGTAGTAATCATAAGTGGCTCCATCAAAAGGAGTATATCCTCCAACCGTTCCGAAACTAAGCCGCATGGTAGAGTTGGCATCCGGATAAAAATTACGATCAGCATACATCCGGCGCATGGCTGCATTGAACAAACGCTCCCCCTCCTCTATCTGCTCGGAAGCCTCGGAAATGCTTTGATTCATCTCATAATACTTCACAATCAAATCCAGACTTAAGGAAACAGCCGGATCCTCTATGAGATTATAAGTAGTATCTCGCTCCAGAAAGCGTTTTAAGCCTTTAGGAGACGTTATATTGGAAGTTGCATACAAAGAGTCTACATAGGTCTGAATATTCCCGTTGTAGAGCGTATCTATCTTCTCATACATAGCAGGCAGAAACTTTTTATCCACTTTCGACTGATACTCTTTGAGCATGGCAGCAAAAACCTCCTTATCAATGGAAAGATCGAGATTATCATACTTCTCCAGTAACTTTTTCATGCGGGTTATCACCAACTTCTCTTCCGCCTCAAAGTCGAAATTGAGAATTTCAAGAGCGAGCTGCACTAACTCGGGACCATTTATAAACGATTCACCGAAATAAGCCAACGCACGATTGGTTTCACGGCGATTACTATAACTCAACTCTAAAGAAGAAAATAAACGAATCAGTTTCTCTCTCTCTTCCGGATGAGACTGAATCCAGTTACGAAGCTCTGCTTCAGCCACCCACTTCTTTTCCAACACTTTCAAATGCTTGATGGCTTTATTCGTTCCGATGCTATTCTTCCAATAATTGGAGCTTTCATCGTATTTTGAAGCATACTTAATGCGAATATCCGGACGACGGTCCATCTCCCGTTTCCAGATGGTTTGTTTCACTCCCCGTACATCAATCATTGCCTGATTGATTCCATTCATCATCTCTTCGATACCATACGAGGAAAGGTAACGTTCCGTACTGCCCGGATAGCCAAGCGTCATGCAGAAAGAACCTTCTTTGTATCCATCCAAAGAAATGGGTGCTACATATTCGGGATGATAAGGGACGTTTTCAGGAGAATAATCCGCCGGACCATTCTTGGTATTAGCATAGATACGAAATACGCTGAAATCGCCCGTATGACGCGGCCACATCCAATTATCCGTATCCCATCCGAACTTCCCGACAGAAGAAGGAGGTGCAAAAACCAGGCGGACATCATTATAATCACGATAAACAGATAGCCAGAATTCATTCCCTGCATAATAAGCATCTACAATACCAGTCAATGTAGAATCCTTTTCGGAGACTTCCATACTGATTACATTCATAATCGAATCAACAGCCACACGGCGTTCTGTTTCCGTTTTAGCATGCCGGGCGGCAGACAATACGCGTTTAGTAACATCTTCCGTACGAAGCAGGAAACGAACATACAATTCCGGATTCGGCAGTTCTTCCTCAAGACTACGTGCAAAGAAACCATCTTTCAGATAATCATGTTCCACTGAAGAATGTTGCTGAATACTGCTAAAGCCACAATGATGATTAGTAAACACCAGACCGTCTTCAGAAACCACCACTCCTGAACAGAAGCCTCCAAAACTGACAACAGCATCTGCCAGACATGGTTTCTTCGGATCATATATTTTATTCACAGGCATCTGCAAACCAAGTTCTTTCATTACCCGGTCAGTCTGTTTATTCTTTCGGAGATTTCCCAACAACCACATTCCCTCATCGGCAAATACATTCGACAGACAGAGAGAAAAGACTATCAAGACGGTTAGTCTGAACTTCATATTATTATTTTTAGATTCATTATTCTGTAATCAGCCTCAACTTCTTCGTTCCTACGCGGGCTTTCAGCCATTCGCTGATTTTCTCTTTTTCAGCAACAGACGGATGTCTGGCGAATTTAAGGACAGCCAATGTCACCGTATCCGTCTTCATCGAATCGACCCGCACTTCGAGCGAGTGAGCGATGGAAAAAGTTGTGATGGAAGGATAAAGCACCTTCAATTCGGGTACTAATGTACGACTCATAGCATCGTACGTTCTGTATTGCTCCAGTGTTGTCTCCAGTTGGGAAATTTTCACCGCCTGTTGTTGAAGCCGTTGCTCACTGTTTTTATAGAAGTCTTCCATGACCATGGCACGGATAGAAGATACATCTACCGCCTCATTGTTCATCCCCTGTAATACAATCAGTTTCGTATCTTCCAGCTTATACTCTTTCAACTTGCTACGAGCAATAGATATCGAAGCGTCAGGCACTTCAGGACCAATCAAAACAACCCGTACTTCTTTATGGTCATAGCTAATTTTCTTATCAAGTACCTGCGTATTCTCAAAGCTCAACTGATCGTTTATAAAACGATTGGCTGCTGCTTCATAGAAAGTGCTCTTTATAATTCCAAATGTCAGATAAACTGCAGGGCACATGGTAAGCACTACAATCAGAACGATGTATTTACGTACGGTCTTCTCACGGGTTTTATCCACAAACTCTTTCCGTTGGAAATGCATCACACGAACACCGAGGAAAGTAGCCAGGCTGATAAAAACAGAGTTGATAAAGTAAAGATAAAAAGCACCCAGAAAATAAATGAGATTACCGGAAGCCAGTCCGTAACCTGCCGTACAAAGCGGCGGCATCAATGCAGTAGCAATGGCAACACCCGGAATCACATTTCCTTTTTCCTTGGTAGAGAGAGCCACGACACCTGCCAAACCACCAAAAAGCGCGATGAATACATCATAAATAGTGGGCGATGTACGTGCCAGCAACTCTGACTGTGAACCGGCAATAGGGGCAAGAAGGAAAAAGATTGTTGCCGTAGTCACACTGAAAGCAGTCGTTATGAGAAAGCTCTTCAAAGAGCGTTTCATTAATTCAAAGTCATTCAGTCCGACAGACAGTCCTACTCCCATAATAGGTCCCATCAATGGAGAAATCAACATGGCACCGATAATAACGGCAGTGGAGTTCACATTCAATCCGAGTGATGCCATGAATATGGCAAAGATCAGAATCCATAAATTGGCACCTTTGAACTCTACCCCCTTACGGATAGAATCCACTGTGGCCAGTTCATTATCCTTATCTTTCCTCAAGTCCAGATATTCTCCCAGAAAGGACTTGATAGCAAACTTATTACGTTCATCTGTCTTCATAGTTATTTCTTCTTTATAAAGCGATTAATAACAGGAATCTGACTCAATGGTAAATCCTTCTTGATAATATAAGCTATAAATAGCAATAAGAGTACGGTACGGAAAGCGAGACGGAGCACTATATTAGGGATAGGAACCTGCTCTCCAATAATGTAAAGTACCGCTGCCAGCAGAACATAAAGTCCCAGGCTCTTCAAGTCATAATGAATCGGGTATTCTTTCTGTCCTATCCAGTAGGATAGCAGCAAGATGACTGCATAGCCTGCAACAGAAGCCCATGCCGAAGCAAGATAACCGTAAACCGGCACAAACAGGATGTTCAATACGACAATAATAACACAACCAATCACCGAGAAGTAGGCTCCCCAATAGGTCTTATCCGTCAGTTTATACCAAAAGGAAGGGTTGAAATAGATCCCTTTACAGATCTCTGCAAGCATTACAATAGCTACTACCCCCAGGCCTTCCCAGTAACCCCTTGCCACCAGATAACGCAGCAAGTCGAGGTAGAACATGACAGCAAGGAAAGCCAGCAAGGAAAATATAAGAAAATACTTCATCGCAGCGGCATACATCTTCCGGTTGTCTCCTTCTCGGTCTTTGCCAAAGACAAACGGTTCGTAAGCATAACGGAAAGCTTGCGTAAACATTGCCATCACCATCGCAATCTTACTGGTTGCTGCATAGATACCCAATTGCACCAACCCTTCCTGCCGGTCTTCAAAAAGAAACGGATAGATCATCTTATCCACAGTCTGATTTAGAATACCTACCAAACCTAAGATTAATACCGGGAAAGAATATACGACCATTCGTTTCAGCAATACCTTGTCCAACTTATAAGCAAAACCTGTCAGTTCCGGAATAAAGAAGAACATCTGGACAACCGAAATAATCAGGTTGCTAATAAAGATATATCCCACTAAATAATCCGGATCATAAAACCAGGAGATCGTTGACGGACAATGTACATTCAGCCACGGGCACACCAATAGGAAAAATAAATTCAAACCGATGCCACCAACGATAGAGAGCAGTTTAATAGCAGCAAACTTAATAGGCCGCTTTTTATACCGTAAATAGGCAAAAGGAATGCATTGGAAAGAGTCTAAAGCTACCACAACAGCCATCATCGCTATAAACTCCGGATAATCGCCATAATCCAGTAAATTGGAAATAGGTTGCAGGAATAACAAGCAAAGGAAAACAAAAATCAAAGATACCCCTCCTACCGATAACAAGGAGTTGGCATATACTTTCATCGGGTCTTCTCCCGATTTGTTGGCAAAACGGAAGAATCCCGTTTCCATACCGAACGTAAGCAGTACAAGCATCAGGGCTGTAAACGCATATACGTTTGAAACAACTCCATAACCTCCGGTGGAAGCTGGCAATACCGCTGTGTACAAAGGCACCAGCATGTAGTTAAGGAACCGTCCGACAATACTACTCAACCCATAAATTGCCGTATCTTTAGCTAATGATTTTAGTCCAGCCATGTTTTATTAGTAATTATCATTTAGATTGGTTCAACGTTTCTTCTTTTGTTTGAACAACCAATCCATAAATCCGGGATAATTGAAAGCCGGATTCCAGCTCCCATGATTGCAACCGGGGAATTCAATATATTCCACATCTGCACCGGCAGCTTTCAGTGCTTTATACGCTTCGCGAGAACCTTTCACCGGAACTACATCGTCCGCATCTCCGTGAAAGATACGAAATTTCACATCCTTGGCAACCGATAGCCGACTTGGATTGACTGTACCGCAAATAGGAACTGCAGCTGCAAAAATCTCCGGATAACGCACGACTAAATCATACGTTCCCATCGCTCCCATTGAAAGACCGATAATATAAACCCGTTGTGTGTCCACTTCGGGCATTACCAGATAAGAGTCGAGCAACTGTTTAAGCGTTTGCAATATAGGACTGATCTCTTGTCCCACTGGCATTTCTGTAGGGATAAGCGACTTCGGACGTCCTGTATAAGCCCAGTAACCGTCTGTCGGACACTGTGGAATTAGAACGAAAGCGGGATACTTCTCTTGATTGACCGGATTAAGAAACATCTGTCCACCATGAGTCAACTGTTTCTCATTATCATTTCCCCGTTCGCCGGCTCCATGCAGAAACAGTACGAGCGGATACTTTTCACCTGGCTTCACCGATTCGGGATGAATCATCCGATAAGGTAAAGAGTCTCCTTTAGAAGAGACAAAAATATCCCTCCCATATTCCTGTTGAGCCGATAAAGACAAGCTCAAAAAGAGAAAAACAAGTAAAGTAGTCCATTGCTTCATCATCCAACTATGCTTTATAAAGTTCTTTTATACCGTTAATACCACTTGTCACATGACGCTTTATGTTAGTCATTAAACAGCGTTTTTTGACTGTTATAAAGACTTCTTCCCAAATGTTTATAGGCAAGTTCGGTCACCTCACGTCCACGGGGAGTACGCTTCATAAATCCTTCTTTTATCAGGAAAGGTTCGTAAACTTCCTCAATGGTTCCCGCATCTTCTCCCAAAGCCGTGGCAATGGTAGTGATACCTACCGGACCACCTTTAAATTTGTCTATAATGGTGCAAAGTATCTTGTTGTCTATCTCATCCAGGCCGTACTTATCAATATTCAGTGCTTCCAATGCAAACTGGGCGATCTCCGTATCGATAGAACCGGAGCCTTTCACCTGCGCAAAATCACGTACCCGACGGAGCAAGGCATTGGCAATACGGGGCGTTCCGCGGCTACGGGAAGCGATCTCCGATGCTGCACGTACCGAACAAGGCACATCCAGTATGGAGGCAGAACGACGGATGATATTGCTCAAAATATCGTCATCATAGTACTCCAAATGAAGATTAATACCGAAACGTGCACGAAGCGGAGCTGTCAGCAAACCACTACGGGTGGTTGCACCAACCAGTGTGAAAGGATTCAAATCGATCTGGATACTGCGTGCCGAAGGACCCTTATCGATCATAATATCGATGCGGTAATCTTCCATGGCCGAATAAAGATATTCTTCCACTACGGGCGACAGACGATGAATTTCATCAATAAAAAGCACGTCGTTCGGTTCGAGGCTGGTCAATACACCTGCCAGATCACCCGGTTTATCAAGTACCGGACCGGAGGTTACTTTAAAGCCAACTCCCAATTCGTTGGCGATAATATTCGAAAGAGTTGTTTTTCCTAATCCGGGAGGGCCGTGCAACAGTACATGGTCGAGTGCTTCGCCACGCAGACGTGCCGCCTTCACAAAAATGCGAAGGTTTTCCACCACCTTGTCCTGACCGCTAAAGTCTTCAAAGCTTAACGGACGGAGTGCATTCTCGAAATCCCGTTCTTTTGAAGTAAGCTGATGTTCGCGTATGTTAAAATCTTCCTGTTCCATTTATTTCTT
>ERZ894191.1453-NODE-1453-length-13145-cov-15.279679_pt1 | contig 13145 bp, 9 predicted proteins | sample MGYA00380282_ERZ894191 | MGnify/ENA primary metagenome ERZ894191 (study PRJEB32331, sample SAMN06328485) | human gut metagenome | biome: human gut microbiome; feature: stool | host: Homo sapiens | collected 2013-02-21 ...
CTTTTTTCTTATGTCAAACAAATCTTTTACTCCTCGTTACCGCTCACACGATGTGCGACCGGAAACCTCGCACCGCACTGTCACCCTGTTCTTTCCATCCAGTGTACATGTGAACAAACTTAACGCCCACTCTCCTCTTGTCATATCTTCCACGCTTTGTGGAATCAGTGCCTCTACCGCCGCCACTTTGTATTCGAACCGATTCCCGGCCGCATCTGTAAAGATCACCTCGTCACCTGTCTCAAGTTCCTTCAGCTTCCCGAAATGTGTTCTGTAATTATGTGCTGCGATCACGAGATTATCCAGATAAGCACTGCCCGAATAGCGGCAAGGTGCTTTCTTCAGAAGCGGATAGCTCCATTCGCTCAATACCGGAAGCTTCAAGTCGATCGCCGGTATCTCAAGCACTCCGATGCACGCCGCGCCGTCCAGATCTTCTAATGCGATCTTCGGCATCTCCATCTCCGGATTCAGCTGATAATCCGGTATCTGTCCGTCAGATTCATCCGTCTGCTTTCCCTCATCAGAAATGTTCTGGTTCTTGTCTCTATATTCTTCCAATAGCTTCTCTCTGCTTTGCTCTGCCCGATAACCGTCCCAGAGATTGTATGCAGAAAGAGCAAGGGCTGCCGCGAAAAGCAGCAACCCTGTGATTGTAAATATCTTTCCTATCTGATTCTTTTTCTTCTTGCTCATCGATTCTTCTCTTCTTTTCTATCCCGTAAAACTCTTCCCACCAGCAGACAGATCGCACCTGCAAACAAAAGCACAAGTACCGGCCACCAGAGCTGTCCTGTCTGTGGAAGCTTGTCTGATGTTTTGTCTGTTGTTTTATTTACTGTTTTATCTGTTGTTTTATCCGTCGGCTTCTTCGATGGTGGATTCACTTCTCCGTCAGGATTTCCCGGCTTCTTCGCTGTATTTGTCAAGACAACTGTATTTCCTTCACGCGCAACAGCAACTGTATACCCATTCGGGACCTCTGTCTCTGACACACTCCAGCGCATCACCGTGGAAAGATTCTTCCATGTATAGGACCACTGGTTTTCTTTCGTAAGCGTCTGCCGGTCAACGACTGTTGTATTCCCCTCCACATCCGTCTGCAGCAGCTCTACCACAATAGAATCCGGGCGTTCTTTCTCCTGATCCTGCTTCCACACTTTCAATACATGTATCTTCGTCTCTTCTTCCTCTTCCGGATTTCCCGGCTTCTCCGGCTTTCCCGGTTTTTCGTTCTTCTCGAACTTCAGAACCGCTGTCACCTGATACGGTTCCGTTTCCTCGGAAGTTCCCTGTGAATCCTCCGGCAATGCGATCAATGCTGTCTGTGGCTCATAGATCTGTGTCTTACCATCTTCCTGCAGCTCTGTTGTCTGCCCCAGCACAAGATAAAGACCTCGGTTAAGATCTGTAAAACATACTATCTTGTCCGAACCTGATACAAGCACTGCATCTGCTGTGATTCCATCACGTCTGATATAGTCCGCCAGTGCATCCGCTGCACCCTGCCAGCCCTCCTGGCTCTTCTGCTCCAGTGAGACCGGATACTTCCGGAATCGTTCCGTCAATATAAAGCTTCCTGACTCCTCATACTCTGCCACACGGTACAGAGACAATTCCATCCCCTCAACCGGGCAGACGAGCGAGATGCTCCCCTTCTGTGTACTCTCTTCTTCCGCTGCCAGAACCGGACTACCCTTTGAGATTCCGAGCATTCCGGTCAGCGCAATGAGAAATGTCAACACATATATCATATAATTCCTGTCTCTGTGGCGGATTCTTTTCTTTGGACTTCGCATGTTCTCCCTCCCACTGATCAATTTATCTTCCTCTACTTTTTCTGCTTCTTTCTTGAACGCCGGATTGATAGATCCACTACAAGAAAACTAATGATTAAAAGCGGAATCGCAACACATACCGCAACTGTCAAACTGCTTACCTCAGCCGCATCCGATGTCACTCTGGAGTCATCTCCCGAACGATTTTCAATCCGATGTCCGCGCACCAAAAGTCTCTGCGTATTGATTCCATATGGTGTACATGTAAGAAGCGTACACAGATCCTTTCCATCTTCAATCTCAAGCAGGCCATAATCTTCCGGCTCGACAATACTGATCTGGTCAATCTCATACGTCAATACCTTATCATAAATGTGCAGAAGAAAGATATCTCCCTTTTCCAACTTATCAAGGTCTGTGAACAACTTCGCACTCGGCAGTCCTCTGTGTCCGGATAATACACAGTGTGTGCCCTTTCCTCCAACCGGAAGAGACGAACCTTCAATATGTCCGATACCAACCTGCAGAACAGAATCCTCTACACCATGATAGATTGGAAGCTTGCAGCGAATTTCCGGAATTGTGATATATCCCATCATTCCGGTTCCATTTGCATCCAGAAGACTATCATATAAAGTATCTTCCTCTTCTGATGGTGTAAAACGTCCTCCATTCGTAATCAACGTCTGGTTGTACTCCTCTGCCGCCGCCAGTGCCTGCTCTTTCTCCTGATCATCCATCTTCTCTATCTGCTTCGAATAATCCGCAACCGCCTGCGTCTGATGCTTCGAATTCCAGAAATTACTAATTGTCGGATACAGCAGTAAGGACAAGCCTGTAAGAAAGATGATTCCCGCAATTATTGTTGAAATATGCTTTCTCATGTTACAATCCTCTCCTTGCTGCTGTATGGGGAATGATGAAACACATTCCCCGTACAGCAAAATTACTTCATTCTTATCTCACTTACATACCTAAAATCGAGCAACAATTATTTCATTCTCTTCTTTGTAATCAGTACAACTCCAGATCCAATTACAAGGATTGCACCGAAAATGTAGAACAGAGTTGTTCCCATTCCACCCGTGGATGGGAGGAGGGAGCCGGATTTGTTTTCGACTTCGACTAATTCTGTCGACGGTGTTTTATCATCGACGGTGATATTTCCCTTTTCATCAATTACTATTTTAACAGCTTTTGAAAGCTTGTTATATCCATCCGGCTGTTTTGTCTCTGTAAGATAATATATATCTGCATCAAGACCTTGGATTGTGAATTTACCTGTAGCAGGAGTTATTACTTTATCTGTTGTAGTTGCTTCTCCTGTTTTTGCAACACGATGTTTACCTTCTGCTGCACCATTCGTAATATCCACCAACTTAATCGGATTCGTTCCATCTGTATTCTTGCTTAATGTAAATTCTGCATTCGGAAGTCCTGTTTTGTTTTCAGCAGTTTTTTTTGTATATTTAAATACTGGAATTTCGTAAGTTTTAGTTGTTGTTGTTTTATGAGTTGTCACACTGCTATCTCCATACTTTAACCATGTCTCATTCTTATTTCCATCCCCAGCAATCACAGCTTCCTCATTCAATGTTGCAGAATAAGTGATAACAATTGTATCATCTTTTGCGAGTTTATCACAAAAGTCTGATTTAAATGTAACATGGAAGGTACATTTTGGATCCGTAGATTCTAAATCTGTAGTAGTTACATCATAGTCAGTGCCTTTAGTAAGAGGCGTTGTTGTATTATCACTCTTCTTTATCCATTGAATCTGCACGTCATCTTTAAATGTCAACCCTGCATCCATCTTATCATGCAGCACATAGTTCTGTGCACCAACCTGTGCTGTAATTGTTGTCTTGAAGTTTACTGTCTGACCAATATCTGCTGTATTACTCTCACCATACTCATCTGCAGCACCTTTTTTAGAATCTTCTTGAACCTTTTTCTCAACTGATGGAACACCGTTCTTTTCTTCAATTGTTGCTGCAGGATGTGTTGTAGTCAGACCGCAAAGTGCACCCACACTTGAATCTACTAGGTAGTAACCAAGTGGAAGATTAGTGTACTCTACTTTTTTTGTTTTATCTGCCGTTTTCTTATACTCTTCAGGTGTAGTAACTTCGTTAGAAGAAGTGTTTGCATATGCCAATGCTTCTTTTGCAAGTTCTGCTTTATCTGCATCCTTTGTTATCGCTGAATTCCATTTAACATACCCATCAGCATCCACGATGAAATAATTTTGACCATCGTCGTTTGTTACATCCTTAACAAAGGTTTTCCACTTGTCTTCAGCCTTATAAGAATAGTTATCTCCACTAAAACTCTCCAGTTTTAACATTCGATAAATTGTATACTTCTGTCCCTCTATTGCAGGTTTAATTGTTATAGTTCCATTATTATCCCCATAACTTCCACTCGTCTCCTCAGCTCCTACCACACTACACATTCCCAATACCATCATAACCGAGAGCATTATGGCGGCAATCTTCTTGATTATTTTCATTTTCTTCCTCCTTGTTTTTGTTACTGCCCCCCGGAATTTTCCGGGGGGGGCAGCACACTCTCTTTTGTTAGTTTCTTGTTTTTGTTTCTTTATATTTCATCAGCATAAGCACTACTGCGAAGAGTATCAATATCGCTCCTGCCAATCTGTAAATAAGAACTCCACAACTGCCTGTGGAAGGCAGTTTATTCACACGGCTTTGATTTGTAACGGTTACCGTGTCACCGTTGGTTGCACTGTTCGACTCTGTTGCGCCATTCTTTGTTGTCGTATATGACGTAAAGTATTCCATTCCGTTCACAATAGCAACTCTAGACGAATCTTTGATTGGCTGATTCTTATCATCAAGTTCAAAGACATAATAGGTTGTATTTAGATCTAGATTCTTGAATTTCGCTTTTTTTGCCTCAGTGTCACCTGGACTATAAGTAATAGAAACTGTATCCAGCGGTGAACTGATTCCTTCCGCATTGTTATAAAGACCAAACTTATAGGTTCCACTTACTGGCTTACGAGAATTTCCAGCTGCATCATTAATAAAAGCTTTTTCTACAACAATACCTTTTTGTTCATTATAAATTTCTAAAAAGAAATTCTTGGTATCGTATGCAACTTTATATTTCGTATCATCTTTCTTTTTTTCACAATACGCAATATATGCCGTTGCCGCTTCTGGATATCTCTCTTCCACTTGCTTAACGCACATAATATAATGTGGCGTCTCATCCAATTTATATCCATCTGCTGCCTTTGTTTCTGTCACCTCATAGATTTTATTAAAATCCATTTGGAATTGGCTTGTAGTAATTTCACAAGTACCGTTTGTTATTGTAGCTGTCGTTTTATTTTTTGTACGTTGAATCTGATTATTATTCATTTTACATTCGTAAACTTCAAATTCAACTCCGTTCATTTTACTGCTTATATTATCTTGATCAGTTTTTTTAATTGTCAAGTTCGGATGTGTTGTCGTTCCGCTACTTCCACCCGCACTTAACTGATAGGAAAATTGTTCAATTTTATTAGTTGTTCCGCCTTTTGCACTATAAGACTTCCAATGAACAGAATTCTGTAATGCTACGTTTTGATTCGGAGCAATATTCACGGTTACAGAATACGTAATCTCAACAGGTGTTTCATCCGGAATCACAATTTCAATCGTCTTATCTTTTGGGTTATACGACGATTGGATATCAACTTTTGCTCCAGTTTTTATATTCTTGGCTTCTAAAGATTCACTGTCAAAACTTAAGTATTCACCCAACGTATCAACTAATGTTAGTTTCTCTCCTTCTGCAGTTAATAGCTTTTGGCCTCGTAAGTTCGCAACAATTGTATAAGTTACTTTCTGACTTTCATTTGATGATGTCGTTGAATAACCATTCTCTTTCGTCAGATTCGTATCTTTTATCTTTGCATCTGCCGTAGCTGTCGCCAAATCTTCTCCATTTGCACTTTGAAGAACAACCTGATTTGTAAATGTCTCTTCTTCACCACCAAGTAAAACCTTCGGATCTGTCACTCTACAGACAACCTGAACATCAACAGATCCTTGGTCTTCTATATGATCTGCTCGAAATGTTCCCAATTGAATCAGCGCCTGTTTTTTATCCTTATTTACATAATAGATTGTGTACTGTTGTTGATTATCATCATTCGTCGTTTTATTCTCTACTTTTGTCCACTCGCTTCCAAGATCTGCAATCTCTGATGATTTAACATTGGTAGCATTTGCACCTTTCCATTTTATGCGGATATATGCAAGTTCCATCCCCTCCGGAATTTCTTCCAAAACGCGATAATTACTATTCAGTTCACCGCCATGATTCACTTTAAACGCCCATGCTGCATATATACCACTGCCGGTATCCTTCAATAAATCACTACAAATTTTACCAGAATCCCCTTTATCTGCTCCATCTATTGATGAATCCGTCGTCACGTTCTTTCCATCATAAGTAAATACCTGACCTAACTCTTTTAAAATCTCTCCACCATGATACAGCTTCTGATCAGCAGAACCTATTTTTGTTTGAGTTTCTCCCGGCTCTGTTTTATATATCTCATTTCTATAAGTGTACGGTTTACGATATTGGTCCGGTAGGCTCTGCGGCTCTGTTCTGACAATGATATAAAGTGTTTGATCCTCTCCAAGTGTAATATCTTCTTTTGCCTTGAAAATCAAATTATTATAATTGTCACCAGTGAAACCATCCTTCTTTTGTTCATATGTTAGTGTAAATAAAGAATCTATAGTCTGCTTACCAGCATTTCCATTCCGAGTTTCAAATTCTTCAAAGCTGCTATAGTCTTCTATCTTACCTAAATTTCCTTTATAAATACCAGCGATGGAGGCTTCATTCATATGTATAAAAGAATCTGTCAATCCCTTATCACATGAGATTGCATCTTTTATTTCAGTATCTTTTTTAATTGCAGAACCATTTACTTTAATAATCCAATAAAGCTTACCATTCTTCCACGTTGTTGCATTTTCTTCCGGTTCTTCATAATACCAGGCTTTTTTTGCAACATTCAAATGATAATTTCCTTGCAATGTAACTTCTACAGAAGAATTCACATTGTCGAATTTAAATATCTTATTTGATTCATTTTTTTTAACTTCATCCGTTAATTTGAATGTATTAGTAACCTTTGTTTCACCAATTGTACTTAAATTTACAGGTTTTGCATAATACTCAAATTGATACGAATAGTTGTTATTTTTCCATTCTAGTTGAGACAGTTTTAAGCTGAATGATGTTTGGTTATCAATTTTAACCCACTTTGTTCCAACTGCATTATTTAAAGTATCATATGCTGTTATCTTCACATACCCAACATATTTCATAGCATCTTTATTTAAACTGTCAGTTAAAGTAGCTCCGGTTACATCAAACTGTCCCTGAGTCTGATTAACTTTAACTATATACTGATAACTTCCTTTCGGAACTTCAAATTCAGTTTCTGCAGAACCTGGCTTTATTGTTCCTGAAGAATCATAGACATATATATCCGAAGCACCCTCTTGCTTCTCCATTGAAATCGTTTTGGATTGTTTCGTAACGTCAGGCTGTGTCTTCTGAACCCATGTATAGTCCTTTAGCTCAAGTTGACTATAAACCTGGTTTATCTTTTGTCCACCTTGTCCATTATCAACATATGCTAAATAACGATTCGTAATAGTCACCTTATCCGACTGCATTGCTGCATACACTTCCGGTTTAACCGTTATCTTGTATGTTACATAATAAGAATCTCCCGGATAGATTGTAATCGGTTGACCCTTCAGTTTGCTTACTTTGAATCGTGTAGGTTTTCTATTTGTATCAGTCCAATTCCAATCCTCTTGATATTTATCATTACCATTTGCCCATGATATTGTTATTTGGCTACCGCCATAAACTGTATAATCTGCTTCACCCGCTTTTTTCACATGAAGTTGTACAGAAGTACAATCATAAGAAATATACGGGAGCATCTTCGGATCTGTATGAAATGTATCTGAATAATCTAAATAATCCCGAAATTCGAATTTTTGTATAGGATAATTACTATCCGACTTCACATCAAACTTTATTTTATATTCTATCTCATAACTTCCGTCATCCTTTTTATTTTGCGCGGTTATTGCTTTCGGAATCATGTCATAACCCATACGCACATTAAATGTAACCTCTTTTTTGCCTTTTAAATACGTTGTAGATTCTGTATCTTTTCTTGTATATGCTTTCGCTTCATTAATAAGCTCTTTATTTTCGAATGTAGCATTCTCTTTCAACTTTACGTAATAAGTTAATGTACGACTCTCTCCTGCTTCCATTTTAGCAATATTCCAGACAAAACTGCCTGGTTCACTAATAGCAGTAGAATCTTTAATTGGATCCGGAATCGCTTGCTCTGTCAATGCATTCGTCAAATAAATCTTTCCGGCTACCGGACTGGAATTACCAGTAATTGTTTCATATGGGTTTTGAGCATTCTCAGTAGTGGTAAGTGGTGTTTCATTTTTATCAATACCAACATAATTTACCAGATTTTTATTCTGTGTAAATTGATCCACTACATAGACGTTCTTACATCCATCATCACCGGCTGTAACTGTGATTGTATATTTAATGTATTCACTCTTCTCATCGCCTTTACTGCACTGCTTGTCTACTGTAACATTTCCGTACCGTTCATAATAATCAGGATCTAATTTTACTGTAATGTCACCTTTTGGTGTCTGAACTGTTGTTTGATTCGTATCTGAATTTACTGAACTTAATTTAAGTTGAGCAGACACAAAAAATTCTCCGTCTATAGTCTGATTCTCACTCAAAGATTTTAAATAATCCTCGGTATATGTAACAACTACCGTTCCATTTGTATCAACATTAATAGTTCCAATCACTTCATCTGAAGCATTTGTCATATTACTTTGGGTTGGATTATTAATACGAAACACATCTGGAAGCTGATAGGTAAAGGATCTACCTGAATTCTGCAAATCTGTTACTAGAATTCCTTCAAAACCAACTTTAATCATCATGCTCGAATCGTCTGGTCGAATAGCAGTTCCTCCACTTGGAACTTCTTTTTCCGTACCATTCTCTTTGTATGTCAATTTAACATACTGAATATTATTCTCATGATCATTCAACACATACCTACTTGTCACCCCAGCTGTCTCATCCGCTGTGGTTCCTGCTGTATCTCCATTTTCTCCGTTCTGAGCTACATTTCCATCATCCGATGTCTGAACCTGATCCTGACTTTGCCCCTCATTCTGCTCCTGTCCTTCTGTCTGGTTCTGCTCCGGTGTCTGCTGTGAGTCTTCCCCTGATTGATCTTCCGATGTCTTATCATCTGCATAACACGATTCGGTATGCGTATGTTCTGTTTTTCCGCAAGTCAGCTGTCCGTCACTCGAATAGCATTCTTCTGTATGGCTATGCTCTTCCTGACCACAGACTGTCTTTCTCTCCAGCGTGATCGCCGGGAGAATCAGCGCATAGACTGTACAGAAAACAACTACACAGGACAGACACAGAATCATCTTTCTCCACCGTTTTAACCGGGTTTTGTCTTTTAATAATCTTCTGATATAATCCGTTCCTTTATTCTGCACAAATCCACCTTCTTTTTTCTGGTATGTATCTGCTGCCTTCCTGTGTCAGTCTTCCCTTCAATACCTTATAAACTAAACTAATTATTTACTATTTCACTGTATGCTTCCTGTTTTATTCAATGGCCAGATTCGAAATACAATCTTTCCTTCAATCTGGTCTTTCGAAACATCACCAATCGCAGCACTTCTTGAATCTACGGATACGTCTCGGTTATCTCCCATAAGAAACCAACGTGATTCCTCTACCTGATGTGGAAGCTCTACATCACAATTTCCCAGTGCTTTCACATCTAAATAGTCTTCTGTCAGTTCTTTTCCGTCAACCGTCACATTTCCGTCCATATCAATATCAACCCACTGTCCCGGACCTGCGATCACACGCTTCACAAGAAGTTTATTTCCTTGCCAGAATGCAACCACCTCTCCGGTTTTTAACTGATTGGTCTTCACCGATACTACGATCTGCCCGGCTTCCAATGTCGGTGACATGGAAGAACCGTAAATCTGCAGAACCGGCATCCACAGGGTTGCCACAAGAACAGAAATTGCCGCAACTACAAGCAGCACTGCGATCGTACCGCGGAGCGTTCTTTGATATACCGCCCGGTGTCTCAGCCTCTTCTGTTCGTTCTCAACTTCTTCTATTGTAGGGATATTAACTGAATGTTCTTTCTTCTTCACTACTCTAATCTCGCATATTCTTCTTGGCCTGCTTTGTCAGGCGTGCCAATTCTTTTTCCTTTGCTTTTATCGATTTAAGATAAGTATCAGCAGCTTCCTGTGCCGCCTGGAATACGCCACTTAGCTGCACTGCCGCATCAGCGATCGATCCCGCCTTCTCTATCGTGATCTCTCTGGCCTGAAGCTTTGCCTCTGCCTCATCCAGCCTGGTCTGAAGCTCTATCTCCCGCTTCTTCATCTCATAGATCAGATCGATCAATTCGCTTCTTCTTAGATGCTTCAAATCGTTCTTCATATTACATCCTCGACTCCTTTGTCCTGATTTCCTGTTTCTCCTTAGTGAAACGGTTCGTTCAAATCTAAGACTTTAGCCTTCTTTCTTATGCCAAGCAGATTATAGTACACAGCTATTCTCTTGTCAATTATATTTTATCAATTTTTACCTGTTTTCTCGTATTTTTTTATCATTTTTTTGCACTTTAGACACACTATTATGATTTATCTAAAAATGCATTATGCATTTTGTATTATTTTTCTTTTATACGGCTTATCCTGCATTTCTTTTTAGCCATCGGCACTGCCATTTTGAGTTATATTTATAAGTTTTCTACTTTTCCAAAAGCGAAACGTTTCGTCTTTACAAAAAAGAAAGACCACCGAGAACGGTTTCAAAACTCTGCCCCATCCTCAGCGGTCAATCTTCATAAAGTCAATATTAAAATTCAGCGATCACTGTCTCGCCCTGTACTGCATCCATTCCTGTGTGCAGCTTCATATCCGGATAATCGTCTCCGTTTGTAACTACGAGAATACATGTTTTCTCATATCCATGTGCTTTGATCTTCTCTGGATCAAATGAAAGCAGCTTGTCTCCTGCGTTTACCTTATCTCCTTCTTTTACGAAGTACTCGAATCCGTCACCTTCCATATTCACAGTGTCGATTCCTTCATGGATCAAAATCTCTACTCCGTTCGCAAGTGTAAGTCCGACTGCGTGTCTGGAGCCTTCCATTAATACAGAAACTGTTGCGTCACATGGTGCCACGATCACATTCTCTTCCGGCTCGATTGCAAGTCCGTCACCTAATGCTTTTGATGAAAACACCTCGTCTTTTACTTCCTCGATTGGTACTACTTTTCCTGACAGATAAGCCTTTACAACGAATGGCTTATTCTCTTCTGCAGGAGCCTGTTTTTTCTTGAAAAATGAAAACATACCTACTTCTCGCCTCTCTTTTCTTTTAAGCATTGTATATTGGTTCTAATTCCCCCAACCAATGTATCTCTTAAAAGTATAACCCAGAAGTACTTTTCAGTCAATGAATACCTAGATTTCTGTATCCTATGTATCCTATATTTCTGTATCCTACTGCGTCCTACAATCCCGCCAGATCCACCTCATAGATAAATCTCTCCGGTTCTTTCTCCTGCTGATAAAACATACTCAGATACCAAGGGTAATACTCGATTCCTTCCTTCTCCATCACATTCCCTTTACAGAAAACAATCTTTCTTCCAAAATCCCAGTTCTCTACAGCAGACACTTTATTCAATGCCGAATGTTTCTGATAATCATTTCCTGATTTTATTTCCAGAAGATCTACTTTCATTCCATTTTGAATCACGAAATCCAATTCTCCATATTTTTTAGACTCAAAATAATTTAAAGAGAATCCATTTGCTTTTATTATCTGTGCAAATACATTTTCCAAAATACTTCCCATATTTACTTCCATATTGCCCTGTAAGAGTTCGAATTGAATATTCTCCATACAGGAAGCACACAGAAGTCCTGTATCCCCCATGAATAGCTTGAACAGATTTCGTTTCTCGTTAAGTTGCAGAGGTGGCTGCGGCTCTGTCACATTATATGATGGAAGTGCAACGCCTGCGTCACTCAGCCAAAGAAATGCATTTCCATACCGGTTCATTCTTCCATTTTCATCAATCCGATTCAGGAAAAATCGCCTGTTCTTATCATCTAACTGTGAAGCAATACTGTCAAAGATTGCTTTGATTTTTATCTTTTCTGTGCTTTCCGAATATTTTGATATATCCTGTCTGTATAATTCCAGGATGCTTCTCTGAAGTTGTATTACTTTTCCAACATCATGTGTAGTTACATAAGTTTGTACAACATCCGGCATTCCCCCCACAACAATATAGGTTGCAAACAACTTCAACAAAGTTTCATGCATTACCTTTGGAACCGCTTCATGTTTTTCATAACAGGTCTGTAACGTTTTTAACGTAGATTCCTGTACTCCATTCGCTGTAAGATATTCTTTGAAATTCATCGGATACATATATACGATTTCTTCAAATCCTACCGCATAAGATGGAACTTCCTTGTATCGAACTCCCAGAAGAGATCCTGATTCTATATAATCAAATCTACCGTCTTCCACAAGGAATTTTATTGCACATCTTGCATTCGGACATTCCTGTATCTCATCGAGGAAAATCAGAGTCTTCCCCGGTTCTAATTTCTGCATCTTAAACGCTGTGAGATTCTCAATAATCGTATTCGCATCTAATTTGCCTTCAAAGATTTTTTCTGCCCCTTTGTCTAAGATGAAATTTATTTCAACAAAGTGTTCGTACTGCTCTTTCGCAAACTCTCGGATGATCGTTGTCTTTCCGATCTGTCTTGCTCCAATGATACAAAGTGCTTTCTTTTTCTTCTGATTTTTCCACGAAATTAATTTCTCTGAGATTTCTCTTTTTAACATTGTTCCAACCTCCTGATATTAGTATTGTAACATTTTTCCGAAGTTATTCAATGTGTTTCGTTACATTTTTCCGCACTTTTTACCATGTTTTGTAACATTATTCTCGCGTCCCGATCAAAATTTTCTTTCCTTCAAATGCAAAACCATAATGTCTGATCTTTTCTTTTTGAATCCAAGTGCAAAAAGTGTCTATATCAGAACCTTTTATCGTTTCTTGATATAGACACTCTTTTTTAACAATCATCCTGTCATCTAATTAATATTTTCACCGTTGGTTGAAATAACTTCTTTATACCACTCGAAAGAATCTTTCTTTCTTCTGGACAAGT
>ERZ894191.1467-NODE-1467-length-13071-cov-9.098341_pt1 | contig 13071 bp, 13 predicted proteins | sample MGYA00380282_ERZ894191 | MGnify/ENA primary metagenome ERZ894191 (study PRJEB32331, sample SAMN06328485) | human gut metagenome | biome: human gut microbiome; feature: stool | host: Homo sapiens | collected 2013-02-21 ...
CCCATGATGAGGGAACGCAGGAATTCCTCGCGCGGCAGGCCGCTCGTTTTCACCTGCGCCTCCAGATGCGCCAGCTCCTTTTTGTTCAGGTGGAGAGGGATAATGTGGTTTCGTTTTCTCATATGGACTCCTCCTAACGTTCGGGCGCATTCCTTTTGCGTTTTTTCTTCTGGCTCGGCGCTTTTGCCGGGGGTTCATAATGGACAGGAACGTCCTGCAGCTTCAGTCTGCCGCAGTCAGGGATAAACGCGGCGTATTTGGTTTGATCGCCTCCGTCCGATCCCATAAGGATACCGTCCGTGCTGTTCTGCCCCTTGACCAGCGTGCAGTGCCAGCAGAGGCTGACCGGATCGAAACGCATCTTGTCGCTGCAATCAAACGGAAAACTCTGGTCATCACAGAGGCTGGCTTCCTGAAACTGCCGGAATTGTTCATCGGAGAGAACGACTACCTGTTCAACCTGAAAACGGGCTTTCCGTTCCGGCTCAGGCTGCAGAGAAGGGTCCCATTTGAGGTTTTCAGTCTGGCGGGGGCGGTGATAGAACACAGCGTATTCCCGGTAGGCTTTCGGTTCTTCCAAGGCAATGCGTTCCTCCGGTACACCCCGCAGATCTACATTGCGGTAATCCCTGCTGTAGCCAAGGTACAGGGTGTCTTTCCTCTGTGCGATCAGCATATTTTCTGTTTCCCCCTCGGTCCGTACCATGAGGCAGCGGAACAGGCCACCCGGATCGGCGCTCATAAGTTCCCGATTATCTTTGAGGAAGGGATATTCCGGAGAGACGTCCTCTGAGAGTTTTTCAAAATCCTCTTTGGTTAAAATGAAGATTTTCGTCACTTCAAAAAAGCCGGGGACGCAGCTTACCGTATTCCAGCGCAGGCTGTCCAGCGTTTTGGCGTTTGCCGCGAACGCGGCGTATTGCTTTTCGCTCAGTATTTTCACCTCTTATTCTTTGAACAAAATCAGCCGGTGCAGTTCAGCGGGGGGAGGGGGAACTCCCCGAGATGCGTTTGGATATCCAAACGCTATGCTTGCCAAACCAGTCACCGGCTGGGAAAGAAAAAAAGCCGAAGCATTTTTGCTTCGACTTTTTGATATAGGATTTCGGTTCAATTCTATTCATGAAATAGAACCCGCATATAATTGGTTCGGCCGTCCAGAATACGGATTACTGAAACGGCGTCGTCTTCGACTCGATAAAAGACGATGTGCTTTCCGGATATCAGATACCGCAAATCCGTTTCACGGCCTACTTTTTCCGCAAGTGTCGCGCCCATTAGAGGCTGATCTTTTAAGCGGGAACAACTCTCCAGGAGCCTCGCGGCTATCCGATTTGCTGCAAGAGGATTTTTCAGCGTTTCACGGATGTATTCCAGCATTTCCCGGACATCGGCCCGCGCTTCCGGTGTATACCTCAGCTTCATCGGGTTTCTCCAAATTCAGCCAGCATTTCTTCTTCTGAAACCCAATCCGCATCAATACGGACGGAATTTTCACCTTTTTTCAATTCAGCCATCAGAAGCGTGACGGCCTGTTCCCGCAGAGCTTCTTTGCTGCTCTGCGTTACAAGGAAAGGCAGACCTTCCACGTTGATCGACTGCTGGATAAAAATATTAACGGCGTCGGTCAATGTCATGCCGCAGTTTGCGTAGATCTCCTCTGCGCGTTTCTTGACTTCTGGATTAATCCGCATTTGAAATGAACTGGTTTTAGGCATAGATGAAACATTCATATGTTCCTGCATGGCGATCAACTCCTTTCACCTGTAGTATATCCATTAAACGCAGTTTTGTCAATACATTGTAACTACAATCAGCGGAGTATCGGCAACGTCTTTTACACAGAAGATTTTTATTTCATGTATCGTTTCAGTTCGTCATAGAAGTTTTCTCTGGTTCCGGCCATGATGACCACGATAACTTTCTCCTCTACGTACTCTACGGTATAGGCGAGCTCGTAGTTGGTTTTGTTGTAATAAATGTCGTAACCAAAGATGCCGGCCAGATCTCCGGTTTTGGCTTCTCCCACCGTATGATCTTCCAATATCCGGTCGATTGCTTCCTGATACAGTGCCTTCAGATGTTTGTCTTTAAGCTTTTTCAGGAATTTGGCTGCCGGAGGAAGAATTCGCAACTGTGCCATCACTCTTCCTCCGCACCGAATACATCGTCATAGGAGTAACTCTCGCTTTCTCCATGGGCCGCCTGTTCCGCCTGCGTCAACATAGCCTCCACAGCAGGACGCACTTTCTTCTGCGTTTTCTTGAATTCGGCCAAGAGCTGATCGCCGGTGAGTCCTTGTGCGATTAAGTCAGCCAGGATCTGTTCGGCAAATTCCCCGCCGCTCTGTTCTTTTACCGGGCGCAACACAAGCTCATTGCCGCGCAGAATACATTCGGCTTCCGTGGTAAAGCCGAGGGCTTCAAAAAACTTCTGTGGAATCGTCAACTGTCTTTTTTCCGATATACGAATGGTTTTCCGGTTCATAAAGCTCCCGCCCTTCAATGTTGCTGTTGCCATACAGACCTTCCTTTCTATCTTATGCTATTTGCAAAGAAATATGTATAACAAATTTCCTTGTTTCCTTGTCTTAATTGTACCAGCAAAAAGCGGAGGAGTCAAGACCGGTTTTATTCATCGGCTTCCTTGATCTTAATCAGACCGTCGAGGGTTGTGCAGATGATATTTCGCTTTTCGGCGGCTCCAATTTCTGCGGACATGCTGTGGCTGATTTTACTTCCGCATACCACCAGCATACGGCACCGGCCCAGCTTCTGGTGGGCGATGCTGTGGAAATCCCTCTTTTCGTCGGCGTTGTCCGGCTGAAGGTACTGGGCCTCGCTCAGTTTCGGACAGATGGGAACGTATCCGAGTTCGTAAACCTTGCGGCAGTAGCGTCGGAGCAGACGAGGCGCGGCTTCAGCGTCGGCACAGATATAGGCAAATGCTTTTTCCATGATGTTTTTCCTTTCTATAAATACTGTAAGCGGCAGAGCCGGACGTCCACATGGACTTCCAGCTCCGTCGCCTGATTCTTTACTGGACATCCAAATGGATGACCGGAATTATTCGTCGGCGTTATCCGATTCGGCGTGGGATTCCAATGCAAAACGAACCCGGTCGGAACCCAGTTTGTAATAGGCGTCGGTAACTTCGACGCCTACGGCTTCGTATCCTTCCAGTCTGGCGGCGAGGACGGTGGTTCCGGCTCCGCAGAAAGGATCGAGAATGCGCCCGCCCGGCACGCAGATTTTGACCAGATCCCGCATAAGCTGCAGAGGTTTCTCCGTGACGTGGATGCGGTTCTGCGGATTGGCATAACGGAATACGCCCGGCAGGCAGCCCACCGGGCGGTTCACCGGCATGGGACCGTTGGAGCCCCACACGACATATTCGCTCTGCTGGCGGAAACGTCCCTTTTGCGGGCGGCTGGTCATCTTATCCCAAACCACCGAGCCGCGCCAGATCCATCCGGCCCACTGCAGGGCGTCGGTGATGGACGGATACTGCCGCCAGTCGATAAACAGACAGACGGGCGCTCCCGGCTTGCAGGCTTTGCGCGCGTCGGACAACCATTCGGCCATCCATCTTGTCCAGCTTCTCTGGTCCCGGTTATCCCCGTCGAAATCCGGCAGGGCGTTTTTCGGATCCATGCTGCTGTATTTCTGGTTGGTGGTGCGGTTTTTCTCCGAGGGCTTCCAACCGCCCGAAGCATAGGGCGGGTCGGTGATAAGGGCGTCAAACACCTGCGGCTTGAATGCACGGATGATCTGCAGGGTATCCCCGTGCAGGATAGTCCAGCCGTCTCCGCCGCTGTGTGTAAGCGGTAAAACAGATTCGTCCATGACTTGTGCGAGCTCTTTCGTTTCGTTCAGAGGCATCTTCCTTTCATTGTTTGGTTATCGCTCCCTGTCGGAACGTTTTTTCTGTTTTGTCAGATTTTTCTCCGACAATTCTGTTTCCACGTATTCGCTGATAATGCCCAGTGCTCTGCAATAGTCGCCGGATTGGAAGACGCGGCGGCGCATCTGTCCGGCCTGCTCCGCCTGCCCGTTCCTTTTGAGCAGGTCAGAGGCTTTGCTGAGAATGAAGAAGATATTTTTATCCATGCCAGCCAGCGCCATTTTCGGACGTCTGGAGACGGGCCACTCTTTGGTAGGCTCTGCGGGATGTACCGCTTCAACCTCAAAGTCGAAGGGTTCTTCCCAAAAGTGAACGTACAGCACGCCGTCGTCGGTTCGGATTTCCTGCTGCTCGAAACCCTCGCCCCAGCCGTCGGAAAACTGGCCTTTCAGGTAATCCTGCAAGTCTTCCATTTCTGTTTCAGTGAGAGGCGCTTCCAGCCGAACCGTAGTGCATCCCGTGAGTTCTCCGTTTCGTATTTCCACCGACGGGATGGCGCTGAGTACCTTCGCTTTGACTTCGTGGTTTCGGCACTCGTCAAAATAGAGCATCAGGTTCCCGCCGTCCGCGCTGTTGCGCTGGTCGATGGCATCCCGAATACGATCTTCGTAGTAGACCATATCAACGCCTGAAAACAGCGTGGGGTAATCCGTCGTCCCGTTGTTCCATCCATATTCGTCTACGTCGTTTGCGTAAAAATCCCCGGTCAGCGGGGAATAGAGTTTCAGTGTGCTCTCTTTTTCTTCGATATTCTGATCTCCTTTCTAACGGGAGCAGGTCGCCCTCTGACGGGCGGCCTGCTTCTCGTATCGCTCTTTTGTCAGGTCGGCATAATCGCAGCCTTCTTTTTCCGGCATGTTTTTCACAATGCGGTATCTGCCCTGATAGGCTTTCTCCAAACACGTAGCGGCCCATCTTCCGGCGAAGTCGTTGTTTGTGCAGATTTCGAGCTCTTCAATTTCTGGGTGGCGCCCCAGAAAAGATTCCAATGCAAGCGGCTTTTTGAAAGAAAAGGAACGTGACGGTTCTCCGTCTTTCGGTGCGCTAATCCCGCCAAGGGACAGCCGCCATTTATCCGCAGACCCTTCCAGCGTCAGGTGCGCGAGGGTTTCGATGGCGGCTTCATACACAGCCAGCCGGTTGGTTTTTCCCTTGGGCGGAAGGCAGAAGCAATATTGCTTTTCGCTACCGGATACCTCCGCCTTGAAAGGCTTTCCCTTGGTATAGGTACCCCGCAGGAAGGCGTACCGGGCAGTACCGGTTTCGTCCTTTCCCACGAACACGGCGTTGTGGTAGTCTGCGCTTTCATAGAGAATCCCCGCCCGGACGCAGGCTTCTATTACCTTACGGCTGATCCCCCGTTTCATGAGGTAGGCGAACACCCTGCGATTGTTTGCCGCTGCCGGAGACAGGGCGAATTCTTTTTTCTGTTCCGGCTGGGAAAGAGGTGGGATGTAGCTGGGGCTTTTTTCACAGAGAGCCAGCACCGCGTCCACAAACTTTACCCCTTCCACCTTGACAAGATAATCAAGGGCGGATTTGCCGCCGACGTCCCGGCTTTTCCAATGCCAGAAGCTGGTTTCTTCATTGATCTTGAAGCTGTCGTGTTCCCGGAGTTCAAATTCTCCCCGGCTATCGGTTTTGACCAGTTCTCCGGGCCGGTACCGCCGCAAAAACTCAATGGCGGTCATCCGTCTTGCTGCAAGGATTTGTTTTTCGGTTACTCCGGGCATAGGGTTCTTCCTTCTTTCTGAAATTAAATGACAGCCGCTCGCAGGGCTTTTGCCTGATCGGTTCTTTCCCACGGAAATTCTGGCTTTCCAAAATGGCCGTAAGCGGCTGTCTGCGTATATCGAGGTGTTAAAAGATCAAGCCGGGAGATAATTTCGGCCGGAGTTAATCCAAACACCAGCTTTACGGCTTCAGCCAGACAATCGTCGGCGCAGACCATGCCGGTACCGAAGGTGTCTACCTCCACCATGACCGGCTCGGCTTTTCCAATGGCATAGGCCAGCGTGACCTGACACTTTTCGCACAGCCCTGCCGCCACAAGGTTTTTGGCGATGTACCGCGCCATATATGCGCCGGAGCGGTCCACCTTGGTGGGATCTTTACCGGAAAATGCGCCTCCGCCGTGCGGGGCGAACACGCCGTAGCTGTCCACCATGAGCTTTCGACCGGTGAGGCCGGTATCGGCCTCCGGGCCGCCAAGCACAAATCGTCCGGAAGGGTTCAGGAGGATTTTTGTGTCCTTGTCCGGAGGTAAAGCCTGCAGCGCCGGGGCGAGCACCTTGTCGGTGAGTTCCCAGCTAAGTTCATCCTCGGGTTTTTCCGGGCTGTGCTGGGCTGAAAGGACGACAGCGTCCAGCCGCAGGGGTTTTCCATCCTCGCCGTATTCTACAGTGACCTGCGCTTTTCCATCCGGGCGCAGGCCCCTTATCATCCCGGTTTTCCGGGCGGCAGAGAGGGCGCTGGTAAGACGGTGCGCCAGCACCACCGGCAGAGGCATCATCTGCGGCGTTTCCGAACAGGCATAGCCCACCATGACGCCCTGATCTCCGGCCCCGAGTTGCAGGGCGGGCTGATCTTTAGAGAGATTTCTCCTACGCTCTAACGAACAGCCCACTCCTGCGGCGATGTCCGAGCTTTGCCGGTGGAGGAGGCATTGGATGGAAAAAGAGGTAGGATCATATCCCGCCTTTCTAAAAACCGACTGCACAATGGAAGGGATATCCGGCTCGTACAAACTGGTGATCTCCCCGGCGACGATAACCTGTCCCTTGGTGGCCAGCACCTCGCAGGCCACACGGGAGAGGGCGTCGTGGGCGAGGCATTCATCCAGCACACGGTCCGCGATGATGTCGCACAGCTTATCCGGATGCCCTTCCGTCACCGATTCGGCGGTATAGTGTTGGTTCATCTGCTCACCTCACCTGCAGGGAAAAAGGCTTGAGGCTTTTTCCGATTTCTTCGTAGTCCTGAAAGTGCACTGCGCATCCAAGCAGATAGGAGACGGCTTCCTCCCAGTCCTTTAGGGAAAACCGCGTCTTGTCTTCCATACGATACAGATCCCCGAGAGCCGTCCACTTGAGATCCGGCTGCTGGGTCAGGTTGGAGACAAAGGTGCGGTGCTGTTTGGCCACTCGTGTTAAAAGTTCGATTTCTCTCAATGAATCCCTCCGATTCCACGTAAAATGAAAGCGGGGTATTTACCCCGCCCGCTCTTATGTGCTGCTATTTGTTCCTGCGGTTTCGCACGTGCAGGAAAACAAGACCGCCTATAATGACGGCGCATAAGCAGACTAAAATAATGGCTTTTGGCTCCATAGACAAATTTCCTCCCGATTACTTACACCGTTTGCTGCGGTGTTTTCTGATCATGAGTATTGTCACGATGCATCCGGTCGACAAAGCGGTTAAGCCCAAAGGCACGGCCGCGGACGAATGATCGCCGGTCTGCGGCATGTCGGGCGTCTCCGGCACAAGCCGGTTGTGCATCTCAACCGTTACGGTTTCTCCAGCTCGGACTTCTACAGTCCGGTCGTCCGGCAGGATGTATTTTTCAGCGTCCTCGCCGGCCATTTCGGATACGGTGTATTTGCCGACCCGAAGTTCAACGTGGATTTCGCCGTTCTCATCCGTCTGAAATTTCTGCGCATAGGGATTGCCCATGAAGTCTGCGCCGGTAATTTTGAAGGTGCGGCCCTCGATGCTGCCGTCGTCGGCGGTCTTTATCACTTTCAGGGAGCCGGTCTGCGCCCTGTTGAGGAATCCAACGTCGACTTCGGTTTCAACCCGCACGACGACGCCGTTTTCAATAATGGAGAAGGGGTGGTACGCGTCGTCCTGTTCAAAGAATTCCGGGCCTTCTTTTTCGTGCAGAAGATAGTTTCCGCACGCAAGATTCTTCAGCTGGTAGAGGCCCGGCTCGGTTTCGGCCATTTCGCCCACGAGTCGATCAACGTCCGCATCGAACTTTCCGTTGTTGTCCACGTCGGCATAAATCTCAAAAACAGCGCCGGACAGTTTGTGGTCCGGGTAGTCGGCGTCCACCTTGGTGGTTTCGACAGTGCCCCGGATGATCTGGTTTTCGATGGTGATTTCAATCGTCTGCCCGTCCTCGGTAATCTCCACCGGGAAGCGCTCCTCGCTCAATACGAAAGCTGCGGGCGGTGCGATCTCACGAACCAACCAGTTACCTACCGGTACATTGTTGAATTCGAAATATCCGATTTCATTGCTCTCGGCAACCATGAGGGCGGTTTTTTCGGTGAATTCAGTTTCGTCGGGCTGGAACAGGCCGATTACAGCCCCGCCCAGCTCGAAGCCGTCCTGATCCACCTTCCAGCCGGATATTTTGCCGCGCTTCAGCTTGTTTTCAATGGCTTCGCCGTCGTTGACGTCAATTTCAACGACAGCCACATCCTGACCGGCATATTCAAACACGACCGGATATTTCTCGTCGCTCAAAATGTAGTGATCGTCGGTGGCGATCTCCTTTACATACAGGGAAGCGCCGCAGGGCACGTCGGTTGTAAACGCGGCGTTTCCGTTTTCATCGACGCCGATCATTTCGATAAGCCCGTCCGCCGGAATGGAGGTGCCGTCCGATGCAGTCAGCGCCTCGGCGGCAAACAGACCGAAAGTGACGGATTTCCATTCCTCATGCATGCCGATGGAAAAGACTTCATCCTGCTCAAGCAGCTTTTTGAGACGGATTTCCACTTTCTGCCGGTTATTGACAAATTCCACGCGCGCGGAGGTGATCTTCACTTCCTGCCCTGCATAGGACAAAACCACATTCTTGGGTTCCGGATCTTTTACCAGACCGTCCGGCGCAGTGCGTTCCAGCACCTGATAAGGCCCCAGATACAACGGTGCCGAGGTGGCGGTCCCGTCAGGCCCTGTGGTCAGGGTGGCGGCCAGTTCGCCGGCTTTCAGGTGGACGGCGCCATCCGGGGTGACGATATCTTCCAGTGCGATAATGTCATACACAGCGCCCGGCTGGCCCTGCACTTCGTACTGGGGCTGATACATCCCGTCGGATTCCGCTGCATGGCTGAATACTTCGCCTTTTTTGGAGACCGTGATGGTGCCTTTCTGCGCGGCGTTGTATTTACAGACCGTAACGATATCCTGCGTGCCGTCCACCACAAAAGGCACCGGCCTGTCGCTGAGAACATATCCCCACGGACTCTGCTGCTCGACCAGTTCAAAATTGCCGGAAGACATGGATTCAGGCAGCATAAGCGTCCCCGTCGCGTCTGTTGCGAAGGTGTCGATGTCCATTGGCGTGGGATAATTGACGTGCTGCACCACCCATTCACCGGTATCGGTATTGCGGATTTTGAATGCGGCGCCTGCAAGCAGAATGATCTTTCCACTTTCAACATCCCGCTTTTCAATTCGGATGAGGGAGGTAAAAGAGGGGTTGTTGAGGATATAATAGTAGGTCTTGCCGTGCTCGGAGATGAACACCGTGAAGTCCGGGACGAATTTCTGTCCGTCCTCGCCCTTGGACTGATGCACCACATACAGGCCGTGCGGGAGATCTTTGGACCGTGCGAAACCGTTGGAATCTGTGCGAAGGATATCCCGCTCGGATTCTCCGGCGTTCTCATAGCTGCCGGCGCTTGCGAGATAGACCTGGAATTCCGCGCCTTCTTCCGGCTGCTCAATCTGGTCGGAGTTCCCATCGTCTGCAGGCCGGTCTGTATGTTTGGTGATGGCGATGCTGCCGAGGACGACGTCTTCCGTGACGGTTATCGGGATGCTGTTGTTCTCCAGCGTGAAATTCCCCGGTTCGGCGCCTACGGGATAGACGGTTTTATCCAGCAGATACCCCTCGCTGGGGGTGATTTCGCGGAGACTGAAATCCGTGCCGCATGGATACGCTTTCGTCGTAAAACCGCCTCCGTTTTCCGTAGTGTAGGTATCCAGCAGGGTTTCACCTTTATACAGGCCGTAAACCGCGCCGTCCAACGAGGCGTCGCCCTGGGCTTCTCCGGTCGCAGCGTCCACTTTCTTCACCTCTACGGTAAACTTTTTCAGAATATTGGAAAAGCTCACGCTCGAGACCCGGCCGGGGAAAACCTCAACCTGCTGAGACGCGGGCTGCACGTATTTGTCCGGCGTCTGCTCGGTCACGGTGTATGTTCCCGCCTGGAGGCCGTCCACCTCGATTATGCCGTCCGGACCGGTCACAACGTCCCGATCTATGCCGTTGCCGGAGATATGAAAGGGGATTCCCGCAACCTGCCCGTCTTCGGAGGTTTTCACGATTTTCAGATATCCGGCGGACTCGCAGGATACCGCGATGTATGCGCTGACCGTATCGGAAGCATTCCAGCCCGTCGCAATATTCTGGCGGCTGGGATCTTTGTTCTGCCAGCAGATAACCGCGCCGGGGCCGCCCTCGGTTTCACAGTCTGCCCGCAGGCGGATGGTTTCCGACAGAGGGGCGTCTGCGGAAATGGTCAGCGTATTCCCGCTCTGGTCAAAGGTCAGGCCGTCGTCAGACCACCGGTATCTGGAGAGCGCGCCGTTCGAGTCCGTGACTGCAGCGGTATACTTTGTCCCATCCCACTTCAATTCGATGGAAACGGCGCTTTCTGCATTCTCGGCGGCAAAGCTCGGAAGAACATACTTGCTCTCCACGGCTTCAACCAGAGATCGGTAAAATGATTTGGCTTCTGCCGGATCAGCCGTGTACGCCAGACAGGTCAGGACGTCCTTCTCCGCCTGAGGGGATCCGAAACCGCCTTCGAGGATCTCCCAGATCAGGATCTGTGTCGCGGCATACCGGGCGTTCTCCTCTGCGGAATCAATTCTTCCGTCTTTAGCCTTGAATCCAAAAGTCAGCGCATCGCCGACCAGACGCAAATGCTGGGGATCCGGAATCAAATCCTCTACGTTTTCGTAATCTTCCGGATAGTTCACCTCTACGCCGAGCTCGATGCAATAGGCGGTATCCTGGCTGCCGTCCGGATATTCCATCATTTTGTTCATGAGGGTCCCGATTTCTCCGAAGGTATCGGTGGCCGGCGCGTCGGTGAACACATTGATGTCGCCAGTGGAAATCAACGTTCCTTTTGTCTGATGCGCGGCCTGCAGGGAGACGCCGTTTTCCGGAATAGGCGTATATTCTGCCTCAGCGGCTTTCTCTTCCAGCGGCGCGTCCTGCGTTTCCGGTGTGGATTCACCGGAAACTGTTTCGGATTTCTCCGGAGAAAGGGGCTCCTGCGAACCCTGCAGGAACTTCATGGGATCGACGCGCCCGTCTGCCGTCCGCACTTCCAGATGCAGGTGTGGGCCGGTAGAATTGCCCGTTGTACCGGATTTGCCGATCTCAGAGCCTTTTTCCACCGCGTCTCCGGGGGAAACGGAAATCGCGCTCAAATGCGCATACAGGGTTGTGTTCCCGTCCGCGTGGGAAAGCATGACCATATTGCCGTAGCTCTGGTCGCCGTCCATGGTGACGCCGTCCCATACCTGTGTGTGGACGACCGTCCCGCTCTCTGCGGCAAGGACCGGGGTTCCTTCTTCTATAGCGATATCCAGTGCCTGGTGTTCGTCCGAAGAATACCCTTGGGTTATGGCCCCGCTGCTGGGCAGCGGCCATGCGTAGGGAGCGTTCGACTGTGAAGGATCCGCAGTTCCTTCAGCTGCCCATGCGTTCAGCGGGATGCAGCAGGTCAGCATCAGCGCAGCCAGAAGCAGAGACAGCAATCGCCTTGTCTTTTTCATAATAATCACCATTCCTTATTTTTTGTGCCTTTGCTCGTTGCGGCAAAGGCACAAATCGTGTGTGAAAAAGTATTTTTCACACGATTCTCCTTTACTGTAAATAAAAAAAGGCCCCCGCGGGATGGAGAGAAAATCTCTGTTCCACGGGGGCCGATGTTGAAATTATCGTTCTTCGCCGTTTTTTTGGCGGCGTTGCTTTTTATGGGAATCTGCTTTTTGAGGCAGCTCCCGCTGGGTGATCCAGATCGCTTCCAGAATAGAAGCGATTTTGATCCCGTTTTGCCGGCAGCCATCGAGGATGCCTTCCAGATAGGCTTTGGAGGGCATGGCAGGCGTTTCCTTATACGGGCTGTTCATGGAGTAGGCCATAACCTTTAGCTTCTGACCGTTTCGACCGGTCACGGTGACAGGCGTCTTGCCGTACAGATAGGGAAAACCCTCGTAATGGTCCAGACGCCGTTCATCCCGTTCAGAAATCCGCCAGAGGACGCCGTCCACGAAGCTGTCCAGCTCCGGCAGGACGGTGGCGACGCCGACCCCGCCGCCGTTTTCACAGAAAGCAAGGCGGTATCCTTCCAGCCGGACGCTGCCTGCCACTTCCGCATCAGGGCAGCGGAATGCCATCTGGTTCCGGTTCATATTGCTTCCATAAGCAAAATACAGCAGCGTGCCGCTGTGCCCGCTTCGCGCATCATGGCGTTCTTTTTGCCCGCGCTGAAAATTCGGCTGTTCGGTTGGCTTTTTGAAATTTCCGATTTTGATCACCTCTTATCGTTCCTGATTGCGGCGGTTCTGCAGGCTGGGGTACTGCGTTTTGTCATACCGCCATGCGCGGTTGCCCGGCAGATTCGAGAGCAGGTGTTCTCGCACATTCTTGTACTCCGGCCCGATGAGGCCCAGCCGCAAAAGAAAGGTGCGGAAGGTAAAGGCCGGGTTTTCGCTGATTTCGGTTTTTCGCATCACTGTCCGGCTCTGGTTGATTGCCTGTGCGGAGATCGCCAGCGCCAGCGTGATATTTGCCCGTACCTTGCCTGCATGAAGCGTGCTCTCGAAGCAGCGCCATTCCAATGTGCCGCGATAAAACACGGAATGGAGGTTCAGGGCGTAATACCGGGTCCAGTTGTAATGCTCATCACTTTCGTCTGAGCCCTCATACCATTCCCGCTTTAAACGCTCCATGGTCGTGTTTGCGGGCAGCTTGCGGATTTTCTCGAGCATGGGTTCCCGCACTTTCTGACACCAGCGCTCTACCCGGCGTTCATTGACATTGAGGGCCTTGAACAGGATGTCCTCTTTGGAATACATGATGGAAAGGGCGTTTTTCAGGCTTTGCGGCGTATGCTTGGAGGCGTCCACATGGACATGCATCCCGCAGCTCTCATTGACTACCGCGCCGGCGCGGTAGTCAATGAGAGCTGCGGG
>ERZ894191.1496-NODE-1496-length-12811-cov-12.206413_pt1 | contig 12811 bp, 20 predicted proteins | sample MGYA00380282_ERZ894191 | MGnify/ENA primary metagenome ERZ894191 (study PRJEB32331, sample SAMN06328485) | human gut metagenome | biome: human gut microbiome; feature: stool | host: Homo sapiens | collected 2013-02-21 ...
CTTTCTAGAGAAAAAATTAATCAATTGTCATTAGTCTTATCAAAGATTACTAAAAGTGCAAGTAATGCTGTAAGAACAAATGAAAACATGGAAAGAAAAAAATTATATTGTAGATTGCCAAGAACATTAGACATACAAAAGTTGAAATCAATTGAACAAGTAGGAGATTATAAGATTCAATGTAATTACATTTTAAGATATTACGTAAAGGATAATCATGATGTATATCATTTACAAGAAAATCTTAATATTTCACAATTAACAAGAATTAACGAAGCATTTGAAGAAATTTCTTATAACTAGAGGTGTCCCTATGAAGAAAGATATGTTAAAACAATCTGGTTCAGCTATGAAGACACAAAAAGACCAGTTAATGTCAGTAGAGGAACAAAAAAATCAAGTAGAAGATGTATTAAATCAATTGAGTGACGCTAATGATAGCAACTTACAGGATTTAGATTTACTAATTCAACAAGCTAATCAACTTTGTGAGGATAATGTTACTTTAGATTCGGATTTTGCTAATGAAATCAATGAACAATTGAAACAAATTGAATCAACAGAACTACAAACAAAACCAAATGTTGATATTCAATTAACAGACATAGTTGAATATGGAGATGATTGGGACAGTTATATTAATTCAGTGATGAAGTATGCTAATAATCATCATCTTGATTTGAGAGATGACCCATATATGTCTTTAATGAGTGAATCACAAAGAAACTCGTTAGTAGAAATGGTTCAAAATGATTATTATACACATAAGCCAGAAATGGATAGATATGATTATATAATTGCTGCATTTTGTGGGGTTGCGTCAGGACTTATAGATAGTTTCTTTGTTGGAAGACCTGGACAAAGTAAATTTCAAAACATAGCTGATAAAGAAGTAGATAAAATTATCATCAAGTTAGCTGAATTTAAAGGATGGAAACCGCAAAGTGCTGAAAAAAGGACAGTGGCAAATGCAATACAACAATTTGAACAATGGTATGGAATGGGAAATAGAAAAGATATAAGCAATTATTTGAAACATGGTGGAATTAATTACGATCAACATAATTCAAAAATGACAGATAATCTTGTAACGAATATGACTTCATCCAATCACCATATAAGGTCATTGGCACATGCACCAGATATTGTTGGATTGATTTTCTCAATCATTGACCAATTTACAAATCAATCACATTTCTTTGAAAAAGGGAAATTGATTTCAATACGTGCTGATTCAACTTTACAAGGAAGTAACCTTGTTTCAAAATTGTTTGCAGGTATTGCTAATTGGTTAGGACATTGCATATCTGATGTTGCTGGAAGCTCTCCAAACAGAAGAAGCAATCCTAATAGTAGAGGTAGTGGAATTAGTATACCGTTTTTTGAACTGTTTCAATTTGCTGATAAAGGTTCAATAGGAGAAGATAAATTAACTATTGCGGAAACAGCAGTTAAAATGTTTGAAGAAGGTTATGATTTTAGATTTGGATTAGCAATGTCAATACCTGTGTTCATAAATGAAATGAGCATAAGACTCTTTTGGATGTTAAAGAGACATTATTATCATCATGAACCTTTAAAGAAATGTGTACCTATTGTATTGGCTAGAGAATTGACAAACAAAGAGAGCAATGCAATCATTTTAAGAAGAATGTTACTAGCTGGAGAAGGTTCATTATGTCTAGTAGACTTTGGAGATGCAGTAGTACGTGCAAAAGGTGTTGACGCTACTACATATACAATAGATTTCTTACTTCACTTGAATTTTAAAGCATGGAAGAAATTTGCTGTTAATTTAGCAATATCAGGCGTTATGGAAGTAAGATTGAATTACAATTGTAACCATATAGATGTTGATAAATTGAATGATGATTTATTGGTTGAGTGGGATAGACTTGTAGAAGCAATATAGAAATGGATTGTAACATGAAAAACTAAATACAAACATAAGACTAAAATTGAGGATTAAGTTCCTTGATTTTAGTCTTTTTTCATTTAAAGAGAAAGGGATGATAAATGTGAATAACTTTAAATTGGAAAAGTCAGTTGATGATATTAAAGAAAAAGTTGATACGTTGGAAACGATGCTGTTCGTATTGTCAATCGCAAACCATTATGAAAGTGAGGTCATCAGTGTGGATAAGTATTGCAGGGCATTGATGTTCATTGCAAAAAGTGTGGAAAATGCGGTAGATGAACTAAAAAAAGAATTGAAAGGAGGGAATCATGATGAAAGAGGTTAAAGCAGTGTACATGGGATTCAAGTTGATTATTGATTTCTATGCACAGGTCAAGAAAGCAATCAAGTTAGGAGGTGGAAAGAAATGACAGTAGAAGCATTAGGACTTGCGGGTATGGTACTTGCAACGATCGTCGTAGTGACAGTTGAAATTTGTGAAGTTATTAAATATGACAAGCAACAACAGTTGGCTTATTAGTGACGGGTAGGGTCAGTTATATAAGCTAAATTTCTATCAAATGTTCAAACATATATTATTCCTATGAAAGCGAGGAATGTATATATGACAAAGACAAAAATTGAAACAATGGATTGCAAGACAACCATTACAAGGTCAGCAGACCAAAAGAGCGTGTATGAATTTACTAGGGAGTATGGATTTGATGGCAAGAAAGCATTGGTTATTACACTGTCATCAGAAAGTAACAATTCAACGACCTATGTTGATAGAACGAAATACTTCACGTTTATCAACATGACTCAATTAGGATATTCAAAGATAACGCTTTTCAACTTATTCACAAGAGTTGATGAAAAGCTAAAGCCAACATCCTATACAAAGGAAGAATTGACAGACAGCTTTAAGTATCTAAAGAAATTGTTGGAACAAGGTTATGATTCAATCGTTATTGCAGTAGGAACAACCATGTCAAAGAACAGACGTGTCAAGGAATGCAAGAAAATGATGTATGAATTACTGTTGCCTTATCATAAAGAAGGTAAGGTCATGAGGATCGTTGATAATCTTGAACTTTATAAGCATGATGATGAACAATGCTTACATCCATTGTATGCGGGTAACTATATTGGTGGGAGATGGAAGCTTATTCCATATGATATTGAAAAGATGATTAAGAAGCTTACTGATGAACTGAAACCAGTTGAACCTCAAAAGCCAGTACAGGCAAAAAAGAAAGTCCTAAAGAAGAAGGTAAATAACCAATGCAATACATTGATACACTAGAGGACGCTAAAAAGTTAGTCTATGAAGATGAAGAATTAGGCAGACGTGTTTATGATGATGTTGCAACGTTGTTAGAAAGCTATGACTTGCAATCTCTTGAACAGGGAAATTGTTCATATGGCGGATGTGTTATGATAGCTGAAATGGATGAGGTCATCAGTACCTTAAAAAGATTTAAAGGACTTGATTTATCAATGAATGAACTTGCAGATGTATTTGTATGTTCCAATGGACAATTGTGCATAAGATTGCTTTACATATACAGTGATGATTATGCTGTATCTTGTTACATAAAAAGCAAGTAAGATTAATATTGTAATAAAAAGCTATTCCTTGGATTGATTCAAAGGAATGCTTTTTTTTGAATGTTGAACAATGATAAGTGGAGAAATTAGATATTAAACTGCATTTTTTTTCTACTGAAGAACATCAAAAAATTACATTCTTATATGATACAATTATATGTAGAGACGTAGGAAGTGAAATAAATGGAAGAAAGCAAAATTATATTAGGAGAAAACGCATACGTATTAAAATGTGTAGAAGATAAAGCATTTGTAAGTCTATCAGATGGAGAAATATATAAACTGTTATGTAATGCGACATACTATCAATTAACTAATAGACAGTACATATATCGTAATAGTGAGGTATTGGAATATAAAGGCTGGATCTTGGTATGGGGATTCATTGGAGAAGTTTTACAATACATTCTAAAAAACAGTAATGAATCAGAAGAAATGGAGTATATGAATTTTTCAAGTCATTTAAGACATAAAATCAATGAAAGATTCCACTTTGATACAGCTATTAAGACAGGTTGATAATATGGGACAATTTGAATCATTTTATCCAAAATTCAAAGAAATCGAAAAAGAATTGTATAATGAAAGTATGGAGTATTTCAAATATTGGTGTGTTATGGCAAATCAGATGGCATATGAAAAAATTAAAAAAGAAGATTTAAGCTCAAATTTTGCATGTTTCGTCAATAGTTTAGAGGATCATCCAAGAGGTGCGGATATAAGATTTTGATATACAGTTCGAATAGTGAACAAAAAAAGAAAATCCAAAAAGTAGGTATGGATTTTCTTTTTTCTATGTTCTTTTCTATGATCCTTTGTGAATAAGTTCTTTGAGGTTTTCCTGTAGGTTATGCAAATGTTTGATGTTTTCACAGACAATAAGGTATTGTGTTTCTAAGTTGCTACTATTGTTATCAATTGCAGTAAAGAAAATTCTTGAGCCATCGCTTGTGTAACTATATTGACATTTGCACATGAGCTTCAAATTGCCATCATAAAAAACAGCAAAGGGTGGACAACTTATATTTCTTAAGCATTGAGGATAGTTAGAATCAATTATTGTTGTATAACTGTCCCTAACCGACCCTGTCTCTTTTAACTGTTCATCCGACACTTTCTCTTTGGTTGAGATAGCCCTCAATATCTTTTTGAAATTACCATCATACTTCAATGCAAAGTATAAAATCGTTTGTCTCATTTGTTCATCGTTTATCATATCAATATTCCTCCGGTAGTAAAAATGTAACAACTTCACAGTTCATAGCTTTGTTGAAGCCATCTGAAATACTCCAAATGGTTATTGGAGTGTCAATTGTTTCATAAGGTATGGTCTTCTCTCTTTTAAATTCAGGCACTTCCTGTGATTCTTCAATGACTAATCTTTTATCTTCTCTATTAGGATAGAGTTTCCACACCTTAAGATAGTCAGCCTCTTGTTTGTTTACTCTGTCTTGATTAATCATATTAATAATATGACTGATGTGAACAGGTGATACATTTCTCGATATGCCATTTGTCATAAAGTAACGACAATTTTTAGTGTAATATTCCATAGTAGTTTTTCCTCCATAAAAAAGAAGAAAGAAAACGATCGTGAGTGATTGTTCTCTTTCTTTTGTGAATTAAGTTTTGGATGTATTAAGCAAATGATAAGTCCGCAGTAGTTGATGAAGATGCATCATTGCTTAACAGTTTAAAGCAGTAATCAATTTCTTTGGGTGACAATGATGTGAATTGAAAAAGTTCTTTCATCTTAACAATGATGAACTTACCTCTTACATCAGTTTTCTTTCCATTAAATGCAGTGACAGTGGCAGTAGTGGATGATGTTGTATCAGCGTTTACAATTATGACGCTATCATCTGTCAGCCAACAGCTAATTTCCACATTTCCCACAAAAAAATTTTGTAAGTTTTCAATGCCACATTTCCCACAAAAAAATTTTGTAAGTTTTCAATGCCACTAGAAATTGATTTCGTATAGGGATTGGCATTGCTTTCTTTGATAATGACTTTGATAGTTTTCATGTGTATCGTTCTCCTTTCAAAATTATAATATAAGTTTGAATAAGGCAATTGATACACTTATAAAAATTAATGCTGGGAAATGTATTGACATAAACGAAACAGGTGCTACAATTGTAATTACAAAATGATTATATACAAAAACAGATACTAATTTGCCGTCACGTAGGTAAAAAAAGTGATTGTGCGTTAGTACGTTGGTATGTTGTTATTGAGTGAACCGCTTTTGTTTCCGCGTATACTATGAAATAGTTAGTAGCGTGCCCATAAAGCAAATAGGAGACAAATCAACTAACTATTAAGGACATCCAATTGTGTATGAGAATGATGTAATGTATTTGAATAGATTTTTTTGACACTGGAATCATTGGGATTGTTGTACCCAAATTGTGTAAAAGATTGCAGTGTTGGGGTAAGGGGAGATTGTATCCAATGACTTACTTTTTTCAATCTTGCAAAATACATTACTTAGTTTTCTTGGTAGTTAAACTACCTACACTTTTGGCTGTCCTTTTTTTATCAAAGGGAGAGACCTTTGTAAATCCTTTTGTAAATTTATGAGAAAGGATATAGCAAAATGGGAAAACTTGCTAAAGGGTTATCATTCCTAAAAAATGACAAAAAGATTGAAGTAAGAATTTTAAATACAGATAGAGGAGTAGTATCAGGAATATTTGATAATTATGATTTACTTGATGAACAACTATCTGCTTATGAAGGAAAGTACAATATCTTTTTTACACTCAATGATTTTGAAAATGATGCAGTAAATGGTAGTATGAACGTTTTACAAACACATTCAAGAAAGACTGTTGCGGATGGAGATATTACAAAGAGAGACTATATCTTAATAGACATTGATCCTGAACGACCAACAAATACATCATCAAAAGATGATGAACATGATAGAGCAATTGAAAAAGCTAAAAAAATTAAAAGCTTTTTAATGCAAGAAGGATTTCAAGAACCCATTCTTGCGGATTCAGGAAATGGTGCGCATCTATTAGTAAAAGTGGATTTGACTAATAGTAGAGAAATTACTGGAATGATAAAAGAATTCTTGGGTACGCTTGCATCATTATATGATGATAAAGAATCTAAAGTAGATACATCAACCTTTAATCCATCAAGAATTACAAAATTATATGGAACAATGGCTTGTAAAGGAAAAAGTACACAAGAACGTCCTCATAGAAAATCATGTATCATTGATGATATTGAAGGTCGACAATTAGTGATAACACCTAAAGAAGTTATAGAAGCCTTCAACAAAAAGCATGGTAAGTCAATGAGTGTTCAAACTAACAAGAATGTTAGCAATGCAAATAAATCTTTAAATTATAATCAACACTTTAATTTAAAGGCTTGGCTAGATGAAAAGAAAATTGAATATACAAGAATTCAAAAAATTAAAGACGGGGTGCAATATCCGTTAAAGCACTGTCTATTTGATACAGGGCATGATGACAGCCAAGGTGCATGCATAATCCAATTTACTAATGGATACATAATCGCTAAGTGCTTACATGCAAAATGCGGTGATGAAACTAAATGCAATTGGGATTACATTTGGAATAAGTTTGAACCTAACAAACCAAATCCAAATACATATCTTTCAAATGGTTATAAAAAATCATCCAAACTATTTAATGGTAAGAAGAGTCGTAGTGATTTAGTGATAGATTTGATTGATTCACAATCCATCCCTGTTTTTAAAGATGAATTTGATAGCATTTATATAAAAATGGATAAAACTTATAAATTGGGTTCAAAGGACTGTAGTGAAGCATTTCAAAAACTTATCTATGATGAATACGGTGTAACACTAGGGCGTAGTCAAATTTCTAATGTTGAAGAAGGTGCAGTAGTTTTTTGCGATGGCATTAGAAAAGTTGTAAGACGATATGGATATCACAAAGGTGTATATTTCTTCAATACAATGAATGAAGATAATATTGTCATTATCAACAAAAAGAATGACAGATATATTCCTGTCGTAAGAAATGTAGCAAAGCATCCTGTACCAATTGAATTTTATTCAACATATGAAGATTGCAGTTGCTTACTTCCAAAAAGCGATGATAGTGGAATGACACTCAAAAATTACTTTGATAAACATTTTACATCAATACCTCAACATGAAAGAATTTTGTTTGATGTATTAACGGTATATCGCTTTTTGAATCATCTACAACAACCTTTGGGGATTATCATGGGTAGACGTGGAAGTGGTAAGACATTTGTTTGTAAAATGTTGAATGCTTTGATTGATCCTACAGTATCACCAATAATTTCAAAACCAAAAGGTGTTGAAGATTTTAAGGTGCTTTTAGGTAATCGAGATAACATCATCTTTGATAACTATTCCGATAACTTTAATCAAAATGTATCGGATGTCCTTTGTCTAAGTGTAACAGGTGGGTCATCAAGCAATAGAAAACTATACACCAATGGTGAATTAGTACATCAAAATTTAAAATGTGGTGTATATGTTACTGCACTAGATAATCCTGTTTCAAAAACGGACTTATCTGATCGTTCACTATTCTTTCATCTAGAACGATTATCTTCTCATGATAGACGAGATGAAGGAGATTTATTGAAAGAATTTAGCAATGACTTGCCATATATGTATGGTCACATATTCCATATCATTGCAAATGTATTCAATAAGCTTGAAAGCACTTCAATGTTCAAAGGTTCTCCAATAAGATTAACCAGTTTTTATAAGTACGGTCAAATTATCGCAGAAGAACTTGGCTATGATGCTAAATCATTCACTGAAGCTTTAATAAGCAATAAGAAAGACAGTGATGAAGATCTCGCCAATGATGATGATTTAACAGTCTTACTTATAGAGTTTTGTAAACAATTAGGAGATTATGAAGGAACTATGACAGATTTTTATTCATACTTTGAAGCAAATCTAAGAGTAGGACAATTAAATTTAGAAAACTATGTTGCAGGTGTTGCAAGTTTATCTAAAAAGATAAATCAATTAGATGAAGTTCTATTTGCAAATGGGATTTCATTTGAAAGAAAGAAAAGCAACGGCGTAAGAGTTGTTAAAATGAAATGTGTCAGAAATGATGACGATTCAACTGATGTTGGAGATTTAACTACACCCGTTGCCAACAGTTATAAAAAAATTAATATAGGAGAAAAATTATATGACAAAAGAAAAAGTAACATCAATTAAGATGAAGTTTAATTTTATTGGAATAAGGGAAGAAACATTAAGCACAGAAGTCACTATATCCAATGATGATGAAAGTTTAGTTGATTTCTTTAAGAATGATTTTCAAAAGTATTTATCATATGAAGAATTATTAAAGAAAATCTTGGATGACTTTACAAAGGACGAACTTGTTACAGTTTACGTCCTTTGTCAAATCGCTGATTTACCAAAAGAAGATATAACGGAAGAAGTAATCAACGATTGGTATGATTATTACTATAATGAACATTATGAAACAAAGGATGAAGCTATAAAAGAATTAGTAGGAAAAAGCTGAACTTTGTAAATTTGTTAAAGAAGGAGCAGAAAAATTAGGATGCTAATTCTTTAATTAAGAAAGAAGGTGAAAAGTTATTCATCTTCTTTTTTTTTGCCATTTTATTGCGATAGGATCGTGTCCAATCAATTCCACTTAAAAGTTAATGCAATTAACAACAACATATTATAGTCCATTTTATAAAGGCTATATGAAATTAATATTATAGATTAGGAGGAATGAAGTTGGACAATCATTCAAATCCCATGATCGTGACAGAAGGTCAAGAAAAACAAAAGGACATTATTGTATCAGGCTGTGTTTCAAGAACAGCAATCATCAAAGGAAATAACGATGTAACGGATGTCAACATTACATTGGATCATACAAACTCATTTGATGAACAACTACAGGCTATATGTAATGTCCTATGGAAAATTTATGAAGAAGGAGGAGAAAAAGGTGAATGATGAAAATCCTAGAATTGGAATAGCATATGCAAGATACAGTTCACATAATCAAAGGGAAGAATCCATTGAAGAACAGCTTGAAGTCATAGACAAATATGCAAAGGAACATAATATCAAAATTGTCAAAACGTACAAAGATTATGCTAAAAGTGCATCAAAAGATATAAGAAAGAGAAAAGACTTTTTACAAATGTTTGATGACATTGAAAATGGTGAAGTAGAAGCGGATTGTGTTGTTGTATATTGCCTATCAAGGTTTATGAGAGATAAGATTGAAAATGCAATATACAAAAAGAAGTTATTAGAAAATGGCATGAACCTTTTAAGTGCAACAGAAAACCTTACAGATGATGCAGAAAGTGTCATTCTAGAATCAGTATTGGAAGGTATGAACCAATTCTATTCATTAAATCTTGCAAGAGAAGTACGAAGAGGATTACATAATAATGCAAAGAAGGGATTGTTTACAGGAGGTAAGCCACCGCTAGGATATAAGGTTGTTGACAAGAAATTAGCAGTCAATGAAGAAGAAAGACCAGTTGTTGAATATATCTTTAATTCATTTGTCGAAGGAAAATCATTAAAGAAAATTGCAGATGAAGTTAATGCTATGGGATATAGGACTAGAACAGGTAAATTATTTAAGCCCAACTCTTTTTATGATTTGCTGTCAAATGAAAAGTACATAGGAACTTATGTCTACAACAAAACGGAATCAGCAAATTTCAATGGGAAACGTAATGGGCATAAATACAAAGATGATAAAGATATCATACGTATAGAAAATTGCTTTGAGGGTATCATTTCAAAAGAAGTATTTGATAAGGCACAAGCCATAAAGCAAAGCAGGAAGTACAGTAGTGGACGAGCAAAAGCCAAACATAATTATTTGCTTTCAGGATTAGTTTTCTGTGGAGAATGTGAAGCAAGAGATGATGGTAAACCATATTCATGTGTTGGTAACTCAAGAAAATCACGAGGGAAATATAAAGAATACATATCCTATAGATGTTCAAACAGGCGAAGTGGGTGTGTCAACAAGGAAATCAGAAAGGAATACTTGGAGGAGTATGTACTTAATGAATTGGAAAGAACAATCTTTAATGAACATACAATCAAGTATATCGTCAAAGGAATGAATCGTAACTTTGCAAAAGAAAAAGATGACATTGATAAAAAGGTTAAATTAATAGATAAACAATTGGAAGGTGTTGATAGACAGGTCAACAACATTATAGACGCAATCAAAATGGGAATATCTGATGTGAGTGTGAAAGATGAACTTCAAGAATTAAGAAATAAAAGAAATGACCTTGAATATGAAAAATCCCAACAATTAAAGAAGGGAAAAGTGCAAGTAACCATTGATGAAAGTGATATAAAGGAAATGATTGGAGAGTTTAAAGACTATGTAATGAATCGTAACATAACTGAATGTAAACAATTCATTCATAAGTTTGTAAACAAAATTATGGTGTATCGAGATCATATAGAAGTGGAATACAAATTAAATCTTAATTTCATTGATGATGATTTAAGCTATCAAGAAAAGAAAGACATCAGTAGAAACAGTATCATTGAAATATATAAGGAAAGATACAGTGTGAATAATGTTAATGACTATCTTCATCAAAGGGTGATGGAAACTCATCCACAACAACCACTTACATAATTAAGTAGAAGAAACGTTTGATGTATGGTATAATTGCCAGTGGTTGTGGTTAAGTGAAACAATTGAATAAAAGAGAAAAATTAAACTATGCAAAAAGCGACATAAAATTGCTATATACGATAACTTAAAAAAGTAAGTTTTGGTGGAATAGTTGAGATGTAAGTATAATGATTCTTTCTTACACATACGTGGTTTTATTTGTGTACACTCCATCTCCACCAAAATTAAGAGTCAAAATGGATGTCATCGAAAAAATACCGATGAAATCAACGTTTTTTAAGATATTTTAAAAAAATCAAAAAATAGCGATTTACGTGGATGTCACCCATATAAAAGGGTGTCACTACCTAAAAATCGCTATTTTTTACTTCAGAGATGAGGTAAAATGGATGTCATTAAAAGAAAGCAGGAAACCAAATGAAATTTTATATTAACAATAAAGAATTAAGTGAAAAAGTATTTTGGAGAACACTAGAATCATTAGTAAGTCCTATGCAAAGAGTACACATCTTGGATGGAATGAAAGTGAAGATTGCTGATTATTTATGTTGGATAGAAATAGTGTAATGCTTTTAAAAGTGAATAGAACGATGAGATAGTAAATCAAGTGATTTACTATTTTTCTTTATTTATATGCAGAATCAATACAAAACTAACAGAATTAATACACCTTGTTTATTTTTTTATATAAATAATATAAATTTGAATTACCGAAGGCAAGAGGATTTATAGGAGGAGAAAAACATGAAACATAAGAGTATCGCTACTACAATTTTAGCATTAGGATTTATGATAAGTAATGCGGGAATTGTTTCGGCTCATAATGTTAATTTTACTGCAAAAAATACAGTGGCATATAATGAATTTTAAACTTGAGTTCTTCACAGGTAAGAACTATGAATGCAACAGAAGAAGGTCAAAGTAAGTTGGATCAATTAGTAAATAATGAGGATATTAATTCTATTAAGTATTTTAGCTGAAAAGGAAATAACGATGCGCAAATTTCTTATAATGATAATACAGGACAATATATTTATACAGAATCACAAGATGATTCTAATTCACTTTTAATGATTGTAGATGATGAAAAATATTAAGTCATTTCTAAAGGAGAAAATGTTTATATGTTGTCAGAGGATGGGACAGAACAGTTGATAAGTGAAATGATTTATGAAGATGATTCGGCCAATAAGCAGTATGATAATGTAGCAAAATTAGATGATATTGAATCACAAATTAGCACATATGGATATGGAAAAAACTATGGCCCATTTTATAAAACAAATAAATCATTATGTACTGTTTTAATGGTAATTAGTAAGACGACTAAATTATTTAAATGAGCACATCCTGCTTTAGGAACAATTTCTTTTGTTTGTAAAACTGCATCAAAAGTTGGAGACCAATTAGTAAAAACAATGTATATAAAATTCTATCAAGCTTATGATACTGCAAAACCTAGCAATGTAAGAGAAACACAATATTGGTATTACGATAGTAATCACAAAAATTTTGCAAAAAGTAGAACTATCAAATTCAGTAATACAAGACCATCATAAATAAGAGGAGGAATACACTATGAGATTTTCAGAAGAAAAAACATTTAAATTTGGTTTTTATTGTTTGAATGCGCTCATATGTAT
>ERZ894191.1502-NODE-1502-length-12753-cov-35.232478_pt1 | contig 12753 bp, 6 predicted proteins | sample MGYA00380282_ERZ894191 | MGnify/ENA primary metagenome ERZ894191 (study PRJEB32331, sample SAMN06328485) | human gut metagenome | biome: human gut microbiome; feature: stool | host: Homo sapiens | collected 2013-02-21 ...
CCATTATTTAGGACTTGAAATGTCTGAATTGTCCCTCCACATTCACGCAATAACAAATCTAATTTTTCAAATTGATTCATATAGATTCTCCTTTCATGCTAATATGATAATATATATTAGCATGAAAGTAAATATAAATAACATGTGATAGTAATACCATGAGATTTATCGGAATAGCGTTTTTAATCCATTCTCCAAAGTAAATTACAATAGCTGTACTCGTTATCGCCACTATGATACTGAGGATATCCCAGCAATATTTCCGGTAGATTTTTCCAACCTGATAGCCACTCCAAACTAAAATCCATCCTGTTATTATGAATAAAATTCCCATAACAATAGTTGCAATCAGCCAGTACACAATCCCGGAAACGATGCTGTTTGAAATTCCATTACTTAACTGTCCGAAAGAATCTGCACCTATGACAAACTCCCGAAACAAGAAAGAATTTCGCTGGCTCATTCGTATTCTCAAAAAGTCAAAGAAAATGGAAACGCCTATCAGCCAAAGGAAAAAACGGTAAAGAAAAACCGCTGTTGCATGGTTTGTTGGCTTCCATGTAGCAGCGGTTCGTGCTGTGGTTATTCAGTTGATATTGTATAAGGCGATAAACTGTAAGCTATCAATCGCCACTTAGGCGTGTTTTCCCAATAACAATGTAAAACAACGGTATCATTATAATCATTGCTGCTATGATATGTACATATATGAAACTTTGTGTTCCTGTAACAAGAAACAAACTTGTTATTGTATAATTCCATAACCAATGAAATCCTGTGGGCATCCAAATACTCTTTGTAGTGTAAAACATTTCATTGGCAAATATTCCATATAGAAAAGGAAAAATAAACATTACCAGAGCAGAAATATTATCGGTATTAAAAATATGTGGTAGTGTAAAAATAAGTGCAGCTATTACGCAACTCAAATACTTATTTTTACATTTTTGCAGCAACAGCCCAAAAATAATTCCTCTAAAAATAACTTCTTCAATAAAGGCCACGAAAAAGTAAAATATGAATTTCCCTTTCTGATTCATCAACAGTGATAAAAAATCAGTGTCTTGAAGAATTATATTTGATTTGACTGATGAATAAACTATAAACAATACAATGATTGGCATTATAGCTCCAACTGCAAAATTCAGAAAATCTATTTTTCTAAAATATAACCCTATGTTTTTTAACATAACGCACCTTTTAACCTCTGATTTGTCATAATCCTGACATCATACTATTATAAATAAATTATCTCATGCAAAACAATTTCTTCTTCCCGATTGTGGATATTATTGCACCGGTGCTCCCATTCCATTTGGCGGGTACACTTTAATTCCTCGGTTACGCCCTCGGCAATTTTCGATTTTTCAGTTTCAAAAACCGGAATTTCTCTATGTATGCAAAAGAAGTTCGTAATTACCGCCCTCAAATGTGATGTCATTGCCCGCACTGTCTTTATAGAAAGACACAGTCTCTGTTCCGATCTGCCTGAAGCCAAGGGAAGTCAACAGTCTGACCGAAGGTGTGTTGTTCAAAGCCGTTCCTGCTGTAATCGTAACTGCGCCTCTGTCCTTCATCATATTAAGAAGTGTGGTAATGCTCTCCTTTGCGTATCCTTTTCCATGATAGTCGGAATGGAAACAGTATCCTATCTCGTAGCCAATTTCCCTTACATGGAAGGCTACGTATCCGATAACAATGTTTCGCAGGCAAACGGCAAAAAACATGTGCTCATCGCTGTCCGCAAAGGAAGCCCACTTCGCGATTCGGCGAGAAACAGACTGGTCATCCAAATCCTTTGGTTTATCATATTGCGCGTAAGCGGATTTCGCCTCGTCCGCCCATATCGCTTGAATCGCTTTCCAATCTTTGGCATAAACCCGCCTGACTGAAAGTCGCTCAGTCTTAATCATACGTCAGCCTCCATTCATTCCGATTTGCATCGCTGTTCTTACCTTCTATTTTATCAGATATCGTCTACAGATTCCACCTCACGGTGGACACCCTTGTCTTCGGCTGTATCCTTCCCACTACTAAGGCGGATTCGGGACTTTCACCCGTTAGAAACGTGCGCCGCCAGGCGCATGAAAAAGAGTCGCTCGCGACTCTTTCGCGCCCGAGCGGTATGCGAAGCATATACTTCATTTCCGCGAGGTGCGCATCCTCGCGGAGCGTTTTATGTGATAGGAATTTCCTATCACATAAAGAGAACAGCGCAGCTTTCGGGGATTTTCCCGGAAGCTGCGCTGTTTGTTGGCCTTTAAGGCATGATAAAGACAATTACCGTGCTCGTTTTCTCTTATAGTGGACGCCGCCGGCCAGAGTAAAGGTACTTGCCAGCAGGAGGACGCTCCACAATGGAAGATTGCTGCTGTCTCCGGTGCTGGCGCTGGCAATGCCCTCGACGAAGATGACCTCGATGGTGTGGGTTCTTCTGACATTCTCAAAGGCGTAGGAATTCACCGCGCCGATGCTCTTGCCGTCGATCTTGACGTCAGCGACAGCATAGCCCTCATCCGTGGTGATGGTGAAGGTCTGATCTTCGCCCTCGCGGACGCTGACATCGCCGGAGGGAGAAATGGAGCCGCCAGCCCCGGCAGTTGCCTTGATGGTGTAGTTACTGTAGTCCCAATCGTCCCCACCGTTATCAGTGGTGATCTTGGTGTCCTTGGGCTCACCGGCGGGAGTGGCCGGTTTAATCATGAGCACGAAGGGGGCGCTGGTAACGTCGTTGTAGTCCTTGTCCCCCGCCTTGGTTGCAATGACACTCACGGAGCCGACCTTGACCGGAGTCAGAACGCCGGTATTGGGATCAATGGTCGCTTCGCCGGTGCTGTGAGCAGTGTCAATGCGGTAGGTCACAGCGCCTGTGCCGGAGCCGCCTCTGGTGGTCAATGTCAACGTCTGACCATAGAACACACTGTCCGCACCGATAATGACAAGTGCCTCCTGACTATCCTTTTCTGTCAGGGTGATGTTCAGGATGATGGTGAAGTCCTTGTAGTTGTTGCAGGAAGCTTTCAGGGTAATGGTGACGGTGTCACCGGCCTTGCCACCGGAAATCGCGTAGGTCAGCAAACTGCCGTCCGCTGCAAAATCATGCTTGGTAAGTGTGATATTCGAGCCGGTGCTGACGCTGTATTCGCTATTATAGCTCCACACTTGTCCGCCGGGAAGCCCCGACCAGTCTGGCGTGTAGGTATGCACGGAAGCGTCCGTGTACTTCTGCGTCAGCTCGACCGTTTTGAGGCTGCCTCCATCCGCCTTCTTCACCATACCTTTCAGTTCCATGTTCTCCACCGTGTTGTAGTTGTCGGTGTCTGTCGGGGTGAACTCCGTTTTGAGGCTACCGCTATCCGCCTTGTTCACCATGACTTCAAGTTCAATGTTCTCCACCATGTTGTAGTTGTCGGTGTCTGTCGGGGTAAACTTCGCCTGGAAGGTCTTGGTTACGGTTGAAGCGTCACCCACAGATTTGCTGCTGTCCATCCAGCTCCAGCCGTCCGGCAGCTTTATATCCGCAAGTCTCTGACCGGATTTTGCCGTCAGGCCGGTGGGAACGGTGTAGTCCGGCGTTGCCTTTTCTACCACAAATTCACAATACCTGGTATTATGCTCATAGTAGTTGCCCGTCTCGCCGATCCGTGCAAACATACGGTAAGTACCGGCGTTCAGCGCGGGCGGATTGCTGATATCCCACGTCTGAACGGAGCCGCTGTCAACAACGGCATAACCGTAGGTCACTTGAGCATTCAAATCACCCGTCCGGTCTGTCAGGGTCGGTGTGCCTGGCGTTTGACCGTAAGTATAGCCCGCCATGCTGACCTTGCCATACTGTTGAGCCTTGTTGACCCTGACCGTTGCGATGCCGGTTGCTTCCGTATAGGTATTCCCATCCTCCGGCGTGAACTTCCATCCGACATCATGGCCCAACGTACTCGCATCCAGAATCGTATCGCCCGGTTGCTGCCACGAGAAGGTGCCCTTAACGACCGTATCGCCGACCTTCATCGTGCCGGTGATCTTGATCTTGCTCAGCGACTCACCGTAGGTGAGTTCGGTAGGCGTGAGCGTCGGTGTACCGGTCAGAACCGGGGTGAGCCTGTTCTTCGCGCTGACATTGATGGTCAGGGTGATATCCTGATAGTTGCTCGTGGAGATTGTAACAGTAATCGTGCCGAATTGCCCTTCGTCCGTGCCGCTTCTGTTTGCTTCCAGCGTCAGCTCACCGGTCTTGCCGTTTACAAGGGTAACATAAGTACCCTTGCCCAGAGCGGTATCAACCTTCTTGTCATAGATGATCTCGCCGTAGTCGCAGGGAGCAGTCAGCTTCGGCAGCAGCGTCGAGAGGCCAAGGGAATAGGTCTTGTGCAGACCGTTGGTGATGGTCAGCGAGCCAGCCTCTGCTGCGGGTGCAGCAGCCTTGGTGATCTCGAAGGTCTTGACGGCCTCGCTGAGAACATAGTTGCCGCCTTCAACGTCCTTGACGGTCACAGTCGCAGTACCGGCATTGGTATTGTTGCTGTAGAAAATCTCGTACTCCTTCGGGTCGATGATGTTGCCGGTGTCGTCCTTGACGGTGACGGTCGGTTCCAGCGCATCGCCGGTGTAGGTGCAGGGTGCGACTTCAATCGTTGGCGTCACTTCTTTTGGCGTGATCTTCCACTTGACCGTGGCCTTACCGGTGTAGTTGCCGGTACCTTCGATGGTCAGGGGAATGCTGTTATTGGCATCGGTGGCCTTGTCGCCGCTTTTGATAACATAGGTGATTCTTGTTTCATACCAGTTCTCCAGCGTCACGCCGGTAATCTTCGGCGATTGCTCCGCTGCATTGTACGCGAATTCGTATTTTTCCAGCGTGATGGTTGCGCCCTCGATGGACTTGGGGGCGACGTGGACTTTCACTATGTCGGTTACGGCTGCGTATTTCTCGTAGCCTTCCGCCGGGGTGAATATCCAATCGACGTAGCAATCGCCGGTTCGGCTGGGTATATCGTATTTATTCGTCCACGCAAAGGTGCCCTTGACTTCTTCTCCTGTGGTGGGGTCTTTCATCGTGCCCTCGACCGTGAGCCTGCTGTTTTCCAATGTCTGGCGGTAGATGATGCCCGTCGCGCTGATTTTGAAGTCATCTGACTTTACGGGCGTGATCTTCTCGCCAATAACGACCTTGATGGTCAGCTCGAACTGCTGATAGTTCGCGGCTACAACCGGGGCGGTTATCTTGCCGATTTGCTTGTTAACATCTGTGGAGTGCGCGGCCACGATGGGCAGAGTCAGAACGCCCTCGTTTGACACGAACATACCGTTGTTACTGTCGAGGTAGGTGCTATCCGTAAAATGGTAATCGCACCCTTGATACTTGATTTTGCCGTACTCGCAGCCCGGAGTCAGCTTCGGCAGAAGCGTGGCCAGGTTGAGCGTGTAGGTCTTTGCCACGTCGTTATAAACATACAGCGTGATCTCAGCCGGGGTCACAGTGGCCTGATTGATCTTAAAGCGGTCATCCTTGGAGGTGAAATTGAAGTTGGCCGATCTGACGCTTGCCGCCTTGCCCTCGAACGCATAGTTGGAATCTGTGAGCGTCAGGGTGAAGGAAATGGCCTCTTTCGTGCCGGCGTCCGGCGAATCCTTATAAATAAAGTCATCCTGCCGCGTGGTAAAGCGGGCGTCCGTGATCCTATAAACGCTCCCGGGGATGGGAGTCATGCTGCCCGCAGCGCCCAGGAACGCAAGATTGGTCTTGGGAAGCGTAACGCTTGCGCTGCCGTCGTAGGTCTTGGAGACGGAAGCGACGTTGCCGATGCCCTTGATCTTCACCGGGCTGATGGTTACTTTTATGGACTTAGCAGTGGTGTCATCGTAGCCCTCAGCTCCTACAACTTTGTAATAAACCGTGTATGTTCCGGCATCGGTGGCGGCGGGAATGGCAGTACTGAAGCCGCCGCTCGTGCCCAGACGGTACTGCATCTCGCCGTACTTTGCCTCCACGCTGCCCGCCGTGACGAGTAGCTGCTCATTGCCGTTGTAGGTCAGGGCGTTTGCCGCGGGCGCGGTGATCGCGCTGGCCGGGGTGGCGGCCTTGATGACGGTCAGCTTTTTGTGTCTGCTCGTCACCGAATAGCCGTCCTTGGAAGCGGTGAAATAAATATCGTAGGTTCCGATTGTGTTAGCGTCGAGGTCTACAACGTAGTACCAGCTGCTGCCGATCTTTTTATATTCAGCTTTCTTCTGGCTGTATGTGGGATTGTTGTTTCCAACGTTTTCCCCGATGTAGATGTATACATCCGCACCCTTCGCATTACAGCCGGCGCAGAGCTGGACGGTTGTGCCGCGCTCCACCTTCGGCGAATTGCCGGTCAGGTTCTTGCCATCGACCTTCAGATTCAGGGTCTTGGTGGTGATGGGCAGGCTATTGATGATAACGTTGTTCAACTGCGAACCATTGACATCATCCGGGGCATACCACTTGTGGGTGCCATCCGCGTTCGTGACTCTGAAGCCAAGGCGGGTAGGCTGCTGCAGGATATCCTTCCACTCCGTGGTATCGGCCAATGTCAATTTGCCGATCACGGCGGGATACCTCGTCCCGGCGAGTTTTGCTCCCCTGTGGGCAACGACCGCATCAATGCTGGCTGTGGTGTTGCTTTGTGTGTTGCTGAAAGTGGTGGTATTGTTGCCTGCAGCCGCCTTGACCGTCACCGTACCCTTGATGCAGTGTCCGTTCAGGTTAAGTCCCGTGTCCTGCGTACCGTCGATGGTATAATCGCCGGTCACATCGGCCAGCAGCTGAAGCGTCGCGCCACCGTCTCTGTCTGCATCAATGGCTGTTTGTAGGTTGGTAAATCTCCGCCGCAGGCGACCGCCCTCACCATCGTTCAAGGCTGCTTCCGCCACCGCGGGCGCGTTGCAGTAGGGCAGGCAGTGGCGTTTTCGTCAAAGCCGTTCTTGCCGCCGTGGGCGCAAGACTTTACCACCAGGTCGCAGGTCTTGGAAGCGGCTTCCTTCAGCGTGAGCTGCGTGTCGCTGCCCTCACGGTAGTAAGCAAGCCCCGCTTTCCGGGGAAGCAGATCGCCCAATACGATGCTGTTATTCAGCTGCAGACCTTTTCTCAAAATCCTTCCGCCGTACAGCTCGACTGTGCCGCCCCAAACCTCCAGCTGGAGCAGGGTGGTGCTGTCATTCTCCGGATCAAATACCAGCGTACCGCCGTCCCGCACGGTCACGCCCACTGCGCCGTTGCCGCCGCTGCTGTCAATGACCGTCAGATTGCCGGTGCGAATCTGGCTCGTGGCCGTAAGGCCGCCGACATTCAAGCTGTACCCACTCAGGCTATGTCCGTTCAGATCCAGCGTGAGGGTCTTGCTGGCATATATGTCGCGAGGAAGCATCCCGTTTGCCAGCAGCCGTACGGTCTGACCGTCAGCTGCCGCATCCAGGGCGGACTTCACATCGGTATAATAGGTTTCACCGATGCCAGCCGCAACCTGCGTCCCGCAGACCGTGCACTTGCCATCTTTACCGATGGTGCTCACGCCCTTGGTGTTCGTGTGGGTGCAGGAAAAACCGCAGGCGCACTTGTTGTTCACCATGGTGTGAGTGTGTTCTTTGACCGTCACATCTTGCAGAGAATCGATCTTGCTGCCGTCCTGCACGGCGTTGTCCTTATAGAAGGCATAGCCCGGCGCCAGCAGGGACATGGGCGGAATGTTGCTGCTTACACCCGTATTTCGAATCGTAGAGAAGGTGCCGCCGCTGATGGCGATGGTCCCACCGTTATTACGGAAGTTTACATTGCCGAACGTGCCGCCTGTGATTGTCAGCGTACCGTCGTTGAACCAGAAACCCGCGTGCGTTGAGCCGCCGGAGACGGTGACGGAAGCGCCCTCGCCCACCGTGAGACCAAGCACCGTGCCGCCGCAGACAGTCACGCTGCCGCTGTTCCCGTTACAGGTAAGCTTGCCTTCGCCAGAATCTCCAATCTGACCGCTCTGAATCTCCAGTGAACCATTTACAAATTGGAGGTCTTTGATTTTACCGTGGGAGCCATCTTGAATGTTATCTACGATGGTCAGGTTGCCATCGGTGGATTCCAGGATTCCGCCTTCCTCGTCAGGAACCACCTCGCCCACTTCGAGATAATCCACCGTCCAGCCGTTCAATTCCAGCGTCAGCCGTTTGGTGACGACAGCCAGTGTGGAAAGATCGCTGGCTTCGACGTCGCTCCAATTTGTCGTATGGTTCGACAGCAGCTTGACGGTGTCGCCGTCCTGCGCCGCGTTCAGCGCCGCCGGGAGGGATTCGTATGTACCGCCATCCGTGCCGTCCGCTTTTGTCACGGAAGCCGCCTTAACGCCCGCCTTGTTGACCGTGAGTTCCACGGTATCCGACCGTTCCTCATCGTAGTTCTTAGTCCCGCTGGACTTGGCATAAACGTAATATGTGCCGGGCTCGCTGATTGCAGTGTTTTCGTCGATTGCAGGAATGACATCACTGCCCTCATACTCCGAATTACCAGCCAATGTTTGGTACTGCGTATAGTAATATGTCACCGCGGCGTCTTCCGGAGCACCGCTGACAGACAGCAGCGGAAGAAGCTTTTCGCCCACCGTGCAAGTCGTCTCGGAAAGAGATACGGTCAGATTTGGATAGGCCTTGTTGATGGTGCCGCTGATCGTAAACGTTTCCTCGCCCGCCTTGAGCTTGTACTTCGCTGCGGCCTCGCCGATCAGCGTGACCTCTACAGTGACGGTATGATTACCCGCGTCCGCAGAATCGAAGGCCTTCTTGGCGGTAAAGTCCGTTCCTTCCGTGAGTTCAAACGTATTTGTGCCGTCCGTGAATTGCGGTGTGCCGAACGAAACCATGCTGCCGTCCGTCGTACCGTCATAGCTGCGGCCAATGGAATCGGGCTTTCTTACGAACCAGATCTCCGTAAGCGTGTTCGTTTCGGAATTGGACTGTTCGCCTTCGCCCGTGTTGGTCGACTGCCCGTTGCCTTCGGTCGTGGCTTCTTCCTGCTCCTCCTGCACGATGGTGCCACCCTCCGACGCGTCCTCCACCGCCTGTTCCGATGTGGCGGGCGTAGTTTCTTCCTGCTCCTCATGCACGATGGTGCCGCCCTCCAGTGTGTCCTCCGCCGCCCACGCGGGCGCGGGCAGGAGCGTTAGACACAGCGCCAGCGCCATGAGCACACTCAATATTCGTTTTTTCATGTCTTTCCTCCTTGAAAAATCGTCTTGCTTTTATGTGGAAATCCGACATCTGTCGGATGATGTTTTACAGGTTGTCCGGCACTAAATGCAGCTTCTTCGCGGCGGTCTTGGCCTCCGCCCGGCGCTTCACGTCCAGCTTGTCGAGGATGTGGCTGACGTGGGTCTTCACTGTGGGCAGCTTCACGTCCATGATCTGCGCGATCTCGGCGTTGGACTTGTCCGCGCAGAGCAGATGGAGAATTTGCAGCTCCGTGGGCGTCAACTCCTCACCGGGGGCAAGGCGGGGTTCGAGGAAATGCGGGTAGAACGCCGCCTGCGTCCGCACCGCCGCCATCAGCCGTTTGCGCCATGCTTTGTCGCCGTCCCAGTCCAGCGCTTCCAGCAGCGGCAGCACCGCCGTGCCGTATACGCTGACGGTACGGATGAAGCGGTACTCCGCCGCCGCGTCCAGCGCCGCCGTCAATCGCTCGCGCCACCGCTCGTCCTTCTTGCGGTGCAAGGCGATGGCAGTCAGGACATTCAGGTGAATGCCGTCGATGTTGCGGGCGCAGTTTTGAATGTACGGTTCCAGAGGGGAGAGAGTCAGCTGCGCCGTGTCCGGTCTGCCGTCCTCCAGCTCCACCATGGCCTGGGTGAGATACTGATAGCGCCGCATGACGTTCAGGTGCGTGGGTTCGCACGGGGCTTTTTCCCGATACCATGCGTCCGCTGCGTCAAGGTCGCCGGTGTGCATGTCAATACGGCAGAGCATGGCGTCCATATTAGGCAGAAAGCGTGTCAAACCGCGCTCGGCAAAGCATTCACGGAGCACCTCGATGGTGCGCCGCGCATCCATCGCCTGTCCGTTTGCCAGCTGGCTGCGGGCCAGAAGCCCGCTGACGGCGAACTCCATGTCCGGCGTGCCCCGGTTGCGGATCTCGTTCAGCTGCGGGAGAAGGGACAGCATCCGTCCGGTGACGTCCGCGCCCTTTTCAAATTTGCTCTCGGCAATGGCGCAGTCGGCAAGACACACACTGTCCCGCCCCAGTACTGCCTCCACGGGGAGACGGAGGGTTTTGTAGAGCAGGTCGTCCTTTTTGCTCCATTCGGAAAAGTCCTTGCCGCCGTTCATGATGCTCGGCAGCGCGCTCGTGACAGAGAAGGACGGCAGCGCCAGCTCTTTGTTCGTCAGCAGCCGAAACACGGCAGGGATGGTTTCCGTCAGACCCTTCACGCCCCGCTGGGGCAGGGAAATGTCCAGCCACGCAAGGCGACCGCGGGCCTGCTTTCCGGCGGCGTCCTGCCTGCCACAGTGTTCGACAAACTTTTGCAGTTCGCCATACCAGCGCTCCGAGCCTTCGTAATCCATGACCAGCGCGCAGAGCATGCTCATGCCCTGCATCAGAGAGGGGGATGCGAGAATTTCCGCCTCCGGCAGGCTGCGGTAGTATTTTTCCATCTCGGCATAGTGCCCCATGCCGGGGTGTAGTTCTGCATTGCGCACCAGCAGCTCGGAAACCTTGGAATGGTCACCGCCGCTGGTGTAGCATTCCAGGGCGTGGGCATAGTCCTCCTTCAGCTCATAGTACAGCCCGCCCCGGCTGATGAGCGCTTTGCGCTTTTCCTCGGTATACTCCCGTTCCATCTCCCAAAGGAGAAAAGCCCGGAAACCCGACCAGAAGTGGAAGCGCTGGCAGTCGTCGTAGCGCAGCATAGTGGTGTATCGAAGAAGCCAGTCCAGCCGTTCGCCGGCGCGGGGATCGCCGCTGACCATCCGCGCCATTTCCAGGTCAAAACTTTCAAAGGGAGCCAGCTCCAACAGGAAGCGCCGCACCGGCAGGTCAAAGCGCCGGTAGATAGCGGTCTCAAAGTAGAGGAACACCTCGTGGAACACCCGCGCCACCAGCTCCGGCGCCCACGGCTTGTTCGGGGACATGCACCGCGCCGTGATGGCCACACCCAGCGGATAGCCCAGGGATTCTTTCAAAATTCCGTCGATCTCGTTATCTGTTACATTTGCTCCCGAAAGCTGAAACAGTCGCCGCACATCGTCCGCGTCAAAAAGCAGGTCGTCGGCCTCCAGCACCGTCATCAGCCCTGTGTACTGAAACGCCATCAGGCAGCCCAGCGGCGCACCGCGCGAAAGCAGGACGAAATGGCGCTCCGGACTTGAGCGAATCAGTTCGCAAAGAGCCTGCTGCCCGGCTTCCTCCTGCATAAACTGAAGATCGTCAATCAGCAGAATGTCCCAATCCTGCGCTGACGATGGAATCGCCCAGTCTGGGGCTGCCGCACTTTGCCGCAGCACATTCCGCCCGCGCAGCAGCGCGTCCGCCAGTACGGTCTTTCCAAAGCCGCAGGGCGCGCTGAAAAAAAGGACTCTGCCATGCACCATGAAGCTGTCAAACCGTTTCTGAACAGAAGGCTTTATAATGATTTTTTCGCTCATTTCTTCCCTCCCTTTGATACAGAGCGAGATCGCCATAAGCTTTTCGCCACCTGTCTCAAATTATATTATACGAGTCTGTTTCGAAATGTAAATCATCCCAAAGGATGAGGCACGCTGCATAGCAAACTGCTATGCAGATCAAAATTTGCTTGGGGATACAATTGAGAGTATTTGGCGTGAAATCTTTTTTCACCCTGAAGATGGGCAGGTCTTTAAAGATGTTGCTGCCTGTGTCTCATGGATTTATAAAAGACTGGAGTATGGAAATTTACACGACCAATGCAATCGAAAGTCTGAATTCCACCTACCGTAAGCTCAACCGTCAGAGAAGTGTATTTCCAAGTGATACAGCACTTCTGAAAGCCCTATATCCGGCAACTTTCGAAGCCACTAAAAAATGGACTATGAGCATTCGAAACTGGGGACAGGTCTACGGTGAACTCAGCATTATGTATGAGGGAAGACTCCCGGAATAACAGAATCTGTATACATGATGAGAAGGACGCTTTTGACGTCCGCTCTTGACATACCCAAAATCATGTCGTATATATAAAACAAGAGCTGGAAGCTCCAATTTAGTGCTTCCAGCTCAATCATTATCATAGAAGATTATTATTTACAGACTTTTCTTCATAGTCTCGCATAATCCCTCATCAATCGTAAAATACTCTGCTAACGAACAATCAAGTTTCTTCTTTTGAAGTCAGGCAGGCGATTCATATACCACCTAGAACACCAACAATCTAATTCTAGATGATTAAATCACTGTAATGAATATGTATATCTTCCCAATCTATAAACATTACATAAAACACCCTGCCATATTGAGGTGTCTCCACAATTCTTCCATGGTCAAGAACAGAAATGCTTCTTTTCGTGTAATAAGTTTTTCCATAAAGCATATTCCCTCCAATCTGTCAAGTTTGTCATGATAGGCAATCACATCATCTGCGCCACGCACTCGTCCGGTAGCGGCAATGTACTGCCGCTTTGCTAAAAGAAACTCCGCATCAACCGTTCTGCTGTCACACGCAAATCCTGTGATGTGCCTGCCATTATCTGTTTTCTGTGGATTTGCTACATAGTCGATGATGTCACTGATTGCCCGAC
>ERZ894191.1512-NODE-1512-length-12693-cov-11.897690_pt1 | contig 12693 bp, 9 predicted proteins | sample MGYA00380282_ERZ894191 | MGnify/ENA primary metagenome ERZ894191 (study PRJEB32331, sample SAMN06328485) | human gut metagenome | biome: human gut microbiome; feature: stool | host: Homo sapiens | collected 2013-02-21 ...
ATAATAAGTTTTATATTGACAATGATTATGCTGCTCACCTGCACCAGTATTTCAGTTATGGCAGCCGATACTCAGAGTGATACAACAAATCAGGACGGAAAAATGACAATAGGAGTGTCCGTATATAATCTGAATGATGCAGAAGTAAGAGCATTTAGAAATTATTTTGAAAATTATGTCGGTATGGCTTTTGATGTCGAGTTTTTATATTCTTCCAGTATAAGTACAGCAGAAGAAGAAATCAGCTTTATCAACGAGCTTCATGAAAGAAATGTAAAGGGAATTATTTCTTTCCTTTCCTCAGATCTTGAAGAAGTTCTTCCGGTATGTGAAGAATATGGTATGTATTATGTACGTGGCTCAGGAACGATCAGTGATGAAATGTATGAGAAAGTAAAGGATAATCCTTATTTTCTGGGAACAATAGGAACATCTGTTGAAACAGAAATGGATGCGGCTGCCAATATGGCGGAGTATTTTGTTTCAGAGGATCAGAATAACCAGAATCATTACATAATAGCATGTGGAGGATCTGCTATCGGTAATGAGATGCATCGTCTGAGAACGATTGGTATTCTGAATAAGCTTCAGGAAGCATATGGCCTGTCATATGAGAAGTCTGTAGAAGAACTGGTGAATATGCAGGATACTGAAGAAATTGAAACAGGCAGTGACATTAAGATTACTCTGGTTCCGGGGTATCCAAAAGATCACCTGGATGAAAAGCTGGCTGATTCGCTGAATACAGGAGAGTATAATGTTATTCTGAGTGTAGTGAGCGCAAGTGATTTTATCAAGATAATTGATGCTTATGAAGAAGAGAACAGTACAGATGTATTGTTGGGTTCCATTGACTGTTTTACAGAAGATACATACGAAATGTTTAATAAAAAGGGATATAACGGCAAGGAAAGAATCGACTATCTTGTAGGAAAATACGGTGCTATCGTTGCACCATCATTTGTTGCCATGAAAAATGCTCTGGAAGGCTTTGCAGAAGATTACCGTGAAGATGGAAGTGCTTTCCGGCTGCAGCAGTCATTCTGGACAGCGGATTCAGTAGATGAGTTTAATAAGCAGTATGCGTTATCTATTGGAATGTATGATAATACATATAGTGTAGAGGACATGATGGAAGTTCTGAAATCCTATACACCGGAAACAAATTTTGAGAAATTCCGGAAATTTACGGAAAAATAGATAGAAAATAAGAGTCTAAAATAATTGACGTATACATGATGGTATGTTATGATAGATGAGTATTCATACGGTCATTTAATGATTTTAGAGATAAGTTCAGACCAGCAGAAGCGTCCTGCTGGTCTGATTAAAAGGGAAACCGGTGTAAATCCGGTACGATCCCGTCACTGTGATAGTGGGTTTTCAGCTGAATGCCACTGGAAGATATTTTTCTGGGAAGGTGCTGAAAATGGGTAAGCTTAAGTCAGGAGACCTGCTTATTTCTGGTAAAAGAGATTCTTGCGGACGACGAGAAATCCTGATTAAGAGTTACAACTTCATGTGTTGCATATATATGTTTGATTCTTTAATGGTAAGATTTCGTGACGGATGTGGGAGCATCTGTCTTTTTTTTCGTTCAAAATCACAGGAATGGACAGTATGAGAAGGAAGAAAAACAACGAAGAAACAAAAAAAGAAAGGAAGTAAAGGATGAAAAAAACAAAAAGAGAATTACTTGTGTTAGCAGCGGCAACAACAGTTGCATTATTAATGGGAGTTACTGTACAGGCGAAGGGTGATGAGAAGGTTTTAAACTTCGGATGTCAGATGTACACAGATGGATGTGTAAACAGTGCAAATGATGAAAACAGTGGATGGAATGCTATGAGATATGGTATTGCTGAAGCATTATTTAAATTCGATGACAATATGGAAGTTATCCCGTGGCTTGCTGAGAGTTATGAAGTAAATGACGAGCATACAGAATGGACGATCAAGCTGAAAGACGGAATTAAATTCTCTGACGGATGTGATTTAACTCCGACAAAGGTAAAAGAGTATTTTGATCACATGAAAGAGGTAGGACCTTCCGGATCTGCCAAACCGGAGAAATATCTGGAATTTGAAGCAGAAGTTACTGTAGATGATGATGCAAATACTATTAACATCAAAACAAGCAAACCATATGCAAACCTTGTAGGACAGCTCTGCCACCCAACTATGGGAATCACAGATGTAGAACATATTGAAAACTACGATAATGGAATTATTGGAACAGGTCCATACAAGATTGAAGAATTCAATGGTGTAGGTGTTGGTTATACATTAGCTGCAAATGAGTATTATCGTGAAGATGTTCCATACGATAAGATCAATCTGCTGTTCATGGGAGATAACTCCGCAAAAACAATGGCTCTCCAGAGTGGTCAGGTAGACTTGGTTGAGAATATCACAAATGTAGCAGATATTCAGGATTTCCAGGACAGTGATGACTTTACTGTTGATATTGCATCCGGTGTACGCTGCGGATTTGCATGGATGAACTTTGATGGTGTTCTTGGAAACAAAACACTTCGTCAGGCAATCCTGATGGCAATTGACTATGATACAATCTGTAATTCCAGAACAATCGGTGGACTTTATACACCAGGATTTTCCGTACTGCCATCTACTCTGAACTATGATTACGACAAACTTGAGAATCCATATACCTATGATCCGGAAAAAGCAAAACAGATTCTGGATGATGCAGGAATCGTTGACACAGATGGAGATGGAATCCGTGAACTGGATGGCCAGAATATCAACCTTAGATATATTTCTTATGAAAACCGTCTTCTGAATGACTTTGCAGATGCTCACGCACAGTATCTTGCAGAAATCGGCATCGGTGTTGTTCCTGAATACGGAAGCTCAGATGATCAGTGGAGTAAACTTGCAGCACTGGATTATGACTTTAATAACAATAACTGGATCACTGTTGGTACCGGAGATCCTCTGGCATATATGGCTAACTGGGCAACTGATACCAGCTACTGCGCATACTCCAACCCGGACTATGATAAGTTATATGAAGAATTAAAAGGTGAAATGGATCCGGAAAAGAGAAAAGATCTGATCTTCCAGATGCAGCAGATCCTGGTAGATGATGCAGCGGTTCTGATTGATGGATACTACAACTCATCTATGATCTACAGTAAGAAAGTTGGTTCTGCACATATCCATACAGCAGATTACTACTGGCTGTCAACAGAAATTACTCCTGCAGAATAAGAAAAGTCTGCGAATTGTGAAGTTACTGAATAGTTACAAACAGAAATAAAAAGAGGTGTCTTTTTTGAGTAAAAAGCAAATAATCAAGCGTTTATTACAGATTGTGATCGTATTGATCGGTATCAGCTTTATTACATTTGCACTGACCTTTATGTCACCAGGTGACCCTGTACGAAACATGTACACGGCAACCGGTGTAATGCCTACTGAAGAAATGGTTCAGGAGACACGCGAGGAACTTGGTCTGAATGATCCGTTTCTGGTGCAGTATACCAGATGGCTTAAGAACTGTCTGAAAGGTGACTTTGGCAAATCATACAGCTTAAATAAACCAGTTACAGAACTTCTTGCAGCCAGATTATGGCCGACTTTGAAACTTACATTAATGGCCATGATCCTTATGCTGGTTATTTCTGTACCTTTAGGTATGTTGTCTGCCATATATAAAGATAAATGGATCGATTATCTCGTCCGGGGAATTACATTCCTCGGATGTGCGATGCCTAACTTCTGGGTTGGACTTCTGTTAATGCTGGCATTCTGTGTTTATATCAATGCATTTCCGGTTATCAGTTCTGCGGGAGACTTTAAGAGTCTGTTTCTTCCGGCTTTGACACTTGCGATTGCAATGTCTTCCAAATATACCAGACAGGTAAGAACAGCGGTGCTGGATGAACTGAGTCAGGATTATGTGATCGGTGCACAGGCAAGAGGAGTAAAGAAATCAAAGATTATCTGGGGCAATGTATTTCCAAATTCATTGCTTCCGCTGATCACAATGTTTGGTCTTTCCATAGGATCACTTCTTGGAGGAACCAGTGTTGTAGAAGTAATCTTCTCTTATCCGGGTCTTGGAAACCTTGCAGTTTCAGCAATCACATCCAGTGATTACAATCTGATCCAGGGATATGTATTATGGCTTGCCCTGATTTATATGGTCATTAACCTGATCGTTGATGCATCTTATGTTTATATTGATCCACGTATGCGTTTAAAGGAGTAGAATCATGAAAAAGAAAAACAGATTTTTAGCAAATAAAACTTTTGTCGTGTTTTCTATTCTTGCAGTCTGTATTATTCTGACAGCAGTATTTGCACCGGTGGTAACCAGAGGGGTTGACCCGTTAAAAGGTTCTCTGGTAGATGCACTGCTTCCGCCATGCAAGGAACATATTTTTGGAACCGACAAAATGGGCAGGGATATTTTTTCAAGAGTTATTTATGGAGCACGTGCATCTCTGTCAGCAACCTTTGGTGTTGTTGCCCTGATCTTTCTGGTGGGAACTGTTACCGGAGTCCTTGCAGGATATTTCGGAGGTGTCATTGATGCTGTTATTATGCGAATTGCAGATATGATGCTTGCTTTCCCAGGACTGGTACTTGCTCTTGCTGTTGCAGGTATTATGGGCGCAAGTATCAAAAATGCGATCATCGCTATTGTAGTAGTAAGCTGGACCAAATATGCGCGTCTGGCACGAAGCCTGGTTATGAAGATCCGTGACAGGGATTATGTATCAGCAGCGATCGTTACCGGTTCCAAAACACCGTATATGCTGTTTCGATATATGCTTCCAAATGCACTTCCTACACTGATCATTACTGCTGCGACAGATATAGGTTCCATGATGCTGGAACTGGCAGCAATGTCCTTCCTGGGATTTGGCGCGAAGCCGCCGGCACCGGAATGGGGTTATATGCTGAATGAAGGAAGAGCGTGTATGCAGTCCGCTCCGTGGCTGATGATCTTCCCGGGTCTTGCTATTTTTGTAGTAGTTGTTGTATTTAATATGCTTGGGGATTCCATCCGTGATATCCTCGATCCAAGAAATGAGTAGGAGGAATAAACATGCTGAAATTAGATAATGTGACAATCTCCTACAAAAATGTTCCAACTGTTCAGAATTTTAATCTGGATATGAAAGAGGGACAGATCGTTTCTCTGGTAGGAGAATCCGGAAGTGGAAAAACCACTGTTATCCGTGCTGTTCTGGGACTTCTTGCAGGTGGCGGTAAGGTCACAGAAGGAAGTATTACATTTGAAGGAGAAGACCTCTTATCCTATACACCGGAACAGTGGAGAAAACTTCGTGGTTCTGATATTTCCATGATTTTTCAGGACAGTGGTGCAATGATGAATCCGACACGTAAAGTCGGAAAAGTATTCACAGAATATATTCTTACTCATGAGAAAATTTCCAAAAAAGAGGCATGGAGTAAGGGAATCGCAATGCTGGAGCGAATGAGACTTCCGTCTCCGGATAATATTATGGAATCTTATCCTTTCCAGTTATCCGGTGGTATGAGACAGCGAGTTGGTATTGCGATGGGAATGACTTATCAGCCGAAGCTTCTTCTTGCAGATGAACCGACTTCTGCACTGGATGTAACAACGCAGGCACAGATCGTGCGTCAGATGATGAAGCTCAGAGATGATTATCATACAGGCATTATTGTAGTAACCCATAATCTGGGTGTAGCTGCCTACATGTCAGATTATATTGTTGTAATGAAGAACGGAAAAATGGAAGACCAGGGAACAAGAGAGTATATTCTGAAAGAATCAAAGAATGAATATACCAGAAAACTTCTGGAGGCAGTTCCATCCCGGGGAGGTGAACGATATGTCTGAAAAAAGAGAAGTAATACTGGAAGCGAAACATGTAACCAGAAGATTTGCGGCATCACATGGACGTACTCTGCTGGCGAACAATGATATTAATCTGAAAATGTATAAAGGTGAAACACTGGGTCTGGTAGGAGAATCCGGATGTGGTAAGAGTACATTTATGAGATTTCTGGTTTCTCTTGATACACCTTCAGAGGGTGAGATTCTGTACCGCGGTACAGATATCACGAAATTAAAGGGAGAAGAACTGAGAAATAACCGTCAGAACATTCAGATGGTATTTCAGGACCCGACCTTATCTTTTAATCCGAAAATGAACATTCGTGATATTGTGTGTGAGCCTTTGATGAATTTCAAAAAGATTAAGAAATCGGAGAAGGATGCTGTCTGCAGAAAACTTCTTGAAATGGTAGAATTACCAGGAGATTTTGCAGATCGTTATCCTCACAATATGAGTGGTGGACAGCGTCAGCGTGTTGCGATCGCGAGAGCACTGGCACTGGAACCGGAGATCGTTGTTCTGGATGAAGCAACTTCAGCTCTCGATGTTTCTGTTCAGAAAACCGTAATTGAACTGATTACAAAGCTTCAGAGAGAAAAGAATATTACATTTGGTTTTATCTGTCATGATATTGCACTGGTTCAGCTGGTGGCACATCAGGTGGCTGTTATGTATCTTGGAAACCTCGTAGAGGTTCTTCCTGGAAAAGACCTCGATATGAAAGCGATGCATCCATATACAAGAGCACTGATGGGTGCAGTATTTGATATTAATATGGACTTTTCCAAACCAATTGAGAGTATTGAAAGTGAAGCTCCGAGCCCGTTGGATCTTCCACAGGGATGCCCGTTCCAGGGAAGATGTGAACATTGCATGGATATCTGTAAAAAGGAGAATCCACATCTTATAGAAGTAGAAGACGGTCACAGTGTTGCCTGCCATTTGTTCAAAAAAGGTGGCAGATAATGAAAAAAGATAGTCTGATTTCTGGAAATATAGGAAAAGCATTATTACTTTTTGTACTTCCACTGATTGCGGGAAGTTTGATTCAGCAGTTGTACACAACGGTTGATGCGGTTATTGTTGGTCAGTTTACCGGAAAAATCGGACTTGCAGCAATTGACTCTGTGCATACACTTTTTAAGTTTCCGCTTAACTTTATGAACGGACTTGCAACAGGTGCAACGATTATGATCTCCAGATATTTTGGAGCAAAAGATAAAGAAGGACTGCATTGTGCAGTGCGGACAGCTCTTTTACTCGCCGGTATTCTGGGAATTGTCTGTGCTGTAGCCGGTGTAATTTTTTCTCCATGGCTGCTTGATATCATGTCTGTTCCGGAAGAAGTCCGTGCAGGATCACTGATCTACTGCCGAATTTATTTTGGCGGAATATGGGCAATGATCCTTTATAACATGATGGCAGGAGTCTTGCGTGCGTTTGGAGATTCTAAAAAGCCATTATATGTACTGGTCGTATGCAGTGTGGTCAATATTGTTGCAGATCTCATACTGGTAGGACTTCTGCATACTGGTGTTGGAGGAGCGGCAGCAGCTACTGTACTTTCTCAGATTGTAAGTGTTGTACTTACCGCATATTTTCTTGTGAAATCTGATTTCCTGGAAGAAAAGATAGGAATCAGAACTATGAGAATCTGCAAAGAGCATATGGGAATGATGATAAACAAAGGTTTCCCGTTAGCTCTTCAGTCCATGCTGTTTCCAATTGCCAATTCTATTGTTCAGGCAAGTATTAACACAATGGGAACTGACAGTATTGCAGCATGGGGAATCTGTGATAAACTGGATTTACTGATCTGGCTGATAGCGGATTCCATGGGACCTGTACTGACTACATATACCGCGCAAAATCTGGGCGCCGGTAAGGCGAAAAGAGTAAAGAAGGGAGCCCTGATCGGTACGGGCTTATCTGTGATCGCGGTAGGAATTATCAGTATTGTCCTTTATTTCGGTTCCGGACTGATCGGACCGTTGTTTATCGATCAGAAAGACGTTCCGACATTGATACCGCTGGTTATAAGATATATGCAGATGATGGCACCGTTCTTTGTATTCTATGCTGTTGCAGCAGCTCTTTCAGGAGCATGCAGCGGCCTTGGAGAAACATTGGTGTCAATGGTTACTACATTACTTACAATCTGCCTGTTTCGAGTAGTCTGCATTCTGGTTGTTTTACCATCATTTGAAACAATGGAATGTATTGTATGGATTTATATTGGATCATGGATAGTGTCAGGTGTCACTTTTACTATTTTATATCTGGCAAAGGTCGAAAAATTCTACCATAAGAAAAGTAAATAAAAAGATTATAATCATTTCGCAAATGATAGATGAGACAGAGGGTGCAGCAGGAAGAAGAATCAGACGGTATCCTCTGTTTTTATATCATAGGAAATGATTCCGTAATGTTCCTATGATATAAGAATTTGATATTTGCAATTTTTTTAACAATAAGTTATTGACAGAGAATAAAAAGCTGTTATAATAAAATTAACAAATGAACAAGTGCTCATATGATGATGTGAAAATCTATTCATGAGCCGGAAAGGAAAAAATACAATGAAAAAGACTTACAAAATCGACGTAGACTGCGCAAACTGTGCAAACAAAATGGAGGAAGCTGCTAAGAATACAGCTGGTGTTAAGGATGCAACAGTAAACTTCATGATGCTGAAAATGATCGTTGAATTTGAAGAAGGACAGGATCCGAAAGCAGTTATGAAAGACGTTCTGGCAAACTGCAAGAAGGTAGAAGACGACTGCGAAATCTATCTTTAATTCAGGAGCGATTCCTGTTGATGATATATTTACGGGAATTGTCGTAAATTAGCAGAGAGGGACTGCAGCACAGAGATATGTCAGACGGTTATGGTTATCCACTGATATATGTTCTGGCGGCGGTCCTGTTTTATAAGAAGTGAGGTATTAAGATGAATAAGAAGCAAAAGAAGATGCTGATCAGAATCATCGTAGCGGCGGTATTGATCGTGCTTTTTTCTAAATTACCGATAGATGGATATGTCAGATTTGGACTGTTTATGATTCCATATCTGGTAATTGGCTATGATATTCTTCAGAAGGCATTTAAAGGTATCAGAAATAAACAGGTATTCGATGAGAATTTCCTGATGGCAGTAGCTACTGTGGGAGCAATTCTGCTCGGAGATTATTCTGAAGGTGTTGCGGTTATGCTGTTCTACCAGATTGGAGAACTTTTCCAGAGTTATGCAGTAGGAAAGAGCAGACGTAACATCAGTGAACTGATGGATATCCGTCCGGATTATGCCAATATTGAAGTAGATGGAAAACTTGAACAGGTAGACCCGGATGAAGTTGAAATTGGTACTGTAATTGTTGTACAGCCAGGAGAAAAAGTTCCGATTGATGGTGTGATCATTGATGGTGTTTCTACTTTAAATACCAGCGCTCTGACCGGAGAAAGCCTTCCAAGAGATGCAAAAGCCGGGGATGAAGTAATCAGCGGATGTATCAATATGACAGGTGTTCTGAAAATCCGTACGATCAGAGAATTCGGAGAATCTACCGTATCCAAGATTCTGGAACTTGTGGAGAATTCCAGTTCCAGAAAATCAAAATCAGAGAATTTTATTTCAAAGTTTGCCAAATATTATACTCCGGTTGTATGCTACGGAGCACTTGCACTTGCTTTTATTCCCCCGATCGTACTTTTGATCATGGGAAAACCGACTATGTGGGGTGATTGGATTTACCGAGCACTTACTTTCCTGGTAATCAGCTGTCCATGCGCACTGGTGATCAGTATTCCTTTAAGCTTCTTTGCAGGAATCGGTGGAGCAAGTAATCAGGGCGTTCTGGTTAAAGGTTCCAACTATCTGGAAACACTTGCACAGACCAGCTATGTGGTATTTGATAAAACCGGTACAATGACACAGGGTGTTTTTGAAGTAAGCGGAGTTCATCATAATGAGATTTCAGATGAAAAACTGCTGGAATATGCAGCTCTTGCAGAATGTTCTTCTTCCCACCCGATCAGTAAGAGTCTTCAGAAAGCATATGGAAAACCAATTGACAGAAACAGAGTCACTGATATTGAGGAAATCAGTGGTAACGGTGTGACTGCAAAAGTGGATGGTATATCTGTAGCAGCAGGAAATGCAAAATTAATGAAACGCTTTGGAATTTCCTATCAGGAATGTCATCATGTTGGTACAGTAATTCATATGGCTGTAGATGGAAGATATGAAGGTCATATTCTTATTTCTGATATTCTGAAACCTCATGCAAAAGAAGCAATTGCTGAATTGAAGAAAGCTGGTATCAAGAAAACAGTTATGCTTACCGGAGATTCTAAACGTGTTGCAGATCAGGTAGCAAAAGAACTGGGAATTGAGGAAGTTTACAGTGAACTTCTTCCGGCTGATAAAGTAAGTAAAGTAGAAGAATTACTTCATCAGAAATCCGAAAAAGAGAAGCTTGCATTTGTGGGTGACGGTATCAATGATGCGCCGGTACTGTCCAGAGCAGATATTGGTATTGCTATGGGTGCACTGGGTTCTGATGCAGCGATTGAAGCAGCAGATATCGTACTGATGGATGATGATCCGCTGAAAATTTCCAAAGCGATTAAGATTGCAAGAAAGTGTATTCATATTGTATATGAGAATATTTATTTTGCAATTGGCATTAAGATTTTGTGTCTGATACTTGGTGCGCTGGGAATTGCCAATATGTGGATGGCTATTTTTGCAGATGTAGGTGTTATGATCATTGCGGTATTAAACGCAATCCGTACTTTATTTGTAAAAAAACTGTAACTGTGAAGGTACTGAACAGTTACAAAAATTTATAGAATAACAGACAGTTGCAGACAGGAAGGAAAATGGTGAAAGCGTGGAAAAATATAAAGACGAGGCTTGTGACTATTATGAAATTCATGAAGATTCAATGGAAATTATAAATAAAACAATGCCAGAAGAGACGGAACTTGAGGATTTGGCAGATTTGTTTAAGATTTTCGGAGATTCTACAAGAATCCGTATTCTGTTTGTGCTTTTCGAAACAGAGGTATGTGTATGCGACCTTGCGAAAGCACTGAATATGACACAGTCTGCAATTTCCCATCAGCTTAGAATCCTGAAGCAAAACAAACTGGTGAAGAACCGACGAGAGGGAAAGTCCATTTTTTATTCTCTGGCAGATGATCATGTGCGGACGATTATCAATCAGGGAAGAGAGCATATAGAAGAAAATTAATCCGATGTGAACGTATGGTAAAAGTAAAAAGCAGGGAGTTGATATTTCAAGTATTGGCTCCCTGTTTGAAAATATAAAAGTTTTATAGAACTAACTATTGAAAGTGGAATTTACAGAATGAAATAAGAGCCTGCCAGTGGATGATAAGATCTGGCAGAGATGGAATGAGTGGAAGGAGAAGATTTGATGCGAACATTACGAGTAGCAGACCTGGAAGCAAAACCGGGTGAGAAAGTATCAGGATTTGTGCACATCATCGGGGCAGAATTCGGAATTCCGGTAACACTGATCTGTGGAGAAAAAGAGGGGGAGACTGTTCTGATCTCCGGTGGGGTACATAATGCAGAATATGTAGGAATTCAGGCAGCTATGCAGCTTGCAGATGAGCTGGATCCGAAGAAGATCGCAGGAAATATCATAGTGATCCGTCTGATGAACCGAACTGGATTCGAACACCGTACCATGAGTCTTACTTATGAGGATGGAAAAAACCTGAACAGAGTTTTCCCTGGAAATCCGAATGGTACACTTAGTGACAGGATCGCTTATACTGTTGTGACAGAATTTTTCCCGAAGGCAGATTACTATGTGGATCTGCACTGCGGTGATGGATTTGAGGGACTGGTATCTTATGTATACTGTACAGGTGCAGCAACTCCGGAAGTAGCTGCAAAAAGCCGGGAGATGGCGGAAATCGCACATGTGGACTATCTGGTAACTTCCATGTGTGGAACAGGCGGAGCTTATAACTATGCCGGAAGCATGGGAATCCCGAGTATCCTGCTGGAACGTGGACACAGTTCCCGCTGGTGCGAAGATCTGGTAGCGGAGGATGTTCATGATGTGAAGAATATCCTCAGACATCTGAGAATCCTTCGCGGGAAGTCCCATATTCATGGCAAACCACCGATAGAAGTAAGTCCTGTGATCTATGAAGATGCCCCGGTATCAGGCTGCTGGTATCCGGCGAAACAGCCCGGTGAGACCTTTAAAGAAGGCGAAGTACTGGGAAGAATCTGCGATTATTTTGGACGTGAACTGTTTGTATACAGAGCCAAAATGGGTGGTATTATTCTTTATCAGACCATCAGTCTGTGCATTATGAAGGATACGCCGATGGTTTCTTATGGTACCTGGGATGAGGATACACAGGGTAAGATTGAAGTAGGATGTGAAGTGTGCGGAAATGAGAAACATAAGCATGGACACCATCATCATAAATCAGAGGAAAAACATCATAAACGGCATGAACATCATAAGCATCATGAGGATAAATAAATACTTAAGTAAGACAGAAATGGGTTCGACCAACTCAAGTGAACAGCAAAGCAAATGAGCTTATCGGTTCGACATAAATATAAAAACAGGGTATAAAAATACGGCTGACTATATCCGGGTTAAATGCGGATATAGTGCAGCCGTATTTTATACTATAGCAAGCCTCTTAATCAATATGCATTATTTATGAGGCTTGCTATAATCTTCGTGAAACAGAATCTGTGTAAAGAATCTTACATCTGAGTCATCTGCCCAGCAGACCATACCTACTGCATCAGCCATTTTCTGTGCATCTACAC
>ERZ894191.1516-NODE-1516-length-12675-cov-26.679794_pt1 | contig 12675 bp, 20 predicted proteins | sample MGYA00380282_ERZ894191 | MGnify/ENA primary metagenome ERZ894191 (study PRJEB32331, sample SAMN06328485) | human gut metagenome | biome: human gut microbiome; feature: stool | host: Homo sapiens | collected 2013-02-21 ...
TAGCTTCCAAAAGTTCCGAAGTGGTAATTCCATCTTCAGAAAACAATTCTGCTTGAATTAGCAGATAAGCGATATTTTCCATTTCAGAGCTTTCTGAAATAAAAGGAATGTGCTCTGCCATCTTGGCGAAAGATTTTAGACGTTCTAATCGTTTTTGTAACGCTGCATACAGTTGATCAATGGCTTTAGACACAATTTCGAGGAAGCTAAGAAGAAACGGGGTTAAATCGCCACGGCTTTTTTCGTCATTACAGACAATAAAGGCTTTGTAATATAATTGAATGTTTTCTTTTATGGTGTACGAAAGGCGATAGCTGATAAGCGAGTTTAACTCTTTAGATAGTAAATAACTGCTGATGAAACGGGAAAGACGACCGTTGCCATTATAAAAAGGGTGAATATAGCCAAAAAGATAATGAAAAATTGAAATTCGTTCAAGCATCTCAATTTCATCATTAGATAAGAAATCAAGGGCTTTTTGCATATAATGGATAATTTTGCTTTCCGGGTACAAACCTGTGTGGATTATTTTCTGGGTACTGCTGTATACATTCACCGAACCTTTACGAAAAAGAAGACCATCGGGCAGATCATTGGGATCTTCCTCTTCAACCTCTTTTAAAACAAGATCATCATAAATCAAACGTATGTCTTCACAAGTTTTGATGCTTAATTCATCAGTTTCACGAAGCATAAGATATTTATTTACCAGTCCAGAAAAACGTTTTCTTTTATCCTGTGTCTTCAGACTTTCAAGGACGTCCGTAATGTCTCTTCTGGTACTATTGACGCCTTCGATACTGTTTGTCAAAACTACTTCATCAATCAGACAGCGTTTTGCAAATTGATGTTGAGCAATACCCGGAAGCGAATGTATAAGTTCGCGAACCTTTTTATCCATTTTGTGAATGTTGAGCAATAAATCTATGCTCTCTGGAGTGCGTAAATAAAACGCCGGAAAGCCTTGAATATCAAAATCCAAATGGATAGCATATTCACTATTGAAGCGATTGTGATATATAGAATGATAGTCATTCGGCTGTTTGAAAAAAAGTTTTTGTAAAGAGTCATATTTCATCTGCTGCTACCACCTAATAAATGCAAATATAAGGGAGATTTATCATTTTACAATTGAAATTCCAATGTAAGATGTTAATTTAAGGCTATTTTATCATCTTTCGCAGTAAAATATACCGGAACATGTTAATTTTTGCTCTTTTCAACTTTTTGCCCCACAGCGGGGCTTTTTCTCTTTTTATCAGAATGAATAATATTCAAAACAGGTGAATATTATTCAAAAAGCGGACATGATAGGACATCTTTGCCGCATAATATTGACAAATATGGTTTTTATGAGTAAGGTATGAGACGAGAACATGTGTTCTGAAAGGAGAGGTTATCTATGGATAAAAAGAGAAACCGCACAGATAATTACAGCCCGTATCTCAGAGTATTACGACCGGAAATATGCCATAAGTGCTTACAGCCAGGAAAGCTTTTACCTTCGCGTGAAGGTAGTAATTCTTTTAGAGCGTACTGCACAAATCCCAAATGTGAGAACTTTCAGGACGAATGGTTAATACCATATGAGATTTTCGTTATGTTGGACTATTTGTCCGACCACCAGCCAGAGTAATTAAAATTGCATAAATTTGTAAAGCTCATCTGGCATAGAAAGTTCTTTACTGAGATAATTGATAATAGCGGTGTTTAACAAATCAAACTGTTCCTGAAAACTTTCATTATTAAATATTTCAGGAGGACAGTTTTTGCGTATCTGTAAGTATAAGGCATACTCGTTACTATGCGTACCGTCGCGTCCGCTTTCATTGTCGATTCGAATCAGAGCAACCACTCCGGCTTGGTGATAAAAATAAAACGAGTTATGTGGCAAAATTTGCCTGAATTCATTAGTAAACACATAATCGGAAGTTTCCTGCACTATATCAGGAAAACCGCTTTCAACAGGGGACAGGGAAGAGAGTGTTTGCCAGTGGATTTCATTAGCAGTAGTTTTTTCTATAAGTGTTTTGGTAAAGTTAAAAATTTGGTCAAGGATCATGCTTGATAATCTCCTTTTTGAAAAATAAAAATAATATCAGGAATTTTTCGACTAAATGTGTTCCAGTCTTTTTCTTCATCAGATAAGTTACATGAGTTGCAAACAAGCTCAGTAAAATCGGAAATGATTTTCATATCGGTATCATTGAATTTACGGAGTTCAGCTAAATTTTTTGCCAGTAACATTGTGTTTCGAAATGAGCTATAGGTTTTCCTACCTTTGAAATGTTCTTTGTCAATTTCTGTTTGACATCTTTTCAATTTTTTAATCACTTCGGGGCTTTTTTCATAAAAGAATTTTTGATTTAACCTTTCGATTATTCTATCCTCAAGCGTTTTCAAATCTTTACGGTTTCTATAACTTGATATGCAAGAAAAAATTGCTGGAAGAACTGCAGCAACGAGGGTAACAACCCAACTTACAATAGAAGCCCAAAGTGGTGTTCCAGCAGGTTCACTAACAGAATCGAGAATTGTTATAGGCATTGGACTTGACAACATTTCATCACCCCCTTAAAACTTAGCTCGAAGCTCGACCACCTTACCGATGACGCGGACGGGGAGACTTTCGATTTCTGCATTTGAGTAGTACATGGGCTCGTAGGCCGGATTGTTGGGAATCAACATGATGCCTTCGGGTCCTTTCTTTATGCGCTTTACTGTGGCCTCGTTACCATTCACGAGGACAATCGCGATGTCACCGCTGTCGCAGTCATCTTGTGCGCGAACGATCACAACATCACCGTTTGATATTTTCGGTTCCATACTGTCACCTTTGATTTGCAGCGCGAAGAAGTCACCTTGTGCTGCCATTTGAGGAGAAATTTCCTCGTAATCGATAATATCCTCGACTGCTTCCAATGGGATACCTGCAACGACAGTGCCGAGGACAGGAATCCATTTAGAACCATCTTTACTGGATTTAAGATTTTCTGTATATGTATTGTTTTGAACTGTATCTCGCCCCAAAAGATAATCGACAGACACGCCGAAAAAATCTGCTAACCGCTCCATAACTTCAAACTTTGGCTCACGGGCACCAGCTTCCCAGTTACCGACAGTTGATTGTTTTACACCAATTGCATTTGCAAAGCCTTGCTGAGAATAACCCGCTTTTTCGCGAAGCTCTTTTAGACGAATTTGAAACATTTTCCCACCTGCTTTCAAACACATTTAATCACACATTGTATTTAATTACAATATGAAATAACGTTTGACACAAAATAATTTCATTTTGTGTTGACAAACACGTTTTGAAATGCTATAATTAACACGAAATGAAATAAAAAAGTGGTTGGAGGTGATGATATATGCGTTTTTGGCTTAAACAAATTCGTGAGCAGATGGGGCTGACAACTGCTGAGGCAGCAAATTTGTCGGGCATTTCTCAGAGTTACTATTCGTTGATTGAGAATGGTACGCGTGGAAATCCGTTGAATGTAGATATTGCCAAGAAAATTGCATCTGCTCTGAATTTTGAGTGGACACAGTTTTATGATGATGAATGAGCTGTGATGCAGAGGTGAGAGGAGGGGAGGAAATGAACTTAGAAAAAAGAGTTGCTGACCTTGAAGCAGAACTTCAAAATCAGCAAGGCAACCTAGAAAAACTTGCAGCTGTAATAGCAGAGTTTGTAAAGTGGACAAAAGCGAACATAGACTTGATTGACTCGGTATTAAATATGCCGAGTGGAGAGGAGAAAGAAGGTAAACATTGAAGACTTGTCTATGGATACTTATCCTTGTTGCGATACTCTCAATCGTTTTGATTGGGAAAGGAAAAAGAGTGGCTATGGCTATTTACAGCGTCGGTGTGATTTGTCTATTTGTGCTTGCGTATCTCGCAATTCACGGCTCATTTGCCTAAGCGCATATACAGCATAATTCCAAGGAGACTCGCCGTTGAAACACACGTTGCGTACGCCGAGTAAAGCTTCTTCGGTTTTTTCATCGCAGAGTATTAAAGCACGGTTAAGGAGCGAAATCAATTTTATTCGATCATATCCGTTCCCGTTGCTATCTACCAAGCGAGATAACTCGGATGCTAAAGCTAAATAAGCCTGCTGCTTTTCCGGGTATACCAGTTTCATTTTTTCGATTGATATATCCAATTTATGGCGGCGGTTTTCGAGCAAGCCAGTTACACAGCTTGTTATAACCGGTGCAATGATTGCAGCGATTGCAGCAATTAAAGCCACCAAAGTTGCACTGTCGAGTTTCATGATTACACCTATTTTCATTTTTTTATTATTGTAACGTCAATTCGATAAATTTGCAACCCGCCCCGCAGCCTTGCCCCATGCCGCCCGGAACTTACCTCCCATGATTTCATTTTGTTTGCGCCGAAGTGATTATTTTCTTGTCATTGAACGGGCGGCAGGTGGGAGGGCTGCGGGAGAGAACAAAAGAAAGGAGTAGAAAAATGGAACAGTATTACACGCTGCAGGAAGTGATGGCGCGACTGAACATCTCGCGCGATACGATTATGGGGCTTATCAGAAAAGGGAAGATTCCCGGCACGATCAAGCTCAGCAATGTTTTCCGCATCCCGGAAAGCGGCATCCAGCGCTTTTTGGAAGCCCAGGCCGTGCAGCCACGCAAGCCGTTCTACGTGCCGCGCCAACGCAAACAGACCAACAGCAAGACGCCGGGCACGGCGAACGCAGGTTGGGCGCCGCTGACCATGGACGTATTCAAGAAAGGGTGATTTTATATGATTTTAGTCAAGCTGCTCGGCTTTGCGATGCTGATCGGGACGGTCATGGGGTCCGTGCTCGGGCTCCAGATCGTCATCGACCGGCTCGTCGCCGCGCAGCGCAGGAAAAGAAAAGCCGCACGGTCGTGCGGGAATATCGTGAACATCAATGCGTACAGAAAAAGAAAGGAAAGAAACGCATGAACCTGTATTACAAAGTAGAAGCCGCCTTCGACGGCATGGCGGACGCGTTGAAAGCGGCGATGAACGTCGCGGAGAACAGCGAAGAAACGGAGCTATACAGCGACCTCGCCGACGATCTCGCGGATTTGCGCGACGACACCCAGAGCCTTTACGAAAAGCTCATTCAAAAGAAAAATGCCGCTTCGGCTGTTGCAGCAGTCGAAACGGCGAAAGAGTCGGATAAACACTCTGATTTGAGTATAGACAAAATTCTTGAGAATGTCAAGGGGGCTTACTTGATCGTAGAACTGTTTGACGGAAAAAAGCCGGTGGTACACAGTAAAATCAGAAATAAGCACGATGTAATCGAGATGTATTCTGCCGCTGTAGAGACCTTTATGGAGAAAGGTGCGGAAAATTTGGTGTTTCCAGAAGAGATGGTGGAAGCCCATAAAAAAGGTGCCAATCGCTCTCTTCTCAAAATGGCTGATAAAGTGCAGCAAATTCTTGAAGATATAGTCAAGGGGGAACGGAAATGAAACTGCTTAGTTTGAAACTGGAAAACTTTATGGGCGTGAAATCGTTTGATTTTGCGCCCTGCGGGAAATCGGTGACGGTCCTCGGTGCAAATGACAGCGGCAAAAGCACGCTGGAAACCGCTTACTGGTGGCTACTCACCGGCAAAAATGCCGATCAAAGCACGGATTTTGACGTTTATCCTTACGGGGCCCCGGAGGGCGTGGAAGCGTCCGTCACAGGTGAATTTGAAGATGATAACGGCGATACATTTGCGCTGACCCGTACATATAAGCGCGAGTTTACCCGCCGTAAGGGCGACGCGGAATCGGTGTTCAAGGGCAACAAGACGTCGTATCTCATTAACGGCGTGCCGGAGACGCAAACAAAATTTAAGGCGTTTGTCGCGGAACATATCGCCCCGGAAGACAAACTGTTGGTGCTCGGAAAGCTCCATTATTTTGCCACAGACATGAGGTGGGACGCACGCCGCGCGGTGCTGCTGGACGTTTTTGCCCCGCATTTGAGCGACGCGGACATCATCAAAGCGCACGAAGAGCTTGCCCCGCTCGGTGGGTGGATCGGCGCAATGACGACTGTTGACGACATGGCGCGTCAGGCGAAAGCAAAACGCCGAGAATTAAATGCCGAGCTGAACGAGATCCCCGCACGCATCGACGAAGCCGAGCGCAGCAAACCTGATCTGCCGCCGGAGAGCGAACGACCCAGCACAGCGGCGCTTATGAAAGAAAAAATGAAGCTTGTCAGTGAGCTGGAAGGATTGAAATCTAACGCGGATGCAGCGGCAATCCGTACGAGGATTGCCGAGCAGAAAGCCAAAGCCGCCGAAGCGAAGGCAGCATACATAAAAGACAGCACGTCCGGTAGCACGACGATCTCCCGACAGGCGGAAACGCTCCGAGAACGTATCCGCCGCGCAGAAGAAAAGCAGATGCAGCTTGAGAGAGACTACAAGGCGAATGTCTCTTTGAAAGAGAGCTTTGAGAAGGAACTCAACGAGCTCAGAAAACGTGCGGTCGATAACCATAATGAGCAGTTTCCGACAGATCAAACAATCTGCCCGACCTGCGGACAGATCCTCCCAAAGGAACGCTTGGAGGATCTGAAGGCCGAATTTAACACGCGTAAAGCCCGGCGCGGCGATGAGATCACGAAAAAGGGGCTTGAACTGAAAGCTCTGTGCGAATCTACGGCGCAGCGTGTAAACGAGTTTGCTGCAGAACTGAAGGACATAGAGATGCATTTGCAGTCCGACAACGAAATGCTTCGCGGTCTGACCGCAAGCATCGTTACACCGTCTGCATGGGAGACTACCGTCGATGCAATGGCATACGATACAGAGCTCCATGAGCTGGAAGCGAAGCTGACAAAAGCCGAACAGACGACGGATGAAAGATACTTTGCCGCACAGAAGCGCATGGACGAGCTGAATGCACAGCTCGCTTCCGGCGATACCCGCGCAGCTGTCGAAGCACAGATCAAAGCGCTCGACAAGCGCATCGAGGAGCTGAAAGCACACGAAACATACCTCGGGCGACAGCTTGCCGAAACGGATCAGCGCATTACCTTGGCGGAACGTTTTGTGCAGCTTCAGGCGGCGGACATTGAGGACAAGATCAACGCAGGCTTTAAACGTGTGCGTTGGGTTATGTTTGACCGACAGGTCAACGGCGGTATCGCACCGTGTTGCCGAGCAACGGTGCAGAGCAACAAAGAGGACGTTTATACCGCATACGAGAGCAATACAAATACCGCGCGGCAGTATAACGCCGGGTTGGACATCATCGCGGCGCTTTCCGAAGCGATGGGCTTACATTTACCGGTCTGGGTGGATAATGCGGAAAGCTGCACGAAATTGGAAAACATCAAAAATCAAACGATCCGCTTGCAGGTTGCGGCAGAACACAAAAAAATCAAAGTGGAGGCAGACAAATGAGCGAATATTTGAAAGATAACGAAACGATCACCGTGCCGGTAACCGGCAAACCCGTTTCAATCTGGAGCGGCGAGCTGAAGAATATCATTTACGCCATTGATGATAAAATCGTTCGCGCGTTGCGCACAGCGTTGAAAAATCGCACTGGGTTTGAAGTCAACGCGAAGATCACATTCGCGCCGACGCAGCACAACGGGCAGACCTTGTTTGCCGTAACCTACAAAACAAACCATAAATTTGACCCGATACAGGTCGAAGACAAAGCGGCTCTGAATGACTTTTTGCCGGTGGCGATCGATGAATACGGGCAGCTTGTCATCCCGGACGATGCAGAATATCAGACAATGCTTGACGACTAAAAGGAGAAACAACAAATGAACAACAATCTTGCAAAAATCGACCAGTTTAAAGGCGTGCTGAACAGCCAGACCATTCGCGCCCAACTGAAAAACAGCTTGAAGGACAAAGCGGGACAGTTTATGAGCAGCATGATTGACCTGTATTCCGGCGAAACGGCGCTCCAGAACTGTGACCCGGAAAAGGTGGCGCTGGAATGTGTCAAAGCAGCCGCGCTTGACTTGCCGCTTGTAAAATCTCTCGGCTATGCGTATGTTGTGCCGTACAAAAATGTGCCGACATTTACGATCGGATACAAGGGCCTCATACAGCTTGCGCAGCGTACCGGACAGTATAAAGTCATCAATGCCGACGTGGTGTACGATGGCGAGCTTCGCGGTTTTGATAAGCTCTCCGGCATCCCGGATATTTCTGGCGAGCGTATCTCGGATACAATTGTCGGCTATTTTGCATACTTTAAGTTGCTCAATGGGCACGAGCACGTCTATTACATGAGCAAGCCGGATATGGAGGCTTACGCGGAGCACTACTCGCCGAGCTACAACAGCAAGTACAGCCCGTGGCAGACCGACTTTGACAAGATGGCAATGAAAACAGTCCTACGCCAGCTCATCAGCAAATGGGGCCCGACCTCTACGGAGATGCAGAGGGTCGAAGCACTCGACGATAAGGGAAAAACACCTGTGCAGGAGATGCAGGATAAAGCCAACAAAACCATGATCGACATCCAGGTCGACGAGAACACCGGCGAAGTGATGAACCCGGAGGCGTTGCCGGTACCCGAAGAATCCATGTCGGAAGAGGCACCGTTTGTGCCCGGTTTTTAATTGATCTCGGTCAAATGCCTGGCATCCGGCAGCGCAGGAAACAGCTACGCCGTGGACGATGGAAAAAGCGTCCTGCTGCTGGAGGCCGGCATCAGAAAAAGGACGATACTCGCGGGGTATATGGACTTGCTTATGCGTGTGCAGGGGTGCCTTATCACACATGAGCACCAAGACCACGCCAAATCAGCACTTGGCTTGCCGATGGCGGGCATTGATGTTTACGCGTCGGGAGGGACGTTTGCCGCGCTGAACGCCGAGAAAGACCGCCGAAACTACCGATTACACAGCATCAAAGCGGGCGAGCAGTTTACACTCGGAACGTGGACGGTGCTGCCGTGGGAAGCGCAGCACGATGCTGCGGAGCCGCTGGGTTTCCTCCTGTACTCGAAAGAGACGAGGGACAAGCTGATCTTCGCGACAGATACTTACTTTATTCCGAATACATTTCGCGGTCTGACCTATATCATGGTCGAATGCAATTACGACCGAACATTGTTAGACCGCAATATCAGCGCTGGGTCTGTGCCGGAGTCTCTCCGGCCGCGCCTTGTGCGCAGTCACTTTTCACTTGATAATGTCCGAACATTTCTTACCGCCAACGATCTTTCAACCGTGCAGCGTATTTACCTATTGCATGTATCAAATCAAAACGGCGACAAGGACGCATTCAGGCGCGACATCGAAGCCCTGACCGGCATACCGGTCACCGTATTTTAGAGGAGGTGAGCCGAACGGCCGGAAGACGTCCTAAAAAGGGGCTCGACTGGTTCAAGAAAGATGTCAGCTATTATGAGGATTTTAAGGTCATGGACCTTATCAATGAGTACGGCCCTTTAGGCAGCACGATATTTGATTGCATTCTTTGCATGATATATCGTGAGGGATATTACCTTGAGCTGCCGCTCGATAAACTGTGCCTCGCAGTCGTGAAGTCGATCGGCAGCAAATGGGTCAAAAAACACCAGGTGATGCAAGTCATCCAGTATTGTGCGGATATAGGCTTATTTGATAAAAGTCTCCTCGCGCGATCTGTGGTGACCTCTGCGGGACTCCAGCGTCGCTATGCCGAAGTGACCTCGAGAAATAAGGTGGATAAATCCTTATATTGGTTGATCGACGATGACGGTCAGCTCTTAAAAACTGTACCCCAAAATGTTATTTCTGCTACAGAAAAGCGCATTTCTGCAACAGAAATCCCAATTTCTACCGCAGAAATGCAACAAGAGACAGAAATAAGAAAGAAGAATAAGAGAGAGAGTCATAGAGCGGCTTGCGCCGCGACTCCCTCTTTGGCTGAAGTTAAGGCGTATTGTGAGGAAAAAGGTTTTACCGTTGACCCGGAGCGATTTTGGAATTATTACGAGACGTTAGGCTGGGAAATCAACGGACAACCGGTGCGAAACTGGAGAGCTCTACTCGGTAACTGGAGTTTATCCGAGCGGTGGAAGCCTCCGAAGCACGAACCGTCTTATGATCTTAGTGAGTACGAGAAATATGATATCTTCGCGGCAGCGAAGGCGAAAGGTGAAGTATGAAAATCAAATTTATAATACCGGGCGAACCGCAGGGCAAAGCCCGGCCGCGTGTAGTGCGGATGAAATCCGGGCGCAGCATGAGCTACACGCCCGATAAAACCGTGGCGTATGAGGAGCTTGTGCGGCAACGCTTTTTAGCGGAGGCACAGGGTAGGCGCTTTGCCGATGATGTACCGATCGATATAATCATCACGGCGTTTCTGGGCATTCCGAAGAGCGCCAGCAAGCGAAAGCAAATGCTGATGACGAGCGGCGCACTTTTCCCGATGAAAAAGCCGGACCTGGACAACGTGATGAAGATCGTGTGCGATGCCTTGAACGGCATTGCGTATAAAGATGACGCGCAGATCGTGAATGCGAAGATCTGTAAGCGATGGTCATCGGAGATGCCGAGCGTATGGGTGACGATCTGCGGCACCGAAAGAGAGGGTGAAAACGATGAACGTAAAGAAGTATGATCCAGATCCGGTAAAGCGGACAAGCACAGTAGCAAACGTAAGACATCGCCGCACAGGCTGCCGTGGTTGCATCTACCGGCGTGACAATACGTGCTGCTATTGCTTTGACACGGGACACCCGCGTGGATGCCCGGTGGAGCATTGCACGAGAAAAATATACAGGAGGTGAGCCTGTGGCGCAAGTAAATCCATGTGTGCAAAATTGCCCGCAGCGCTCGGTGCTTTGCCATGCCGGGTGCGAGGCGTACAATGAGTACCACAAACAGCGTGAAGCGGAAATGAAACGTCGCGCTCAAAAGGCAGATGAAGCGGGCTTTTACCACGAAGCACGGCAGGCTGTGAAAAGAAAACATGAAAGGAAAATCAGATATGACAACAGATGAACTCATTAAGGCGCTTGAGCGCATGGAATCGGAGACCGGCTCGCTGGTAGACTCCTTGTGCTGCTTTGATTGCGGGCATGAGCATAACTGCGGCGTGCTTGGGTGCGCAGTTATTCGGGAGGCGATTGACCGCATAAGCATCGCCGAGTAGATACCGGCAACACTTGAGTTACCGCCGGACGACCGGGAAATATTCGTGCTGACGCGCAGCAAAAACGGATCGCGAAATGTGGACAAAGGCTATTGGTCACTTGACCAGCAGCGATTTGTGCATCGCGGCACGGCGGAGGTAACGCACTGGATGCCGATACCCGATTATCCGGCAGAGAGGAGTGAGGACAATGGATAAAATCATCTTAGTCGTGCTCGTAATCGCGGCGACGCTCACGGAGTGCATCGTGATGCGCAAGTCGCGGGAGTACGACGCAGCGGACAATATTGCCGGGCTTGAGCGATGTGTAAAAGCTATGGTGGTGCTTGGAGTGGTAGGCATTGCCTCGGCAGTGGCGTTTGTGGCGATGTAAGAGAAGCAAAAAAATGTTAGAATTAAATCAATGTTATAACCTTGACTGCATGAAAGGCATGGCACAATTCTCGGACGGATACTTTGATCTTGCGGTGGTTGACCCGCCGTATTTCAGCGGGCCAGAACGCCGAGGTTATTACGGCAGCAAAATTAGCAAAATCGGCGTGCACCGCGACTACCCGGTATCACCTGCGTGGAAGATACCAGAGCGGGCATACTTCGACGAGCTGCGTCGAGTAGCCAAGCACTACATTGTGTGGGGCTGCAACTACTTAGACTATGAGTTTGCGTCCGGAAGAATCGTGTGGGACAAGTGCAATAAAGGCAGTAGCTTTTCAGATTGCGAACTGGCCGCAACCGATTTATTTAGTACCGTGCGTCTGTTTCGCTTTATGTGGAACGGTATGCTGCAAGGCAAGAGTATTGCCGAGGGACATATCATGCAGGGCAATAAAAGGCTGAATGAGCAAAGGATCCACCCAACACAAAAACCGGTGGCACTGTATGATTGGATTTTTCAGAATTATGCCGCGCGGGGGTGCCGGGTATTGGACACTCATTTGGGTAGCGGAAGTAGCAGAATTGCCGCATACAAGGCAAAAATAGATTTCGTTGGATTTGAAATAGAGCCGTATTATTTCGAGGCAGCTGAACAACGATTTCAGAATTTTTTAAGTCAAACAAGCTTGTTTTTCTAAGGAGGAGATGCGATGACAAAAGAACTTTTGGAGCAATACCCCGACATCTGCGCGGAAATCGAAGAGCTGAAAGCGAAAGACAACGCGGCGGTCAGCGACGTGGTGCAGGCGAGCGCGGACGAGTTCCCGTTCAACCTGCACAGCGTTACCGTGCAGGGCTTGCCGAACCCGAAACACGCAGAACGCATTCGGGAACTTGAAGTGCAAAAGGCGGAGATCGAAGCGTTTGTGGGCAGGCTTGCCTACCGCCCTCAGAAGCTCGCCCGATGTGTCATGAAGCACGGTACGAGGTGGAAGGTCATTATGCGTGAGATGGGCGGTTACAAGTCGCCAGAAGCGCTGCGAAAAGAATTTTCGAGAATTTTCAAAAAAATTTGAGATTTGTCCGCTTTGTCCGTTTTATCCGCCTATAATGATAATTGAGGAAGTCTACAAGGAGCACCTGCGCTGTTGCGTGGGTGCTTTTCTTATGCCCGAAGC
>ERZ894191.1525-NODE-1525-length-12624-cov-6.640306_pt1 | contig 12624 bp, 8 predicted proteins | sample MGYA00380282_ERZ894191 | MGnify/ENA primary metagenome ERZ894191 (study PRJEB32331, sample SAMN06328485) | human gut metagenome | biome: human gut microbiome; feature: stool | host: Homo sapiens | collected 2013-02-21 ...
TTCTGAACCAGTGCATCCACAACGGCTTTGGTCTGCACCGCTTCGGCGAACAGCTGACCGGCCCGGAGTATGCCGGGCGCTTTATTGAGATGCTCAAGAATACCGGCGTAAAGGTGCAGCTGGACACCATGGTGCTGGAAGTGACCCCGGACAAAAAGGTACACTGCGTCTCCAAGGAGCACGGCTATCAGATCATCGAGGCCAAAAGCATCGTACTGGGCATGGGCTGCCGCGAGCGCACCCGCGGTGCCATTGGTACCCCGGGCACCCGCCCTGCCGGTGTGTACACCGCCGGTGCCGCACAGCGCTATGTGAACATGGAAGGCTATCTGGTGGGCAAGCGGGTGCTGATCCTCGGCAGCGGCGACATCGGCCTGATCATGGCCCGCCGCATGACGCTGGAAGGTGCCAAAGTACTGGCCTGCGTGGAGGTCATGCCGTATTCCGGCGGCCTGACCCGCAACATCGTGCAGTGCCTGCAGGACTTCGACATCCCCCTGTATCTGTCCCATACCATCGTGGATATTCAGGGCAAGGCCCGCGTGGAAAAGGCCACCGTTGCCAAGGTGGACGAAAACCGCCGCCCCATCCCGGGCACCGAGATGGAATTTGATGTGGACACCATCCTGCTCAGCGTTGGCCTGATCCCGGAAAATGAGCTGACCCGGCAGGCCGGCATCCCCATGGACCCTCACACCAAGGGCGCTGTGGTCTACGAGAATATGGAGACCGGCATCCCCGGCGTGTTCGCCTGCGGCAACGTGGTGCACGTGCATGATCTGGTGGACTTCGTTTCGGGCGAAAGCGACCTTGCCGGTGCTTCTGCGGCGGCCTATGTTTTGAAGGGCGAAGCCGCCGATACGGTTGTGCTTGACCTTGTTCCGGGCAATGGCGTGGGCTACACCGTGCCGCAGCGGGTGCGCCCCGCTGATGTGGACAGGAGCGTGAACATCTCCTTCCGTGTGCGGCAGAACTACGGCCCCAGCCAGATCACCGTGACCTGCGGCGGCAGGCAGCTGGCCCGGTTCAAGCGCCAGCGCATGGCTCCCGGCGAGATGGAGCACATCGCACTGCCCAAAGTCCTGCTGGAAAAAGCAGACAGCCCGCTGACCGTTGCGGTAGAGGAGGTTATTGCAGAATGAGCCGTATCAAAGAAGTTATTTGCATCTGCTGTCCCTGCGGCTGCCACTTGCAGGTGGACCCGGAAAATGATTATAATGTAACTGGAAACGCCTGCCCCAACGGTGCCGCCTACGGCAGGGAAGAGCTGACCCATCCCACCCGCATCATCACCAGCACGGTGCGGGCGGAGGGTGGGCTGTATCCGCGCTGCCCGGTAAAGACTGCGCAGGCTGTGCCCAAAGAGAAGATGACCGAGGTCATGGCTGCGCTGGACCGCGTCACCCTGCACGCCCCCGTCCGCACCGGGCAGGTGGTGCTGGCAGATGTGTGCGGCACCGGCGTGGACGTTGTGGCGACGCGAAATCTGTGATACACACTCCTGAAACGATACGGAGGGAGCAAAAGCATGAGTACAAAATATGTTCTGGCGTTGGATCAGGGAACCACCAGCAGCCGTGCCATCCTGTTCGACAATGAGCAGAATATCATTGCGGTGCAGCAGCGCGAGTTTGAGCAGATCTATCCGCAGCAAGGCTGGGTGGAGCACAACCCCATGGAGATCTGGTCCACCCAGTATGGAGTTATGAACGAGGTGGTGGCCCAGAGCGGCGTCGATGCCCACGATATCGCCGCCATTGGCATCACCAACCAGCGGGAGACCACCATCCTGTGGGAAAAGGCCACCGGCCGCCCCATCTACAATGCCATCGTCTGGCAGTGCCGCCGCACGGCTCCGCTGGTGGATGAACTGCTGCAGCAGCCCGGCATGGCAGACTACATCCGGGAGAACACCGGCCTGATGCCCGATGCCTATTTCTCCGCAACGAAGATCAAGTGGATCCTGGACAATGTGCCCGGTGCGCGGGAGCGGGCCGAGGCAGGGGAGATCCTGTTCGGCACTGTGGACACATGGCTGGTCTGGAAGCTGACCGGCGGCAGAGTGCATGTCACCGACCGCACCAACGCCAGCCGCACCATGCTGTATAACATCCGCACGCTGGACTGGGACGACACCTTGCTCAAGGCACTGGATATCCCGCGCTGCATCCTGCCCCGCGTGACGGATTCCAGCGAGGTCTACGGCACCACCGATCTGTGCGGTGTGCAGATCCCGGTGGCCGGCATTGCCGGTGACCAGCAGGCTGCGCTGTTCGGACAGAGCTGCTTTCGCAAGGGCGAGGCCAAGAACACCTACGGCACCGGCTGCTTTTTGCTGATGAACACCGGCGACACCATCTGCCGCAGCCGGAACGGCCTGATCTCTACCATCGCCATCAGCCTGAACGGTAAGGTGGAGTACGCGCTGGAGGGCAGCGTCTTTGTGGGCGGTGCCGTCATCCAGTGGGTGCGCGACGGCCTGCGCATGATCCAGGAGAGCCGCGATGCGGAATACTATGCCCAGAAGGTGCCGGATAACGGCGGCATTTACATCGTGCCGGCCTTTACTGGTCTGGGTGCACCGTACTGGGATATGTACGCCCGCGGTGCCATTGTGGGCATCACCCGCGGCACCACCCAGAACCACATCATCCGCGCGGCAGAGGAGTCCATTGCCTACCAGAGCGCAGACCTCGTGGCTGCTATGGAAAAGGACACCGGCGTGCCCATCACCTCGCTGAAGGTGGACGGCGGTGCATCCCGTGACCAGTTCCTGATGCAGTTCCAGGCCGATATCCTAAACAAGACCGTGCTGCGCCCGGCCATCCGGGAAACGACTGCTCTGGGCGCTGCCTATCTGGCGGGCCTTGCCACCGGCGTATGGAAGGACCGGGACGAGATCCGCAGCCTGTGGCACTGCAATATGACCTTTGCCCCGCAGATGGACGAGACCGAACGCACCCGCCTGCTGGCCGGCTGGCACAAGGCTGTTGGCCGAAGCTGCGACTGGGCAGAGCATTGATAGTTTTCGCCCGACTTTATGGTTCACGCACAAAATATTTTTTAATTGTTTATTTTCTATTGACATTTTGTTACAAAACGCTATACTAGAAGCATCCCAAGAGAAGTGAGATGGGGATGCACTGTATCGTCCAGATGCAGTGTGTCCCCATTTTTATTACGGAAAAATCAGATTCAAAAAGGAGGTCCCCCATATGAACGAGAAAAAACTTTCAAGGCCGCTGATCAGTCTCATCGTCAGCATCGCGCTCATCATCGTAGGCATTGCCGGTTCTTTCATTTTACAGACGAACTCCGGCAAAACGACCATCCGGAACGTTACCATTGAATCCGAATCCGGTCATACCCTTGCGATGGATGTTTATATTCCGGAAAACGCCACCGCTGAAACGCCTGCGCCCGCTATTTTTGTACAGCATGGCGGAAACAACAACAAAGAAGAAATGCAGCACTACTGCATTGAGCTCGCCCGCCGCGGCTATGTTGCGATCGGCGTGGATATGTACGGCATGGGCGAAAGCGAACCTCTGCCGGACTCCGAATGGCTCACCCAGGGCCGCGGCCTTTATGATGCGGTACGCTACGGCGTGACTCTGCCCTACGTTGATACCGACCGAGTTTCGCTGCTGGGCTACTCCCGCGGTGGCAAGGCAGCTGGTGAAGCACTGCAGTGCGATAACGACAGTCTGAATGTTGTCAAGGCCATTTTCCTGATCCACAGCGATCCCATCGTGCGTAACAGCGAGGGCTACACCGATGTTTACGGTGCCCGAGATGTCGCAGTTCTCGCAGACAAGAACGACGAGTTCTTCTTCTCGGAAAAAGCTAATGATAACGGTACCTATTCCAACGACGCCAACAAGTATGCAGCCAACCTTTCCAGCCCGGCAGAATATGTGATCAACAACAGTGCACAGTCCTTCCTGTATTTCGGTATCGACCCCGCAACCACCAGTGAACAGCGCGTGGCAGAGACCGTTTATGAGCAGGATTACGGCGGAAAGACCGGAAGCCGCCAGATCTTTGTTTCTAACGAGACGCATATGGCTGGTTGGTGGTCCCCGCTGGTCATGAACCGTGTGTTGACCTTCTTTAACCGTGTTATGCCCACTGGCACTGCTCTGAGCGCCAGCAGCTACACCTATACCATCTGGAACATCTTCAAGATCATCGCCCTGTCCGGTCTGCTGCTGTTTGCCGGGTCTCTGATGGTCTGGCTGGTCAACTCCGTCAAGACATTCCAGTGTGCCGACAATGGCGAGCAGGACCTTCGCCCAGTTGGCGATAAGAACGCAGTTGCATGGTTCTGGGGCATCCAGATCATCAGCGCCGTCCTGTCCATCCTCATTATTCGATTCCTGAACAAGCAGGGACTGGCATCTTACCGCGATGCACTTTTCCACTCGGCCAACCCTGCGTACCACGGCCTGATCTCTCTGCTGTGCGGCGCACTGACTCTTGTTCTGTGCACGGTGTGGTACATGGCCTACGGCAAAAAACACGGTTTCTCCTTCCGGAATACCGGCATCGCTATTTCCGGGCATGCACTCCTCAAATCCATCGGCGCGGCCCTGCTTGCAGTCTTTGCCCTGATCCTGATGGTTTTTGCCGTCGACTATTTTGTGGATGTGAACTTCCTGATCGTTTACTGGGGCTTTATGAAGTTTGGAGCCAACCGCATCCCGGGTATGCTCCTTGTTGTACCCATGTATCTCGTGTACTACATTGTCATGTCCATCAGCGTCAACAGTTTTAACTTTAGCACGGCGCTCGGCAAAAACAAGCTGCTTTCTAACCTTCTGATCAGCTTTATCGCATCGGTTCCCACTCTGTTCATCCTCTGCTACGTTTACGGCATCTTCAAGGCTACCGGCTCGAACCCGATGTTCGGCGGTCTGGCTTCTGCCGCAACTGCAGTGTATGCGCTGCCCGGCTTCATCTTTGTTGCGATCCTGATTTGTCGTCTCCTGTACCAGCACACGGGCAATCCCTACCTTGGCGGCATCTTCTGCGGCGTTCTTGCAGCTGTCAGCGAGTGGGGCATCTGCGAGATTCGCGTGCACACCCCCGGAACACAGTACGCTGGCACTGCTCTGGTCTACGCGCTGATCGCGATCGGCTTTGTAGTTACCATAGCATGCGCTGTACTGCTGAAGAAAAATAATGCAGCCGTGCAGGCACATAAATAATGCCTCTTTAATCCTCTTTACAAACCCCTCAATTTTTTATAAACTTGGTTTGCGCATGGTGCGGCCCTTTTAGAGTTTTCTGAAAGGGCCGTATCTTCTGATTGCTCCCTATCTCTGTAAATCTGGCTCGAAAGGAGTCTTATCCAATGCATCCTCTTGCCGAAACCCTGCTGGACGAACCGGTGATCGCCGCTGTGAAAACGGACGAAGCCCTGACTGCTGCGCTGGCTTCGCCCTGCAGCGCCGTTTTTCTGCTGGCGAGCACCCTGCTCACCGTAGACGGTCTGGTGCACCGCATACATGATGCCGGAAAACTGGCCGTGGTTCACATCGACCTTGTGGACGGCCTTTCGTCGCGGGAGATCGCGGTGGACTCCCTCAACGCCCTGTGCCACCCGGACGGCATCATCTCCACCCGCCCGACCCTGATCCGCCGGGCGCGCCACCGCGGCCTGTTGACCGTCCAGCGGGCATTCATTCTGGATTCCCTCTCGCTGACCAGCCTGTCCGGTCAGCTGGAGCAGGGCAAGCCGGATTTTGTCGAGATCCTTCCCGGCATCATGCCCCGGGTCATCGCCGAGATCAGCGCCCGCACACAGGTGCCTGTCATTGCAGGCGGCCTGCTGCGGGACAAAGCCGATGTCATGGCCGCCATGCGCGCAGGTGCCGCCGCAGTTTCCACCTCTGCGCCCTCCCTGTGGGATATCTGAGCCAGAACAAGATCCCAGCTGAAGTACGAAAAGCATAATCGTATCCTGGTGTTTTATTGGATATGCCCGCCCACCGATGGAGCCGGATCTCCACGGTGAGCGGGCATTTTTTCGTTTTTGTTCGATTCGAGTGAATCTATTCAGCCTGCGGATTAACTCGATAATTTAAAGCAATACTACAAGCCGCACTCCCCTTAAAGTCTTTCTGCTTCCTGCATCTTAGCATCATACTGGATGGCAGAGATCGGCACGAAGCCCTCGATCATATCCAGTTTGCTGTTGACAAGGTCATCATACACATCTTTGATGGGCGACGTAATGGAAGGCTCCAGCTGTTCATTTGCAATTACGCTTTCCACCAGTGCTTGTTTGTTTTTCAGTTTCTGCGCCATATCGGGCAGGAAGTGATAATTTTCAATCATGCGCAGAATGATGTTTGCCATAAAATTTCCGCAGATGCTGCTCAACTCGATATAAATCGCTCCGGCATCCTCCACGGAAATTCGTGCGATGCTCATCAGGTAATCAGCCAGAGTCCCTTGCGTATCGTTCAAAATTCCCTGACTTGCCATACTGCGTTGCAGGATATTCATTTTTCGATAGTCCTGAATTATACCGGTTTTTATCAGTACATTCCACCGCTTTATGCAGTCACATGGGTGGCATTCTCTTTCACCGAATTGATCGTATCCATCAGTTCACTCCCTGTTTTGCCATCAAACAGGCGGGTAAACAGGATGGGTTGGTCAAAGGGTGGTTTCATCAGCACCGCTTTGCTTTCCACATAACCGTTCTGCTCGATGTAATGAATGACCTTCTGCACGAACGCGATCTGCTTTGCATTCAGCGATTCGTCGTTGATGAACTTGGAAAATGCCTGCATGGCAGCATCGTGGTCCAGCTTTGCCACTTTACGCACCAGCAGACCAAAGGGTGTATCCCGAAACTCCCGTGCATAGTCCTCTTTGCTGCCCAGCTCACAGGTGAAGATATGTTCCAGCTCGGTGTAGTCGCCCCGGGAAAGCGGAATGTTCTGGGTCAGCTTGTGGATGGCCAGCGTATCGCTGCGGTGCTCCATGATGTAGCGGTTCACACGTTCCCGGTACTCGCCAAAATCGTAGCCGGAATCCAGCGCTTTGCCCTCGGTCTGTTCCAGTACCGGGTCGGCAAGGGCCGTGTAGACAGGCTTTTGCCCCTCGCCGCCCTCCACCAGAAACTTGATAAGTTCCCGCAGTTCCTGCCGCATTTCCTCAAAGCGGAGCAAATCATGCGAGGTCAAAAATTCGTCTGTCTGCACCTCCCGAATGAGCGGCAGCTTTGCCTGCACCTGCGGGATGGTAGCTTTTCCTTCCAGCATTGCCGCCGTGCTGCGCAGCTGTTTCTGGGCGCGGCCCAGCCCCGGCAGACCTTCCAGTTCACAGAGCAGCAAGCCATACACAAAGTTATCGAACCGCTTGGCGGCTTCATCTTTGTCGTCCAGCGAGATGAGCGGTGCCACCTCTTTCATCAGAGTACCCTTGTCCGTTTCGGTCAGGCTGACAAAGGCTTCCGGCTTTTGATAGTGTTCCACGGCCTGTCGATGCAGCCGCACAGATACCAGCTCCGGGTTCAACGCTCCTACTTCGGCACGGCAGGTTTCTGTTAAAATTTTACGCCAGTTCTGGTAGTTTTCGTCCCCATAGGCTCCATCCTGCAGCGCGGCGGCGATCCGCACCTGCTTGCAGAAAATGCTCTCGGACAGGCTCTTGGTGTCCGTGCCCTCATAGCCGTTGGGCTTCTGACGGAAAAATTCAAAGTTGCCGCAGTAGTCGAAGATCAGAAAACGCCGTTTGCCCGTATATTCGCCGTCGATGGCATCCACGCAGGCAAGGGATGGGCAGAGCCGCGTACCACGGCCGATCATCTGCCAGAACTTCGTTTTGCTGCGTACTTTTTTGAAGAACACCAGATTCACGCACTCCGGCACATCGATGCCCGTGTCCATCATATCCACCGAGACCGCAATAAACGGCGGCTTGTCTGGCTGCTTGAAGTCGTCAATAATGGACTGCGCATAGGCATCATCGCAGACCACCCGCTGGATGAAACCCGGGTATTGGGTCTCCAGCTGCGGGTAGAGCTTGCCAAAGCGCTCCCGGATAAACTCCGCATGGCGCTTGTTCTGGGCAAAGATGATGGTCTTGCCGATGCGGTCACCGCCCGCCGTCTGGATGCCGCGTTCCATCAGGTCTTGCAGCACCGTGTCCACGGTGTTGGCGTTGAAGATGAACTTATTCAGCTTTTCGGACGGGATGAAGGTGGGCAGGGTGTCGTCCTCGGCAAAATCGTCCTCGTAGCGGGCCTTATCCTCCGGTGAAAGCTGGTCGTAGTGGATGCCCTCTTCTGTGAATTTCGTCTTGACCTCGTAGTTGTAGTAAGGCACCAGCACATGGTCGGTGTAGACCGCCGTGTCGTAATCGTAGGCGTAGGTGGGGATGCCGTGTTCCATCTCGAAAAAGTCGTAGGTGTTGCGGTCTACATCGGTTTTCGGGGTGGCGGTCAGACCCACCAGAATCGCATCGAAATAATCAAAAATGGCGCGGTATTTTTTGAAAATGCTGCGGTGGCTCTCGTCCACGATGATAAGGTCAAAATGCGCAGGGGAAAACAGCGGCACGCCGTCCTTGGTCTTGGCGTTGTCGATGGCGTTGAGCATGGTGGGATAGGTGGAAAACACGATGCGCGCGGCCTTATCGTCCTTAGAGGAGCACAGATTGCACAGCGACTGGTCGGGCAGATATTTCTTGAAGTCGTCCTTCGCCTGCTTGACCAGCGCGGTGCGGTCCGCCAGAAAAAGCACGTTGGTCACATGACCGCCCCGGCTCAGCACATCGGTCAGGCTGGATGCGGTGCGGGTCTTGCCCGTGCCAGTAGCCATGACCAGCAGATTGCGCCGGAAGCCCTGCGTAATATGGGCGCAGACTGCCCGGATGGCGTTTTTCTGGTAGTAGCGGTCGGTGATTTTATCGTCAATTTCGATGGCGTCCAGCGGCTTTTTCTCGGTGCGGCGGTTCATTAGCTTTTGCAAGTCGTCCTTGCAGAACACCCCGCTCACGGCACGCTGCGGGCCGCTCTGCTCATCCCAGAAATAGGTGGTGTAGCCGTTGGTGGTAAACAGCATCGGACGGCGGCCAAACTTCTGCTCCAGACAGTCTGCATAAAGCTGAGCCTGCTTGCGCCCGATGTTGGGGTCTTTTGTGCTGCGCTTGGCTTCAATGACCGCCAGCGGCAAGCCGTCCTTGCCCATCAGCAGATAGTCCGCATAGCCCTTCTGCCCCAGCACGCCGTTCATGTTGTCCACTTCGTACTCGGTGCGCACATCGGCGTCCGGCCCGGTAAATTTCCAGCCCATGGCCTTGAGGTCGATGTCGATGATCTTCTGCCGCGTCTCGGCCTCAGTCAGGTCGGCGGCGGTGAAACTGCGGCTCTGCTGGTTCTGCTGTTTGCTGGCCGTGTATGCCGCCGAAAGACTCTCCACCTGCTTGCGCAAGGCTTCCAGCTCGGCATCTTTCTGGGACAGTAAACTTTCCTGTTCCCGGATCTTCTTTTCGTCCAGCGTTACCTTTTCGCCGGGGATGGCTGTTTCATCAAAGGAGCGCTCCACATAGTCCGTGCCGTAGCAGTAATCCACCCATTGGATGAAATCGAACAGCCCCCGCAGGCTGAACACTGCATCCGCCGCCGACACGCTATGCCCTGTATGTACCGCCAGATTGCCCGCCTTCACGATGCTGGGCAGCACGCTCCACACATTGCGGTCCACCGCGAACCGGAAACTCGGCTCGTGCAGCAGGGATTGCAGGTTGTCCTTGTAGGGCATCGTGATGGTTTTATCTGCCGCATACACCCACTTCACCGCCAGCTCCAACGCCTTCCGGCACCCCACCGCGCACATCGCCGGGGAGGTGGAGAACACTTTCTCGGCCTCGATGGCAGAATTGGCGAAGAGGGAATATTCGGGGCGGGTGGAGAGATAGGAGAAGTTGGACATGGGGGGACTCCTTTCAATAGTAAATCCAGCACTTAATTAAAGACTTCATCCAGCATTTCTGACACTTCTGCATCAGTTGCGGTCATTTTTTCTATATCGGAACGAACCCGTTCGGTTATATCCTTACTATCTTCCATTGTTTGAGGCTGTTCTCCCAACTGTTGCGATTTCACCAGATTCATCGAAAAAATGTCGTGATTTGTTTGAATATGAATTTGACTTTCCAGTGGCTTTTTCTTGTCATCTGAAACTTCTCCATATGTAAAAAGATTTCTCCGAATTCTCTTCACAGTGCGGTTCCATTGAAACACTGTCTGTGAACCAGCCTCATGACTTAACACAATCAAATGCCTCGCTGAATTTTCCTGCAACCACTCCATAATCAATTTCCACCACTTCTTGTCCGTAGAACCAACAGACATTCCATAAATGCAAACAATTGTGCTGTTCTTTATTAGTTTTGTTGCACGTTCATCATAGTTCATCCGAATAATTTGATTTTGTACAGGCTTAATTATTCCCTCAATAACATCCAAATTTTCAGCGAAAGCCTTATTTGCGATTTGTGTCTCATCATTGACACCCATTATGAGATCATCTATATACCCATGGACATGAACAAGCTCGCTAATATATCCGCCACTGAATTTACAGCCACCGGCTTTCTCCTTAACCGCATTGAAACACTTATCTAAGCAATTGGTATAATTAAACGTCACAAAGTTAAAATAGACATCGTTTCTATCAATAACTCTTCTGAGCACCTCTGCGTCAGCAGGTCGAATCTTATAATATGTACTGAATGCCTTACTCATTTCCTCAACTGCATTGTCCAGTTTTGATTCATCAAACCGCTGTTCTTCATTTCTTATATAACTTATAAAAGAGTTGACAAAATTTTCAAACAGTTCCAAGTACACCGCTGTATCATTGAGCTCGCTTGAATATTTGCCAAATGCATTTTCAAAGTCGGACCACGTTTCTGATTTCAACTGAATAGCGGACTTAAAGTTCCTGAGATTCTCGTCATCTTTTTGTGTTTCAGCACAATACACTCTATAAAAATCAGAATAGGCCGTTTTTAGCCCAATTCCTAAATCGAAACCATTTCCGATAAGAAAAGTCACCTGCATGAACGTCCCTCGCAATACACGTTTTTTATATCATATCACCGAAATCTCAAAAAGTTAATATGCTGGATTCTTTCGTCTTGATTTTTCGAGATTTGTGCAGAGCTCCTTCCGTCACGGCTCCCGCCGTGCCACCTCCCTCAAGGAGGGAGGCTTTTGCTTTGCGGTCACATTAAGGCTCCCTCTCTGAGGGGGCTGTCGCCGTCAGGCGACTGGGGGAGTTACCCAAAATACTCCTGCATCAGCGCTTTTTTCAACAGTTCCAGCTTTTCTAAACTTTGCTGTACGGTCTGCTTTTGCTGATCTATTTTGTTTTTCAAAGTCACAAATTGATCTTGCAATTCAATTGGTGGTATATATAAGTCAATATTTTGCAGTTCTTTCGCATTAATATTTGCTTGTCCGATTGCCGTTTTACACATACCAATCAGCATTCGTTTTGAAAAATCCATATTGAGAAATGCAGAAAGAACCTCCGGTCGTATCCTCTCATTAATACGTACTCTAATTACAAACCCCGCAAGCACCATCAATTCATCTCGATTGTACACGCAGGTTTTTCCAACAAGTTCTTTGCTGTTTGTTCTGTTAAACAGAACATCGCCTCGGCGAACCGTGCATTTGTCCAGTTCACTATCCGGAATGTCGATTCGCTTTGTGTCGCGCAAGTCCAGCTCACCACTGTATGTAATATTGTTCATTCTTAAATATGGATATTTTCCACCTTCTACGGCAGGACGACTAGAACCATATCGTACATCTGAAACAACATCTTGAATTTTTCCTATACTCCATCTAAATGGATTTGCCGGAAATGTTCCAAACATCTCCACAAATCGTGCCTTTACCAGTTCGTCCAGTTTAGCAAGCTGCTGTTTGCGAAAATTCACGAGCTGTTCAACTTTGTACAGAGTTTGAGCAATTTTGTTTTGCTCTGAAATATTCGGAATTTCTATTGATAATGTTTCTAGCTTGCTCACAGCAAGACCGGGCTGTGCCGCACCTGTTGCATACTGACCCAAATTCATGGCGTTTAGTGCATAATAAAGCCAATGCACGTTCATTTCGATTTTTGGTTGTACAACGACTGCGTGCTCTGTTGCATGAAACTTTCCAGAGGCTAAATTAACATTTCCGCACAACGCCCCCTGTCTGCCAATCAACGGAAACTCTCCATCATGCGTATAATCTGCAACATATCCACGAATGCCGTTTCCTCCGAAACAAGGATACAATCCCTTGTTATATTCAGGTGAAATATCATTCGCTGATACGAATTTTCCTGCCTTTAAGAGACAAACCTCTCCCAACTTCGCCATCACACCATCTCCTCCAGCTCTGCCAGACCCTTGGTGATCTCCATTTCCAGCTCATGCAGGTCGGCAAGGATCTCCGTGGTCGAGGGGTACTCCACCGGCACATACTCCGTCTCTTTGTACTTATTGATGGACAAATCGTACCCATTGGCGGCAATTTCTTCTTTGGGCACAAAGAAACTCTGCTCGGTGCGCTTGCGGTCAATTTCGGCGTTGAGGTTATGGAAC
>ERZ894191.1549-NODE-1549-length-12512-cov-9.786867_pt1 | contig 12512 bp, 7 predicted proteins | sample MGYA00380282_ERZ894191 | MGnify/ENA primary metagenome ERZ894191 (study PRJEB32331, sample SAMN06328485) | human gut metagenome | biome: human gut microbiome; feature: stool | host: Homo sapiens | collected 2013-02-21 ...
GTACTGTCTCATCTAAAACAGTGACTTTCAATCCTTCCGCTACCTGCATAGCATAAAACTGCTCATACTTTTCCATAAACACAGGATATTTGTCCAGTCCCAATGACACAAAAGGTGATATTTTCAAGAACTCGGCCGGCGATCCTCCCGAAATCAACTTCCTGTCCGCCGGGGTGATATGAGGTTCGGAGATAGCTATATTTTCACCGGACTCGGTGCGCGCACCTATCAGGTATTTGCAATAAACAGCTATCAGGAAAGCCTCTATCGAAATATCCTTCCCATCCTGCAACATCTGTTTGAGTATGGGTACCACATAAACCGCAAACTTAGCAATGCCATCGCCGCAAAGCCGTGATACCTGATCGCTGATCGCCTTGTTTGAAAATCGTTCAATAAGCTGGTCTTTATACGCTTCAAGGTCAACGCCTTCGGGAACCGGAACATAAGGAGTAACGTCCCTGTTCATAAACAACTTTATCATCGCACGATACCTCTCGTCTGCCATTACAGCATCGACCTTCCTGAATCCTTCCATATAGGCAGGATAAGAAAGAAGAGTATGTGACGCATTGAGAAGACTTAATTTCATGATTTCATACGGGGTCACATCATGGGTGAATGTAACTCCCACCTTCTCCCATGCAGGACGGCCTGCAATGAAATTATCTTCAATCACCCATTGTATAAAGTCTTCACAACACACATCTGTAACCTTACCCGGTTTTGTTACGGGAGTGATTCGATCTACCATCGAATTCGGGAACGTCACTTTCTTTTTCGCCCACGCTGCCACCTCGGGATATTTCGCTTCAAAGTATGACATAAACGCACATTTGGCGGCATTGCCGTTCATCTGCATGTTGTCACACGAAAGAATCGTAATCGGCAAATCTTTCTCCATCCGGCGTTTAAGTCCTTCGGCTACATACCAGAACACACTGCGCGATTGGTTAAAATCGACCTTATATCCCCCTTCGGTAATGGTGAGAGAGATGATTTTTATCTCCTCCGATGCTATTTTAGCGATGATAGGCTCACTATCTATTTCCCCCCATGCCAGTTCTACAAGCGAACCAATCAGCATACTATCCTGTTCGCCGGAAGGGCTGCATGTCGTCAATTGATATATGCCGTCGTCTTTCTTGAGGGCGTTGAACAAGACCTCGTCCGTAGGCATAATCATGGCTCCGAATACCCCCCAGCATCTTTGTGACGGATCTTCAAGTAATAGATTTGTGTAAGCTTCGAGATGTGCACGATGGAAGTTTCCAACGCCGAAATGTACTATTCCGGCCTTTATTTCAGCACGATTATAATTAAAAGTCTTCATACGATAATTTCAATGTTTCGGCAAGTGATTTTTCCACCTTGTCGCAATGTTCTATATAGAATTTATAAACCTCATTCCATTTGTAATAAGATGCTTCAACCGCTTCCAACGGCAACCGGAGGTCTTTTTCATTCAGCATAAACTTAACTAAAACGTCCGGATTGTCTTCTGATTGGTAAAAGATCATCTGAAGGTTCGCACCCATCGGAATATCCCAGTACTTCCAACTCCGCAACGCTTCTTTGGAATTACTAGCCTCCCGCGCCCACGTTCCGGCTTGCAGATTTGTCAAGATAGCCATCAGAACGCCATCGTGTCCGAAGTTGAGATTGATGCCATGACGCTTACGAACCAGATCTTCGGCAGATTCGTCTAACAAATGGCGTAACGTGCGGGATGCAAGTCCCCAACTACGCCCGTGAGATACCGGTTCAGGACCTTTCCGCGCAAAATACTTATAGTTCTCGATTTCCGCCCAAGCCAATATTTCCTCTTCTGTAAAGATATCCCATATAGGCACTTGGCGGTCGAGGCATTGCATCAGCGACGCCATTAACCAGAAACGATGAATCAGGTCGTACTTGTCATACTCACTTTCTACTTGTGTTACGTCTATAAACAGTCTTGTAAAAAAAGCATCCACATTCAACTTTTCATCTATATATGAACGATATTTTTTATACCAACTGTTTTCCTTACCAAGTATATATTTATCAAGCGGACTTCTGTCGGGACATACGTTACCGTATGGATTCAGTGTGGTAAGGAACGAACGGGAATTGTCTATCTCCGCCCACTCAAGCCCGGGACGTAGCGACAAAATACCCGAATTTACAGATTGCATGGTGGCCGCCACCCGAAGCACATTCGTTGCGTTAGTCTTCAAATAGGGACGGCCTTCAAATACTTCCGGATAGTTTTGTACCATCCTCCGGCCTATCTCCCTTGTCTGACGATAACCGATTTGTGTCAGATCGCCTTCTTTGTAAAACACATTCTTCTTGAACGGTTCAAGACGTTCGTACAGGGCTTTCCCAAAATCGGTAAGGTTGTTTGTGGCATGAGCTTTCTCCAATACGCCGTATATGGCAGGATAAGTCACCTCATCGTCTATCTGACGCGCTCCATGACGGAAATAGCCGTTTATATAGAAAGGCGTATATCCTTTGGGCGCCGGCGTAACCGGATGTGAAAGATCGGTCACATAATACACGCCGCCCGCACGTTCCGGATCCCTGCGTATCTCGTCGAGAGGATTTTCGGCCACCGGCTTTTCTTTCGGAAGAGAGAGTTTGAATATGCAAGGAAGATCGGACGTCTTTTTCGCATTCGTATTGGTATTGACATACATAACCCCGTCTTTGACCACAATATCTTCCGGCTCGTAAATAACCTGTTCCTGCACATTGTATCGGGCAGTAATCGTCCGCCTATCCGTATCGTACACCCGGATGCAGGAAGGACGGCTGTCATCCTGTTTCCCAACTCCGAAGCAGAAATAGATTTTACCATCATACATACAGCCCGCTTGTGTGAACCATACCTCATAGGGGAACACCACCTGATCGAGAATGTCATTTTCGTCGAGGCGTACCTTTGCCCCCTCACTCAACGACGGTATGCGGAATTTGGTGGCGACATACTGGTTTTCCCATGCATGCTTTGTCACCTTCGCCACAGTACGTTTACGCGCCGAGAATATCCATATAAATCCCCGTTCCCGATCGACCAGCCAGCTTGGCGCACCAAAGATGGAGACATACCCTTTCTCCGCCCACTTCGAGCCATCGAGTTCAATTGTCTGTGCGATTTCGCTGCTAAAACGTTTTCCACGACGGGTGATGCTCTCCACAAAGCACAACCATTCCAACTCGCTTCCTACCTTCCCGTTTGTGATATACAAGAGAGGAAACGATGCTCCGCGTTTTGTCTCGACGCCAAAGCATACATTATTTACATGGTTGTCCGGATGGGAGGACGCCAATTCAAAGCCTGCCACAGGTTTCGGATCGGCACTTTTGAAATCATAGATATTCACGTGCCCTCCATCCTCGCACGAGAATATGTAATCATCCCATATTTCAAGTCCTTGCTGTGCCCGCCCCCGTCCTTCCTTTGCCAGGAAGACAGAGCACTCTACCTCTTTCTCCGGCTCTACATACAACTGGGCGATAAGGGGAATAGAGATCAGTAAGCACACGACAGACAAATAGATCTTTTTCATAAGTATGCTCTATAAATTTAAAGTATGATTATGTTCTACGTTAATCGAACAGCTCTACGCCTAACGACTCAAGCCGTTTCTGCAACTTTCCTACATCGAGAGCCCGCGGAGTACAATGCTGCGACGCACTCATGGCAGCGGCAATACCAACTGCCTCTCCCATCGCCATGCAAATACTCATGACACGATAGGAAGCGTGAGCTCTGTGAGTACCCGATATGCATCGTCCCGCCACCAGAAGCCCTTCCAAGCCCAACGGGAGAAAACAACGATACGGCAAATCGTATGGTTTGCAATATTGGATGGTCGGTTCCGCCTGTCCGGCTCCGTCAGGATTATGTATATCGACAATGAACAATGCTTTATGTACCACCACATCGGCAAAACGGCAGCCTTCCGCCATCTCATCGGCATCGATCACATAGTCGCCCATCACCCTGCGGCTTTCGCGCACTCCGGTTGTTGTACCACTTCCGATCACTCTACAGTTTTCGTAACCCGGCAAATTTTCTTTCAAGAATTGAGTCAGGAGGCGTATCTGTTGCCTAAGTTCAAGATCGGCGGCGAAAATAGAGCTTACCGAAGTTATATCCACCCTATTGACTTGTGTCGTATTTACCTGACGGCAACCCGGTCTGACCGACGGATGCAAACGCACGGCAGCAAGCATCCGGGGAAGTTCGCCCTCATCGGCTTTCTTTTTACACCAATCAAGAAAACACTCGCCATTCAATTGGACATTGTCTACATCTCCAATACAGATAATTCCTTTCGATTCATCTACGCCGTCAATGGTGTATTCAAGGGTTACAGGCTGCATGAGTCCGTCAGCACGTCCTTTTTCTATTTTTGCACCGGCAAGAAAAGATACTATGGCATCACCGGTACAGTCAATCGTTACCGCGGCTTCAAAACAGAGCGTCCCCTCGTTACTTGCACACTTAATGCCTTTTACCACCTTTCCGTCACGAATAACATCCGACACGCAACATTGCAAAAAGACATCGACGTTCTTTTCCCTGGCGACAAATTCTGCCAATGTAAGTTTTGCCTCTTCGAAATCGTGAGCATTTCCATGTTCGCCAATCCAGTCATTGTCTTTGACGCCAAGAATAGCACAAACCTCATCGCGCATCGTGTTCTTGCTTACACTACCGAGAATAGGGCCGACATACCCGGCGGTCAGGTTACCTCCGATGACTCCGTATCTTTCGATAAGGGCAACACGTGCTCCTTGCCGGGCGGCGGCTACAGCCGCACATATCCCGGCAGGACCTGCACCTGCTACTATTACATCATAATATTTTGTATTCATTATCTGCTTGTATATGGACCAGAAATAGTCTTAACAGTCATTGCCCCGTCAGAATCTGTGATTGTCACAACTCTGTATTTGTTTCCCCCGTCGGTCACACGAACTACAATATGTCCATCATATCCCTTTACTCTCGCAGCCTCTTCCGCCGTAACCCGGTCGTCTACTCCGCTGGGGCGATCGCCTTGCCAGAAGTTAGTGATAAACATGTCACACGTAGGGAGTGTTGTCTCCATCGAATTCAGTATATCGGTGCGAGGATGACAATCTACCCACGAATTGATAACAATCGTTTGTGGATTGAGTGCTTTCAGAGCATCCACCTGATTGGTGTTGGTTACACCATGATGGTTAGCTTTCAAGAGTTCCACCTGACCTACTGCTTTTGCACAGGGCAGTTCGGCATCTTTCCACGCATGACTCGAACGTCCGTTATACTGAAGGTCACCACCGGCAAAGAAATCAAAGTTGCCATACGAAACTTTCATCACACAACTGGTTATATTCTCCGGCGGACAATTGTCACTGGAGGTAATGTTCTTACTGTTTTCGTATGTAATCTCCGAGAGTTCAGGGAATGTCTTCTTTGTGGTAGTGCCCGAACCTGTCCAGATCTCTCCATTCACTGCCACGTTTTGCACCTTTGCAGTAGGGTACTTTGCAGGATTATACTTCTGAACGATCTGATCATTCGCCCCTGCTTTGAATATCGCAGCATCGAACTTTTGATTGGCGACATGCCATTTCACTGCATTGATATAGTTATTACAACTTGGAGCATTGTCTGCCATTGTCGCCATATTAAACGGATAGTTATAATCGGGATAGCCACGATCAAGAAGCGTACCAATCTTGAAATTGTCGAAAATCTCGGCAAAACCTATCAACGAATAAGTGTCGGAGTTGGAAGATTTCGGCAAGGAAGAAGTATAACCGCCGAAGTGGTCATTATGAAAGTGGGTAAGTACGGCATAATCAATCGTACTGTTACCTGTCCATACCATACACTTACGAATGTAATCAGTTATAATCTGTGAACCACGGGTAGAAGTCAGAGTCGGATCCCAACGACTACGGATACCGGTATTGGTCGTATTACTATTAGAGTTGGTCGTAACACTCGAACTTGCGGCATCGATAAGCATTTGCGTACCATCCGGGAATATTACAAACATGCTTTCACCGGTAGTCGTATTGATGAAATGAATATCCATCACACCCTCCTGCCAGGCAGGAATCGTCTTACCTACCTCTATTTCAGTGGCAGCATCTTCCCCACCTCCATCCGGACGAATCAAAAATGAGTGAGACTCATTGGAGCTGCATCCTACAATCGCAAGGATGAACAGACTAAGTATAAATATTAACCTTTGCATGCTATATGAAGATTTAAAAACATCTCTCCGCCTTCAATGCTGACGGCAAGACGAATATAATTACCAAAATTTGAATTTACCTTTATAATATGTTGGCCAAGTCCTTTGAAGATTACAGGCTCACTACCGTCGTCAGCCCAATGTATACCATCTTGCGATAGTTGTACACGACCTTCGAATACGGGATCTCCTTCTATTTTCTCAACCATAACAAAGAATATAGCCTCATCTGCCCAACCAGCCTCGTAAGGATGAGTGAAGAAAGTACCTTTAAAGAACTTCTTTACCTCAAGATGGGAATCATTAAACATTTTCATATATTACATTCCTCCTTTTATTCTTGTGAAACAACAACAGAATCTATATAAAAGAATACACGACGATTGGTATCAGTACCCACCCAGAAAAGAGGATTGATAAGATTGTCGATGCGTCCATATCCGTCAACGGTATCAGCTGCAATGCCACGCATATCCCAAATTTTGTCCTGACATTGGAACTCTACATATTCACGAAGCTCTGTGTCAAGTTTCAGACGCATGTATTGCCAATTGAGTTTACAGTCGGTCTCATTGTAAATGAGTTTCTGATGACCATCTTTCAAATCCTTGAATCCATCGTGGTCGCCATTAGGATAACGGCGGCCGAACCACCAGGGATCGACTCCCCTCTTACACCAGTCTCCGTCAAGTCCATAAGCCCAATCGCGGTCGGTTATGTCTTCATTGGAATGTTCATACTGCCACTTCTGCATTAATTTGCCATCTACTGCATTGAGATAGCGAATTCCTACATGGTAACGTTTTCCACCCTCCTGTACATCGAATCCCATACCAAAATCGCGGATAGAACTCTCATGCAAACCCGGTTGCGGACGGTCACCGCCATCCACCACATCCTGTTCCGCCGTGTATGTAAACCAACATTCTATCTGCAAATATTTGCAGCCCGGACGAGAGAACGAAAGCCGCTTAATGGCATGTCCCAGACAACCTTCCGCCGGAATCTCCGTATAAGGAGCGGCAACAGGTCTTGTCGAAAGTTTAAGAGAGTAAGTGCCGGACATAGCTCCGTGAGTGCCCGGATACCTGAAAGTAGCGGAACTAAGCATGACCGGTGGCCACTGGTCTTTATTGACCAATGTCTTGGGAACATCAAAATCGGGATATTCCGTAAAGTTAGGCATTAATGTCATCCAGCCGTTAAAGCCGGTGTTGAATACATCATAGCTCAACACCCTTTTCAATGGTTGATAGCGACTGCGCAATAAAATTTCTCCAATGCTCATAATATCATTTATTTAATAAAGTTAGTACCCTGGATTTTGAACAAGTTTGCCATTCATTATCAATACATCATCACTTGGCAATGGCCACAAATAAATCTTCTCATCATACTTACGTTCACCATGCTGGACGATATAGGTTCCGTCGGCCATCGCTTCAAAAGAAGGAAATCCGTCTTTGTCAAATGTCGGAGTCTCCGGCCAAAACCAGTTGCCTGCCGCAAAGTATTCCTTTGCCCTGTTGGCTGTACGGGTAAATCCGTACATATTGTGTCCGAAAGCATTCTCAAACTGATGCCAACGAAGCAAGTCGAAATAGCGCAGATTTTCCCATGCAAACTCCACACGACGCTCACGACGGAGCACTTTGCGCAATGCCGTCTGATCGGTTGTCGTGATGGACGGATAGTCGTTGGTTTGTGTACGGGTGGTGCCATAAGCACGGGCACGGACATCGTTGATGCAAGCAAGGACAGTAGCGTCAATCTCCCCCAGTTCAATCTTAGCTTCGGCATACATCAACAAGACATCGGCATAACGCATGAGAATAACAGGGTTGTCGTTATACAAAGTAGTACGCCATGATTCTTGCGCGCCTTTGCGCAGGCAACAACCATTGTAAGCACAGTTGGAAGCATCCGAACCGCCTTTGGAATCTTTATTTGTAATCATACGATTTTGCGTATAGTCCATTATTTCGAGTGCGTTTGGCGCAGGATTCCACTCAATACCATAGATACGGCTGCCGGGAGCAGCAAACGTTTCCAGGCAACGGGGATCGCGGTTGGCAAATGGATCGTGAGGATCAAAACCGCTGCCCGGTTCATCAATCGTCTTGCCATTCGTCATTTCGTAGACAGCAAGAAGTTCCCACGAAGGTTGTGCATTATGTGTACCGCCTGCCGAACGGGCAATAAAGGAACCGATAGCCTGTGTAGTAGGTTTACCGTTTTCATCCAATTCAAGGTCGCTTGAGTGAGCAACAGAGAAAATAACTTCTTTGCTTCCTCTTGTCTTGTCGCGGAAAAGTTCTCCATAATCAGGGGCCAAGTCATATACTTCCAGATCCATACAATCTTGCGCAGCCTTTGCGGCAGTCCCGTAGTCGTGTTGATAGAGAGCGGTACGCGCCTTGTAAGCATAAGCCGTTCCTTTGTCCACACGGGTGGCGCCGCTATTATTATTTGCGGCCGGCAAATTTTCTGCTGCATAGTCATAATCTTCATAAATTTGTTTCAGAACGACAGCTTTGTCGGTACGCCCCATCTCAAATGCTTCCTCCGGAGTAATCGAAGTCACGTAGAAAGGAACATCTCCCCAAAGAGTAATCAAACGTGAATAAGCAAACGCTCTGAAAAAACGGGCTTCGGCACGAAGCGTATTCAGTTCAGTGGTGGAATATTTGCCTTCAAGTTTGTCGAGTGCCTCCAAAATCCGGTTGGCACGACTAATGTTCTTATACGTGTAACTCCAAACAGTCTTGATGTTAGGATTACTTGTAGAAGACGCATTCAGTGAACCTGCCGCAATGGTATAAATGTTGGTTCGTTGCGCCCAGTCATCCGTATTACGGTCCAGCGTCCAACCTTCTTCTATAACAAAGAAAGTACTGCGATAAAAATCGTTCAACGAGATTCGAACTTCCTCCGGTGACGAGAACCAGTTTTCGCTGGATGCAGCTGAAGGAGGATTCAGATCGAGGTTCACACAAGAAGTTACAGATAGAAGAGCTATCATGCAAATCAATATATGTATTTTTTTCATATTATGTAATTTTTTCATACTCCATTAGAATTTGATATCCACTCCAAACGTATAAGTGCGTGTGATATAGGTAGAAGCGCCTGCTTCAGGGTCCCATCCCGAAAGATAACTATCAAAGCAGTATGGATCATCGATATTGACGTACACCCGAAGTCCCTTGATTCCGACTTTAGAGACGATTTTTTTAGGAACTGTATAGCCAACGTTGATATTCTTTATACGCATATAGGCACTACTCTTGAGCCAGTAATCCGACATTTTGTAGTTGTTGTATTCACCGCCCTGATGACTCAAACGGGGATAGCTGGCTGCCGCGTTCTGCTCTGCAGTGTTATATACACTCCAATAATTACGGCTGCCATTGTCGTTCAGAAGGACCGACGGAGCCGGAAGCCATTGTCCCTGCATGGGGCGAATCATACTCTCGGTGAGGCGTGAAAGTTGTTTCCCGACACCATTGAAGAGTAGGGAGAAAGAGAGACCTTTCCAGCCCAAACTAATAGAACCTCCATATAGATAGTGTGGCAATGAGCTGCCAAGCACTACACGGTCATATGTCTCATTGATAATTCCGTCAGGAGTGCCGTCCGGACCGCTGACATCTACATATTTCACATCACCCGGTTTGGTAGAAGCCGAAAGCAGAGCGCTTTCACTGACTTCCTCTGCGGTCTGGAACAAACCTGCAGTTTTATATCCGTACCAGGAGTTATATTCTGCACCTTCAGTAATAATGGTACCATCGCTGTTAAATTGCTGCTTGCCATTAAGATTATCTATTATAGACTTGTAATCAGAGATATTAAAACTTACCGCATAATTTACATCTCCGATACGGTCAGACCAGCCAAGTTTCACTTCCCAACCGCGGGTATGCATTTTACCTACGTTCCTGTCAGGTGCCGAATAACCTGTAAACGACGGGATTGCCACTGACAAGAGCATATCTGTTGTCTTCTTATAATAATAGTCTGCGCTAAAGTCAAGACGATTGTTAAAGAAAGCGGCATCCACACCTATATCCCAGCTCTGTGTTTTCTCCCAATGGATATTCTCATACGCATAATCCTGTTGAGCGGCAGACATCGAAGATTGGGGCGTAGAACCTGCACTGTCATACATAATAGCATTATTGAACGAAATGTATGTCTGATAAGGATAATTTCCAATCCGCTCGTTACCGAGAGTACCGATAGAGGCACGGAACTTCAGATAGTTTATCGGGGTTATGTTTTGCATGAACTTCTCGTTAGAGATGACCCACCCCACCGATGCGGACGGGAAGAATCCCCAACGGTGATCCTTATGAAAACGTGAAGATCCGTCTTCACGAGCATTGAGCTGGAGGTAGTAACGGCTGTCGTAATTATACATGACACGGCCAAAAAATGAACGGTATGCATTCTGATAAGAATTGCCGGCTACGGCAAGAGCATTCTTGTTCGCCAAATCAAGATAAGGGAAAGAAGACAAAGACATATCGTTGGTCGACCCCGACATCGTTTCATACGTATAACTATAATCTTCATAACCGACCATGGCATTGAAGTTATGTACCTTGCTGAAGGTCTTGTCGTATGTAGCGATGAATTGTTTCTCCAATGATTTGATGTTACGGCGTTCTTCACTTAGCGAATTGGAAGTATATCCCGAAACATATCCCAGCATAACATCGGTTTCGTATGCATCGTAAACAGGTATGGCTTTCTTCATCTCCTTGATCGAAACAGTTCCGACGGTAGGAGTCAGATTGGCAGTAAGGGTCAAATCTTTTATGGGCTTATAGCTCAACGAGAATTTACCGGTCATTGTGTTGGATACAGTCTTCTTCTCTCCGCCTTCCAATAAGGCGGCAAGCGTATTGCTAAGACTGCCGTCTTTACCGGGACCTACCCGACCGTCCGGATAAAGTCCCAAATAAATGGAAGGATACATATAAGCTGCACGAATCGGACTACCGGAAGTCGGATCATTTTTCGTGGCATAACGTACCGAGAAATCGATAGAACCGGAGAGCTTATCACTAATCTTGAGATTATTACGCGAACGGATAGAGATTCTTTCGTGGTTTGAACCTTTATAGATAGCGTCGGCATTTTCGTAGGTAGCGGAAGTGTGGCTCTTGATTACCTTGTTGCCATACGTCATGGTCAAGTTGTGCTTATGGCGCATAGCAGTATTCGAAAGAATAGCGTCTTTCCAATCATAGATAGGATATTGAATGGGATCATATCTGTTGTTGGTAGCATAGTTGTCGATGTAGTCCTGTGAATAGTTGGCAAACTCGCCTCCCGCAGGATTACCGGCATCGTTCCACGACCATTCATTGTACATTGTCATGTAGTGATAAGGGTCTGTCAGGAATTTCGGAAATTCGGTAGGAGAAGACAACGAAATCTCTCCGTTATAACCGATCGAAAGCTGTCCCTCGGTTGCCTCCTTAGTCGTTATCAAGATAACACCGGCAGCAGCACGGGCACCATAGATGGATGCAGAAGCTGCATCTTTAAGTACAGTAATCTGCTGTACGTCTTCGCTTGCTATATTGTCGAGGCTACTGACCATCATACCATCGACAAGGATAAGCGGACTCGAATCAGACATTGTTGTCACACCACGCACCTGAACCGTAGCACTCGCTCCCGGCATACTGCTCGAACGGGTAACCGTCAGTCCCGGAATCAGTCCTTGCAAAGATTGTGAAAGTTGAGACGTACTCTGTTTCTCGATAAGCGAACTGTTGATTACACCGACCGCACCTGTAAGATCTTTCTTTTTTACAGATCCATAGCCGATAACAACCGTCTCTTCAAGTTGTACAGCATCCTCTTTAAGTTTTATATTTACTACACTTTTACCATCCCATACCACAGTCTCGGTCACATAACCAAGATAACGGAATTCTATTGTATGACCTGATTCAGCGCCATTGAGCGCATACTTTCCCGACATATCGGAGGTAGTACCTTTTGCATTGTCTTTATCGTGGATCACCACTCCGACAAGAGGACCATTGGCATCGCTAACGACACCCTTCATTACATTCTGTGCAAAAGCCAGATTGATTTGCAGGAAACATGCCAATAACAGGCTTAATATACTTTTTTTCATACTCTTTATTCTACGATTTCAAGCAATACATGTTGGTTATACTCTTTAATTGCTGCACCTGTTTCAGGATTACTCGGATGTTGCGCTGAAAAACGTGTCTGGCC